>ERZ1034569.729-NODE-729-length-11614-cov-11.467688_pt1 | contig 11614 bp, 9 predicted proteins | sample MGYA00520706_ERZ1034569 | MGnify/ENA primary metagenome ERZ1034569 (study PRJEB33760, sample SAMEA4777722) | hypersaline lake metagenome | biome: hypersaline environment; feature: brines | place: Spain | collected 2014-08 | depth 0 m ...
CCCTGGCTCGGGGCGGGCACACCGACAGTGTGTACGAGTTCGCCACAGAGCCGCCAGTCGAGGAACGGGTCGGCGACCGCCTCCGCGCGGTCGGCGAGACAGTCGCGGTCGCGGAGTCGTGTACCGGCGGGTTGGTCGGATCGTTACTGACGGACGTGCCGGGGTCGAGCGACTACTTCGACCGCTCGGTGGTCACCTACTCCTACGACGCCAAGCTGGAGACGTTGGCCGTCTCCCGAGAGCTGTTGGACGACCACGGCGCCGTCTCGGAGCCGGTCGCGCGGGCGATGGCCCGCGGCGTCTGTGACGTGGCCGGCACGGACTGGGGGGTCGCGACTACCGGAATCGCGGGGCCGGGCGGCGGGAGCCCGGAGAAACCCGTCGGCACCGTCTTCGTCGCCGTCGCGAACCGGGCGGCGTGGGGGACTGGCGACTCTGAGACGCGCGTCGCGCGCTACGAGTTCGACGGCGACCGCCGACAGGTGAAAGAACAGATCGCCAGACGGGCGCTCGGCGACCTCCTCGCGGCCGTCGACAACGAGTCGGCACCGACAGACGAGGAGTGACAGTCGCCGACAACGAGTCGGCACCGACAGATGAGGGGTGACAGTCGCCGACAACGAGTCGACGCCAACAGACGAGGAGTGACAGCTTTCCAGTAGCTCGGGGTCTCGACCGTCTGACCCGCCGCCGTCTATCGGGTTTCGTCGAACGGGAGTAAATCACAGGCAGACGGCGCGGTCGAAGCTATTAGACCAGCGACTTCTCGGATGATTAGCATATTAGCGACGACGACTACACCGCTGGAGCCAGAACAGTAGGTCGCATGCGGGGGCAGGATACAACCAGACGGGACGTACTGAGGCTGGGGACGGCGGCAGTCGGCGCGACGCTGCTGGGGAGCGTCGCGGCGGCCGAGTCGGCGGGCTGGGAGACGGTCACCAGCCCGGTCGACGCCAGCCTCAACGACGTGGAACAGACGGCGCGCAACGACTTCGCGGTCGGCGGCGCCGGCATCGTGATCGAACGGACGGAGCGGGGTTGGCGAAAGGTCGTCGACGGCGGCCCGACAGGAAACGGGAGCGACCTCTACGGGGCCGACGTGACAGATGACGGGAAGCGGCTCTGGTTCGCCGGCGCCTCCGGCGCGATCGGCGAGTACGACGTGGAGACCGGCAACTTAGTCGACCACTCCGCGCCCAACGACGTGACGAACAACTTCGTCGACGTGGTGGTAACCGGGAACGCCGACGAGGCAAACGTCTACGTCGCGGGCGACTCCGGGAGCGTCCAGTACTCCTTCGAGAACGGTGCGACGGGGACCTGGAACGGGGTTTCCGTCGGGCAGGGGGCCGGGATCAACGCAATCGACTTCCACGGCGTTCGCTCCGGCCACCTGGTGAACGGGAACGCGAACGTGTTCGCCACCGACGACGGCGGCACCTGGAACCGGATCGGCGTCGCAGACGCGGACGTGTCGTTGTACGGCGTCGACTCCAACGCCGCAGACGACGTGTGGGTCGCCGCCGGCGCCGGCACCGTCTACCACTACAGCCCGGACGCCGAAGGGACCCCGCAGTGGGTGCCCGAGAAGGTCGGCGAGCCGACACTGCGCGACATCGAGGTGACGGACGGCGAGGGGTACGCCGTCGGCGACAGCGGCGCAGTGTTCGACCTGTCTGGGGGTGAGTGGGCACGCGACGAGACCCCGACCGGACAGGGACTCGCGGCGGTGATCGACAGCGCCGACAACGACGTGGCGGTCGGTGCCAGCGGCAGTATCGTCGCAACGAACCCCGACGCCGAGGCCGACCCCGGCAGCGACGTGGGACAGTCCGGCGACGCCGCCCGAATCGGGCGCGTCGCCACACAGACCGAGGAGTCGAAGACGCTCGCGTTCACCGTCGAGAACGTCGGCGACCAGTCCGTGACCGTCGACGAGTGGGCGTTGGAGACGACGACGCTTGTCGACAGCATCGAGCGGTCGGGCGCCGAGGTGTCTGTCGACGGAACTGGGGTGGCCGACTCCCCCGACGGGTTCCCGGTCGACTCGGAGTTCCGGTCGTTCGACGCGGCGCCGACCGTCGCGGCCGGCGAGACGGCGACGTTTGAGTTTGGCCAGTACGACGCGGGCAACGTCGCACTGACCGTCGACCCGGTCGCAGAACGGCCGGACGGCAACTACGTCAGCGCGACGTTTGCGTACACCGACGGAACGACTGAGACGTTCTTCTTCGACGTGACGAACGTCAACTCGTGAGGCTCCGCGCCGGTCTCGAACCCACGACCGGCTGACGACTCGCCGTCACGAATCCCTTTTTATCGGGGCGCGCCGAACCGGTCGACATGCACTACGACGAGGCGACGAACTTCCTCTTCGACCTCCGTCGCTTCCAGGTCGACCCGGGGACGGACGCGATCCGGGAGCTACTGGCGGAGTTGGGCGACCCACACGAGCAGGTGACGTTCGTCCAGGTCGCGGGGTCGAACGGGAAGGGGAGCGTTACCCGGATGCTCGCGAGCGTGCTCCGGCAGACGGACCGCACCGTCGGGACGTACACCTCGCCACACTTCGAGGAACTCCGGGAACGGGTTCGCGTGGACGGCCGGAAGATTCCGGAGTCGTCGGTGACGGCGTTCGTCGAACGGGTGCGGCCGTGGCTAGTCGAACGTGCGGCCGCTGGCGAGCCGCTGACGTTCTTCGAGGTGGTGACCGCGATGGCGATCTGGCGGTTCGGCGAGGCGGATGTCGATGTCGCTGTCTTGGAGGCGGGGATGGGCGGGGAGTTGGACGCAACGAGCGTCGTCGACCCCGTTGCGGCCGCGGTGACGAACGTCGCCTTAGAACACACGGCGGTGTTGGGGGAGACAGTCGAGGAGATCGCCGCCTCGTTCGCACCCGTCGCGCCCGCCGAGCGACCACTCGTCACCGCAGCCGACGGGGCGGCGCGGGCGCGGTTGGCCGAGACCAGCGACCTCGCGGTCGTCGACGGGCCGACGACGGACCACGGGACGGAGCCGTCGGGCGATCACACCGAGACGAACCCGGTGGTGACGGCAGTCGCGGAGGGGGCGGTGAGCCACCAGGAGTCGGCGGTGACGCTCGCGGGTGACGACTGGTCGGTGTCGGCGACGCTCCCGTTGTTGGGCGCCTACCAGGCGACGAACGCGGGCGTGGCGGTCGCGTTGGCCCGCCAGTTGGGGGTGACGGAGCCGGCGACGACCCGGCGAGGACTGCGCGGAGCGAGCTGGCCCGGGCGGTTCGAGGTGGTGGAGACGGAGCCGGCGGTCGTGCTCGACGGCGCCCACAACCCCGCGGCGTGTGCGGCGTTGGCAGAGACGGTCGCCGCGTTCGACCACGACCGACTCCACCTCGTTTTCGGTGCGATGACCGACAAAGACCACCGCGAGATGGTCGCCGCACTCCCGGGCGCCGACACCGTCCGGACGTGTGCGCCGGCCTCGGACCGGGCCGCAGACCCCGCAGCGCTCGCGCAGACGTTCGAGACGGCGACGGACGCGACCGTCCGTGTCGGCGACGCCGCCGGAAGTGACGCGGGCGGTGGCGCTGCCGAGAGTGACACAGGCGGCGACACAGGAGCCGACAGCCGCGTGGACGACTCCGTCGTCGCGGCACTGCGGGCCGCACAGGCCGACGCCGACCCGGACGATCTGGTGTTGGTGACCGGTTCGTTGTACTGTGTCGGCGCCGCGCGGACGGAGTGGACCCGGGCGGTGACACCGCGGCGGGTCGAGACGATCGGCGACGCGACCGAACTGCTGCGGGACGCACACGCGACCCCGGCGGTCGCCGAACGGGTCGCCGCCGAGACGGCAAGCGAGGTGGTGGAGACGACGGTGCCGGGTGAGCGGCTCGCGACGCTCCGGGAGGCGGCCGTGAGCGCTGACGTGGCGTGTGCCGCCAGCGGCTTCGACGGCGGCGGCCGGAGCCACCGGGTCGTCCTCGCCGGGTCGGCCGCGGCCGTGCGCCGGCTGGCCACCACTCTCCGCGAACGTGGCCGGGCGTTCGCCGGGTTGGCCGAGGACCTCCTGTCGGCGGTCGACGATGGGGAGGCAGGGACCGAGAGTGACCCCGACGACCTGTACCCGTGGGAGACCGGGACGGCAGTGATGGGCGTGTTGAACGTCACACCAGACTCCTTCCACGACGGCGGGGAGTACTACGACGTGGCTGATGCCGTCGATGGCGCAGCGGAGTTAGTCGACGCCGGCGTCGACGTGGTAGACGTTGGCGGGGAGAGCACGCGCCCGGGCGCCGACCCCGTTCCGGTCGACGAGGAGATTCGGCGGATCGTCCCGGTGATCGAGGCGGTGACGGACGCGGAGCCAGACACGCTCGTCTCCGTCGACACGCGGAAGCCGGCCGTCGCGGCGGCGGCACTCGACGCCGGCGCGGACGTGTTGAACGACGTGACCGGACTGTCGGACCCGGAGATGCGGGCGTTGGCCGCCGAGCGGGACGTGCCGGTGGTGGTGATGCACAGCATCGACGCGCCGGTCGACCCGGACAACGATGTCGAGTACGACGACGTGGTCCGGGACGTGATCGACGAACTGAACGAACGGGTGCTGTTGGCCGAGGAGGCCGGGGTCGACCGCGAGAACGTGATCGTCGACCCTGGGGTCGGGTTCGGGAAGACCGCCGCCGAGAGCTTCGAGCTGTTGGGTCGCCTCGACGAGTTTCGGGCGCTGGGGTGTCCGGTGATGGTCGGTCACTCCCACAAGTCGATGTTCGAGTTCGTCGACGGGGAGGCGGGTGACGCACTGCCGGAGACGGTCGCGGCGACGGCGGTGGCGGCGACCCGCGGGGCGGACCTCGTCAGAGTCCACGACGCCCGCGAGAACGTCCAAGCCGTCCGTGTCGCCGCCGCGGCCGCCGACCCGGAGGGGTTCGCGGCCGGGTTCGACCCGGCAGGTGAGACGGACGACGCGCCCGACACAGAGCCGTGAGCGACGAGACGGAGTCCCAGAGCGACGAGACGAGTCAGCAGGGCGCTCCGGCGGAGCGCCGGTACGAGGCCGTCACCGCCTACCCGGTCGGCGACACCACCGTCGCGCGGTACGCACACACCGCCGGCGAGTACGGGTTCGACGGGATCGTGATCAGAGTCGGTGGGGAGCCCGAGCCAGAGGGGACGCTCTCCCCACTCGACACGGAGACGGTCGCGGCAGAGACAGCGATCGACGTGGCGACGGGGTTCGAGATCGACGCCGACGGCCCGGGTGCAGCCAGCGGCACACTCGACCGGGTGCGGTCGGATCACGACGTGGTGACGGTGCGGGGCGGGACGGCAGCGCTCAATCGGTTCGCGGTCGAACAGAACCGTGTCGACGTGTTGGCGGCACCGATGCGACGGGACGGTGATCTGAACCACGTGCTCGCCCGCGCGGCCAACGACCACAACACCCGGATCGAGGTGAACCTCGGGCCGGTGCTCCGGACGGCGGGGGGTGAGCGGGTCCGCCACCTCCAACGGCTCCGCAAACTCCGGGAGTTGGTCGACTACTACGACGCGCCGGTGGTGGTGTCCGCACGGCCGGCAAGCGGGCTCGAACTGCGCGCACCCAGAGAGCTGGTCGCGGTCGGGGAGACGATCGGCTTCGACCCCGCGCGGGTGCAGGGCGGGCTCGCTGAGTGGGGGGTGATCGTCCGGGAGAGCCGGCGGCGCCGCTCCGATTCGTTCATTGCCCCCGGCGTGCAGAGGGTGGAGTGTGAAGAAGACGATCAGTGAGCACGCGGCGCGGTTCTCGGAGGCGGCACCGTCGTACGACGACCAGAAGGGTGAGGAGTACGAGGCCTGTGCGGGGCTCGTCGTCCGACGGGCCGCGCCGGCGGCCGCGGACACGGTGTTGGATCTCGGCACCGGGACCGGTGCGATCGCGTTGTCGCTGGCAGACGACGCCGACCGGGTCGTCGGGCGCGACATCAGCGAGGGGATGTTGGAGCAGGCCCGCGAGAAGGCGAGTGAGGCGGGGGTCGACAACGTCTCGTTCGACTACGGGGAGTTTCGCGAGCCGGCCTACGACGGGGTCGCCCAGATCGTCACGTCGAACTTCGCGCTCCACCACCTGAGCGACGCCGAGAAACAGGCGGCGATCGAGGCGATGGCGAGTGTCGACGGCGGCGGCACCCCCTCGCGCAACGACACGGTGGGGCCGCGCCGGATCGTGCTCGGGGACGTGATGTTCTTCGACGGGCCGGACCCGGCAGAACCGTTCTTCGACCCCGAAGTGGACGATCCGGCAACCGTCGGGACGCTCGTCGACAGCTTCACCAACGCCGGCTACGCGGTGACGCGGGTCGACCGGGTCCACGACCAGGTCGGTGTCCTCACCGCAGAGCGTGTCGTCACCGGCGGCCGGGAGACGTGACGTGCGACACCTGCCGAAACACGCCCGGCCGCGGTGGCGGTATCTGGCGGTGAGGGTGACGACCCGCGGAGAGGTGATCGAGCGGGACGGGTTCCAACGGGCGATCTGGTACGCGGGCCAGAACCTGCTTGGCGATCCGGGTGGGGCGGACGCAGATCTGTCTGTCGTGCGGTTCCGATTCGCCGACGGGGAGGGGGCGGCAGTCGTCAGAGTGCGCCGCGGCGAGGTGTCGGCCGGGCGGGCCGCCGTCGCCTGTGTCGATCAGGTGGACAGGACACCGGTCGGGGTGGCAGTGCGTGGCGTCTCGGGGACGATCCGGGCGTGTGAAGAAAGCTATTTACACGCAGACGGCGGAGTTGATGACGAACGGGAGACCCGCTCGTCCGGCGGTCGGGCGTCACGCCCGGTGGACGTGCAGACGGCCGACGGTCACGTCGGCGCGACCGAGACAGAGGTCTCGGACGGCGTCTCCGAGTCGACTGCGGACACCGACGCGGACTGACAAACAATGCAAGGCCAACAACAACAGGCGTACGACCGTGGAACGACGATCTTCTCTCCGGACGGTCGGCTCTACCAGGTCGAGTACGCACGCGAGGCGGTGAAACGCGGGACGACGAGTGTCGGCGTCAGGACGACCGAGGGGGTCGTGCTGGCGGCGAAGAAACGGTCGCGGTCCCCGATGATGGAGCCGTCCTCCGTCGAGAAGCTCCACAAGGTCGACGACCACATCGGGATCGCGAGCGCCGGACACGTCGCCGACGCCCGGAAGCTGATCGACTTCGCGCGGCAACAGACACAGGTCGAACGGCTCCGCTACGGCGAGGCAATCGGCGTCGAGACGCTGACCAAGGAGATCACCGACCACATCCAACAGTACACGCAGGTCGGCGGCGCGCGGCCGTTCGGCGTCGCGATGATCGTCGCCGGCGTTGAGGACGGCGAGCCACGACTGTTCGAGACGGACCCCTCGGGGACACCCTACGAGTGGAAAGCGTTGTCCGTCGGCGAGAATCGGAGTGACATCCGTGAGTATCTCGAAGCGGAGTTCGACGACGAGCTGACGCTGGATGCGGGGATCGACCTCGCCTTTGGCGCGCTCGCGGAGGCGGACGACGACGACGGGTTCGAGCCCGCAGACGTCGCGCTGTCGACCATCCCAACCGAGGACCCGACGTACACCGCACACGACACGGAGACAGTCGGCGACTACCTCGCCGAGTTCGACTACCTCGCCGCGGAGACGGACGAGGAGTAACGCGACACCGCGCCGCCTCTCTCTTCGCGACACCACGCCCTGAGTGGCAAAACGGACGGAGACGCGTCTCGTCAGACGGTGCAGTGCTTTACTCGTGATAGAATAAACTTTTTCTGCGGGAGCGACAGAGGGGTGCGGTATGCGTGCACTCGCACTCCGTCGGGGGGCGGAGACGGCGGCGGTGGTGGAGAAGCCGCGGCCGGAGCCAGCGGCCGGGGAGGCGTTGGTCCGGACACTCCGTGTCGGGATCGACGGGACGGACCACGAGATTCTGGCCGGCGAACACGGTGGGTTTCCGGCGGGCGAGGACCACCTCGTCGTGGGTCACGAGGCGGTCGGGGTCGTCGCGGAGCCGAACAGGACGGGGTTCGAGACGGGTGACGTGGTCGTCCCGACGGTGCGGCGGCCACCGAACGGCGGAAACAACTACTTCCAGCGCGGTGAGCCGGACATGGCGCCGCCGTCGGCGTACCACGAACGGGGAATCGACGGCGCACACGGGTTCGCGGCGGAGTACTTCACCTCGCGGCCGGAGTTTCTCGTCGAGATTCCGCCGGCGCTGGCGCCGTTTGGCTACCTGATCGAGCCGATCTCGATCACGGAGAAGGCGTTGGAGTTGGCACGCGCCTCGCGGTCGTCGTTCGAGTGGTCGCCGGCGTCGGCGATCGTTCTCGGCAACGGAAGTTTGGGGCTGACGACGCTGGCGATGTTGGTCGACGAGATCGACCGACTGTACTGTCTGGGGCGGCGCGACCGGCCGGACCCGACACTCGACATCGTCGACGAGTTGGGGGCGACGTACGTCGACAGCCGGGAGACACCGGTCGCCGAGATTCCAAGCGCCCACGAGGGGATGGACCTGGTGTACGAGGCGACCGGCTACGCGAAACACGGCGTCGAGAGCGTCCACGCGCTGGCACACAACGGCGTGGCAGCGTTGTTGGGTGTGCCGCGGTCGTGGAGCTTCGAGGTCGACGGCGGCGCGTTCCACGAACAGCTCGTGATGGGCAACCGGGCGCTCGTCGGCTCGGTCAACGCTAACGCTCGCCACTTCCGGCGGGCTGTTGACACGCTCGCCGGACTGCCAGCGTGGTTCCTCGACGAGCTGGTGACGGGGGTGTACGGACTCGACGAGTTCGAACGCGCGTTCACCGACGACGACAGCACTATCAAGACGGCAGTCGAACTCTCAACCCGATGAAGAACGTCGACGACCTGATCGGCGAGGCGGAGACACTCGCCGACCGCGGGCTCGCCAAAGGGGAGATCGCGGACGAACTGAACGTCTCGCGGGAGACCGCCTCCTGGCTCGTCGAACGGTCCGGCGCCGCCCCGGGCGAGACAACTACCGACGACGGCGGCGCGAGCGGCCCGCAGGACATCCACGTCGACTGGTCGACGATCGGCCGCGACAGCGACCGGCTCGCACAGGTCGGCCGGGCGATGGCGGATCTGCTCGCCAAACAAGGGGAGGCGGTCGATCTGACCGTCGGGATCGAGAAGGCGGGGACACCGTTGGCGACGACGATAGCCCGCGATCTGGAGACGGACATGGCTGCCTACGCCCCCGCGAAACACCAGTGGGACGAAGGTGACATCGACGAGCGCGGCGGCGGCTTCTCGAACAACTTCGCGACGATCCGCGGGCGAGACTGTTACGTCGTCGACGACACGGTCACCTCCGGGACGACGCTGACGGAGACGGTCGAGGCGATCCGCGAACAAGGAGGGAACCCGGTCGCGTGTGTCGTTATCGTCGACAAGCAAGGGCTCGACAGCGTCGAGGGGGTCCCGGTGTACTCGTTGGTGACGGTGTTGGGTGTCGGTCGGGAGTGAGTAGGCTCGGAGCCACCACCGGTCGATCCGCGCGCTTTTCGTGCCCGTCGCCGAACGACTCACATGGAGTTTGCGGCGTTCGCCGAACGGGTAGACGAAATCGAACGGGAGCCGTCGGACCTGGGGACGATCGGGTTACTCGCGGCGTTGTTGGCGGACGCCGACGCGCTCGCGACGGTCGCGCGGTTCGTCCAGGGACGGGTGTTTCCCGCCCACGACGGCCGGAAGCTGTCGGTCGGGTCGGCGACGCTCCACGAGACGATCGCACGGGCGGCCGCCGGGAGCGTGACCGCCGCCGACGTGGAGGAACGGCTCGCGACGGTCGGGGAGATCGGTGCGGTGGCGGCCGACTACGAGTTCGGTGCACAGACCGGACTTGGGTCGTTCGGCGGTGGGTCGACGGACCCGCTGACCGTCGAGGAGACACAGGAGACGTTCGCGGCGGTCGCCGACGCCGAGGGTGACGGCTCCGCAGACACACGGTCTGATCTGTTGTTCGGGTTGTTCAACCGCGCCGATCCGATTGAGGCGAAGTATCTCGCCAGACTCGTCTCCGGCGAGATGCGGATCGGTGTCGGTGCTGGTGCCGTCCGCGATGCAGTCGCCGAGGCGTTTCTCGACGGCGCGGAGACGGCGGAGACGACAGAGATGGATGGAGCGACCGAGGACGAGGAGACGGCCGCGTCACTCGACCAGTTCGCGGAAGACAACGACGACGCAACTGAGAAAGACGACGATGTCGACGACGAGGAGAACACGGACACGGCCGTCCCGACCGCAGACCCGTCGACGGCGGCAGTCGCGGCCGTCGAGCGCGCGATCCAGGTGACCAACGACGCCGGCCGGGTCGCGGTGGTCGCTCGCGACGAAGGCCGGGCCGGACTCGCCGAGTTGGGGTTGGCGGTGGGCCGCCCGGTGGAGTCGATGTTGGCGCAAGCGGGGACGGTGAGTGAGACCCTGTCGGACTGGGAGACGGCGGTCGTAGAGACAAAGTTCGACGGCGCGCGGGTGCAGGTCCACGCCGCGCCGGACGGGGACGACGGGCTGGCGGTGCGGGTGTTCTCGCGGAATCTGGAGGACGTGACCGACGCGCTCCCGGAGGTTGTCGAACACGCACAGCGTCACCTCGCCGCGCCGGCGATCCTCGACGGGGAGGTGGTCGCGGTCGACGACGACGGAGAGCCGTTGCCGTTCCAGGCGGTGTTGCGGCGGTTCCGCCGGAAACACGACGTGAGGCGGGTGCGCGAGGAGGTGGCCGTCGAGTTTCACGCGTTCGACTGTCTCCACGTCGGCGAGCCGTTCGACATCGGTGTGTTCGCGGACGCGGGTCTCCCGAGTGCCCCGCCGGTCGACCTGCTCGACGCGCCGTTGCGTGAGCGTCGTGCGTGGTTGGAGGCCGTGCTCGCAGGCGGGGTCGCGACGGCGACGGAGACGGCCGACGCCGACGAGATCGAACGGCTGGAACGGGAGGCGTTGGCGGCGGGCCATGAGGGACTTCTGTTGAAACGGCCACACTCGACGTACGACCCCGGCGACCGCGGCGCCGACTGGCGGAAACGGAAGCCCGACGTGGAGACGTTGGATCTGGTCGTCACCGGCGCCGAGTGGGGGGAGGGCCGGCGCGCCAACCTGCTGGGGACGTTCGAGGTGAGCGTCGCGACCGGGTCGGCTGAGGACGGCAGCGCCGCCAGCGGGGAGTACGCCCCCGTTGGGAAGGTAGCGACCGGGTTCACCGACGAGGCGCTCGAACGGCTGACCGAGCGGCTCGACCCCGCGATCAGTGAGACGGACGGACAGACGGTGACAGTCGAGCCGACGACGGTGTTGGAGGTGGGGTACGAGGAGATTCAGACCTCACCGGAGTACGATGCCGGCTACGCGCTGCGGTTCCCGCGGTTCCTCGATGTCCGGGACGACCTCGGTGTCGCGGACGCAGACACGCGCGACCGGGTGGAACGGCTCGCGGACGAGCAGTGAGGCTGTGGGCGGTCCCGTCGGAGAGCGAGCAAGACAACCCTTTTCGGAAGCCGAGGCCAACCGAGGTGCATGGCAGACGACTCCGAGGACGCGGCGGGCGAGCCGGACGAGGGAACAACGGGCGAGGACGGCGGCGACGAGGAGAAGTCG
>ERZ1034569.730-NODE-730-length-11610-cov-6.273475_pt1 | contig 11610 bp, 9 predicted proteins | sample MGYA00520706_ERZ1034569 | MGnify/ENA primary metagenome ERZ1034569 (study PRJEB33760, sample SAMEA4777722) | hypersaline lake metagenome | biome: hypersaline environment; feature: brines | place: Spain | collected 2014-08 | depth 0 m ...
CCGTGACGGACGTCTCCACGGGGGCCCGCGACCGGGCCGCGGAGGAGGCCGCCGAGCGCGGGCGTGAGGCCCTCGACCGGGTCGACGACGCACTCGTGGAGCTCCAGCGCGCGTACGAGGGCGAGCCGCCGGACGAGGACGCGCGCCGCCTCCTGGCGGACGCGCGCGACCTCCGTGCGGAGATCGACGACCGGCTCGCGGCGAGTGATTCGGAGGACGACGAGCCCGACCGGAGTGCGGACGGAGCGGACCGCACGACCGTCGACGTGGACGCCGAGCTCGCGTCGCTCAAGGAGCGGGCCGGCCGCGACGACGCCGACGATGGTGGGAACGGCGACGGGCGCGAGGGGTAGGGCCGCTCACTCGACCGGCCGGAACCGGTAGCCGTCCCAGCGCTGGCTCTCGCGCTCCCGGATGCCGGCGTCCGGGTCGCGCAGTTCCGGCACGTACACCGGTTCGACGGTGTCCCCGACTGCCACGTCGTCCGTCGTGCACTGGCCCAGCGCGCGGACCGGCGACCCGTCGAGGTCGAACTCGACGATGGCGAGCGTGTTCGGCTCCCGCACGCCCGGCGGGGTGGCGTGGCTGGTCGTCCAGGTCACCACCTCCGCCTCCTGTGCCGAGAGGTCGACCTCCGCGACGGGTTCGCTCCCGTCCGGGCCGACGGGGGCGGCGGGGGGGGTGGCGGGCCCTCGGGGGTGGGGTGGGGGGTCCACCGGGGGCCGGTCGGGGTCCCCGGGCCCGGCATCGCTCTCGCGCTCGCCTCCAGGCCCGTCGTTGTCACGCAGTTTCCGAACCCGCCGACGTTGCAGGTCAGGCCCACGTCCGCGTCGACCTGCCTGTCGCCGGCCTCGTCGAGCAGCTGTCCGTACACCTCGACCACCTGGGCGACGCCGCTTGCGCCCAGCGGGTGTCCCTTCGATTTGAGCCCGCCGGAGGTGTTGACCGGGAGCTCGCCGTCCCGGGCCGTGCGCCCGTCCATCGCGGCCTCCCAGGCTTCGCCGGGCTCCTCGAAGCCCAGCGCCTCCAACTGCATCAGTTCGAGGATGGTGAACATGTCGTGGAGCTCCACCACGTCGACGTCCGCGTGGTCGTGGCCGGACATGCCGAACGCTTCGCGGCCGGACTCGGCGACTGCGCCCATATGCGTCGGGTCGGCCCGTTCGTGGACGACGTGGGTGTCGGTCGCGCCGGCGATACCGGTGACCCGGGCGAACGTGTCGGCGTAGGAGTGCGCGTGTTCGGCGGGGACCATCGCGAGCGCTGCCGCGCCATCGGTGACCGGGCAGAAGTCGTACAGCCGGAGCGGGTCGGCCACCATCGGCGAGGAGAGGGCTGTCTCCAGCGTGATCTCCTTCCGGAACTGCGCGTTCGGGTTGTCCACGCCGTTGCGGTGATTCTTCACTGCGACGTGGCCGAGCGCCTCCCGCGGGGCGTCGTACCGGTCGAGGTAGTGGCGCGCGGTGAGCCCCGCGAACGACGGCAGCGTGACGCCGTGCTTGTACTCGGCGGGATGGGTCAGCGACGCGATGACGTCGGTCGCCTGGCCGGTGGTCCGGTGGGTCATCTTCTCGCCGCCGACCAGCAGTGTCAGGTCGCTCGCGCCGGAGGCGACCGACTGCCAGGCGGCGTAGATACCGGCCGCGCCCGACGAGGAGGTCTGGTCGACGCGCTGGGTGTACGCCGGGATAGCACCCAGGTCGTGTGCCAGCGCGTTCGGAACCCCCGTCTGGCCCTCGAACTCGCCGCTGGCCATGTTCGACACGTACAGGTGTTCGATGTCGTCCGGGCCGATGCCGGTGTCCGCGATGCAGTCGCCGCCCGCCTCCGCGAGCAGATCCATGACCCACCCGTCACGGACACCGAACCGGGTCATCGATGCCCCGACGATGGCTACGTCCCTCATACCAGGAGAACCGGCGGCGACGGCCTAACTGTTCCGGCGGTCCGACGCCCGGCCGGGGACCCCGAGCACCCCGGCCCGCCGGAAGGATCACGTCGGGGCGCCGTCGACGGCGAGCCACAGCCGCCGGAGTCAGTGGTGGCGGCCGCGAGGCCCCGACGCCCCTCGACCGCGTGGCGGGACGCCCGGACCGGGTCGGTCGGCACCCGTCTCGCGCCCGATGGCCGTCCGCAACTCCTCGTGCTCCTCGCCGATGCGACCGAGCAGGTGCTCCGTTCCGTCGGGTCCGTACGCCCGGACGCCGTCCCGAATCTGCGCGAACCGCTCGGAGACGGGAGTGCCGCGGCCCCCCGCGTCTTCGCGTCGTCGGGCGGGTGGTATGCCCTTCGACCGCTGGAGGGCTGGGACTCGCCGACGTCGTTCGACGGCGCGACGGAGTGGTATCCGAAGCTACTGGCGGACTGGGCCCTCACTCCGGGTCGGGGTCGCCGCGCCGGTAGCTGGCCGTCCCGCCGGGGTAGCCCTGCGGGTTCTCGATGCCGACCAGCTCCCCGCCGGTCGGCGTCGCGTACAGCGCGAACAGCAGCTCGTTGACGAGGTAGAACCGGACCCGCTCCGGGTCGATACCGTCCGGGTCGGGCGAGGCCGTCGGGACGCCCATGCTCTCCAGCAGCGCCTCGCGCCGGTCCCGCGGCAGGTCGGCGAAGCGGTCGTCGGCCCACTGCTGGCCGTAGTCGTCAAGCGTCGCGAGTGCCTCGGCCATCCCACTGGCGTACTCGGGACGGTCCGTGACGCGGCCGACGGTGTAGCGCTCGACGAACGCCGGTATCTCCGTGACCGCCGACGGGTAGAGCACCTCCGCCAGCGCGGTCAGCGTGGCCCGCTCGTCCCCGCCGAAGCGTCCGGTGTCCGTTGCCTCGTCCCCGTCGGACAGGAGGCCCCAGGAGAGACTGCCCCCTATCGCGGTCGCGGCCCCAACAGCCGTCAACGCGGCTATCGCGTCGCGGCGGGTCAGGGTGGCGTCCGTGTCGCTCGGCTCGGCGTCCGTCCCGTCGGTCGGCGGTTCGTCGTGGTTCATCATGTCGTGGAGTGGATCGCGGTTCGGTTCGTCGACGCGCCGGAAGTGCCGGCGGTGACGCGCGTCTCGACGGAGACCCCGGGCCGCGCCGTCTCCGGGATGTGGGCAGCCTGGCCGTCACAGAGGGTCGCGCCGCGGCAGACCTCGGGGTGTGGCGTCAGCAGCCGGTAGTCCCCGTCGTCGATGGCGACGGGGGTCTCCAGGCGGTAGGTGAACGCGTTCCCGGGGGCGTACTCGGCGTTCGCCTCGACCAGCACCTCGTCGCGGGCGTGGACCGGGACGGTCGTGTCGTCCGGGTCGACCGGCACCACGTCGTCGCCGACCAGCCGCGCGCGGCCGTCCCCGACGACGACCCGTGCGTCGAGTTCGTCCGGCGGCCCGCGAACGGTGTAGTAGGTGCTCTCGCCGCCGCCGGCCAGCCGGAGCGTCACCGTATCGACACCGGCGGGGATGCCGAGGGTCGCGTGTAACGTCACCCGCTCGCCACGGACGTGCTCGACGCGATAGAGCCGGGGCTGGACCGGGTCACCGAGGAACGGCGCCCACTCGCCGCGGAAGCCGTAGCGGTAGAGCGGCCGGTCGGGATACGCGTCGACCACGGCGAACTCGCGCTCGTCCATCGCGTACACCGTCCGGCCGTCGTAGTCCGGGTCGTTCCGGAGGACCTGGAAGGGATGGTTGAGCCAGTCGCCGTACGGCGTCGGCAGGACGACCACGCCGGCTGGCGGCTCGGGTTCGAACGGCTCGTACGCCGCCCCGAGCTGGTCGGAGGCGTCCCGGTTGTCGGCGAGGGGATCGCCCGCGATAGCGGCCGACGTGCCGCCGACGAGCAGGCCACCGATCACCAGCCCCGCGAGCGCGACGCGGCGGGCGGTGGTGCCGTCCGGGGTGCCGACGCGGCCCCGGACGAACGATCGCCAGCGACCGGCCAGCAGCCGGCAGGCCAGCGCCGCGAACAGCGCCGTCGGGACGATCAGGTCGAAGTGGTAGTACGGGCCGTACAGCGAGACCAGCCCGTCACCCGCGCGGTCGAGATCGCCGAGCGCGTTCAGACTCCCCCAGAAGTAGACGTTACCGGCCATGACGCTGGCGAACAGCCCCGCGAGGACGAGCCGTGGAGCGAGGCGATCGGCGGCGTCCGTCCCGCCGTCGGACCGGGCCACCCGTCCGATCAACCCACCCCCGCGCCGCGCCAGTGCCCGCCGGACGCGGAGCGCCGTGGCACCGAGCCCGACCGCCGCGAGGGCCGTTCCGAGCGGGCCGGCGACGACCCATCGGGTGAACAGCAGCCATACCACCTTCGCGTTCGCCTCCAGCGCCAGTGCCGGCGTGTAGTCCCGCTCGTACCCGAGGATGCGACGGGTCCCGAAGCCGAGCCCGTCCCGAGGAGCGAAGATCTGGTACGGGAACGTGAACGGGTCACCGATCATGCGGGCGTTGTACGCGAGCGTCGCGCCGACGCCGAGCAGGCCGCAGAGAGCCACGACGACCTGCGGTCCGAGCGCGTCGAGCGCCGCCGACCGCCCGGTTCCGAGTCCGCGGCTGACGGTCCACAGCGCGTGTCCGACGAACGGCGTCGCGAACAGCACCGCCGTATACGGTCGGGCGAAGAAGGCGATGCCGATGGCGAGCCCCGCGAGCACGGCCCACCTGCGGGAGCCGGTTCGTGCGGCCCGGAGGTAAGCCCACGCGAACAGGAGTTCGATGAGCAGCGTCGGCGCGTACGGCAGGAACGTCGCGGTCTGCACCAGGAAGAACGGCGAGACGGCGACGAGGCCGGCCCCGAACAGGGCGGTCCGACGGTCGAACGCCTCGGTGCCGACGGCGTACGTCAGGGCGACGAGCCCCGCCCCGACGACGGCCTGTGATAGCGCCGGGTCGCCGAGCGCCATCCCGACCGCGAAGACGGCGGCCGTGACGGGGGTGTACTTCGGATAGAGCTCCGGCCCGGATTCGACGAAGAACCAGGGTTCGAACGCCTCAGCCACCGGTGGCCGGAGGACGAGTTGTCCCTGCAACAGCAGTTCGGCCTGCTGGAGGTAGACGGCCTCGTCGTGGTTCGTCGAGAGGTACGGGAACACACGGTGCGAGAGCACGAAAACGAGGACGCCGGCGGTGACGGCAAGCGCCGCGGCCCCGAGTCGGTACCGGTCGCGCCGGTCGTCGGGGAGTCGCCCACCGACCCGGGCGAGCGGCCCCGGATCCGCCCCCGTCCGCCCACCGGAGGACCCGGACGCGCTCACGGCGGGTACCAGGCGAGCCGGTGGTCGGCGACCAGGTCCACGGCGACCGGGTCGCCGACATCGAACTCCTCGACGTGGTTGTGCATGCAGTGGACCGTGTCGCCGCTATCGAGTTCGACGCGGTAGACGAAGGTGGGACCGTTGTACTGGCGCCGGACGATGCGGCCGTCGGCCTCCTCCGCCGTCATCGGGGTGGCCCGGAGGTCGTCCGGGCGGACGAGCACCTGGACGTGGCTCCCGTCGTACGCGTCGATGGGGCCGGCCAGCTCGACGGGGTCGATGCAGCCCAGGCCAGTCTCGATGCAGTCCGGGCGGACCTCGGCGTCGACGAAGGAGGCCTGCCCGAGGAAGCTGGCGACGAACCGGGATTCGGGGTGCTGGAACAGCTGCTCGGGCCCGCCGACCTGCGCGACGTGTCCGCCGTTCAGCACCGCGACGCGGTCGGAGATGGAGAGCGCCTCCTCCTGGTCGTGGGTGACGGAGACGGCGGTGACGCCGGCCCGCTTGAGGATGTCGCGGACCTCCTCGCGCATGGCGACCCGGAGCCGGACATCCAGGTTCGAGAACGGCTCGTCGAGCAGCAGGACGGCCGGCTCGGGGGCGAGCGACCGGGCCAGCGCGACCCGCTGTTGCTCGCCGCCCGAGAGGTTGTCCGGCGTCCGGTCACCGTAGCCCGGGAGGTCGACCAGCTCCAGCAGCTCGGTGACGCGGTCGGCGTTGTCGTCGGCGTCACCCTCCAGCCCGAAGGCGACGTTCTCGGCGACCGAGAGGTGTGGGAAGAGGGCGAAGTCCTGAAAGACGAGCCCGACGTCGCGCTCCTCGGGCGGGCGGAACCCGCCGTCCCCGACGTCGCCCGTCTCGGCGGCCGCCGCGCCGTCGCCCGTCCCGGCCGCGACGGGCTCGCCGTTCAGCCGGATGACACCCTCGTCGGGTCGTTCGAGGCCCGCCAGCAGCCGGAGCGTGGTCGTCTTGCCACAGCCGGAGGGTCCCAGCAGCGTCAGCAGTTCCCCCTCCTCGACGGCCATCGAGACGTCGTCGACGGCGACGCTGTCGCCGAACCGTTTGGTGACGCCGTCGAGTTCGAGCACCGCCCCCTCGTGGTCCTCGTCGACCGACCACCCGACGTCGGTGTCGAGCGCGGGGTCCGCGCGGGTCCGGTCTAGCTGCTGCTCGACGCCGGCGGCCCCGCCCGGCGTCCCCCCGACATCGCCCGTTTCAGACGTGTCCTGCTGTCCTGTCATGTCAGCCCCGTTCCTGTGCCAGGATGACGGCCATCGAGCCGGCCGACACCGCGATGAGGGTGAGCGCCGGTATCGCGGCCAACCCGTAGTAGCCCGCCTCCTGAACCTGCCAGATGTAACTGACGAGGGTTTCAAAGCCTGTCGGACGAAGCAACAGCGTTGCCGGGAGTTCCTTCATCGTCGTGAGGAAGACGAGCGCGGCGCCGGCCAGCACACCGGGCCAGATGAGCGGGAGCGTCACGCGCCGGAACGCGCTCCGCGGGGACTCCCCCAGGGCCCGGGCGGCCTCCATCAGATGCGCGTCGACCTGCAGCACGGAGGACGAGGTCGTGCCGACGGCCTGGGGGAGGAACCGGACGACGTAGGCGAACACGAGCAGCGGGAGCGTCTGGTAGACCGTCGGCGCGAACTTCACGCCGAAGAAGACCAGCGCCAGCCCCAGCACGACGCCGGGCATCGCGTAGCCGACGTAGGTGGCCCGCTCGGCGAGGCGGGCGGGCCACGAGGCCCGCCGGGCGGCCAGGTAGCCGACCGGCACGGCCAGGAGGACCGAGACGAGCGCCGCGGCCGCCGAGACGCCGACGGAGTTCACCGCGAACGAGAGGTCGAAGGGGAAGCCGCCGGCGGCGTAGCCGGGCCCACCCCGGAACAGCCACAGCAGGAGGACGCCGACCGGGAGCGCGAGCGAGACGGCGGCGACGGCCAGACAGCAGAGCGCCGCCACCCAGCGCCACGGCCCGAGTTCGATGCGGGCCGCCGACCGCGAGCCGCCGGAGGCATAGGCGCTGGCGTCGTCCTGTCCGACGCGGGACTCCAGCGCCAGGATGACCGTCGTAACCCCGAGCAGCTGGAGCGAGAGCAGGGCCGCCTGGTCGGCCGCGAAGCCGTTGTACGCCACGTAGATGTAGCTCGTGAACACGTCCGTCCCCATGATGGCCGGCGTGCCGAAGTCCGAGAGCGCGTACAGTGCCACCAGCAGCGCGCCGGCGGCGACGCCGGGGACGATGCGCGGGAGCGTCACCTCGCGGAAGGCGGCGAGCCGGCTCTTCCCCAGTGTCCGGGCGGCCTCGACGTGGGCCGCGTCGAGCGACAGCAGCGCCGCCCGCGTCGTGAGGAAGACGTACGGGTAGACGTACAGCGTCAGGACCAGCGTGGTGCCGCCGAGGCCGTAGATCTCGGGCAGCCGCCCCACGCCGAGCGGGGCGAGCAGGTCCGCGAGCGCACCCCGGGGCCCGAACGCCGAGACGAAGGCGAACGCGCCGATGTAGGAGGGGACGACCAGCGGGAGCGCGAGGACCACGGTGAAGAAGCGGCGGAAGGGGAGGTCGGTCCGGGCGGTGAGCATCGCCAGCGGGACGCCGAGCAGCACGCAGGCGACGGTGACCGTCGTCACGAGCAGGACGCTGTTGGTCAGCACCCGCGTCGTGGAGGGGGCCGTGAGGAGGGAGACCGCCTCGGCGGTCGGGACGTCGGTGACCCGGAGGAACAGCCAGGCGACGGGGGAGAGGACGGCGGCGGCGATGGCGCCACTCAGCAGTGTCAGGCCGAGGCCGTCGCCGTCGGCCTCGCGCCGGAGCCGCCGTCGCAGCGCCGAGAGCCCCTCCCGCGTCGACATCCCCCTACAGCGCCCCCGTCTCCCGCAGCAGGTCGATGGTGCCGCCCACGTCGTCGAGCTGCCGGAGGTCGATATCCGGCGGGCTCAGCTCGTCGACCCGGGGGAGTCCGCCGACCGGCGGGACGCCCGGAACCATGGGATAGGCGAACGTCCGAGTGGCGAAGAACTCCTGGGCCTCCGCCGTGAGCAGGTGCGCGATGAAGTTCTCCGCGAGGTCGACCCGCTCGGTCCCCTCCAGCACCTCGGCGCCGGAGACGTTGATGAGCGCGCCGGCGTCGCCGCTGGTGAACGCGAGGTCGATGGGCGCATCCGGCCGCTGGGCCTTCACCCGGAGCGCGTAGTAGTGGTTCGCGAAACCGGCGGCCAGCTCGCCGTCCGCGACGGCGTTGGAGATGAGGAACTCGTTGGCGTAGCCGGCGGCCCCGGCGTCCTGCATGTCGGTGACCCACTGCCGGGTCGCCTCGTCGCCCCGAAGCAGCCGCATCGCGGTGACGAACGCCTGGAAGGAGCCGTAGGTGGGCGCCCAGCCCATCGAATCCCGGAGCGCGGCCGTGTCCGGGAACTCCCGAACCGTGTCCGGAACCTCGCTCGCGGAGAGCTGGTCCGTGTTGTACGGGACGGCGCGGGCCCGACCGGCGACGCCGGTCCAGGCGTTGTCCGGGCGGAACTGGTCCGGTACCACCTCGACGACATCGTCCGGGAGCGCGCGGGTGTACCCCTCGCTGGCGACGGCGGCCAGCGAGCCGGCGTCGACCGCCCAGAAGACGTCGGCGAAGCTGCCGCCCGCCGACTGCTCCTCGCGGATCTTGCTCGCCAGCTGGGTGCTCGGCTCCAGCCGCACGTTCGGCTCGAAGTCGGGGTAGACCTGACCGAACAGGCTGAGCAGGTCGGTGTACAGTCCGCCCTCGCCGCCGCCGAGGTAGATGTTGAGCTGGCCCGAGAGGTCCGGCAGGTCCGCGACGCGGGTGCCGGTTATCTCGCCCCGCCCGCCGATGTTGGCGCCGGAGCCGCGGAAGTCGTCGAACGTCGCCGCGGCCGGGGCGCCGGTTCCGTCCCCGCCGCCGTCGTTCAGTATCCCGTTGCAGCCGGCCAGCGCCGTCGCGCTCGCAGCGCCCGCCGCGGCGAGGAAGCGGCGCCGGCTCCGGCCGTCACGGCCCCCTTCAGTCATCGGCCTCACCACCGGTCTCGGCGACCGCGGGGGCGGCGGCGCTCGGGACGGGCCGACCGGCGTCCAGTGCATCGAGGCAGTCCAGCCAGTCGCGCATGTGCTCGCCGACGAAGGTGAGGAAGTCGCTGTTCGTCCACGCCTCGAACCCCCCATCCGCGAGGGCGTCGGCCATCGCGGCGAACGCCCCGCGGAAGGTGTCGGCGTCGCCGCCGACGTCGTCCACGACCTCCCAGACGTGTTCGTTCAGCTCCAGCGCGGGCACCTCGTTGTTGAGGTCGTCGAACGTGGACCGCGGGGCCTTGTTGTGCTCGCACAGGGGCGTCCCGGTCAACACGCGCTTGCCGAGGACGTCGGCGGCGCGCTTGAGGAAGACGCCCGACCAGATGTCGTCGAACCGGCCGACGTCCCACCCGTTGTCGTCCATCGGGAGCTGGTAGAACGCGGGGACGACCTCGCGCCGGAAGGCGAGGTTCATCGAACAGACCGTGGTGTAGTGACCGGGGGCGACGAGGAAGTCCTCGCCGTAGTCCGCGGCCGTGGTCCGGGTCTGGGCCTGACCCTGGAGGTCACCGTCCATCAGGATGCGGACGGCGTCGAGGTCGGGGACGTTCGTCCAGAGCCCCTGCGAGGCGACCACGTCGCCCCGGGCGAGGTCGACCGTCTCGGACTCGTGGCCGCCGCCCATCGCGGCATAGGGGTAGCCGCGGGGGTAGAGACCGTGCTCGTCGAAGTTCTGGTGGAGGACGTTCACCCAGCGCTCCTCGTCGTCGGCCGACCGGACCTGCGTGATGGAGCCCTCGTACGAGAGGTTCCGGTAGTGGCCGCCGAAGAAGTCCGTCCCGTGGGGCAGGGTGTCGTCGTCGATGAAGAAGCCGAACTCGAAGTCGTGGGCCCAGAGGTAGAGCAGTCCGAACGAGGTCTGTGCGTGACTCGCCGCGGGGACGACATGGTCGTAGTCCCCGATGCCGTGCTCGGCGTACCAGTCGTGGCGGTCGGACTCGTCGAAGACGACGCCGGCGACGTCGAGGTCGTCGAGCATCGCGCGCATCGCGTCGGCGTCGCAGAAGTCCTCCGTGACGAGGACGAAGAGGAGCCGGTCGGCATGCCCGTACTCGCGGGCGTTGGCGACGTACTCCCGGACGCACTCGTACTCGCGGATGGTCGGCACGACGACACAGGTGTCGGGCGTCTCTCCCGCCGTGTGGACACTCATTGCTCCCGGATTGTTTAGGGTATCCTAAAGTCTTGACGATGTTTTGGTGCGCCTAAGACGGTGGCCTCCGCGGGCTATTTTACGGCAACCACAATGATAGCTGGATAATTCCGGCATCAGTCGATACGACCGAACCGTTCGCCGGGAACCCGATAGGCTCGCCGGTTATCGCTGGAGCCGTCCGGCGAGCTTCCACTCGTCGCCGCGTTCGACCTGTCCCGGGAGGTCCCGCCGCTCGCGGGCGCCGACGCGGCCGGCGAACGACCACGGGTTCACCAGTTCCGGCCCGTCGTCGGCCGCCGCCGCGGCCGCGCGCTGCTCGCGGAGGTGGTTCGCCACGGCGGCGACGAGGGCCGCGGCCTCCTCGTCGCTGGCCGTCTCCGGGAGTCGTAGGTCCCCGCCGGGGACCGGAAGCCGTTCGCTCCCGTCTCCGTCCGCGTGCTCCGGGGTCATACCTGTCACCCCGTCCGGCGGTGGTGTAAACGTGTGGGTGTCAGCGTCGCTCGCCGTTCCGTCCCCGTCGTCATCGCTCGTAGCGGGGAGTCCGTCGGCGGTGACTCGCCGCGCTCACCCGCGTGCGACTCCAGGTCCGCGACGAGCCGCTCGCGCGCCGTCCCCGGCTGTATGATCGATGTCTTCACGCTCGGCCGGATCGTGCGGGCTCGCGAACCGCTCGCGGGCCCGTCGTCCGTCGATAGCGGTGCTCCGCCGTACTCGACGGTGCCATCCGGGACGGTCTCCGCTATCAGGTAGCGGGCGATGATCGGTCCGAGTGGTGTCGGAATCAGGAGTGACCCCCCGGCAGGCCCGAGCCCGTCGGAGCCGAGCGAAAGGGCCGAGTGGTCGGGGTTCCGACCGCCGGCCGTGACACCGGACCCGAACGAGTGGGCCGCGGGCGGGACCTACACCCTGCTGATCGAGCTGCCGACGGCCACGACCATCGGAGTCGGGGCGCTCGGCGAACACCGGTTCCGGGCGGGCTGGTACGCCTACACCGGACGCGCGCTCGGGAGCGGCGGCTTCGCCCGCGTCGCCCGGCACCGTGAGCTCGCGGCCGGCGAACGGACGACCCCCCCCCGGCATATCGCCTCCGTACTGGCCCGGCCCGACGCCCCCCTCCCCCATTTCCGCCCCGCCGCCTGCGCGGAC
>ERZ1034569.731-NODE-731-length-11602-cov-6.792933_pt1 | contig 11602 bp, 7 predicted proteins | sample MGYA00520706_ERZ1034569 | MGnify/ENA primary metagenome ERZ1034569 (study PRJEB33760, sample SAMEA4777722) | hypersaline lake metagenome | biome: hypersaline environment; feature: brines | place: Spain | collected 2014-08 | depth 0 m ...
CCGCGCACCGCGCCGGCACCTGCCGCCAGATGCCTGCAAGAATAACCTCGGCCGCGAGTCCGGCCGGGCAGGACAGCACCCAGTGCCTCGCCCGGGTCCCCGAGATTGTCACGACAATCAGGGGGGTCGGAGGAAGGACCGTGTGCGCCCCCCCGCCACAGACACGCCGGACAGTGGTAGATGTGACCCACACTGTCGAGGGTCGCGTCGGCGACCTGCGCCCCGCGGTCGAGGGCGAGGTACGTCCGGACGTAGTGGGCCGAGGCGTGGGTGCACAGCGGGTCGACAGCAACGTCGTACCGGGCGGCCGTCCGGGCGAGTGTGGAGAGGAGGATACGGACGCCCATCTCGCCGTGGTACTCGGTGTTTCTGGGGATGGCGCTGTAGCTCCGGACCCCGCTGTTGAAGTGTGCCCCACAGAGGGGGGCGAGGTCGGTGGCCGTGACACAGAGCAACTCGCCGGTCCCTCGGAACGCGGCGTCCGCGAAAGGGACCGGTGTCCCGAACGGGTCGATGTCCACGATGTCGAACGTCCGCTCGTGGAGGACCACGTTGGCGTCCCGGGTGACTGTCTCGCCGTCGAGGTCGTTGCGCGCGAGGTTCTTGCCGGCCAGCGTGGTCGCGTCAGGGTCGACGTCACAGCAGGTGACCGTCCAGCCGTCGGCGGCGGCCCGGACACCGCGGACGCCGGTGGCGGTCGTCGCGTCGCAGTAGGTGTCGGCGTCGGGGTTGCGCTCGCGGTAGGCCCGAAGGGCGGCGACGGTGAGGTCCCGGTTCAGCTCCTGAACGGGGTTGAAGAAGACGACGTCGCCGGCGCCCTCCGCTGGCTGTTCGGGCACCTCAAGATCGACACCACCCTCGTGGACACGCATACCGCTCTCTCGGGTGGGGCGGCGAAAAGCGCCACGGTCGGACAGACCGTTCGGGGCCGAGGCGGATGGACAGGGGTCGAGGGTCGGAAAGGGGCAAACAGCCGGCCGTCGAGCGCGTAGCGGTCGGCCGGACTCTCGCTGGCCGCCACGCGGCAGTCGTCAGGTCACGGGTGGCCTGGTCCCGTCCCCGCAGAAAGGCCTGTGTGTCGAAACGGCTTTGGCCGGGGAGTGGCGATACAGTGTATGGATTGGGTCCTCGTCGGGATCGTGGGGCTCCTACTCGGGTTCGTCTTCTTCCTGTACCTGTTCATCAGACGGACCGTTACGGGATTCCAGCAGGGTGTCGACAGCGGCAAGCGTTAGTGGTTTGTCCGCCGGGGCCTGTGTTCGGGCATGGACCTGCGCATCCGCGAACACGCCGAGGTGGTCGTCGACCACTCGACCGACCTCTCGGCCGGGGACGACATTGTCATCGACGCCCACCCGGTCGCCGAGGACCTTGTCGTGGCGTTACACGAACTGGCAGCCGACCGGGGGGCGAACCCGCTCGTCGTCCAGGAGCGACTCGGGGAACGCTACCAGCGGGCCTTCCTGCGCAATCGCGACGACTTCGAGACGCCCGCCCACCTGCAGGCGCTGTACGAGGAGATGGACGCCTACATCGCGGTCCGTGGGAACGCAAACGTCACCGAGACCAGTGACGTCGACCCCGAGACCAACGCCGCCTACCAGCAGGCCCAGCAGCCGCTGCTCAATGAGCGGCTCTCGAAGACCTGGTGTCTCACCCAGTTCCCCGCCGCCGCGAACGCCCAACTCGCCGGGATGTCCACAGAAGGGTACGAGGACTTCGTCTGGGACGCGGTCAACAAGGACTGGGACGCGGTCCGGAACCACCAGGCACAGATGGTCGAGGTCCTCGACCCCGCCGAGGAGGTCCGGATTGTCTCCGGCGATACGACCGAGGTCACGATGTCCGTCGCCGGGAACCCGACCCTGAACGACTACGGCGAGAAGAATCTGCCCGGCGGCGAGGTGTTCACCGCGCCCGTCCCCGACAGCGTGGAGGGGGAGGTCCTGTTCGACAAGCCACTCTACCACCAGGGCCGGGAGGTTACCGACGTCTTCCTGCGCTTCGAGGGCGGCGAGGTTGTCGACCACTCCGCAGGCAAAAACGAGGCGGTGTTGACCCAGGTGCTAAACACCGACAGCGGTGCCCAGCGGCTTGGCGAACTCGGTATCGGGATGAACCGCGATATCGACCGGTTTTCCTACAACATGCTGTTCGACGAGAAGATGGGCGACACCGTCCACATGGCGGTCGGCCGGGCCTACGGGGGGACCGTCGGCGAGCACAACGAGCGCAACGAGTCTGCCGTCCACGTCGACATGATCGTCGATATGAGCGAGGACTCGGTCATCGAGGTCGACGGCGAGGTCGTCCAGCGAGACGGTACCTTCCGGTTCGAGGACGGCTTCGAGGAGTAATGAGGCCCGCCGGCGGAGGCTCTTCGAGGTGCGAACGGCGAGAAGCGGAGCAGGCCGCGAGCGGGCCCCCGACTGCCGGACACCCCTGTAGCCGGGGGGCGTGTCACCACCCCTCGCGCCAACGGTATCCCGTCCAGCCCACTATATTTGGTATGAACTACGACTCCGCACTCGATAGAGCCTACGACGACCTTCCGGAGGAGACAGACGACGCCGGCGAACGACTCTCGGTGCCCGACCCCGAGGGGGAGACCGACGGCGCCTTTACCCGACTGACGAACATCGGCGCCATGGCGGACGCGGTCGGCCGCGAGCCCGAACACCTCCACAGCGCCATCCAGACCGCACTGGGCACGAGCGGCCAGTTCGAGGGTGACCGCGCCCGGTACAACGGTGACTTCGGGATCGACGACTTTGCGGCAGCCGTCGACAGCTACATCGAGCAGTTCGTCACCTGCTCGGAGTGTGGCCTGCCTGACACGGTGTTGAGCCGCGAGGACGGCGTAGAGATGCTCCGGTGTCAGGCCTGTGGCGCGTTCCGCCCGGTCGGCAAGAACGCCCCGTCGACGACACAGACCCAGCAACGCGAGACCGTCGAGGAGGGGACCACCTACGAGTTGGAGATCACCGGCACCGGCCGGAAGGGCGACGGGGTCGCCAACCGCGGCGACTACACCATCTTCGTCCCCGGCGCCCAGGAGGGACAGGTCGTGCGGGCGGTCATCGAGTCCACCAGCGGCGACCTGGCGTTCGCGCGGCTGGTCTGATCCGGCAGCGGTTCTACCCCTCGTCGACGAACTCCTCACGGAGTTCGACCTTGCGGATCTTGCCCGACCCTGTCTTTGGCAGTTCCTCGCGGATCGCCACGACCCGGGGGTGTTTGTACGGCGCGATCTCCGAGAGGGCGTACTCCTTGACCGCCGCCTCCGTGAGCTCACTCCCCTCGACGAGTGTGAGTGCGGCCGCGACCGTCTCACCCTTCCGCTCGTGGGGGACCCCGAAGACGGCCACCTCGTGGATCTCGGGGTGGTCGTACAACACCTGTTCGACCTCGGCGGGGTAGACGTTGTACCCGCCGGTGAGGATCATGTCCTTCTCCCGGCCGCTGATGTAGTAGTAGTTGTCCTCGTCACGGTAGCCCCGGTCACCGGTTCGGAAGTAGCCGTCCTCGGTGAAGGCCGCCGCCGTGGCGTCGGGTCGCTCGTAATAGCCTTCCATCACGTGGGGGCCCTTCATGACGATCTCCCCTTCCTCGCCGTCGGGTACCTCCACACCGGTCTCGGGGTCGACCACCTTCGAGTGGGTGTGACCGGCGGGCTGGCCGACGCTGCCGATTCTGTCGCCCAGCGTCGCGTACCGCACGGAGTGGCTCCCGGCGGTGGTCTCGGTCAGGCCGTACCCCTCGATGACGGGCACGTCAAAGACCGCCTCGAACTCCTCGTGGACGGGGACCGGAAGCTTGTCGCCGCCCTGGCCGGCCCGCCACAGCGAGGACAGGTCGTAGGCCTCGGGGTTCTCCTTGTAGGTCTGGAGCAGGTCCATGAACATCGTCGCGACCCCGGTAAACGAGGGGATGTCGTACTCGTCGAGCGTCCGGAGGACGAGGTCGGGGTCCCACTGGTCGGGGCGGATTGTGTGCAGTGTCCGCCCGGTGGCGAGTGTCGTCATCATCACCACGACGCCGGTGATGTGGTACATCGGGACGACCGCGAACCCGTCGCCGCGGACCTGCCCGCCGGTGTAGGAGGTGATACCGTTGACCAGCTGGACCCGGAAGTTCCCGTGGGTCAACAGGACGCCCTTCGGTTTGCCCGTCGTCCCCGAGGTGTACGGCTGGAGGAGCACGTCGTCGTCCTCGCGCTCGACCAGGGTGGGGTCGCCGGCCGCCGCGAGGTCGTCGAGCGTGGTGTGGTCGCTGTCGGGGTCCGCGCTGATAACCTCGAGACCGACCTCCTCGGCGACCGGCACCGCCCACTCCTCGCGCTCGCCGTCACAGACCACCGCGGCCGAGTCGGAGTCCTCGAACTGGTAGGTGATCTCCCGGCGGCGGTACTCCGGGTTGAGCGGCGAGGCGACGACACCGGCGTGGATGCAGGCCCAAACAGTAAGGGTAAAACCGATTCCATTTGGGAGGTAGACACAGACGCGGTCGCCCGGTTCGAGACCCATCTCGTGGAGGCCGCCGGCGACCCGCTGCACCCGGTCGTGAAACGCCGCGTAGGTCAACGCCTCGCCGTCGTGTTCGACCGCAACCTCGTCGGGGAACTTCTCCGCCGGACGCGTCAGCAGGTTCGCCACGCTCCCGTCGTACGGCGGTGCCATCAGGTCCTCGGCTGGGACGGGTTCCATGTGTACCGTCGTCGACACTCACCGGCTTATAGATTGGGACAGCGGCGGTGAGCGGGCACGGAGGGATTACGAACCACGCCGTCGGCTCGCTTCGCTCGCCGCCGTCTACTTCAAATCCCACGGGCCGCTTCGCTCCTCGCGTCCGCTCGTCGCAAAAGCGGGCACGGAGGGATTTGAACCCTCGACCGTCGGATTAGAAGTCCGACGCTCTGGTCCGGACTGAGCTACGTGCCCCACCGGAGGCAACGGAGCGACTGGCAAAGCCGTTGTGGTCGTGTGAGTCGGGGCTGGCTGTGGTCGCGGCTGCTACCGGGAGAGCGAGGCGCGCAGCGAGCACGACCCAGAGCAGAGAGCGGGCGGCCTACCCGAACGGCGAGCGTCGGGGGCCGTGGGAGTCGGAACAGCCGAGCGAGCGGGGGCGTTCGTGCCGTTGTGCCCTCTCACCTCGAAACCGTCGAACAACTGTGTGGGCAGAGAGTCAGGCCGTCTCGGTCCGGCGCTCCGAGCGCGACTCCGCCACCGCAAAGGAGAGCGTGCTGACCAGTCCGAGCAGCGTCCCCCCGGTCAGGGCAACGGCGAGATACTGGAGAGTCACCTCCCCGAGGAAGTACGCGCTCAGCCCGTGTAAGACGGCGGCGATGGCGAGCACGTAGAAGGGGGCGTTGAGATACCGCCAGCGGAACCGGCCGGCGAGATACTCGTCGGTGACCTGGCCGAGACTGCTCGTGATGCCGGCGGCCGCGAACCACTGGACGGCACCGTAGACCAGCGCCGCCCCCACCTCGGGGACGCTGAGAGGGGTGCTGTGGGCAAGCTGGACCCGTCCGAGGGACTGAACGCCACTGACCCCCCCGATGACGAGGAGGGCGGCGGCGACGACGTACGTGATGATCGTCACCCGGCCGGTAAACAGCGCCCGCCGGGCGCGGGCGACTGCGGTGTCGAGTGTCTCCTCGACGCCGAAGGCACGACCCAGCACGTACAGGCCGAGCAGGCCGGAGGTGACCCCAAAGACCGTGCCGGGAAAGCCAAGCGCGTTCGCCAGCACCGTCAGCGGGTAGATGAGCAACAGGATCCCGAGCGGGACGAGGAGTGTCCCGCGGGTCTCGGGGTCGTCGAGCACCTGCTTTATCGTGTAGTACATCGACTCCAGGTCCTGGGCCTGGCGGACGACGACCCGGCGGACGCCGTCGATGGCGACCCGCGAGCGGATGACGGGGATGACCGACTCGTCCTGGGCGCCGTCGGTCACCACGAGCGCGCGGATGTCCTCGCCGGTCTCCAGCCCCGCGAGCACGCGGTCGACCTCCTCGCCGACCGTCCGGGTGGCGGCAACCTCGCTGCCGTCGACCCCGGTGACGGCGGCCACCTCGATGGCCTCGTCGTCGACCTCCTCGGCGAGGTGGATCCCCTCGAACATGACGTTGACGTCACTGTCCTCGGGGTCGGCCGTGGCCAGGTCGACCGCCGCGTCCCGGACCGCCTCGCGGCCGACGACGGGCGTCTCGGCCCCGGTCTTCCGGCCGAGGTCGTTGTCGAGGTCGACACACAGCACCAGCAGCATCGTCCTACCCTAGACCACCCCCGGTATATCTGTTTTCGGCCCGAGTTATCACCGACGCCTACGCGCTCGGCCCCCCGCCGACCGTGTCAGCGAGCGTGGCCGGCGCGGGCGCCGGCAGGCTCGACCGTGACCGTACCCGGACGACGACACACACAGGCGGCTGAGACGTTCACACAGGACCGAGGCGCCTATAACGACGGCGACGAATCTATGTCACATGAGCCACGACGACGCCACCGGGGAGGGCCGGGAGCGCTTCGCCCCGGTGGACGACCAGTACGACCCCGGCGCCGTCGAGCCCCGAGTGTTCGACCACTGGGAGGCCGCCGACGCCTACGAGCGGACCGTCGAGCACCGCAGCGACGGCGAGGACTTTTTCTTCGTCGACGGCCCCCCCTACACCTCCGGCGCGGCCCACATGGGCACGACCTGGAACAAGGTGCTCAAGGACCTCTACATCCGGTATCACCGGATGCAAGGCTACGACGTCACCGACCGGCCGGGCTACGACATGCACGGCCTGCCGATCGAGACGAAGGTCGAGGAACGGCTGGGCTTCGAGAACAAGAAGGACATCGAGGAGTTCGGCGAACAGGCGTTCATCGAGGAGTGCAAGGCCTTTGCCCAGGAGCAACTGGTAGGGCTTCAGGAGGACTTTCAGGACTTTGGCGTCTGGATGGACTGGGACGACCCCTACCGGACGGTCAGCCCGGAGTACATGGAGGCGGCCTGGTGGGGCTTTTCCCAGGCCCACGAGCGCGGCCTCGTTGAGCAGGGCAAGCGCTCGATCAACCAGTGTCCCCGGTGTGAGACCGCGATCGCCAACAACGAGGTGGAGTACCACGACGTCACCAAGCCCTCGGTCTACGTCCGGTTCCCGCTTGCCGACCGGGAGGGGAGTCTCGTCGTCTGGACCACCACACCCTGGACCTTCGTCGCCAACACCTTCGTCGCCGTCGACGGGGACCTCACCTACGTCGGCGTCGACGCCGAGCGGAGTGCGTCGGCGGAGACGGGGACCGACCGTCTCTACGTCGCCGAGGCCTGCCTCGAGGAGGTCCTGGAGGCGGGGCGCTACGATGACTACGAGGTCGTCGAGCGGGTGACCGGCGCGGAGATGGTCGGCTGGGACTACGACCACCCGCTGGCCGAGGAGGTGGCCGACCACCCACAGGGGGAGGGCGCCGGTCAGGTCTACACCGCCGAGTACGTCGAGGCCGACCGGACAGGGCTCGTCCACAGCGCGCCCGGCCACGGTGAGGAGGACTTCGAGCGCGGACAGGAGCTGGGTCTGGAGGCGTTCTGTCCCGTCGACAGCGACGGCGTCTACACCGACCAGGCCGGTGCGTACGCCGGGTCGTTCGTCCGCGAGGCAAACGACGACGTCATCGCCGACCTGGACAGAAAGGGGCTGTTGCTGGCCGACGAGGAGACGACCGTCCGCGAGGGGCAGTGCTGGCGCTGTAACACGGACATCGTCCGGGTCGTCACCGACCAGTGGTTCATCACGATCACCGACATCAAGGACGAGCTGCTGGCGAACATCGAGGACGCCCAGTGGCACCCGGAGTGGGCCCGGGACAACCGCTTCCGTGACTTTGTCGAGGACGCCCCCGACTGGAACGTCTCCCGGCAGCGGTACTGGGGGATCCCCATCCCGATCTGGACGCCGAGCCCGGACTCCTCGGCGACCGGGGACGGTGACGCCGCCGGCTGGGACGGCGACATGGACGAGGTCATCGTCATCAGCGACCGGGCGGAGCTGGCCGAGCGCGCCGACCAGGCGGTCGACCCCGAGGAGGTAGACCTGCACAAGGGGACCGTCGACGAGCTGACGATCACCGAGGACGGGACGACCTACACCCGTGTCGGCGATGTCTTCGACGTCTGGCTGGACTCCTCGGTCGCCAGCTGGGGGACCGTTGCATACCCGAGTGAGACGGCGGACTACGAGCAACTGTGGCCCGCGGACCTGATCCTCGAGGCCCACGACCAGACACGCGGGTGGTTCTGGTCGCAACTGGGGATGGGGACGGCCGCCGTCGACCAGAGCCCCTACGAGGAGGTGCTGATGCACGGCTACGCCAACATGCCCGACGGCCGCGGGATGTCAAAGTCAAAGGGGATCCTCGTCGACCCCGGCGAGGTCATCGAGGAGTACGGCCGGGACCCGATGCGGCTGTTCCTGCTGTCGGTGACCGCACAGGGCGAGGATATGAACTTCTCCTGGGAGGAGACCGAGGAGATGCAACGGCGGCTGAATATCCTCTGGAACGTCGCCCGCTTCCCGATGCCGTATATGCGGGCAGACGGCTTCGACCCCGAGGAGACGACCGTCGCGGATGTCCGGGCGGACCTCGAACTCGTCGACGAGTGGGTGCTCTCCCGGCTCCAGTCCGTCGAGGCGACGATGACCGACCACATGGAGGCCTTCGAGAATCACAGGGCCGTCGAGGCGCTGCTCGACTTCGTCGTCGAGGACGTCTCCCGGTTTTACATCCAGGTCGTCCGCGAGCGGATGTGGGAGGCCGACGACTCCGCGGGCAAGCAGGCGGCCTACGCCACTCTCTACCGGGTGCTCGAGGAGGTCACTGCCCTGTTTGCCCCCTTCGTACCCTTTGTCGCCGAGGCGGTCTACACCACACTGACCGGCGAGACCGGCCACCCGACCGTCCACATGTGTGACTGGCCCGAGCCCGACGAACGCCTGCGCGACCCCGAACTCGAGGGCGAGGTCGAGGTCGTCCGGGCTGTCGAGGAGGCAGGGTCGAACGCCCGCCAGCAGGCCGAGCGCAAGCTCCGCTGGCCTGTTGCTTGCGTGGTCGTCGACGTCGACAGCGAGGCCGTGGCGGCGGCCGTCGAGGCGCGGGCCGACCTGGTCGCCGACCGGCTCAACGCCCGCCGGGTGGAGGTGCTCGGCCCGGCGGAGGAGTGGGGTGAACTGCGCTACTCCGCGGTGGCGGACATGAGCGAACTCGGGCCGGCCTTTGGCGACGATGCCGGCCGGGTGATGGAGGCCCTGAACGCGGCCCGTGTCGGAGAGCCGACCCTCGACGCCCTGCGGACGACCGTCAGCGAGGCGCTGGACGGCGGGGTCGAGTTGACCGAGGAGATGGTCGAGTTCCGCCGGGAGACACCCCCGGAGGTTGCGGGGGTCGAGTTTGCCGCCGAGGAGGGCGGCGGCGTCGTCTACGTCGACACCGCACTGACCGAGGACATCGAGAGTGAGGGGTACGCTCGCGAGGTGGTCCGCCGGGTCCAGGAGATGCGCAAGGATCTTGACCTCGCGATCGAGGCGGAGATCCGGCTCGACCTGGCTATCGACGACGACCGGGTCGCAGAGCTGGTCGAGCGCCACACCGACTACCTCGAGGAGGAGGTCCGGGCCGGTGACCGTGGGGCCGTCGAGAACGGCCACCGACGGACCTGGGACGTGGAAGGCGTCGAAGTCGAGATCGGGATCGAGCCCCGCGGGGCCGACCGGCGGGAGGCCTCGAGTCAGGCGAGCAGCGAGTGACGACGGAGCACCCGGCCGTGTAACAACCCTTATTCGGGTCGGTACGAATGTGAGGGGCAAGAGAGCCCTGGCGACCATGGAAGAGAGTGTCTCGGGATTCAAAACCCGCGGTGACTGGATGACGATCGTCGAGCACGGCGAGCGTCTCACGCGTGCGTTACAGGAGGCCGCCGAGCGGACCGAGGTCGACCTCGGGGAGGCCCTCGAGGAGTTCGACGAGTGGCGGCCAAAGAGTCACGAGCGCATCGACGAGGACGTCAATCAGAAGACGGCGGAGCAGGCCAGCGTCGCCGAGGGGAAGGGTGAGAAGGAGGGGAAGGACCCCGACGACGACCTCCAGACCGCCGGCGAGAAGCTCGCGGAGTCCTACGAGAACCTCAACGACCCCGACGAGGCCGTTGGCAAGTGGGGCGAGAGTATCGACTACGTGGCTCGGGCGGCCGAGTCCGCCGGCCGGAAGGCGATCCGCACGGTCGAAAACGCCGTCTACCGCAACGTGATGACCCAGATCGCCCCCTACTACTTCGACAACGAACTCATCAGCGCGAACCTCCAGCAGGTCCGGGGCACCGAGGAGTACGTCTTCGAGGTCAACGTCAACGACGACGACCTGAAGCTACGGGTCTCAAACCGGCTGGCGGACTACGAGTCCGAGGTCGACCGCTGGCACGTCGACACCGAGAAGACCACCGAGACCGTCGAGGTTGCGGAGGGTGCCGAGGCTCCCGACCCGGACAACGGCACGCCCGCCGACGCCGACACGAACTAGTGGTGGGCGGGGACTCCCCACAGCAGGCCGGCCCGGAGGGTGCGAGGGTTCCATCTCGGAGGGCTACCGCCACACGCGGGACACTGAGTTAGCCTGAACCCGGAGCCGCGAGCCGGTAGGCTCATACCCAGGGGGGCCACTACCCGTGCCAATGGCAACGCCGACGATCACCGTACTGCTCGTGGCCGGCGCGGCGAGTCTGTTCATGGCGTGGGCCATCGGCGCCGGCTCGTCGGGCTCGACGCCGTTTGCTCCCGCAGTCGGGGCAAACGCCATCTCGATTCTGCGGGCGGGCTTTATTGTCGGTATCCTTGGCCTGCTGGGGGCGGTGCTCCAGGGCGCGAACGTCACCGAGGCCGTCGGCCAGGACCTGGTGCTCGGCGGGCCACTCGGCGCGACCGCCGCGGTCATCGGCCTGGTAGTTGCCGCGACGCTCGTGGCGGTGGGTATCTTCGCGGGCTACCCGATTGCGACCGCCTTCACCGTCACCGGGGCAGTCGTCGGCGTCGGCCTGGCGAGCGGGGGGGCACCCGCGTGGGCGAAGTACCAACAGATCGGCGCGCTGTGGGTGCTGGTTCCCTTTGTCGGTGGCGGGCTCTCCTACGGGACCGCCCGACTGTTGCGGGCGGAGTCCGTCCCTGAACGGGTTGCCGTCCCCGTCCTCGGTGCGTTGGTGGGGTTGCTCCTGGCGAATATCGGGTTCGTCCTGCTTGGGCCGGCCGGCGAGCAAACCTCGGTCGCGACGGCTGTTGCGGGGGCCGTCGACGGCGGGCTCATCGCCGTGGTCGGCACCTCACTGCTGGCCGCCCTCCTGGTCGCGGGACTGCTCGCCTACGACGCCCACACGTGGGGGCCAGCGGCCACACAGCGGCACTTCCTGCTGGCACTGGGTGGGCTGGTCGCCTTCTCGGCGGGCGGGAGCCAGGTCGGCCTCGCGCTTGGCCCATTGGTCCCCCTGACCGGGTCGCTGGAGTTGCCACTCGTCGCCCTGCTGTTTGTCGGCGGGGTCGGCCTCTTGGTCGGCTCCTGGACCGGCGCCCCACGGA
>ERZ1034569.732-NODE-732-length-11595-cov-4.991854_pt1 | contig 11595 bp, 14 predicted proteins | sample MGYA00520706_ERZ1034569 | MGnify/ENA primary metagenome ERZ1034569 (study PRJEB33760, sample SAMEA4777722) | hypersaline lake metagenome | biome: hypersaline environment; feature: brines | place: Spain | collected 2014-08 | depth 0 m ...
CCAGATCGACAGTATGCCAGAAAAAACCATGAAGACCCATACTCCGGGCGTTGATAAGGGTCCGCTAACTGCTAGATCCGTCGCCACCTCGGTAAAACCTCTGCATGCAGCTCCTGATGAGCCTCCCATCGGGCTCGTGGCGGCACTTGACTGAACCGCACACAGAGAATCGAGCACAAGTATCTTTCCGGCAGCGATATAGATAACTCCGGAAGCCGTCATTACGCCGGGCAGGATCAATGCTTCTCGGGAGTCGAGAATATCATCCTTCAGAAAGTAGATTACGGCCAGTACGGATGCCGCGAGTGCAAGGTTTCCGCTGACACCGGTCGCTGCCGAGACTATCTGTGAGGAAACTGTAGCTGCGGCGACGACCAGAAGGTTTTTCTCTGTCCTTTCCATATACTAGAGGAACTCTTTTACGCTGTCGAGGTGGTTGTGGTCTTCAAGCCAGCGGGTTTCGGCGTTCGAGTAACTGTTTACGATATCTCCTTTTTCGTCTCCCTGAATCTTCCACGGATCAATAAGTACCACAGAGTCTCTCTTCACGAAGAGACCTCTCTTCTTCGATCCCGGTATCCTGCAGATTCTTTCGTTGTCGTCGGTACAGTAGACCCTGTACTTTCCGCCACCTTCCTTTCTGAGGACAACTCCGAGAACCTCGTCACCTTCGGGCTCCCGTACACGTCCTATGCCTTCCTGTTCATCATCGCTCATGTGAAAGTTTTGTATGCAACGTTTAAAACAGGGTTACGCTGGACCTACTTTATTAGGGTCTACCCCCTCGAGACGTTCTGCGGCATCAACTATCTCTCCTAGAGCCTCGCTGTCTTCATTTAATTTAACCCTGAACCTGTCTCTGAGCTTAGAGAAATGTCCTCCCGCAGATTGTTTCTCGATCTTTGACTCAAGATCATCAAGTCGTGCTTTCATTTCCGAATGTTCCTCTTCGATATCGTCCACCAACGCGTCTATCTTTTCTTCTCGGTCTTCAGCTCTCTTTTTAGCACTTTCCCGGGAGTTTTCGTGAGCAACCTCTCCGACCGCCTTGTCGATCTCCTCCCTTTTCTCCTCGATGACTCTAAGTTCCTGCTCTATCTCTCCGGTGATTTCTTCCTCGTAAGTGTTGAGAAGATCTCTGAAATCGTTGATACTTCCAGCCTGATCCAGTTTACTATCTATTATCTGGTTTATGGTTATCTGTTTCTCACAGATGTTTTCTATCGCCTGCTCGAGATCTCTCTGTGCCTGTTGAAGTCTTTCCAGAGGGGTTTCCGGCTCATCGCTGCCGCCGCCTCCACCGAATATCCTGTCAAAAAGTCCCATTGCGTAGATATTATCTTCTGCTTGTTTTTATTTCTTACAGTCTTACGGAGACTACGTTTCTGTAAACTTCCTCTCCGCGTTCCTCTCCTATGAGTTCATAGCTCCTCTGTATTTCGGGGTCAAATCTTTCTCTGAGGACTGAAAGTATCTTCTTGTTGATTCTCTCCGTGGATAGGTAGAAGTCGAATCCGTGGTCGTGTTTCTCGACGTTGGATAGAAAGTCTTTTCTGGAGTCGTTTGTGGCTTCTGCGGCTCGATCGACGATCGCATTTGAGACCGGTTCCAGGTCTTTTTCGCCCCGGAGCTGCAGCTTTACTTTGTAGAAGCCGTTTTCAAACCGGGCGCAGTCCTTACACTGTGTCTTGTTGAACTCGATCCGTGACTCGTAGCTATCCTCTATCCGGTCACGGGATGCATGGACCTTCACCCTCGTAACTTCGTTGTCGTCCTCCCAGAACTGCAGCCGCATCTCTACGTTTTCCTCATTGAACTCGGAGAAAGCCTCCAGTAGCTGGTCACGCATAGAGTACTCCTCGATCCATTCCCCGTGGCTTTTCATCCTCCCACAGACACTACAGAGGGTGATCTTTACCTCATCCGGTACATCCAGCAGATCGTGTTTCCTAGGGTAACACTCCGCACACAGCTTCTTTTCGTCACCGTACAGTACTTCGTTCTCCTTGCCGCACATCGGACAGAATTTTGAAAACTTCATAGAGTGGAGTTCTGATCTCAGACTTTTAAGGAAAGAGTTCTCCCGTACACATAGACTTCTAAAACCTCAACGACCAGCCTAAGACATGGAAAATAAGGGTAAAGACAGAATGAAGGATCTCAGAGACCGGGCCAGAAACTTCTTCGAGGACGTAGATCCCTCACATGACTGGCACCACGTCAGAAGGGTTGAGAAGATGGCTCTCAGGCTCGCAGAGATGAAGGATGCAGACAAAAAGGTTGTGAGGGCCGGGGCCTTGCTTCATGATATCGGAAGGGGAAAAGAAGATAGGGGCGAGATCGATGAGCACGCAAGCTGGGGTGCGGAGAGATCCCGGGATATCCTCGGAGATCTGGGCTTCCGGCAGGGGGTCATTGATTCAGTTTCTCACGTTATAGAGGCTCATCGATACTCGAAGAAGCCTGAGCCTGAGACCTTGGAGGCCAGGGTACTCAGTGACGCAGACAACCTTGATGCCCTCGGCGCGGTCGGTATAGCCCGAGGCTTTGCTTACTCTGGAGAACACGGAAGAGTGATGTTTTCTGATTCCGGAGATGTGGAGACGGCCAGGGATCACTTCAGGTCGAAGATTCTGAGCCTGGATGAAAGAATGTTCACGGAGCCCGCGAGGAAGATCGCAGATGAGAGAAAAAAATACGTTGAGGAGTTTCTAGACAGGGTTGAATCTGAGATGAGAGCAGAGGATCAGGCAGATGCCTCGTAGCTGAACTCTTCCGGAGCGCCTACCGCTCCTGCTATATCCTCTGCACGCTCCGAGTAAGCCTCTACCTCCTGCCAGAACTCGGTTCCTTCTCCGTACCCTGCGGCATCAAGCATGCTTTCAAACGTCTCAAGATCCTCCTCTGCTTTCCCCATAGTCTCGGTGTAGATTTCTCTAGATTCTTGCTTGAATGCTTCTGCTAGCTCAGTTAAGTCTTCGCTGTTCTTTCCATCGATGTGCTCGGCTGACTCTTTTATCTGACTCCAGGCATCGATATACTCCTCGGTTTCTGATGCCACAGATTCTGGCTCTGTGTACTGCTCGAGGCCCTCCAGTGCTTCGTCGATGACGGAAGCTGCTTCCTCAGCGGCAGACTTGGCCATGTCATAGAGGGCTTCTGCATTGTTTTCGTGACTGTCCGAACCAGAGCTTGCATCTAGCTCTGAGAGCGCGGCATCCCTGTATGAATTGAAACAGGACTCAAGCCCTTCAACATACTTTTCTGCGCCTCCTGCTTCGTCAACGGCCAGGGTACTGCAGTTGAGCACAGACTCGGTGTCTTCGGAGAGACCCTGATAAGAGTCATCAGGGGAGAAGCCTCTGGGCTCCCGAAGTTCCGTTACTCTGCTATCTACTCTAAGTCTGTCCAGAAGCTCCTTAGAATCATCAAGGAACTGTTCAAACAAATTATTCCTCATCTCTTCATCATCGTACTCCACCAGTGCCGCAGGAACTTCCTCCGGATCGTTTACTCTCACAGGTGTTGCAAACCTTGTGTCTTCATCGACGTGGAGGTGAGATGTTTTGGAACTCAGCATGTTGTAAACTTGAGTAACAACTATTTTATGTGTTTGCTTGGTTTTTGTCTTACGTTTCATTCATGTACTGCTACTGAACTCCTCTTGAGTGCCTACGAGCTCCTCTAGATAATCTATGTGTTCCGAACGTTTCTCGACTTCCTGCCAGAACTCATTTCCTTCTCTGTAGCCTGATGCATCTACAGCGTTCCTGAGAGTCTCTATGTCCTTCTCATATCTCCGTATCGTATTCTTGTAGGTGCTTTTAGCCTTATCCAAAAACTTGCTCGCGAGGTTCCCTAGTTCATCTTTATCGATACCGGGAAGATCTATTGACTCATTGTTTCTTCCTATCTGTTCCCATGCCTCTGTGTACTCTTCTATCTCTGATGCTGCGTAACTGGCCTCAGGATATCTCTGTTTGAACCCTTCTAGTGCCTCATCTATCACTGAGGCTGCCTCTTCGGCTGCCGAGTCAGCTCTTTCAAGAGCTCTCTTCCCGTAGCTGTGCTTGGACTTCACGTCTTTCCGCAGGTCTTCTGCTGTACCTTCCTCCAGATTGAGATTATCCAACCTCGAACTCAAAACAGTATCTTCGTGTAGAAATTCCAGATCCGGTTCATGGTTCCATTCCACCCCATTCTTAATCTCCACTCTTTCGCACTCAACCCTGTTCTTGAGCCTTTCACGTGCCCTCAGGCTCGATTCTGCTATATCTTTGTACGTACTGAATGAGGATTCCAGCTGTTTGAGATATTCATCCGTCTTCTCTGTCTCCTCGATTGAACAGCTGTCCTTATCTATACTGCCTGCCTCTCGGGGTGCGTCCATCAGATTGAGGTCGTTCCCCCATGTCAGATGCCTTCCTTCCTGAAAAGCTGTAGCTCTACTCTCTATCCCCAGCTTCTTCACTAAGCTCTTTGTCTCTCTCAGAAACGTGTCGAATAGACTCCGTTTCCTCTCCTCGCTATCGTACTCAATCAAGGCCCTAGGCAGATCTCGTGGTTCATCTACCTCTATCGGCGTCGCAAAATCAGCTTCCTCTCTAGATGCTAAGTGAGATGTTTTCGGAGTCTGCACGTTATTGATTGAGCTAGAAAATTTTATATGTTACTGTAACTTGATAACAAATCAGTGTGATAGCATCTGTATCTTATCCCCTTGCTGCAGATCTAGGTCCTCAAAGGATTCGAGAACGTATTTTACAGGCCTCTCCGGGCGATAGAGTTTCCAGGTTCTGGGATCCAGGGTCCATGGTTCTGCCTTCACACGATCCCTAACCTCCTGCTGGCTATCTATGAAGTACATGTGCAGTGGATGCTGCACCAGCATCATGTCGAACGTTGGTTTCTGTGGCTTCTCGAATACGAAAAGCATCTTCCCTTTTTCCCTCATTGAGAGGCCCCATGCCTTCTGGATCAGGGTTTTCGCCGCCTCAACCCTGTATCTATCGCCGTCAACCTTGATGTATGTATCCGACATGTATCAGGTTTGCTTATGGATTTTATGAGGTTTTCCGGGGTTATTACCTGCGAGAAACTTTGATGCGGCAGCTCCGTTCGTATTTTAAGTCTGGAGATCTATGGTTTGAACATGGTAGAGTGTGATTTTTGTGGCGAGGAGTTTGATACCGATGTTGATCTCCATGTACACTGGGGAGATAAACATGAGGAGGAGTTAAACTCCCATCAGGAGGACAAGGTAGATGATGCCCGTGAGGAAAAAGAGAGGGCGAGAAAGGAAAGCCGGAAGAGAAAGAAGGATTTAGCTTTCAAAGGTCTTGCCACCGTCTTTATTCTTGGAGTAGCAGCTGTTGTTATCCCCCAGATTCTTGGATCGGCCTCGGGTGAGGACGACCCGACTTCGCGGGCTTCCACGGTATCGACCGGCGGCGAACCTGTTCTTGGAAACGACTCCGCTCCCGTTACTGTGGTTGAGTACGGTGATTTCTACTGTCCTGCCTGCAAGTCATTTCAGGCCTCCATCAAGCCGAGGCTTGTGGAAAACTACATAGACTCGGGACAGGCAAAGCTTGTCTACAAGGATTTCCCGCTGCAGATACATGAGCCACAGGCAACCAGGGCAGCTGTAGCAGCTGAGTGTACGTTTGAACAGGACGAAGATGCTTACTGGAACGTATACGATGCCCTCTACGAAAACCAGAGGGCCCTTGATTACAGTGACTCCGGTCTTGTTGATTTAGTGAACAGATCAACCACAGGTCTGGATGCCGGAGAGCTTGAAACATGTATCTCGTCGTCGGAAACAGAGTCAGAGGTACAGGCGGATAAGAGAGAAGGATTCGAGGACGGAGTAGACGGAACCCCACAGATCTACGTGAACGGAAGAAAGGCTCCGGACTTCAGGTACAGCACGTTAAGCACCCTGATCGAGCAGGAACTTTCGAAATGAATGAAGAAGACGTGCTGGAAGCGTATCAGGACAGGAAAGAAGTTATAGAGGAGAGGCTTGAGGAGTTTGAGGAGCTTTCGAACGCATCGGAGGAGAGAAAGCTTCAGGAACTGGCCTTCGTTATCTTTAGCTCACAGACCGAAGCAAGGAAAGCCTGGTCTGCGTCAAAAGAGATCTACAGAGACGGATTACTTCTGGAAGGAGACGGGGGGAAGATCGAGAAGGTTCTGGAGTCACATGAAGTCTCTTACAGTGAGGAAAAGGCTGGCTATATACGTGAGGTAAGGGAGAGGCTTATGCAGCCTACTCTGGAGAATCCTTCCCGTGAACTGAAGCTTTCCTCTGTTCTTGAGGGTAAAGATCTTGAGGATAGCAGAAAATGGATGGTGGAGTCTCTGCCGGGTGTAGGTATGAAGTCGGCCTCACATTTTCTGCGTAACACAGGTACCGACAGGGTGGCTATACTTTCCGGACACGTGGTTAGTCTTCTGTATGAGCTTGGAGAAACCGGAGAGACAGAGCCTCCTGCCGGACGCCAGGAGTATCTTGAGATGGAGAGGTGCTTTCTGAGCCTGTCTGACACGCTGGAGCTTGAGCCGGGTGCCCTGGATCTTGTTCTTTGGTCTATGAGGACGGGAGAGGTATTCAGGTAGTTATGAGAACTTTCCCAGACCGCTCTGTTTTCCCTTGCCCTTGAGCTGGCCTTCCGTGTAGTCGAATACCTTCAGTACCCGCAGAGCTGCAGGAACAACCTGGTTGTCTATGTAGTAGTCCGGATCGTAGCTTTCCGCGTACTTAACCAGCTCTGCTCTGTCTGAGATGGATCCGCCGCCACGGGTAATAACGTACTCCAGAGTGGTTTCCGGCTCTATCTCGTCGCCTCTTCTCTCAGCCTTCCTGGCTGCCTCCACGTGTGGGGAGGTCGAGTCATACTCCTCCGGAGGCTTCGTCAGGGTCGTAAAGATTCCGAGGTCAGAAGGTTCATACTCCTGGTTTTTCAGTTTCTCAATGGTCTCACTCACCTTTTCTGCGGCGTCTTCCAAACGGTTTTCCAGTACCGCCCTCAGCACCTCTTCCTGAAGGTTTTTGGCTACCGGGCTCCAGTCTCTTCTGACTTGGGCAAACCCGGTAATCTTCATCTCGCCGGTTTCCCCGAGTAAGGCGTACTTTTTCTTTGCGCCTTCCCCTCCTTTCTTTGAGGTGAAGAATCCTCTCTTGAAGTGGCCCTCGAACTCAAGTTCCATGAACTCGGGGAGCTTGCCGTTTACCTTCTCCAGAAACTCCTCTCTGTTTTCCTGTATGTCTTTTCCTCTGAGGAAGACGGAGTCAGTGTCTCCGTATACGATCTCGAAGCCTGATGAACGTGCCTCCTCGATTGTCTCCTCTATGTACTTTCTTCCCATGTAGGTTGTGGCCTGAGCGCAGTTTTTGGAGTACCACCGGGCTCCGGTGTATCCGAGGTATCCGTAGAAAGCATTCGCCAGAACCTTCTGTGCCTGCTGTCTGTTGTAGAGTCTCTCGTACTCCTGGCTGTCTTCATCCTTCTGTTTCATCTCGTCCTTGAGATCGTACCGGGAAGATACCAGGTCCTCGATCAGCTCCGGGAAAAATCCTTGTTCGTCCTGACAGAAGTAGAAGTCAAACTCTTCGGGACTGAATACTTCCGAACAGTTCTCTGCATCTAGAGTGTCCGGAGATATGTTGTGTGCAACCATCACCGTCGGATACAGAGACCTGAAGTCGAATACCGATATATCCTCGTAGAGGCCTTCTTCAGGCGTGTAAACGAAGCCGCCTTCGTACGCTCCCTGGCTTCTCCGTCTCTCCTGTTCGTCATGCATCGGCCTGTTCGGTGCCAGTATGTCTCTTTTCTTTGCCTCCCTCAGAAGGAAGTTTTCCGTGAGCTGTCCGTAGGTCAACCGGCAGGCATCGAAAGGTACAAGCCCGGTCAGACGGGAAAGCTCCAGGATCTGGGGTACAAGCTCCTCGGAGAGTCTCAGAGCCAGGTCTGCATCCTTCATCGCGTAGGATCCAAACTCCTCTAGGTTTTCCTTCTCCCGCCACCACTCCTTCATCTGGCTGAATGAGACGTCTTCCTTGTTCTCGCCCAGTATCTCCTCTGTGACGGAGTCAAGATCCAGGGTCTCAGAGTCCAGGCCGGGGGATACCACGTGTTCCACGAACGGGTAAAGATCAAGATGCATCCTGCCCTTGACGTGTGCGCCGGAGAACCTTCCTCTACGCCTGAACTTCATTCTCTCACCGTTCCTCGCTACCTTTAGCTCCATTCCATGGTGCTGGAAACGCTCCCGTAACCTGCGGAAGTCATACTCGTCTGTGTTGTATCCTGTGATGACGTCGAAATCCCTCTCGTTTACGTACTCTCTGAACCTCTCCAGCAGCTCTTTCTCGTCCTTGACGACCTCCGCATACTCCGAGTCTATCTCCTCGGTACAGATAAGTCTCCTGTCTTCCTCACTCGCCAGGGAAGCCATGATCACCTCCTCGTCGATTACCTCCAGGTCGAATGCCAGTATACTCAGATCAGCCTCTCCGTCTCCTCCGGCCTCAATGCTTTCGACCTCCATGGCTTCGTCGAATCCATGTTTCTCCCCGGATTCTTCTCCCTTTAGTATCATTTGCTCAGTCGGCCGGATCTGGTGGTCTATCAGGTATCTCCTGTAGAATGTGATGTCCCATTCCCTGCATTCCTCACAGGCCTCCATGTGCTCTATCTCGTACCTCAGATCGCTGAGATCGGTGGGATCGGAAGTCTCGATCTTCAGGGTCTTTACTTCGCTGTCTCCGTCCGAAAATACCTCTGTCTCAAGAGGTTTCACCTCTATTTTCTCGCCGTCCCTGTCGCTAATATCGGTTTCCTGTATCTCATCTTCCAGCTTCTCCGGCTGTTCAGTTACTGCGTACAGGTAAGGCCTGAAACCGGTATCCTCCGCGAGAAGAGTATTGCCACTGGAGGTCTTACAGAAAAGCCTTACAGCTACCTCTCCGTTCTTTTTCACGGTATCTATGTCCAGCAGGTAAGCCTCTCTCTCCACGTTAAGTGATTGGCCTCGAAAGTTATAACTCGTACAGCCACAGGTTAATTAAGACCTGTAAATATCTGGAATTCATGAGAGTTCTTGTTGTATCGGATATACACGGAGAGACGGAGAAGCTTGAGGAAATACTTGATGTGGAAAGCTACGAGGCCATTCTATGTGCCGGAGACCTGAGTGATGCAGCAGAGTTCGAGGACTATGGCGGAAGGCTTGAGGAGGTCCTGGATCTGTTTGAAGAGGCCGAGGTTCCTGTACGTGCCGTACCAGGTAACATGGATCCTGAGGAGGAGTCTGTTCGGGCCCTCAGGGATCGCAGAATGAACCTGCACAGAAACACTGCTGCCATCGGAGATCTCGAGGCTATCGGCTACGGCGGCGGAAAGACACCTTTCGGTACACCGTTCGAGCCTGACGGCCAAGACATAAAACAAACTCTGTCTACGTTAGCGGAAAGATCTGCGGGCGAGATCACGGCTGCGGTGGTTCATCAGCCTCCTGCAGACTCCTCCGTAGATGTCGCCGACGGAAACCATGTCGGCAGCGAGGAGGTAAGAGAACTTATCGAGGGAACGAATCTGGATCTGTTCCTGACAGGACACATCCATGAGTCCCGTGGAACCGATGAGATTTCCGGCACCAAGGTGCTTAACCCGGGTCCTGTACTCGAGGGATTCTACGCAGTCATAGAGACGGATGAGATGGAGACAGAACTGAAAGAGATCTAGATTTACAGATATATCGAGGTCACACGTAACTGGAAGGGAACATTTAAATACGAGTAGATTAAGGACGTATATAGTGAAAGGCCGACAGAGGTGACACAACAAATGGCAGAACTACCACTCGCACCGGTCAAGCGGATTATCAAGCAGGCGGGAGCCTCCAGAGTCTCCGAGGACGCTGTAGAGGAGCTGAGAGACGAACTTGAGGGTCACGCTGAGGACAGAGCTCGTGAGGCCAAGCAGATGGCAGAGCACGCAGACCGCAAGACGGTGCAGGCAGACGACATCAAGGCATCCCGTTAGAGGGCTATGTCTTCCGAAACCACGTTTTCACCTAATTTTTTATTTGTCACGCATCGAACCTCTACGTGAAACTGGAAAACAGCTTCCTGCTTTTCCCGGGAATTGGACAGAAGACTGAGAGAAAACTCTGGCAAAACGGTATTACGCACTGGGATGAGCTTGAGGACTCAGGTAAGTACGGAGACCGTATAGAGGAGAAAAGAGACAAGGCCAAGAAAAACCTTGAGGTCGGAAACGAGCTTTTCTTCAAGCAGGAGCTACCGAGCAAGAGCATGTGGAGAGCTTACCGCAACTTCAAGGACTCCATAGCCTTCTTCGACATCGAGACCACAGGTCTCAAACCCGAAACCAGCAAGACCACGACAGTCTCAATCTACAGAAACGGCGAGTCCAAGACACTGGTGCGTGGACAGGACCTCACGAAGGAAAACCTCGAAAAGGAGTTTTTCGAGTCCTCCCTGATAGTTTCGTTCAACGGCAAGAGGTTTGACAAGCCTTTCCTGGAGAAAAACTACGGCATAGAGATAGAGAATCCTCACCTGGACCTGATGTATCTCTGCAGACGCATCGGTCTCAGCGGCGGCCTCAAGAAGATCGAGAAGGAGCTTTCCGTAGACCGTGAACTGGAGGATATAGATGGCCGGGAAGCGATTAGACTATGGAAGAGGTACGAGAAAGACGGAGACGAGGAAGCTCTCAGAAAGCTAGTCAGGTACAACCAGTACGACGCAGAGAACCTCCAGGATGTGATGGAGATCACCAGAGAAAAGCTGATAGGGGAGGTCGCCGACAGACCTGAAAGGTTCAGGTAGAGATCATTTACAGCATGATGCCTCTGTCTCAGTTATTAAGCATCTAAGACACGTTCATTTATCAGCGAAAACGTAAGAAAGAAAAAGAGTCTTGGGCTCTCAGCACTCTTCTTTGCACTATCACTTCAGATTGTTGTTGGCCGTAGACAGTTAGTTCAGCTTCCTACAAGTCCTTCTTGCGTAAGGTATTCTCCCACCTTCTCTAATTTTGCTTCTCGAAGTGTGTTTTTCGCACTATCAACATCGTCACGTTCAGAAACTATTTTAGTATGATATCCGGAATCTGGTCCAAACTTTGAGACGCCGACTTCATACCTATTTTCCCCATCAACCTCTATCTCCCTCACGTATTCGTCTCCGGAGCCGGCTTCAGGTTTGTCGACCTCCGGTATCTGGCTCATAACCTCAAAGTATCGTCCAAGAGCATTCAACTCGCCGTAGAAATCATTATTACGCACAAGTCTATTATCGTTCATCAGATTTTCTCGGAAGATTTTTTCTCTTGACCCTAAGTGAATATCTTGTTGGCTGAACTGTCCGGAATCCAGTCTTTCTCTTGAAGCTCCGGATTCCTCTAATTCATTAACTGCCATTGTATATGTACAGCATCCATCTCCAGGCTCTCCAACCACAGTTGACTCTAACCTGTCAGCATCCTCTGCAACATCATCATTCAGAAGATCTTGGCCTTCTTCCTCCAAAATCACCGCCATGACATAAGGATTTAA
>ERZ1034569.734-NODE-734-length-11577-cov-8.635133_pt1 | contig 11577 bp, 6 predicted proteins | sample MGYA00520706_ERZ1034569 | MGnify/ENA primary metagenome ERZ1034569 (study PRJEB33760, sample SAMEA4777722) | hypersaline lake metagenome | biome: hypersaline environment; feature: brines | place: Spain | collected 2014-08 | depth 0 m ...
CGCGGGGGGAGATCGCGGACGAGCTGAACGTCTCCCGGGAGACCGCGAGCTGGCTGGTCGAGCGGAGCGGCGCCGCGCAGGCGGCCGACGCCGGTGGACCCGCCATCCCGGACGACATCCACGTGGACTGGAGCGCGCTGGGGCGGGATTCGGCCCGGCTGAGCTACGTCGGGCAGGCGATGGCGGACCTCCTCTCGAAGCAGGGGGAGGCCGTCGACCTGACCGTCGGCATCGAGAACGCGGGCGTCCCCCTCGCGACGGTCGTCGCCGACGAACTCGACACGGACATCGCGGCGTACGCCCCCAGCAAACACCAGTGGGAGTCGGAGGGCGACACCGGCGACCAGCGCGGCAGTTTCTCGCGGAACTTCGCGGACATCCGCGACCGCGAATGCTACGTCGTCGACGACACCGTCACCAGCGGGACGACCATGACCGAGACCATCGAGGCCATCCGCGAGGAGGGGGGCGAGCCCGTCGCGGGCGTCGTCCTCGTCGACAAGCAGGGGCTCGACGCCGTCGACGGCGTCCCCGTCTACTCGCTCATCCGGGCCATCCGCGTCGGCGACGCCTGAGCGACGGGACCGCCGGAGGTGGGTAGGCTCTTTACCCGTCTGGCCTGTGGTGGTGAGCATGACCGACGACGACCTCCAGGGGACCCTCGCCGCGGTCGGCGCCCAGTTCGACTTCGGCGAGTACGAGATCGAGGCCTACGTCACGGTGCTGGAGCATGGCCAGTTGACCGCCTCGGAGATCGCCGAGCAGACGGACATCCCCCAGCCCCGCGTCTACGACACGGTTCGGAGCCTCGCGGAGAACGGGTTCGTCGAGATACGGGAGTCCCGGCCGATGCAGGTGCGGGCTATCGACCCGGAGGAGGCCTTCGGCGACGTCCGGACGACGCTCGAGGAGATGGTCGAGGCGCTCGAACGGCGCTACACCGCCCCGAGCCGCGGGGCGGAAGCCGTCTCGCTCATCAAGTCCCGGCGGACCATCCTCCGCTATCTGGCGGACGTCATCACGAGCGCGGAGTACGAACTGGTGGTGTCGCTGACGCCCGACCTGCTCGGCCGGTTCGAGGACGAGCTCCGGGAACGCCAGAGCGCGGGCGTCACCATCGACCTCCTGCTCGCGCCCTCGGAGTCGGTCCCCGACCCCGACGACTACGACTACTCGCAGGTCGCCACGACGGTCCGGAACCGCCGGGGGCGCACGACGCCCATCGCCGCGGTCGCCGACGGGGAGTACTCCGTCTACACTGCCCGGGAGGCCATCCAGAACGGCCGGGAGCGCTACGGCGTCATCTTCAACCGGTCGGAGCTGGGGTTTCTGGTCTCCGGCTTCCTCAACACCGTGGTCTGGGGGTCGGCGGCGACGCTGTTCGAGGGCGCCGAGGAGCGCCCGTTCCCGCGCCGGTACGCGTCCATCCGGCGCTGCATCCAGGAGCTGGGCGACGAGACGGGTGCCCTCCACGCCACCGTCCGCGGGCGCGACGTCCAGACGGGCGAGCGACGGACCGTCGCGGGCGAGGTCATCGACGTCGCGGCCAGCCACGACCAGGTGACCGCGTCGCTGACGCTCCGGACCGACGACGGCGAGGTCGACATCGGCGGCCAGGCCGCCGCGCTGGAGGACATCGAGGCGACCGAACTCGCCATCGACCGTGGGGCACCACCGGAGCTCTAGAATTTTACTCGTTCGGTAGTAAATTACTTGAGCGCGGGGGTGCCAGCCTCTGCCATGGCGCTACACGGCAGGGACGTCGAGACCGACGTCCACGACCTGGGAGCCGCACTGGGCGACGTGCTCGCCGAGCAGGCCTCCCCGGCCGCGTTCGACACCGTCGAGCGCGTCCGGACCGACGCGATCGCCCACCGGCGCGGGGACGGCCCGGCGGGGGCGGTCGGCGACTCGCTCGACGGGCTCGACCCCGCGACCCGCGAGGCCGTCGCCCGCGCGTTCACCACCTACTTCGAGCTCATCAACCTCGCCGAGGAGCGCGAGCGGGTCCGGGCCATCCGGGAGCGGGCCGAGGGCGGGACCCTGGCCGACAGCGTCGCCGCGGCCGTCGAGGGGCTGGCCGCCGTCGACGCCGACGCGGGGACAGTCCAGCGGGTCCTCGACGACGTGCTCGTCCAGCCGACGTTCACCGCCCACCCGACGGAGGCCCGCCGGAAGACGGTGAAGGCGAAGCTCCGGGCGGTCGCCGGCCACCTGGAGACGCTCGACGAGCGCCGGCTGACCGACGGGGAGCGCGACCGCATCGACCGGGCACTGGAGGCCGAGCTGACGAGCCTCTGGCAGACCCCGCAGATACGGGACCGCCGGCCCACGGTCGACGACGAGGCCCGCAACGTCCAGTGGTACCTCGAGAACGTCCTCTTCGACGTGGTCGGCGATGTCTACGACGAACTGGAGCGGGTCCTCGACGAGGAGTACCCCTCGGTGACGGTGCCGAAGCTGTTCGAGTTCCGGTCCTGGGCCGGCAGCGACCGGGACGGCAACCCCCACGTCACGCCGGACGTGACCGCGCGAACCCTCGCCCGGCAGCGCCGGGTCGTGCTGGAGCGCTACCGGACCGAGCTGAAGCGGCTGTCGGGCGTCCTCAGCCAGGACACCGAGGAGCTCGGGACCGGCGAGCGGCTCGCGGCGAGCCTGGCGGCCGACGCCGAGCGGCTCCCCGCGGTCGCCGCGGACGCGGCCGAGCGGTACCCCGACGAGGGGTACCGTGCGAAGCTCCGGCTGATGCGCGAGCGCCTCGACCGGGTCGGCGGCGTCCGCGCGGGCGGCTACGGTGGCCCCGAGGAGCTCGTCGCCGACCTGGAGCTGCTGGTCGAGAGTCTGCGGGCCAACGGCGCCGGCGTCGTCGCCGACGTCCACGTCGCGCCGCTGGTCCGCCAGGTCGAGACGTTCGGCTTCACCCTGGCCACGCTGGACCTCCGGGACCACCGCGAGAACCACACGGAGACCGTGGCCGCCGTCCTCGACCGCGTCGGCGTCGACTACGCCGGCCAGTCCGAGGCCGAGCGCGTCGCGACGCTGACCGAGGCGGTCCTGCAGGACCGGCCGGTGGTCGACGTCGGCGACCACGCGGCGTTCGAGGGGACGACCGCGCGCGTGCTGGAGCGGTTCGACGCGCTGGCGGACTGGCACGCCGAGTACGGCGCCGAGGCCATCGACACCTACTGTATCAGCATGACCGAGGAGCCCAGCCACGTCCTCGAGGTGCTGTTCCTGGCCGATCAGGCCGGGGTCGTCGACCTGCCGGGCTACGCCGGCCTCGACGTGGTGCCGCTGCTGGAGACCGAGTCCGCGCTGTCGGGCGCCGAGCGGATCATGGGGACGCTGTTCGAGAACGAGGCGTACGCGGCCGCCGTCGAGGCCCGCGACGGCGTCCAGGAGATCATGCTGGGCTACTCCGACTCCAACAAGGAGAACGGCTTCCTCGCGGCCAACTGGTCGCTGTACGAGAACCAGAAACGGCTGGGGGGTATCTGCGAGGCCCACGACGTCACGCTGCGGCTGTTCCACGGCCGCGGGGGGTCCATCTCCCGGGGCGGCGGCCCGATGCACGAGGCGCTGCTCGCGCTCCCCCCGGAGACGGTCAACGGGCAGGTCAAGTTCACCGAGCAGGGCGAGGCCATCGCCGAGAAGTACGCCAACCCCGACATCGCGGGGCGGAACCTCGAACAGATGCTGAACGCCCAGATACGGGCCCGCCACCGCGCGCTCGGCGGAGGCGACGGCGCCGTCCCCGCGGCCTGGAGCGACGCGCTGGGGACGGCCGCCGGTGCCGCCCGCGGCGCCTACCGGGACCTCCTCGAGACGGAGGGGTTCGTCTCGTACTTCGAGTCGGCCACCCCCATCCGCGTCATCGAGGACCTCAACCTCGGCTCGCGGCCGGCCTCCCGCTCGGGCGAACGGACCGTCGAGGACCTCCGGGCCATCCCGTGGGTCTTCTCGTGGACCCAGGCCCGCTGCATCCTCCCCGGCTGGTACGGGCTCGGCACCGGGCTCGAGACCTATCTCGGCGACGGTGGCGACATCGGGACGGTCCGGGAGATGTACCACGAGTGGCCGTTCTTCCGGACGATGCTGGACCGTGCGGCGATGGCACTGGCCAAGACCGACCTCGACATCGCCGCGGAGTACGCCACCCTGGCCGACGAACGTGACCGCTTCTTCCCGCGCATCGAGGCCGAGTACGACCGCTGTGTCGACCTGGTCGAGCGCATCACCGACCGCGACCGACTCCCGGCCCGGCAGTGGCTCCGGGCGAAGCTCGACCGGCGCAACCCCTACGTCGACCCCCTGAACCATCTCCAGGTCCGGCTGCTCGACCGCACGGACCGCTCGGACCGGGAGGAACGGACCCTCCGGCTGACGGTGAAGGGTATCGCGGCGGGGTTGAAGTCGACCGGGTAGTCCCGTTATTCGTGCTCCCGTCCGAGTTATTCGGGGTTCTCGTCCGGAACCTCAGGTATTGTGACGCTACCGAGCGTTCGACCCGGTTACCGGAGCGGCCACCCTGGGTGGCGCGCCGGCGTGACCCGGGCCCGTTCGACAGCCCGGTCGTTCGGCGGAACGACGACGGTGACGGCGCCGGTACGGGTCTATATATTATTCTAATTCGAGTAAAAGCTTTGTAGCAGTGGGCTCACTGGGACGGTATGGCAGTGAATCAGGCACCGAACCGTGGGGAGCTGTACATCGGCGGGTCGTGGACCCCGGCGTCGGGGGAGCTGGAGGTGGACGACCTCGCGGAGGGCGGGGCGTTCGCCGGGGTCGGGGCGGCGACGCCCGCCGACGCCGAGGCCGCGCTCGCGGCCGCCCACGGGGCCGCGATGCGCGAGACGACGGTCGTCCAGCGCGCGGAGTGGGCGCTGGCGATCGCGGACGGCATCGAGGCGCGGGCCGACGACCTCGCGGAGGTCATCGTCCGGGAGGCGGGCAAGCCGATCAGCAGCGCCCGCGGCGAGGTCGACGCGGCCGCGGAGCGGTTCCGCCGCGCGGCCGAGGAGGCCCGCTCGCTGGACGGGGACTACGTCGAGGGCACCACCGACAGCCACGAGGGCTGGCGCGCGGTCGTCCGGCCCGAGCCCGTCGGGACCGTTCTCTGTATCACCCCGTACAACTACCCCCTCTCGACGACGGCACTGCAGGTCGCGCCGGCGCTGGCCGCGGGCAACGCGGTCATCCTGAAGCCGGCGAGCAAGACCCCCGTCAGCGGCGCGCTCCTCGCCGACATCATCGTCGAGGCCGCGCCCGACCTCCCGGACGGCGCGCTCGGCTTCGTCCCCGGCCGCGCGAGCGATATCGGCGACGTCCTCGCGGGCGACGACCGGCTCGACGCCATCGCGATGACCGGCTCGTCGGGCGCCGGCAAGCACGTCGCCGAGGTCAGCGGCATGGTCCAGCTCCACATGGAACTGGGCGGCAACGCACCGGCGCTCGTCTTCCCGGACGCCGACCTCGAGGCGGCCACCGAGGCGGCCACTGCGGGCTCGCTGAAGTACGCCGGCCAGCGCTGCTCGGCCGTCTCACGCGTGCTCGCACACGAGGCCGTCCACGACGAGCTGGTCGAGCGCGTCGACGCGGCGATGGACGGCTGGTCGCAGGGGGACCTGTTCGACCCCGACACCGCGCTCGGGCCGCTCATCTCGGAGTCGCAGGCCGACTGGGTCGAGGAGCTGATCGACGACGCCGTCGGGAAGGGCGCCACGCTCGTCCGCGGCGGCGACCGGGACGGCCGGTTCGTCGAGCCCGCGCTGCTGGCGGACGTGCCCCACGACGCCCGCATCGTCCACGAGGAGCAGTTCGGCCCGGTGGTCGCCGTCACGAGCGTTGCCGACGAGACCGCGGCGCTCGAACTGGCCAACGGCGGCGACCTCGGGCTGGACGCGGCCGTCTTCACCGCCGACTACGACCGCGCCATGCGCGTCGCCGACCGGCTCGAGGCCGGCGGCGTCCGCATCAACGGCGCCCCGAGCCACGGGCTCGGCGACATCCCCTTCGGCGGCGTGAATGACTCGGGCATCGGTCGCGAGGGGATCGGCTACACCATCGAGGCCTTCGTCACCACGAAGAGCATCGTCCTCTGATGCCCCGAGCCAAGGTGGTCTGTACGCTGGGTCCCGCCTCCGAGGACCGCGAGACGGTCGCGGACCTCGTCCGGGCCGGGATGTCCGTCGCCCGGCTGAACGCCAGCCACGGGACGACCGAGGGCCGCGCGGCGCTCATCGAGCGGGTCCGCGACGTGAGCGAGCGCCTCGGCGAACCGGTGGCGACGATGCTCGACGTCCCCGGCCCGGAGATCCGCACGGCCCCGCTGGAGGCGCCCGTGGAACTCCCGACCGGCGCCGAGTACCGGCTCGAACCGGGCGAGACCGTCGACGGCGACAGCGTTGGGCTCTCGGGCTCCATCGCCGCGGCCGCACCCGGCGACCGCGTCCTGCTCGACGACGGCCGCATCGAGACGACCGTCGAGCGCGTCGCGGGCGACACCGTCGTCGTCCGCGTCGACTCCGGCGGCGAGCTCGGCGGCCGCAAAGGGGTCAACGTCCCCGGCGTCGACCTCGGCCTGGAGTTCGTCACCGAGGCCGACCGCGCGGAGCTCCGGCTCGCCGCCGAGGCGGACGTGGCATACGTCGCCACGAGCTTCGTCGGGTCGGCCGACGACGTCTACGCGGTCGACGCGGTCCTGGAGTCGCTCGGCGCCGACATCCCCGTCGTCGCGAAGATCGAGCGGGCCGACGCCGTCGAGAACCTCCAGGGCATCCTCGAGGCCGCGGACGGCGTGATGGTCGCCCGCGGCGACCTCGGCGTGGAGTGCCCGCTGGAGCAGGTGCCGCTCATCCAGAAGCGCGTCATCCGCGAGGCCCGGCGGGCTGGCATCCCGGTCATCACCGCGACGGAGATGCTGGACTCGATGGTACATTCCCGGCGCCCGACCCGTGCGGAGGCCTCCGACGTCGCCAACGCCGTCCTCGACGGCACGGACGCGGTGATGCTCTCCGGCGAGACCGCGGTCGGCGACCACCCGGTTCGGGTCGTCGAGACGATGGCCCGCATCGTCGACGACGTTGAGGCCAGCGAGGACTACGCCGAGTCCCGGGAACAGCGCGTCCCGCCCGCCGGCGACAGCCGGACCGACGCCATCGCCCGCTCGGCCCGCTATCTCGCCCGCGACGTGGACGCCAGCGCCGTCGTCACCGTCACGGAGTCGGGCTACACCGCCGGCAAGGTCGCCAAATACCGCCCCGCGGTGCCCGTGGTCGCCGTCACCCCCGACGAGCGCGTCCGCCAGCGGCTCGCGCTCCCCTGGGGTATCACCCCCCGGCACCTCCCGTTCCCCGAGGGCGGGGCCACCGAGCTCATCGAGGGCGCGGCGACCGCCGCCATCGACGCGGGCGTCGCCGAGAGCGGCGACACCGTCGTCGTCCTCGCCGGGATGATGACCGACCTGGAGGGCGCCAACACGACGAACACCCTGAAGGTCCACCTCGCGGCCGAGGTCCTCGCCAGCGGCCGCGGCGTCCGGACCGGCCGCGCCGCCGGCCCGGTCGTCCACTCGGCCGACGGGGACCTCACGGGCATCCCCGACGGCGCGGTACTGGTCCTCCCCGAGGCCTTCGACGGCGAGCTCGGCGGTGACCTGTCGGCGGTCGGCGCCGTCGTCGCCGCCGACCGCGGCATGACCAGCTACGCGGCGATGGTCGCCCGGGAGCTGGGCGTGCCGATGGTCGGTGGCGTCGACGTCGACGCCACCGACGGCACCGTCGTCACCGTCGACGGCGATCGCGGCGTCGTCTACGAGTCCGAAGTCGCCGAGCGCTGAGCGCCTCGGTGCGGACATAAGAGCCGTTCGGTCGGCCGGCGAACGCCCGGCTTATTCGTTCGAATCCACGAGGACAACGTACCGAATGGGAGACTCCTCCGCGGAACCGCCGGTTTCACCCTACGCGAGGGATACCGCCCCGGGACCACATCCCGGGGAACGGGCGACGTGCGAACTCTGCCAGCGCACGCGGCGCTGTTTCGAGGCGTACGGGTTCGTCGCGTGTGAGGGCTGTCAGCACGAGTTGCTCCCGGAGGGCGGCGTGCTGTGAGCGAACCGACACGCGGGGAGCGACGCCCGTGATGTGGCGGTTCGCTGACCGAGCGGTAACCGTTTGGGTCGGAGGCGACACGGCTGATCATGCGCTGAGCCCTCCTCGCGGGGATGGCCGCGCTGTCGGGTTGCGGCGATCGGTCGGGTGGCGGGACGGACGAGTCGACGCCGACCGCGACTGACACGACGGCGAGCGCCACGCGGACGGCCGGGGACCCGGCGGCCGACGCGTCGACATCGGCGGACGGTCCGACACCGGCCGTCGCGGAGGTCGAGTTCGACGCCAGCCTCGCCGAGAGCGCCGAGGAGTGTGGGCTCACCTGCCGGAGGATGTCGTACAGTATCACCAACCGCGGGGCGGGAACGGCCGAGGACGTGATGGTCGGAGTCAGCGTGTCGACCGGCGGCGAACAGGTGTACGAGACCACACAGTCGGTCGGCGATATCGGTGCCCGGGACCGGAGGACGGGCATCACAGCGGACGTCGACCCGGGACTCGGCGGCGGCCGGAAGATCCGGGACAACGACGGGCGCGTGACGGTGGTGCTGGTGCCACGGGCCGCGGGCGGCGTCGGGACGGCCGTCGGGTTCGAGCGTCGGACCGACACGTAGTCGGTACCACGTCGTCGGCGCGATGACCGTGGTCGGTATCAGCGGGGGCCGACAGTACGGGCGTCCCCGGGGGTCACAGGGCGACGAGACAGTCGACTATCTGACGTCGGGTGGGCTCCGAGACGGCACCGCCAACGGTGGCGAGCCGGATCAGTGGAGCTAACGCCGATAGAACGGCGGCATCGACGGTGAGGAACTGGTCGGAGACCGTCAGGGAGTCGTCGTCGAGTGCCGGAAGCAGGCCACAGCCGGCCTCCGCCGCGAGGACGACCGCCGACCCCGGCTCGAACCATTCGTGTGCCTTCGCCAGTGCCGTGTCGTGGCGGCCGCCGTCGAGGAGCTGCTTCACCCGGCAGAGCTGGCGATGGGAGGCGACCCCGGCCCGCAGCTCGTCGTCGCTGGTTTCGACCCCGTCGTAGCGGTCAAGCGCGTCCTCGAAGTCACCCCGTCGTTCCGCCGTGCGGGCCGCGGCGATGGTTTCGATGGTGTCGAGATCGTGCAGGCGAATCGACCGCTGCGGGGCTGCTGTGGCCGCTTCACGAGCCTGCTCGGCTGCCCAGGCGACCTCTTCGTACGCCGTCTCGGCGAAGGCACGGTGTGCCTGAGCCTCGTATTCCCGGCAGCGATGCGTGTGGAGCGTGCCCGTGACTGTCGACTCGACATCCGCCGGCGAGACCTGCCGGTCCGCGGCGAGGGTCGTCGGCTCGAGCCGCTCGAAGAGCCGCTGTGCACTGATATGGAGCTGGTGACGACTCGCCCAGTCATCGGTCGCGTGTGCGGCGTGTCTGAACGCCTTGCTGAGGTACTTCACGAACCGCTCGACGCTGACCGGTTCGACCGCGGCGGCTGCCCGGGCGTACTCGTCGGCGACGGTCTCCCACTGTGGCTGTGGGACGCCCGCCCGGTCGGTCAGCCAACGGCCCCCACCCGCTTCGATGGCGCTGGCGAGGTGCCGATACGACCTCACGTAGGTCGCACGGTCGGACCGCTCCGGAGACGGGGTGACGGTGTCGAGCAGCCGGAGGTGACGCTGCGCCAGCAGTAGGTCCGCCCTGCTGACGTCCTGGTCCCCGTGGCGGTACCCCTCGACGGCGTCCGTAGCCGTCAGGTAGAGGTACTCGCGAAACGTCTCGACCGACGGTGACGCGTGGAGCGCCGCTTCCCAGAGACGTCGTTTATCGGGGTCGGCGAACGACCGCTTTCGGGCCGCCGCGCGATACTCCGCCGCGGTCTCACCCGCGGTCGGCGCCTCCGGTTCCGGGACGACATCGAGGTATGCTGACAGCGCCCGTTCCAACCGAGCCACGGGCGTATCGGCCGCAAGGACCGCCTCGGAGAGCCACGCACGGGCGACGTATTCGACGGCCGCGTGCTCGTTCGCTGGGACCGCCGAGAGCAGTCGGTCGAGCGTCTCCCGACGCTCGACCGGCTCCTCAGCGTCGTCGTAGAGGTACTCGACCGTCGTCCGGACCGCCGACGCCAGCGGCGGAACGGCGACGTCCAGACGCTCGAACGTCCGGCGTCGCTGCTCCAGTTGCTCGAGTGTCGACGCCGCGTACGCACGCCCTCGCGGACTCGTACCGAGAGCCATGTTCTTCAGACTCCGGTCGAGGCGTTCCTCCAGGCGGTCCCGGATCGCCTCGGTCGGCCCGCGGTCCAGGAACACCTGGCGTAGTTCGACGTACTCCTCGAACGACAGTGACTCCTGTGCGCTCCCCCGGAGCGCCGAATAGAAACTGATCTCGTCACTGTAGTTCGCGGCGAACGGTTCGTATAAACTGGGATCAGCGACCAGTGCCGCAGCCTGATCCGCGGGCTCACTCGAGGAGGACATCCGGTTGTCCTCGTTTGGGCGCCCGCGATTATCTGCGCTTCGTCCGGCGGCCGTCACGGACCACGAGGCACCGCCCGATCTTCGCGTTGGCCGCCGGACGCTGGCCGTGGGAAGCCACCCGGCTACCCCGGCGGTCAGCACGACCGCCGGGCTCTCGAACGACACGGCGGACGACCCCTCCGATTCGACCCCGCCAGCAGTGAGGAGCGTCCGGACGGCCCTGTTGCTCCGTTCGCGTCGCCGTCCCGAACGCGTGGGGTCGAATCCGACGGTTCGGCGGGCCCGGGCGGAGCGTCCGCGGCCGTCCCGGAGACGCCCGAGGGGGACGTCGTACGGTCGACCTCGGTGGGTCCGGGCAGGGCTCGGTCGACTCCCCCCCGTGCGACGAGCCATCATGACAGAACGTTCAGTACTAGTGTGCCCGGGCCGTTGGATAGGTATGACCGTTCGCCGAGGCGCTGTACGTCTATCATAGATGGGGGTCGACTGGCTGATCGACCGTATCGACGCGGCTGTCGTCTCGCGGCCCAAGAGCGTTATCCTCGTGTTTCTGCTCCTCACGGGAGTGTTCCTCACCGGGATCGGGTCGATTTCGACTGAAAGCGGACAACAGCAGTTCATCGAGGATCTGCCGTCGTTCCAGGCGGTCGAGGATATCAACCAGGAGTTCGGCACGACGTTCCCCACGGAGACGACGAGCACGACGATAGTTCAGGAGTCGTCCAACGTTCTCGCGAAGCCGGCGTTGCTCGACATGTTGAAGACGAGAGAGCGGATTCTGGCGTCGTCATCGCTCCGCGCCACGTCCGTCTCGACGCCTGCGACGACCGTCGCGACGACCCTTGACCCGTCCGCAACGACTCCGGCGGCACAGTACCGGGCAGTCGAGCGGGCGACGCCGGCCGAAATCGCGACCGCAGTGCGGGAGGCCGCGGACGAACCCGGCTTCACCAACGGTCTCAGCGACGATTTCAACGGAGCGTCGGCGTCGGCGTCGGCAAGCAGGGGAACCGTCACACAC
>ERZ1034569.735-NODE-735-length-11574-cov-8.875510_pt1 | contig 11574 bp, 15 predicted proteins | sample MGYA00520706_ERZ1034569 | MGnify/ENA primary metagenome ERZ1034569 (study PRJEB33760, sample SAMEA4777722) | hypersaline lake metagenome | biome: hypersaline environment; feature: brines | place: Spain | collected 2014-08 | depth 0 m ...
CGAGTCACTGGTCGTCGGTGTCGGCGAGTCGCCGCTCTCTGTTGCTGTCTGAGACTCGCTGCTCACCGGTCGAGTTTCGGGCTGTAGAACCGGTCAGGCGTCAGCCGACGTGTCAACCGGTAGATGACCCCCACGAACAGCGTGAAGACAACTGTACCAAGCAGTGCCGGGGCACCACCACCGATGCCGGGCAGGCCGACGGTGAAATACAGCGTCGCGGCGAGGACGACCGCTGACAGGCCGCCGAGCGCGACCCCAATTACGACGAAGAGCGTGTCGATGCGGTCCCGGTTCTGTGTGGACTCCTCTGTCATATTCGGGCGTTGGTGCCGGTATCTGAAAAGAACCGCTCGCGTTTTCATTCGCTGGGAGTACTCGAACGCAGCCGGCCGACAACCGGCTCACACCAGCTGTGGAGACACGTGGTCACACAGTTCCCTGAGGGTTGCCACCTCAAACGTCGGCGTCGGTGTCAGATCCAGCTCCGCGACATGGTCGCGTCGAAGAAACGCGCTATCGATTCCGGCTGCCTGAGCCGCCCTGATGTCCGTCGGTGAATCACCGACATACAGCGCGGACGCACCCCCCAGTTCAGTCATCGCCTGCTCGATGTAATCCGGCGCTGGCTTTCGCTTGGCGGCCCCTGCGAGCGTCGGCTGGCGGCCGCGGGCCGTCTCGAACGCCGGAAGGTCGTGATACGCGAGCAAGAACTCGATCGTCGCATGCTGGTTGTTGCTGACCAGCCCGACCGGGCAGGTGAGTTCAGAGATCGCAGCCACATCGTCGTAGACTGGTTTTCCGCCCATCCGCGTGTGGGCCTGCTGCGCCAGACTCGCCGTCAGCTCGCGGTGATGCCAGAGCCCTTCGGGATGGAGGTCATGCTCTCGCGCCAGATCGACCGGAACCGTCCCGTCGACAACGGTCTGTTCGGCAACCGCCCGTGAGACGGCGACATCGAACGCAGCAAATGTGTCGACGACCGCCGAGACGAGCACCTCGCGGTCGGTCGGAGCGACCAGGACACCGTCACAGTCGAAGATGACCGCATCGTAATCCTCAGTCATGTGTGGGTACTGTCGTCGACGGTGGTGTGCGATCGGTCCCAACACAGCGGCCCACATCGGCGACTGACTTCATCTCGAAGACGAAGCACTCCGCCGGAACACTCTCGATAACGGCCTCGTGTTCGGGGAACGGCTGGTGTTGATCGGCGGTTCCGTCGTTGTCGTGGAGATGACAGACCCGGATTCGGTCGCCGAATCGGTCGACGAACGCCTGCCAGTCGTCCCCGGTGAGCTTCGCGTGGCCGACATCGAGTGTGACACCCAGATACGGCGCCGGAACATCGATCGCATCGAGCATCCTTGCCAGCGCATCCGGTGATGTGGTGTATCGCTGTTGCTGTGGATCGGGGGGCTGATTCTCGAGACAGAGTGGGACACCGACCGACTGGGCGTACTCCGCACACGCTCTGAGCGAGCGGCGTGCGGACTCGGCGGCACGCTCACGAATCCACTCCGGGTATCGATGGGGGACCGACCCGCCGTGGACGACCACACCGGTGGCACCGGCCGTGGCCGCATCGTCGAGTGTCTGTTTCACCCGGTCGACGGCGTTCTGTCTGACCGTCTCGTTGTAACTCCCGAGATTCCAGTCGCGAAACGGTGCATGGTACGTGACGGTCACGTCGTAGGATGCAGCCAGCTCGCGGACCTCTTCGGGGGTCGGCGTGTCGGGATGGCCGGCCAGATACTCGCGTTTGAACTCCACATGGTCGAGGCCGATGTCGGTCACGTAGCTCATGAACTCCTCGACAGACGCCCCGAACCGGATATCCATCGCCGCTCCGATCGCCGTCATCGTGCCTCCGCCCGGTACACCGGCTCGCCGTCGACGAACGCTCTGGAGACGGTCGGGGTCGGCTCCGGCTCGACGAGTATCAGGTCTGCTCTCGCGCCGGTCTCGATGCGGCCTCTGTCGGTCAGCCCGACGGCGTCGGCTGGATTCTTCGTGACCCGGGCGACACGAGCAGCGAGCGGCTCGTCGGTATCGACGAACGGTGCGGCCAGCATCGACTGCGGGTGATAATCCGCACAGAGCACGTCCAGCACGCCCGCGCTGATCGCCGTCTCGGAGTCGAGATTGCCCCACTGGCTGCCGCCCTGAACCAGATTCGGTGCCCCCATGACCGTTGTCATCCCGCTGTCGTGTGCCGCCTTCGCCGTCTCCAGCGTGATCGGATACTCGGAGATGTCGACGCCGGCCTCCTGTAGCTGGGTGACCTCCGCTGGGTCCTCGTCGTCGTGAGATGCCGTCACGACCCCCCGCTCGTGGGCCGTGTCGATCACCCGGTCGATGCGATCACGGATCGTGGCCATCGAGATACCGCTTCGCTCCTCGATCAGTTCCTCGGCCTCAGCCACCGAGTGGTGATCGGAACTCTCGTAAAACTCTCTGAACGCGTCCACATCGCCGAACTGGCCCTTCCCCGGGATGTGTGACATCACCGAGACGAGGTCCACGTCGTGAGACTGTAGATCGCTGATGCCGGCTGCGACGGCGTCCTCCTGTGTGACCTCACACCGGATGTGGATGCGGTGATCGGCCAACAGCGAGCTTGCGCTCTCGATGGCAGTCGTCAGCTCGCCGGCTAGCTCCGTACTCCGGCCCTCCTGTGGGTCGTTCTCGAACGAGATCGCGTGATACTTGGTGGTGATCCCCGCGGCGATGTTCTCGCGGTCGGCCGTTCCGAGCGCCATCGTGGTGTCGACACGGGTGTTGTTTCGCGGGTTGAGGTGATTCTCGATCCCGTCGCCGTGGAGATCGATCAGCCCCGGCAGGAGGTACTGTTCTCCGGCATCGATCGCTGTATCCCAGCCTGTCGGCGTCACGTCGCTACCGACGGCCCTGATCTCGCCGTCGCCGATCCGGACGCTGCCGGCAACGACATCCGAGGGGGTAACGATCCGTGCGTTTTCGATACAGTACGCCTGTCGTGCGGATTGCTCCGTGTGCTGGCTCATGTGATGACCTCCGTTCGGTACGTGTCGATGTCGACGACACGATCCAGTTCGGCCTCGTCGAGCACCACGACCCGGTCGGCAACGCGGTCGACCACGCTATGATCGTGAAAGACGCCGATAACGGTGGTCTGGCCGTTGAGGTACTCTTCGAGCAGTCCGAGCGCGCAGGCTCTGGTCTCGGCGTCGAGCGCGCTGGTCGGTTCGTCCAGGAGGAGCAGTCTCGGCCGTGGCGCGACCGCCCGGGCGAAGTTCACGCGCTGGCGCTCCCCGCCGCTGAACGTCGCGGGATAGGCATCCCAGAGATTCTCGGGCAGGTTGAGCCGATCCAGCAGCGTTCGAGCCCGGCCGCGGGCCTGCTCTCTGTCGATACCCTGCTCCCACAGCGGTCGCGCGACCACGTCGATAGCCGGAACGCGGGGGATCTCGTCGAGAAACTGCGACGCATACCCCAGCTCCGAGCCACGAACCGACAGGATCTCCCGCTCACCGCAGGTGGCAAGATCGAGCCCGCCGGTGGTGGTTCGAAACAGGATCTGCCCGCTGGTCGGTTCGTACGTTCGGTTGATACATTTCAGCAGCGAGGATTTCCCGCTGCCGGACTCGCCGACGACGGCGACGAACTCGCCCTCGTCGACCGAGAAGCTCACGTCGTCGAGCCCGTGAACTGTTCGGCCATCCAGTACGTGCATGTCGAACTGTTTCGAGACGGCGTCGATATCGAGTATCATATGACTGAGTTGATCAGGGTCTGGGTGTACTCGTGGTGTGGGTCCTCCATGATCCGGTCGGTGAGCCCGGATTCGATGATCCGGCCATGTCGCATCACCAGCGTCCGATCTGCCAGCAGCCGGATCACATCGAGATCGTGTGAGACGACGATCGTCGCCACGTCCTGTTCGCGCTGAATCCGTCTGAACATATCCAGCACGCGTGCCTGCACGCTCACGTCGAGCCCCGTCGTTGGCTCGTCGAGAATGACGAGTTCCGGATCGTTGGCGATCGCCTTGGCGATCTGGACCCGTCGCTGCATCCCGCCGCTGTAGGTAGCCGTCGGGTCGTCCATCCGGGAGACGGGGATCTCCGTGGCCTCGAATAGCTCTCGCACCCGGCTGCGGATATCGCCGTACCCCCGCCAGCCAGCCGCCAGCAGCTTTTCGGCGATGTTGCCACCGCCGGAGAAATCGAGTTCGAGGCCGTCTCTGACGTGCTGGTGCACCATGCCGATGTGGTGGTTCTGTAGCTCGTGTCGATCCTGATAGTCGGCGTCGAGCAGGTTTCCGTCGTGGGCGTCGTCGTCGACGCGCCCGGCGGTCGCCTCGCTGTCGAGAGCCAGTAGCTCGGCCAGACTGGATTTCCCGCTGCCGGACTCGCCGACGATCCCCAGCACCTCACCGTCGTATAGCTCGAAGTCGACCGCCGCACACGCCACGACACTCTCACAGACGGGACACTGGTTGTCGCCGACAGCGGGGCCAGTGTGTTCGACACACTCGCCGCAGGGCTCGCCGTAGATCTTCGTCAGATTACTCGCCTCCAGCACCGTCATCGTCGATCCCCTTCCTCGCGGCTGGTCTCGGCGTCGTCGGCTGTCGCCCCCGCTGGCGACGCCGACCGCTCCGGAACCGATATCGAGGGGTCGGTCGGCGGGCCCCACGCGTGATCGTCGCCCTCGCGGTGGTGAGCCTTCGAGAGCGCTGGCGACGCCGAGCGCTTCTGACAGAACGACGTATCGTTGCAGGCGTACTGTCGCTCACCGTCGTCGGTTTCGACCTCGATCAGGAAGGTGTCCGTCGAGCCACAGCGTCGACAGGCCTGCCCCGGGAACCGTTCGACCTGAAACTCGCGGTCCTCGAAGGCCAGCGGCTCGACGTCGGTATGCGGTGGGACGGCGTAGATGCGGGCCTCCCGCCCGGCAGCGAAGACGAACAGATTGTCGGCGTCGTCGAGTTTCGGCACATCCCATCGTGGGATTGGTGAGGGGTCCATGAGGTACCGCCCCGCCACCATGACGGGGTAGCGCGACGACAGCTTGATCTCGCCGTACTCGACGACGTTCTCGTAGAGGGCGACCCACATCTTCGAGTAGTTCCTGTGGGCGTGTCGCCGCCGGTTGGCGTCGTCGCTCCCGTCGACCCGGCGGAGGGCGTCGGTGACCGGCACCTGCAGGACGAGAATCTGGTCCTCGTCGAGTACCGCCTCGGGAATCCGGTGTCGGGACTGGATAATCGACGCCGCTGTCGCGTCGGTCGTCGTCTCGATGTCGGTCGTCTTGGCCGCCAGCCGGCGGATGTTGGCCGCGTTGACGCTCTCGTCGCTTCCCTGGTCGATAACCTTGAACGTATCCTGCGGCCCGAGCAGTGAGAGCGAGGCCTGCATCCCGCCGGTTCCCCACCCGCGGGCCAGCGGCATCGCCCGGGAGGCAAACGGCACCTGATGGCCCGGCAGTGCGATGGCCGACAGGATCGAGCGCCGAACCTCCCGTTTCGTGTGTTCGTCGAGATACGCGTAGTTGTACCCCGCCAGACTGTCGGTATCGAGGCTGTCCAGTATCGCGTCGACCGACTCCGGCGTCCCCACCGAGTCGGCTGTCCGATCAGTCATCGGCACTCACCTCCGCTGTCGATGCCGCCTCGTCGGAAGTGGCGTCGGCCGTTCGTCGGCGAATCGACCGAATGCGGTCGAGAATGCTCTGGAACGTCACGTAGTGGGGCAGCTTGAGATGCTCGATAAAGCCGAAGGAGTCGATCCCGTCGACGAGATCGAGGACGAACTCGGCGTCCTGGGCCGGTTCCGAGCCGTCGAGCTGGATCGCCGCATCGAGGATGCTCATCCCGATTGCCTTCCGTTCCGTGCGGCCGAACACACAGCCGTACCCGAACGAGAACTGTGGCTCGTCTGCCGTCTCGTAGCGCGGGACGACACACTCGGTTTCGGTGACCTCGGTCGTCGTGACCTCGACCTCGTCGCCGGTGTAGGGATGTTCGATAACGACCGGTAGCTCGCCGGTTCTGACCTCGCCGAGCGTCGGATGCACCTGCCCGTAGCCGCGGAGTTCGCTGTAGCCCAGCGCGGTGATGGCACCCGTCTCGCCGCGAGCCAGCTCCTGTAACACGGCAGCCCGCGAGGCCGGGAAGGTGACCGGCTCTCGCGTCGTATCGACCGGCGGTGTCGCCTCGCCCGCATCGTCTGTCTCCGCTGGTGGCTCCGGATCGTGGACGAGCCCCTCCGACCGCAGCACCGCAAGCACGTTCCTGAGATTCGGTGGCGACTCGGCGTCGATATCCCAGTCAGCGGTGGGGTCGACCCCGTCGTCGTCGGCGAGATCGAAGTCGAGTAACCGCTGGGTGTAATCCTTCGTCGCACCCAGCACCTGTCCCCCCGGAACATCCTTGTAGGCCGGCGAAACACGCCGACTCGGCCGGATCCTCGCCGGAGACGTGGGGACCGTCTCGTCGAAGCGCTCCAGCGTCGACCGGTAGGCACGCAGGAGAAACGCGGCCTCCGCGGTGTCGCCCTGTGCCTGTTTGACCGCCAGCGCGGCCAGCCGTGGGGCGTAGACCCCACCCTCGCTCATCGCCCGGTCGGTGAGCCGACCGAACTGGTCGTCTACCTGTTCGACCGACAGCTGGTCGCTCTCGCCGTCGACCCGCTGTTTCTCGAAGAGTTCCTCGGCCCGCTGGATAACGTCCTCGCCGGCCTCGACAGCGACGTACCCCATTAGCTGACCTCCAGATCGGTCGACCGTGGCAGCGCCGCGATACGATCCTCGGTTGCGAACACGGCGTCGACACCGCGTGGATACGGCTCCTGGGCCGACACGAGCGCCGCTGCCTCGGCCTCGGGCAACCCATCGATACCGAGCTGTCGGGTCCCAGGGACCCCCGGGCCTCGGATCTCGACTGTCACATCCGCGTCGCCCGCCTCGGGGTCGGGTGTGAGCTCGGCGACCCGATAGACGACTGTCGCGCCGTTGCTCGGCTCTTTTAGCGAGCCCTGTGTGAGCGCTGCGGCGTCCACATCGGCCGGCGTCGGCGCGTGCACGATATCGGCGTCACTCCGTTCGGCCGCGGTCAACCGACCCTGATCGGCCAGTGCCGATCTGATCTCCTCGTCGGTCGTATGGCAGGTCACCTCGTGATCGACCAGTGTCGCCAGCACCGCATGATCGGCCGGGGAGACGGGTGTCTCGGCGGTGGTTCCCGGCCGGCTCATCGTCGACACGAGCGCGCGGAAACACGACTGGGTGTCGTGAACGGGGTCCATGCCGATCGCCCTCATGTGTGGTCCTCCATCTCCTCGAAGTCGACGGTCGTTCGACGCGCCCGCCCCCAGGCATCCTGTTCGGCGGCCTCGCGTTCGGCTGCTGCTGTTTCGAGGGCGTCGACGATCGCGGCCGTTCGGGGGTGGTCGCTCGCAACGGCTGCATCGAGGACGGCCCCGGAGAGGGCTGGCTTTTCGGCCTTGCCGGGTACCATCGCGAACCCCTTCTCGTCGCGGAGTGCTACCTCGGCGGCCGTGACGAGAACCTCGCCGAGATTGAACGGCCGGCGTTCGACCGGCTCAGTCACCTGTTGCATGACGAGCTGTGGTGTCGGGGCCGATAGAATCCGGACCTCGGTTCCGCCATCGACGACAGCGTCGGCGTGGTCGACGAGTGTCTCCTCGTCACAGGCCGCGATCAGTTCGAACCGATCGGATCGGGTGTACGGGTCTGGCATTCGTGTCCACGCAGCCATACCCCCTGTATAAGCGTTCGCTGGGTACTCTACGGAGTTACTGACAGGTACGGGTGCTACCACCGACCGACGAGCTATCGTCTGGACGCGTACAGACCTCGGAACACCGGACCACGATTCGGTGATCCACTCCCGCCCAGCGGTTAGAGTCCGTACTTTACACAGCCAACCGTTATCCACCCCCTGCGGAAGAGACCAGATGATGACGTCAGATGAGCCAACCGCGCAGGAACCGCACCGAGACAGTGACCAGTCACCGAAAAAGCCGCTCGTCGACCGCCGATCCGTGATCAAGGTCGGCGGGCTTGCCGGCACAGCCGCGCTGACGGGGATGGCCGGCTGCTCGGGTAGCAGTGCAAGCAGTGACGATGTAGAAGAGATCACGATGCTGCTGACGCCCGGTACCCCGGCAGATGCCCGCCGACGGTACAAGCCGGTCCAGAATCTGCTCAACGGCGAGGTCGACGGCGTCGATGTCAAGATGAAGGTCCCGGGGAGCTACTCGGCGATCAAGCCGGCGCTAGAAAGCGAACAGGCCGAGATCGGGATGGACGACGTGACGCTCATCTCGAACCCGGACATCATGGACGTGTTCGGCACCACCGTCACCGGTGGGTCGGCGTTCTACTTCTCGCTGATGCTCACGGGGCTTGACTCCGAGATCGACAGCCGGGAAGATGTGGAAGGAAAGACGTGGGCCTTCGCCGACCGGCTCTCGACGAGCGGGTCGATCTTCGCGCTCTACACGCTCCAGCAGGCCGGACTCGATATCGGCGAGGCACCGAAAGGCGATCCGGTCGACTTCAACGGTTCGTGGTCAAACCACGATGTCGCACTGGAGAAACTGGGCAACGGCGAGGCCGACGGTGCGACGACATGGGGTGGGAACGGACTGCCACACGTTCCGGAGCGCTTCGAGTCCGAGTTCCCGGATCGGGTCACAAACAAGAGCTCGTTCCTGGATACCGTTGGCACCGAGGAGCCGCATTTCCGCCCGATCTGGTTCTCGTTCCCGATTCCGAAACAGCCGATGTACGCCCGCAAGACGTGGGACTCACCGAAGAAGTCCGAGATCGGCGACGTGCTGGTCAACTCCGACAAGGAACTCATCCAGCAGTACTACACCGACGACTACAACGAGGACGAACTCCCGTTCACCACGCTACAGGATACCTCGATGGAGACCTATCAGCCGGTCATCAAGCGCATGAACGAGGTCGGCATCGATCCCGGTGCCTGAAATCCACTCTACAAATCACGATGAGCACACTCAGAGTCGAAAACCTCACCAAGGAGTACGGGGACGTGACCGCAGTCGACGACGTGTCCTTCGAGATCGAAGACGAGTTCGTCGTGTTGCTCGGGGAGTCCGGCGCGGGCAAATCGACGCTGCTCAGATGCATCAATGGACTCACCGAACCGACCAGCGGCAGTATCTATCTCGACGACCAGCCCCTTGCCGACACCCAGTCGGAGGTGGGCATGATCTTCCAGCAGCACAACCTCGTCGATGGCCTCTCGGCGTACGTGAACGCACTCACCGGCTCGCTTGATCGATCCGGGTTCGTCCAGAGTCTGCTGCAGTGGCAGCGCCGGACCGACAAACAGCGATCACTGGATGCACTGGAGACGGTCGGGCTACTGGACGAGGCCCACCAGCGGGTCTCACAGATGAGCGGTGGCCAGCAGCAACGGGTCGGCATCGCCCGCGCGCTGGTGCAGGATCCGGCCCTGTTGCTCGCCGACGAACCCGTTGCCAGCCTCGATCCGGCGAGTGCCGAGACGGTGATGGAGTACCTGAAGAAGGCCGCAAACGTCCACGAGGTCACCGCCCTCGTGAGTCTCCATCAGGTCAACATTGCGGCACACTTCGGTGATCGATTTATCGGCCTTCGCGACGGCCAGAAACTGTTCGACATCACGCGCGACGAGCTAACTCCCGACTGTATCGACGAGCTGTACGGCAACGTCGAGACCGTTGGACTGGCCGACACCGAGTCGGCGGCCGAATCACCGCCACCGGAGCTGAAACCATGAGCTCACAGACACCGGACGAATCCGGGCTTCGCGAGTACTTCGGCTTCGAACCCATCGGTGAGGCCGAAACCGACCAGAAGCTACAGGAACTGAAACGCCGGAAGACATTCCGCCGTCTCTACACCGTGATCGGCCTGCTCGTCGGGGCCGTGTTCTTCTATATCAGTCTCGTCTCTGTCGGCTTCTCGGTGGCCGAACTCGTTCGACAGATCCCGCAGTTTGCCGACGCGCTCACACGGAGTACTTCCCGCCGACGACCTACTACGGCATCCCGTTTGTCGACGTGATGGCATACTGGGAGTTCATGCTGGCGGAGAACCTCTTCCAGGCCTCGCTGGTGACGCTCTCGATCGCGTTCGCCGGCACGGTGCTTGGCCTGCCGCTGGCACTCTCCTTCGGTGTTCTGGCCAGTGGCCGGGTGGTTCCCTACCCGTTCAACTTCCTCTTCCGTGGCACGATGAGCTTCATCCGGGCGATTCCGGCGCTGGTCTGGGTGCTCATCCTCATCCCGCTCGGCGGGGTGTCGGCGTTCACGGCGACGCTGGCGATCATGATCGATACGACCGGCTATCTCGGCCGACTCTTCACCGACGAACTCGAGGAGATCGGTGACGGCCCGATCGAGGGAATCCGGAGCACCGGCGCAAACAAGCCGCAGGTCGTCTCCTTCGGGATGCTGAGTCAGGTCTTCCGCCAGTTCGTCGCGTGGCTGGCCTTCGATCTCGAACACAATGTCCGGGCTGCCATCGGCCTCGGCCTCATCGGTGCCGGCGGCCTGGGTCTCGAACTCAACATCCAGCGGAAACTGTTCCACTACACGGACATGATGGCCTGTATCATCCTCGTCGTCCTTATGGCCGGCTCGGTGGAGCTCATGAGCCAGCGTGTCCGGGCCTACCTCCGCGACGACGACGATGTCGAACAGTCGGGGCTGCTTGAGGCGTTCATCAACGCCCCACGGAAGATCGTCGCCGCCACGGCCGGCCGTCGAGAATGACCTACTACGAGTCCTACGGCCCCGACCGAACGGCCGACCTCGGCCCCGAACCGACGCTGCACGACCCCGTGACCATCACCGAGAGCGAGCTCGGTGCGTGGACCGAGGTTCGGGCAGGCTCGCGGCTCACCCGGTCTACGCTCGGCGATTACAGCTATCTGATGGAGCGCGTCCAGCTGGATACCGCCGAGATCGGTCGATTCGGCAGCGTTGCCTCCGATGTCCGTATCGGTCCGTCCAATCACCCGATCGATCGCCCGACGGCCCACCACTTCACCTACCGCTCGGAGCTGTACGATCTCGGCGAGGACGATGCGGAGGTCTTCGAGTGGCGGGCCACCCAGCCGGTCGAGATCGGCCACGACGTCTGGATCGGCCACGGTGCGACCGTCCTCCCCGATGTCGAGATCGGGACCGGGGCTGTCGTCGCGGCAGGAGCCGTGGTCACACGGGATGTTGACCCATACGAGATCGTCGGTGGCGTGCCGGCCGAACCGATCGGCCGCCGGTTCGACCCCGAGACAGCGGCCAGACTGTCGGCGACCAGCTGGTGGGAGTGGGACCACGACACTCTCAGGGCTCGCCTCTCGGCGTTTCGCGATCTCGATACCTTTCTCGACGCGTTTGCCCCACCGCTCGCCGAGTGCGAGCACTGATCCTCGCGTTACTGTGGTGTGATTTTTGCTCCGACAGGGCTGGCGACCGCCCCGTCAGATCGAGATCTCGATATGGTCGGGCTGTTGCCCCGAGTGAAGGCGGACGGCGAGCTCGGCGCTGTGCA
>ERZ1034569.738-NODE-738-length-11558-cov-8.427541_pt1 | contig 11558 bp, 7 predicted proteins | sample MGYA00520706_ERZ1034569 | MGnify/ENA primary metagenome ERZ1034569 (study PRJEB33760, sample SAMEA4777722) | hypersaline lake metagenome | biome: hypersaline environment; feature: brines | place: Spain | collected 2014-08 | depth 0 m ...
CTGCCCGGAGTCGTCGACGTCGACGGCCCCGTAGAGCTCGGAGAACGAGACCGTGTTCTGGTCGGCGAGCGGGTTGTGGGCCGCCCAGAGCGCTCGCAGGATGTCCATCCGGATCTCGTTTCCGAGAAGCTCGAACACCTGCTCGGGTGTGGTGTCCGACTGGCTCTCGGGCAGCGTAATCTCCATACACAGAGTAGTCGGTTCGAGTATATATGCCTGTCCTGTCACCCGGAGGTGGTGTCACAGCAGGGCCGGTCCGAGCAGGAGTGTGGCGAGTGCAGCTATCATCAGTAGTGTCACACTTCCCGTGACAGCCGTCACCAGCAGACGGCCGTTCTTTACCGGCAACCGCGACACCACCGACTCCGTGCCCACCCGGAGGATGTGCCCACCGTCGAGCGGGAACGCCGGGATACAGTTGAACACGGCGAGATTGAAGTTTATCCACCCGGTCCAGAACAACAGGTTTGCAAGCACGAACAGTCCACCGCCGAGCGCCGAGAGCGGCCCTTCGAGCATGAAGAAGCTCGTGACGTCCGGCGTGAACCCGGCGAAGCTGTACGTGATGTCCGGGTCCACCAGCGCCAGAAACGGGAGGATGAGGAGCTGTAGCACGTAGATGAGGACACCCGCGAACACCGAGGCGTCACCGGGTATCTCGTTACCGCTGATGAGTCCGAGGAACCGCTCGGCAGGGTACGTGTCGACACCGAAGTCGTCGACGAGGATACCGCTGTACCCGTTCTGCGTCTGCACCCCGAGCACCGTCTCGTCCTCACCCTGCAGTGTCACGTCGAAGCTATCGCTGCTGAAACTCCCGTCTTCGCTCCCCACGTACGCGACGATCTCGGCCCGTTCACCCGGCTCCCGGCCGTCGAGTACCTCCGAGAGTACTGTGGCGTTCACGACACGCTCCTCACCAACTGCCGTAATGATGACCGGTGTCCCGTCGGTGGGTGCACCGGCGGCCGCCAGCGCCTCACCCTCCGTGACCTGTGCGACGAACGCCCCGATCGGCAGGGTCGTACTGCCGCGGTCGGTCTCGAGTGTCGCTACCGGTCCGTCGAGGGCGGCCACGAGGTCACGCTCTGTCGTGACCGGGCTGTTGTTTACCCGCTCGATGCGTGTCAGCGGGTCCTGTCCCTCGATACCGTCGGTGATATCGGCGACCGCCCCGGTGACGAGCAACCGACGGTCGACTGTCTGGTTCGTCCCGTCGTGCAGCGACACGTCGACGCTGTCGCCCGCTCCCCAGAGCACCGTTTCGAGTTCACTCTCGTTTGTCACCGGGTTGCCGTCGACTCCGGTAACGACGTTCCCCTGCCCGATACCCGCGTCCTCTGCACCCGACCCCGCGAACGTGTTTCCGACGGCCGCCCCGGGCACGACTGCGATGGAGCCAAGCACCGGCCCCACGAGTAGCAGAAGCGCCACCGCCGTCACGGCAAAGTTGTTGGTGATCCCGGCCGCGAACATCCGTATCTGTGCCCCCCGGTTCGCCGCCATCTGGTTCTCGGCGTCCGGCTGGACAAACGCTCCCAGCGGAATAAACGCGAGCAGTGCGACCCCCATCGACTCGATGTCGATGTCCTCGACACGACAGAGCAGCCCGTGCCCGGCCTCGTGGACCACGAGCCCGACCAGTAGCCCGAACAGTATCTCACCCGCCGCGTTCAACGGGAGAAAGTCGTTGACGCCCGGGATCACCAGTACGTTCTGCGGGTTGTCGATCGTCGCCCCGTCTGGCTGGTTGAGCACCGCAACAACGGACAGGGCAACCGCCACACCGGCGATTGCCATCACCACGAACGCTATCCCCACCCCGACGTTTCCCCAGGCACGCCAGAAGCGCTTCTGACCCGCGGCCCGGTCGAGAAACGCCCGTCCCCGTCCCGTGTGGATGGTGAGTATCGGTCCCGAGACGTTGATGTACTCCGGAACGTACCCGCGGGCGTCGAGCAGCGTCGCTGCGACTGTATAGACAACAACACCGACGAGAACCCACGTCCACAGGCTCGTCATCATACACACTGTGGCGACGTCGTCAAAAGAGCGTTTGGTTCTCGCGCTGTCAGTCCGGACCGGTGATCGACCGCCGACAGTTTTCTCTAAAGCCTGCCGTCGACTCTACCCCCGTGCAGGGAAGCCGCGCTGTCGTCGGAGTTCGCCCGACTGCCTGCCGGAGACTCCCGCTCTGTTCACCGCGCGGAGGATGTCACCGGCGGGTTGCGGTAGATTGCGTCGACGAGTGAGACACAGCCCAACAGTCCGCTCCCGGCCAGCGCAACCTCCAGTGGCACCCCCGTCACGGTAGACACGACCGGGGCCGCAGCGAACAGCAGCGGTATCACAGCCAGCAGGAGGTCGTACCGTGAGAACCGTTCGAGAGTCTGCCGCCAGAACTGTCTCCGTGGTCGGTTTCCGGTGTTATCACTCACTGCCATCTGTTATGCACCTCGTACACACGATTTTTCGTTACATACGAATATAAAGATTTCCCTGCCCAGGTCACAAAACCGCCCACAGGCGGTCCGACGCGACCCCGGTACTGTCCGTGAGCCGTTCGTCGGTTGTCCACGGCTGACCCCGTGTGCCTGTCGGTGACAACGGCCCCGACCGCCGGCGGTCGGACCACACCGGTTAAGCCCGCAGACGATCTCTTTAGGGTATGGACCTGTCGGCGGTGGCACGCCACGAGGCGACGGCGGTGACCGGCGAGTGCCGGGAGTCTGCGGTGCTCGTGTCGCTGGTCGACGGGGCGTCCCTGCTGTTCACGAAGCGTGCCGAACACCTCCCCGACCACCCCGGACAGATGAGTTTCCCCGGTGGCCGCCACGAACCCACCGACGCGACCCTGTGGGAGACGGCGGTGCGTGAGGGCCGCGAGGAGGTAGCTCTCGACGGTGACCGTCTGGAGCGGGTCGGCCGTCTCGACGACATCCGGACGGTGACGAACTTCTCCGTGCGCCCGTTCGTGACGCGGGCCCCCGACCGCACGTACGAACCCAACTCGCCGGAGGTCGCCGAGACCGCGGTCTTGCCGGTGAGTGCACTGACAGACCCCGAGAACTACGACAGCGAGGCCCGTGACCACCCACACCACGGCCGCATCCGTCTGCACTACTTCCGGGTCGACGGCTACACTATCTGGGGGGCGACCGCCCGGATGCTGGCGCAGTTTCTGGAACTCGCGACCGACTGGACCGTGCCGGACGAGGCCGACCGCGTCGTCGACGCCGACGCCGACTTTCCCGTGTGACCCCTCGTCGGCCCGCGTGAGCCAGTCCTGTATGCCCGTGCTCGACTCGGTCAGTAGTTGTCGTTCTTGTACTCCGAACAGCTCTGTCCGTTTATACTCACAGTCCCCTTGCAGGTGAGGCTGTCCTCGTTTGGAACAAACACGTCACCGTCTACCACGACACCGTCGTTCAGTGTCACGCCGCCACTACCTCCTGTTGTGTTGATGTCACCGGCTATCTGTACGTCACTCTTTGCTTTGACGTTACCATCGCTCGTAACACTCCCACTGCTCGAACCGCTTTTTATCTCGACGTCTCCGTCGGCGTCGACCGTACTTATCTCAGCGTTCTGTTTGACGGTAACATCGCCGCCACTCGTGATGTCTCCGGCGTCCGTGTCGGATTTCAGTGTCACGTCGCCACCGGCCGTTATCAGGTCTGTCATCGTGTTCTGTTTCAGTGTGACGTCTCCGTCAGCGTCGACCGTGTCTACATTACTGTCCTGTCCGACGGTAACACCGCCGCCACTCGTGATGTCTCCGGCGTCCGTGTCGGATTTCAGTGTCACGTCGCCACCTCCTGTAATACCTCCGGTGGTTGTGTTTTCTTTCAGTTCGACGTCACCGAGAGCGTCGATCTTTCCGTACTGTTCGTCCTGTGGTACGGTGACGTCACCGGTCACGTAGATGTCATCACCCTCTACGTAGTCGTCGGGGCTGAAATCACCCTGCTCTCTGACGAGGAACTCCGTTCCGAGACTGCCGTCCGAGTTACTCACCCTCACAGGCTGCTCTCCGTACGCTTCACCGACATCGACACCATTCCCGTTCTTCACCGTGATATTGATCGTATCGCCCGCGCCGTCGCTCGCGCCCGCCTCGTACTCGACCGTCTCACCGTCCGCGGAGACAACCGAACCGGTCCCCGAATCGACCTTGTACTGGCCGTTTGCGTTGGGGTAATCGATCGAATCCTCGGTACCGCTCAGGTCGAGTGTAAACTGGTCCCCCTGTTCGAGGTTTGCGCTCAGGTCGATGCTGAACGTCTGTGACTGTTTCTGGTTAGCGATGAGGTCGGTAGCTCGCAGGTCGGCAAACGGCCCCTGTTCTGTTATCTCGACGGTGAACTCGTCGGTGTCGCTGCCGAGACTCACGAACCCGGCACTATCCTGTGCTCTAATCGTGACCGTGTGGTTGCCCGGCTCCCAGCCCGTGGTGTCGATTGTCCCGCTCTGAGTACTCAGCTCGATTGTGCGATTCGACTGGTCCGTGTCGAACTCCTCTATCACCCCGGAGCGGTCGTCACCCGGTCCTGTCGCACCGTAGCGGATCTCCTTGATAGGTGTGGCGCTTCGCTGTCGCCCCTCGCTGCCCACGCTGGTGACAGTACCGCCGAGACTGCTGAGATTGATCTGTTCCCCGGCCGTTGCCTGCCCGGCGTCGTCGGTGTCGAGTCTCACCTTCGGCCCGTTTGTCGTTCCGTTCTGGCTCCTGCCCGGGGAGTTTTCCCTGACGGCAGAGAACGTCTCTCCCCTCTCGCCGCCGTCGTAGCCGACCTGCGCCATCTGGAGTGTCCAGTCACCCGACTTCAGGGTGACTGTCACCTCTCTCTCGCCGGTCTCTGTTGCCCGTACCCGTGACGGTCCTTCGCCGAACGAACGCCCAAACACACCCTCCTGGGTCCAGACACTCGGTGTCCGTGTCGGGAGAACGAGTGAAATCTCACCGCCGTCCGGCTCTATCGGGACCTCTGTCGTGGGCCCGTCGAGCGTCACAGGTTCGAGCCGTGTCTCGAACCCGCTCTCGGACACCTCCCCGTCGAACAGGATGATATTGAGCTGTCTGGTCCCGTTCCGGACGAGTCGCTGGTCGGTCACCGGCAGGTTCGTGTCTCTGAACTCGTTGTACAGCATCGAGTGCTCGAAGGTTGTCGTCGGTGCCTCCTGGTACTGGTTGTAGTCGGCCTCGTACACCAGAGACCGGGTCTCGTGTTCGGCTCCGAGCAGTGTCGACTCGGGGTCTCCCCTCAGGGTACCGTCGACACGGCTGTCGTCCACTGTCGCGTTCGTGATGTTGATACTCCCGTACTGTTGACTCCGCAGTGATACCTGCGGCGGTGGTGGGTTGACCGCGACCGCCCGTGAGGGGTAACTCATCCCAAGTTGCACGCTAACAGGCGGGTGTTCGCTCACGCTTCCCTCCCGGTCGCCGCTGCGAACGTCGAGTAACGACGAACTGAGTTCGATGAGATCCGACTGAACGGACTGTTGTTGCTCGAACTCGACGTCTTCGTTTTGTTGTGGCACGACCGTTGCCTGGTAGACGCTGAAACTGACGACCAGGATACCGAATATCAGAACGAACCCGATGACCGTCGAAACAGCCTGGTCCTCGCCGCTGATTCGGTCTCGAACCCCGGTCATTCTCTCACGCACCTCCCCGGAATACACATACACGTATTGATAATAAACTCCCTATGTCACCCGCTCGTCGGGCCGTACGCCGAAAATACAGCTGTAGTGTACTCATTATTATATATAGATGCTCCGTACACAAACGCCCCTCGATTGTTCCACGGGTCGGCCCGGTGTTCTCGACAGGGTGTAGACTGCCTGTCACCGCCGCCGGCGAGCGACGCGGGTCTCGGCAGTCTCCTCGGTGACGAGTTCGTACAGGGTAGCACGGTCGCCGTCGCCCGTGGGCCGGAGCACCCGGCCGAGACGCTGGGTGAACTCCCGTTTGCTGCCGGACCCCGAGAGCAACACCGCGACGTTCGCGGCAGGCACGTCTATCCCCTCGTCGAGCACGTTCGCGGTCACGACCCGCGAGTACGTTCCCTCGCGAAACCGGGCCAGAATCTCGCGGCGCTCGTCGGCGGCGGTCTCGTGGGTGATCGCCGGGAGGAGAAACCGCTCGGAGAGCCTGTAGACGAGGTCAGTGTGTGCGGTGAACACGATGACGCGGTCCTCGCGGTGGCGGTCGAGCAGGTCGGCGAGACGGTCTAGCTTCTGCTCGGCGTTCATCATCACCTCCCGGGCTCGTTGCTTCGCGAGCAGGGCCTCCCGTGCTCTCGGGTCGGTGCCGGACCGTTTGACCAGTTCCTGGTAGTCACTCCCACTCCGGAGTGTGATACTCGACTGTGCGAGGTAGTCGGTGAACACGCCCTGGTTTTGCTCGTAGGTCTCCCGTTCCTCGGGGGTGAGTGTCACCTCGATGCGTTTTATATCGTAGCCGGCGAGGTGGTCGCCGGCGAGGTCCTCGGCCGAGCGGCTGGCAACAACCGGTCCGAGCAGGTCGGCGACGACCTCGTGTGCGCCGTCGGGTCGCTCGAAGGTCGCCGTCAGTCCCATCCGTGCCGGTGCCGCCAGTAGCCGTGCGATGTCACGGTAGCCCTGGCCGCCGAGGTGGTGGGCTTCGTCGAAGACGACGAACCCGAACCGGTCACCGAGTTCGTCTGCCCGGAGGTACGCCGAGTCGTACGTCGAGACGGTCAGTGACTCGACCCGCTGGCTCCCCCCGCCGAGTCTCCCGACCGGTTCGTCGAACTCCCGGTCGAGTTCGCGGTGCCACTGGTCGAGCAGGTCCAGTGTCGGTACGACCACGAGTGTTGGCGTGTCGAGCGCGGCCATCGCGGCGACAGCGACGACGGTCTTCCCGCTACCGGTCGGCAGTTCGACGACGCCGCGGTTGTTGTTCTCACGCCAGGCGTTTACTGCCGCCTGCTGGTACTCCCGGAGCCGGTAGCTCGTTTCGAGTTCGAGTGTCGGCAGGTCGAGTACGTCGTCGGCCACCGACAGGCCGGCCTCCGTGAGAGCGGTCCGGACCTGGGGGTACGCAACGGCCGGTGCCCGGCCGGTCTCCGAGCGGGGGTCGTACTCGACGACATCGGCCGGCACCGCCCCCGACAGGTCGCCCTCGACCCGTATCGTCCCATCCTCGTAGCGCAGACGGACCTCCGTCACACCCCGAACTGGGGTCGCCGGGCGTATGAATCGTGTGCCGACCGGACCGACCTCGTCGGAAACCGGATGTATTTATCCCCCGAGTGATTACACTCGGTTAACTGTGACCGAGGACTTCTACGATATTCTGGGGGTCTCTCGGGACGCCTCCGAGGACGATATCGAGCAGGCGTACCGCGAGGCCGTTCGAAAGTACCACCCGGACGTGAGCGACGACCCCGACGCCGAGGAGAAGTTCAAGCAGGCAAAAAAGGCAAAGGAGGTGTTGACCGACGAGCAAAAGCGCGAACAGTACGACCAGTTGGGTCACGAACGCTTTATCGAAGCAGAGAAGCGTGGTGGGGCCGGTGGCGGCGAGAGAGCAGGCGGCGCCGGCGGCGACCCGTTCGGCGGCGGTGCCGGCCCGTTCGGTGACATGCAGGACATCTTCGACCAGTTCTTCGGCGGCGGCGACTCACAGAACAGGCCACAGCGGGGTCGTGACCTCAAGACCGACCTGACCATCGACCTCGAGACAGCCTATCACGGGACCGAAACCGAGGTGACGGTCACCCGACCGGAGGCCTGCCCGGAGTGCAACGGGCGCGGACATCCCCCCGGTAGCGAGAGCCGCACCTGTCCGGAGTGCAACGGCCGGGGCCAGACCACACAGGTCAGACAGACCGCCTTCGGCCGGATGGAACAGCGTTCGGCCTGCCGGCGGTGTGGTGGTGAGGGAACAATCCACGACGAGACCTGTTCGACCTGCCGCGGTGACGGCGTTGTCCGCAACCAGGCAACACTCTCGGTGGAGATTCCTGCCGGCATCCAGGACGGGCAGACCCTGCGGATGGACGGCGAAGGGGCACCCGGCGAAGGGCCGGCGCGGGCCGGGGACCTCCTCATCGAGATCGGCGTCGAGGAACACCCCGAGTTCGAGCGCGACGGGGCGGACCTGCTGACCCACGAACCGGTCTCGTTTCCCCAGGCGGTGTTCGGTGACACCATCGAGATCGAGGCGATCGACGGCACCGTCGAGTTCGACCTCCCGAGCGGAACTCAGAGCGGCGAGACGTTCCGGCTCTCGGGAAAGGGGATGCCCCGACTGCGGGGCCGAAGTCAGGGTGACCTCTACGTGACCGTCCAGATTGTCACCCCAGAGAGTCTCAACACAGAGCAACGGGAGGCGCTCGAACAGTTCGCCGCCGCCGGTGGCGAGGAGATCGACGTCGACCAGGGCTTTTTCGACCGCCTGCGAAACAGTCTGTGATGGTGATGGAGACTATCGCCGACCTGGGTGACCGGTCGTGGGCGCGACGGTGTCGACACCGACGACCTCGAACCGTCGAGTCGCGTTCTGTTAGGCGGTGACCTCCACGAACAACGGGTGCTCGTCACGGGGGTACTCGCGCTGCTGTCTGTCGGTTCGACAACCCCCCAATCCGGGGTGGGGACCGACCCGACCACAGTTGTTGCCGACGGTGACAGTCGAAAGGACTAACCCCCGAGCCGAGTATCCAGTGACATGAGCAACGACCAGGCGGGCGAGTACTACACGGCCGAGCGCTGGCAGAACTGGCTCCGGCGCCTCCGCGACGCGGACCTCGACCCGGAGGAGGAGGAGTCGGTTCGGCTCCTCTGGAATCTGCAGGACGATACGGCCATCGCGGTGGCGAAGATACTCGCCGACTTCGAGGACGGCCCGCTTGACGAGGAGGCGGCACTGACCGAACTCGTCGACATGCACGAGATCGTGTTCACCGAGGAGGCGTTCGACGACGAGGCAACGGCGATGCTGGTCGAGGGTGCACAGCGGTCGCTTGAGTGTGTGCTGTACGCCGCCCAAGAGTTCGTCGCGGAGGGGCCCGCCGAGGGAACAGTTCCGGAGTATATCGAGGCCGCCGCCGGAGCCGAGGCCGACGACGATCTCGACGCGGCACTGGGGTACTGCGTGCAGGCCGGCACACTGGTCATCGACGACCAGACCCTCGACCACGACCTCACCGAGAATCTCGAGTTCGGGTTCGTCACCGAGTGGGTAAACGGACTCGACAGTCTCCAGCGGGCGATGAGCGAACCCGAGTTCGTCGAGGAGGAGTGACGCCGCGGTTCCCCCTGGACTGTGGCCGACACTCGGTTTGCTACGACATTCGCTCTCGTATGAACACGAATCAGAACATATTTTAATCTCAGCATTATACTCTAACTCAACAGAGTAGTGGGGTGGTCCGAGACTGCCGATTGGGCGGCGGTTTCGGTGCTTGGTCGTCGGCAGGTGCAGTCGACTCTCGTGCGGGGGGATCTGGGTGAGACACTGTGAGCAAGTACACTGACACGCTCGGCGGTGACAGACGCGGCATCTCGACAGTTCTCGGGTTCGTCCTGATATTCGGCATCCTGGTCGTCAGTTTCAGCGCCTACCAGGCCGAGGTCGTTCCCGAGCAAAACGAGGAGGTGGAGTTCGAACACTACCAGGAGGTGAGAGAGCAGATGACGGAGCTCCGGAGCAACTTCGTGTTGATGTCGGAGAGTACGTCGACACGCGCGGTGTCGGTCGACCTCGCCGCCCGGTACCCCTCCCGGGCGATATTCGTCAATCCACCGCCGGCGACAGGCGAACTCCGAACGGTCGGAACCGAACACGACGGAGTCAACGTCACCATCGAGAACGCGGTGGCGGTCGACGGCGAGACCGCCGACTTCTGGAACGGTGACAACGTCACCTACGACACAGGGACCATCGAGTACGACCCGGACTACAACCGCCAGCGCGGGACCCCTCCGCTGGTCTACGAACACACCCTCCTCCACAACAACGTCGAGAACGGCGGCCAGTCGGTATCGCTCACCGAGCAGTCGTTGGTCAGCGACAACCGAATCAAACTGATTACGGTCGACGGGTCGTTCCGGGAGACCAGTGTCGGCACGGAGTCGGTCGACCTGGAACCGGTGAGTACCCGTTCGCGGGTCGTCGGGGTCGAGAATCGAGGTGGCCCGATCACAGTCGAATTTGCCTCCAGAATGAATGTCTCCACGTGGGAGGAGAGCCTGGCAAACGAGATGCGTACCGGGCACGTCGACGATATAAGCTTCCTACGGGACGGCCCGGACGGGTTCTCGATTCTCGAACTGGTGTTAGAACCCGACCAGCGGTACCAACTCGAACTGGCGAAAGTCGGCGTCGGTACCGGCGTGACCGACACCGGCGAGAGCTACATCACCACCGTCGAGGGGGAGGACACCTCGGTGCGGACCAACACCACCCAGCAGATCACCGTCGAAGTGCGAGACAAGTTCAACAACCCACAGTCGGGGGTCAATGTCACGGCGAGTGCTTCCGTCGGAGAGCTTAGACCGAGCGGTGAGGACGGGTCGTTCGCGGATACGGCTGATGCGTCTACGAGGTCGAACGGTCGGGTGACGTTCCTGTACCAGGCCGCACAGAGCGGGTCTCATCGGGTCAACCTCACGTTCTCGAACACGAGCGGTAACGTGGCCGGACTCTCGAATGAAACATATGTCAAACCGAACATCACTGTGGTAGGTAGCAGTAGTAACGACAACGATAGTCCCGATGGTGGAACCACTGGTAACCCCGCACTGGAGAGCGGTCAGACGATCGTCTACGAGTCCAAGAACGGGACACTGATGAGCCTGAACGGCTCCGGTGGCGAGAGACAGACCGTCGGTTCAGGTATCACAGACGCTACGGTACTCGGCGCACCCGGGGACCTGACCGGTGACGGCGAAACCGTTCTGCCCTACGTAGATACTGATCGCAACCTGAAGACTGTCAACAGAAGTGGTGACATTACCGAGTTGGTGAGTGGCACGGGGAGCGGCAAAAGCAAAGCACCTAACAAGAACACTCCATCGCTCGTCGGAACTGGGACGTGGAACGGCGATAGCTCGGTGCTGTATGCCACACAGAACAACCGTATCTACCAAGCCGACCCCAGTGGAACATCCACAGAGGTGGGGAAATTCAACAAGCTGAAGCTTGTGGGTGTGCTTGGGGTCGGGGACATCGACAGTGACGGCAAAGACGAACTGTTGTTTACCGGCACTGATAACGGTAACAACAATGGTGGTAATAATGGCAACAACAATGGTGGTAATAATGGCAACAACAATAACGGTAATAATGGCAACAACAATAACGGTAACAACGATAATATTGTCAGTTACATCGAAAGCAACGGCGGCAATCCCACGAAGCTAACAGGCGACCTTGGCAGTGGAACCGCTGCCGGACAACCGGTTGAGATTAGCGGTAGCACGTACGTCCCGATTGTCGACGATGACGGAGACGTGGAACTACACACTGACGACGATGATGCCGATAACGAGGAGGTCGAAATCGAACTAGACAGTCCCGA
>ERZ1034569.739-NODE-739-length-11538-cov-8.906296_pt1 | contig 11538 bp, 8 predicted proteins | sample MGYA00520706_ERZ1034569 | MGnify/ENA primary metagenome ERZ1034569 (study PRJEB33760, sample SAMEA4777722) | hypersaline lake metagenome | biome: hypersaline environment; feature: brines | place: Spain | collected 2014-08 | depth 0 m ...
CGATGAAGAACTTCATCTACCATCACATGGGTGAGTACGACGGGGCGACGATCGAAGGGTTCCTCGAGTACGTGGGTGCGGAGCTCCTCGACACGTACTCCCAGATGGAAGCGGTGGCGATCTCGGCCGACGAGCTCCCGTTCGACGAGCGGTCCGTCCCCTCCGACGACGGCTTCGAGCCGAGCGAACTCGTCTTCGGCGTAGAGGATGGGCCGGCGGGGTACGGCGAACTGTACCTCACCCGGACGACAGACGGTACCACCATCGAGGAGCAGACGAGTGGCGTGACCGGGATCGAACTCGTGAAGGTCAAGGACAACTCCTTCACCGGATACGTACAGGACGAGTACACGACGCTGCCCGAGCGCGAGAACCGCACGCTTTACCTTGGACTCGACGTCCTCTGGACGTACGCCGACACCGAACACGCCCTGGGGACGGATACCGAGGCGTACGTCCCGGCAGAGCAGGTGCGTGATATCGCACAGGTCGTCTTCGACGAGCTCGATGTGAACTCCATCCAGCAGTTGATCTACCGGATCGGGCAGCGGGTTCTCAGGCGGTTCCCGCAGTTGGAGTCGGTGCGCTTCGAGGCGAACAACCGGACCTGGATCGGAGTCCGTGACGACCTGGAGGGTGACGGGAAGGTGCTTCGGGAGCCACCAAGACCCACCGGCTTCCAGCAGTTCTCGATGGACCGGAGCGATCTCGATACGGAGGCCGAGGAATGAGTGCCGGGCTCACGACACACGTACTCGACACCAGCCAGGAGGGCCCCGCGTCGGGGGTCGAGGTCACGCTCCAGCGAGTAGACCGGTCCGGTGAGACCGAGACGCTCACCGCCGGAACCACGAACGACGACGGTCGGCTGGACGAGCCACTGTTGGGCCCCGACGAGATGGAATCAGGGACCTACCAGTTGGTCTTCGACGTCGGGAGGTATTATCGAGACGGCCCCGGTGGATCGTCGTTCCTCGAAACGGTGCCGGTACGGTTCGTTATCGATGAGCCAGACGAGCAGTATCACGTGCCGCTACTGCTGTCCCCCGGCGGCTACACGACCTACCGGGGCAGTTAGTCGGTCCGGCCGTCAACGGTCCTGATGGTGATCTCCTGGGTTCCCTCCTCCAGGGTCAGCTCCTCGAGCGCCACGAGCCTTTCACGCGAGGCATCGAGCGTGGCGAAGTGGTTCCCGGCGAGTTCGCCAGCCGGGCTCTTAAAACACGTCGGCCCACACGCCAGAAGAATCTCCTGTTCGTTTCGGAACCCCGGATACAGGAGCAGATCGCCTCGGGACGGATAGACAGTGTGGTTCTCGCGAGGCACGTCGCCGAGGTCGATTTCGTCGATGTTGACCCACGTCGCGTGGCCGCTCCACCGGACGTGCATGAGCTCCGACTGCAGCGGCAGGAAGTCGGTGACCGTCGCAACCGACTCCGGTGCTTCGGATTCGAGTAGCGACGCGGTGTACGACTCGTCGTTGACAAGCAGTTCGATCTCACTCATCATTCGGGGTTGGTTTGGTCGTCGCTCGGTTCGGGACGGCTGGTGTACGATTCGGTTCGGACGTGATCGTTGGACACTGTGTTGTCATCAGTTGCGTTGCGGTTCAGCGCCCGCCAGTTCGGCGAGTGCGTTGGTCAGGACCTGCGTGGCGACGGCACAGTCGAGCCAGTCGGTATGTTCGAGCGGGCTATGCGAGTGGCCGCCACGCGATCGAGCGAACAGCATTCTGGCATCCGTGACGGTGGCGACCTGCATCGTGTCGTGCCCGGCCCCGGAGTGGAGCACGAGCGGCTCCAGATCCATCCGTCGGGCGCCGCTGTGCAACGCCCCCCGGACGCGCTCCGCCATCGGTTGCGGGCGAATCTCGTACGGGGTTTCGAGGCTAACCTCGACGTCGCGGTCGCGTCGAAGCGCGTCACAGGTCTTCTCGACGGTGCCGACCATCCGTTCTATCACCGACGACTCCGTATCCCGGATGTCGATCCCGAGCGTTACGGTCCCCGGGACGACGTTTATCGTTCCGGGGTCGACGGTCAGCGACCCGACGGTAGCGACGGCCGATTCGCTCTCATCGACAGCGATCTCCCGGGCATCGCCCTCAACGGCGAGAACCAGTTCACTCGCCGCGGCGAGCGCGTCGGTACGCTCATGCATCGGCGTCGTCCCGGCGTGGTTGGCCTCTCCCTCGATTCGGACTCGACACCGGGTCGTCCCGGTGATCGAGGACACCACGCCGACCGGGTCGTTCGCGCGTTCGAGTATCCTGCCCTGTTCGACGTGGAGCTCCAGCCACGAGTCCCACTCACTCGCATCGAGTCGCCCCTCGCCCCGGAAACCGATGTCCTGGAGGGCCTGTTCGAGCGTGACGTCGCCGTCGGACAGTGCGAGCGCATCCGCGACGGATCGTTTCCCCGCCGAGACCGACGAGCCCAGAACGCCGTTCGCGAACCGCGTCCCCTCCTCGCCAGTGAAGCAGACGACTTCGATCGGCCGCGTGATATCGCGGGCGTTCCGTTTGATCGTTCGGACGCCCTCCAGTCCAGCATAGATCCCGAGCGGGCCATCGAATATCCCCCCCATCGGGACCGAGTCGAGATGGCTGCCAACGGCGACCGCCCCGGCCGTCTGGTCGCATTCGGGCGGTGCCCACCGACCGCAAATGTTCCCGACGGCATCGGTGGACACCTCCAGTCCGGCAGTGGTCATCCGCTCGACGAGGTACGTGCGCGCCTGTCCGTTCGCTGGTGACCCGGGCAGAACGGTTCGGGCAACTCCCACATCCGAATCGACCATCCCGATGTTCGCCGTTCGCTGGATGTCGTCCTTGACCGCCTCGCGGTCGATTTCGAATCCGCTACTCATCGCTCAGTGCCCGGACGGAAGGGGCTAAACGTGAGTCCTCTGTCCGCGATAGTTGGATATTCATCTGGCATGTGAGGATGGTTTTTTATCCCAGTTCTGGTGTGTCTCGTTCCGGATTAATCGTTTTGAACAGTGAGACATCGGATCGTGTTACACACTCGGTGGACCACGTCCGGTCCTGTGGGGGTGCTCTCGTCCCGAACTGCGGTAGCCGGCAGTCCTCATCGACGCCAGTCCGGAACCGTTCGGTCGATTCGCTGTCCGTCGCCGGCATCCCCGAGCACTTCGCCCTCGGCGGCGATACACTCGCCCCGCAGATACGTCCGTTCGACGTAGCCAGTCACCTCTCGGCCCTCGTAAATCGAGTAATCGGCCAACGAGGCGTTGTCCTCGGCCGTAATCGTCCGCGTGGCGTTCGGATCGAAGACGACGAAGTCGGCGTCGGTCCCTGGCTCCAAGGTACCCTTCCCCGATAGCCCGAACAGACGCGCCGGGTTAGCACACATGAGCTGGACCAGCGTCGGATACGGGAGCCCTCGTTGCACGACAGCTTCGTCGTGAAAGACCGGGAGGGACCGCTGTACGCTGTTCGAACCGAATTCGGAGTCCCACCAGCACTCGATCTGCTTGGTCTCACGAGTGAAGGCCACGTGGTCGGTCGAGACGACATCCAGGGTGCCGCCGACTAGATGCTCGAACATCGCCTCAACGTCATCGGGCGACCGGATGGGCGGCGCCAGCATCGGGAGGTTGCCTAACCGCTGGTGAACGCTGCGGTCCAGCGTGGTGTAGTGGACACAGGTTTCGCCCCTGATCCGTGACTTGTCCGTCTGTGCGGACTCGATTACCGCTGCCGAATCGCGACAGGAGGTGTGGATACCGTAGTACTTCACCCCGGTGCTCTCGGCCATCCGAACGGCGTCGTCAGCAGCCATGGCTTCCGCGTGTGGCGGTCGTGAGTCCGGGTACGCCGTCGGCTCGCCGCGACCGCTCTCTCGCATCGCCGCCTCACGCGCGGAACAGACGTCGGGGTCCTCCGTGTGGAGAACCGCAACCGCGCCGAGTGGCGCTAGCTCGTCGAAAACCCGCTCGATGAAGCCGTTCCCGAGTCCGAACTCGTAGGCGGTGAACATCTTGAACGAGACGACACCCCGCTCGACGAGTGTTTCGAGTTCGTCCAGTACCGCCGGGTCCTCTCGAGTGATCGTCGCATGCACCGCGAAGTCGATGAGGGACGACTCCGCCTCGCCGCGTTTCCGTGCGACTGCGTCCTGGAGCGTCCCCGGCGCTGACCACGGTGCCTCCGCGCCGTCCCACCCTTGCCAGGCGAACGAGATGAAACTCGTCACACCGCCGAGGGCGGCAGCCTTGCTGCCGGACTCGTACGTGTCGATGGTGTTGGGCCCTGCGACGTGGACATGTGGGTCGACGATGCCGGGAAGGACGAGCGACCCATCGACATCGACGACGTCCACCGCATCGACGTCGGGCCCGGGTGAGACGACACCAGCGATCCGGTCCCCGTCGACGAGGAGTGTCCCCTCGACCATCCCATCGGGGGAGACGAGGGTGCCACCGCGAACGGCGAGGTCGACGGTCATCCGGGGGAGTCGGTCCCCGCCGGGGGTGAACCGGGGTTTCTCGATACTCGGGGGTTTCCTCCCTCTTTCAGTGGGCAATGGTTTCGGATGTAGCGCATGCGTCCAACAACTGTTCGGCGTGGCTCGACCCTCTAATCGGTACGGGTTGGGGTAATACTGGGGGACGGTGATCAACGCCACTCGTCGTTCGAAACCGCAGATACCACGACCGGTATCAGTCCGTGACCCACAGCGCGTCCACCCCTGTGGGACGGTACGCCCGGTCCGATTGCCGAACGGCTGGCCACCCGGTGCTCGAACTGGTCGCTGTCCAGCTTCTATCACTGGTCACAGAGGGCCCGGTCCCCACCGGATCTCGGAAGCCGTCTCGCGGGGGCAGAGCACGCGAGCGGGAAACTTATATATGGAGACCATATAACCGAATCGGATGAAGATATCCGGGACAGTCGTCCAAGATTCCTCGACGGTTATCGAGGAAGGCTCCGTCGTTGTGGACGGTAGAGAGATCGTTGCCGTCGGCGAGCAAGCGTCGATCCGGGAGCGATATCCAGATCATACCGAGCGGCGATACGATATCATCATGCCGGGGCTTATCGGGGGTCATATCCACTCGGTCCAGAGTTTGGGCCGCGGCATCTCGGACGACACGGAACTCATCGACTGGCTGTTCGACTACATTCTACCCATGGAGGCGTCGCTGACGGCCGAGGAGATGGAGGTCGCCGCCAGACTGGGATATCTGGAACTCATCGAGACCGGAACGACGACCGCGATCGATCACCTCTCGGTCGCTCATGCCGAACGCGCCTTCGAGGCCGCGGGTGAGATGGGAGTTCGCGGGGTTCTCGGCAAGGTGCTGATGGACCGGCGTTCGCCGGGGGGGCTGATGGAGGACACCCGAGACGCGCTTGCGGAATCCGAGCGACTGATACGGCGGTATCACGGGAGCTTCGACGACAGGATCCGCTATGCGGTCACGCCACGGTTCGCCGTGTCCTGCACTGAGGAGTGCCTCAGAGGGGCGAGAGAACTGGCTGATAGGTACGAGGGCGTTCGGATCCACACGCACGCGAGCGAGAATCACAGCGAGATCCAGACGGTCGAGGACGATACGGGAAAGCGCAATATCCACTGGCTCGACGAGGTCGGGTTGACCGGGCAGGACGTCGTTCTCGCACACTGTGTCTGGACCGACGAATCGGAGCGGAAGCTACTCGCCGAGACCGGTACCCACGTCACCCACTGCCCGTCCTCGAACATGAAACTCGCGAGCGGGATCGCCCCCGTTGTCGACTACCTCGACCGGGATATCAACGTGGCCCTGGGCAACGACGGACCGCCATGTAACAACACGCTGGATGCGCTTACCGAGATGAAGCAGGCAAGCGTGTTGCAGAAGACCGACCAACTGGACCCGACTGCGGCAGCCATGGAAGAGGTGTTCGAGATGGCAATCATAAACGGGGCAAAGGCTGCCGGATTCGACCGTCTCGGAAGGCTCGAACCCGGCTGGCGGGCCGATATCATCGGACTCACGACCGATACCACGCGGGGAACACCGCTTTACGAGGTGCTCTCGTATCTCGTGTTTGCGGCCCGGGGCGAAGACGTCGAGTTCTCCATGGTCGACGGAGAGGTACTGATGGAGAACGGGACGGTGACCGTTGCCGACGCCGATTCGATCCGTGAATCGGCGTCGGCGGTCGCGGAATCGTTGGACATCTCGGCAGCACGGGCCGAGGCGCAGGATCAGAAGCCATAGTCGGTTCGACGGTAGGCCCGCGATGGGCTCGAGGTCCTCGGGGCCGTCCATGAGGAACGTTCCGACCCTCCGTTCGTCCCGTTCACCGGGAAGGGAGGGGGAGGTCGTCACCGAGCACCGAGTACACGTTCGGAAGGACGACCTGATACGTCGAGTGCGTGCGCTGCCTGTCCGGTGGCCGGTGCTGGTTCGCCGTCGCCGCTGACGGGTCCGGACAGTGCCGCTGCCGTCCTGAGGTTTTTTGCTCGTCCCGGCCAAGACGAGTCATGACACGCGCTCCACACACGCCGCCCGGTCCGCCGGTCGTCGGGAACGTCCCGCGCTTCGCCGACGACCCGCTCCGCTTCCTCGTCGGGGTGCAGGAGGCCTACGGCGGACAGTACCCGGTCGTCCGGCTGGAGCCCGCCGGCGGCCAGCGGATCGTCGTCGTCCTCGACGCGGCGCTGGTCCACGAGATACTGGCCGACCGGGAGCGGTTCGTCCGGCCCCGGGTCGGGCCGGAGGCTAGCCGCCGGGAGGGCCTGCTCTCCAGTCGCGGCCCGCTCTGGGAGCGCCAGCGGTCCGTCATCCAGCCCGAACTCGTCGGCGGACAGCTCGCGGCGTACGCCGACATCGCCGCGCGGAGCGTCGAGGAGATGCTCGACCGCTGGCCCGAGAACGGGGAGATCGACCTCGTCGCGGAGCTGTCGATGCTGACGATGCAGGTCATCGCCCGCTCGCTGCTCGGCCGGGACGCCACGCGAGAGCAGGCCCGTACCGTCTACGAGGCGCTGGACACGTTCGCCGAGGAGTTCGAATTCGGCGCCGACGCCCTGCTGCTTCCCGACGCGCTCCAGTCGGGGCCCTCGGCGGCGTTCGAGCGGGCCGACGCCGACCTGGAGGCGGTCGCCCGCGACTTCGTCGACTGGCACCGCGAGCACGAGGACCCGCCGGACAGCATGCTCACCGCGCTCATCGAGGCCGAGCGCGACGGGGTCGAGCTCTCGGAGGACGAGCTCATCGACCAGACGGTCCTCTTCCTGACGGCCGGGCAGGAGACGACGGCGCTCACCATCGCCTACGCGTTCCATCACCTCTCGCGGTCGCCCGACGTCCGGGCCGGGGTGACCGAGGAGGCGACGGGCGTCCTCGACGGTGCCGCCCCCTCCTGGGAGCATCTCTCCGGCTTCGATCTGACCGAGCGGGTGGTCCGCGAGACGTTGCGGCTGACGCCGGCGGCCTGGAACGTGACCCGCGAGGTCCGCGGCCCGACCACGCTCGGGGGGACCCGATTCGAGACCGACGACCTGGTGCTCCTGCCGACCTACGCCCACCAGCGCGAGGACCGGGTCTGGGGCGACGGCGACGCGTTCCGGCCCGCCCGCTGGACGGACGAGGTCTCCCGCAGCCACGACTCGTACTTCCCGTTCGGCAGCGGCCCCCGGGTCTGCATCGGGCGGCAGGTCGCGTTGACGGAGGCTCAGTTCACCCTCGCGCACACGCTCCAGCAGTACGAGGTCGATGTCCACGGCGATGAACTGGCGTTCGAGCCGGCGATAACCCTGCGCCCGGCGGACGGACTCCGGGCGACGGTCACGGAACGGGAGTGACCGGAGGCTGACGGGGCCGGTGTGCGAACGGGCCACGGCGTGGTAACGGGAGGCTTCTAAGTCGTGATGACGTATCAACGGTCATGTCGTCATCGTGGGACGTAGCGCAGATGCCGGACTGCACGGACGAGACAGTCCTCGTCACGGGCGCGAACAGCGGGCTCGGCTTCGAGGCGACGAAGGCCCTCGCGAGCAGGGGCGCGACCGTCATCATGGCCTGTCGAAGTCTCGACCGGGGGCGGCAGGCGGCGACCGATATCAAGGAGAAGACCGGTGACACTGGGGCTACCCTGAACGTGCGGGAGTGCGACCTCGCGTCGCTCGAGTCGATCCGCTCGTTCGCCGCCGGCGTCAGGCAGGATTACGACGCCATCGACGTCCTCTGCAACAACGCGGGCGTGATGGCGGTCCCGCGGCAGGAGACTGCGGACGGCTTCGAGATGCAGCTCGGTGTGAACCACCTCGGCCACTTCGCGCTTACGGGGCAGCTGCTGGACCTGCTCGTCGGAAGCGACGGTGAGAGCCGCGTCGTCACCCACTCCAGTGGCGCACACGAGTCCGGACGGATGGATTTCGACGACCTCCACCGCGAGGAGTCCTACGGGAAGTGGAGCGCCTACGGCCAGAGCAAGCTGGCCAACCTCCTGTTCGCCTACGAACTCCAGCGGCGGCTGGAGGCGGCGGGTATCACCGACACGCTGAGCGTCGCCTGCCACCCGGGCTGGGCGGCGACGAACCTGCAGTACCGCGGGCCGAAACAGGAGGGGTCGAAGGCACGCATGGGGCTGATGAAGGTCGCCAACACGGTGTTCGGCCAGTCCGCTCGGCAGGGGGCGCTCCCGCTGTTGTACGCGTCGGTCGGCCCCGACGTGCAGGGCGGTGAGTACTACGGGCCGGACGGGTTCATGAACATGCGTGGCGCGCCCGAGAAGCAGTCCTCCAACGCCGCGTCACGCGACGAGGCCGACGCGGAGCGGCTGTGGGCGGAGAGCGAGGCGTTGACCGGAGTCAGCTACGAGTTCCGATAGCCGTCGGCCATCGCCGTCATCTGGCCGTCCGAGAGCCACCACGTGCTGCGTTCGGCGCCATGCAGGACGGCTGTCCGGTCGCCGTCGGTCAGGACGTACCGGAGCCGGCAGCGAGGGTGACGCGAGTGGTCCCCGACCCTCACTGGGGGGCGTCATCGTAGAACGCCGTCACGAACGGGCCGAGCGCACCGGCAACCGCGTGGCGGAGCGCGCTCTCGCGGTCGATGATCCCGCCGGTCAGGGTGCCGGCCGCGCCGTCGTTCCGTGCGACGTCGGACTGACCGACCAGTTCGTCCATGAGCGGCCCCAGCTCGCGGCCAGCGCGGACCTGCGTCCCGAGCCGTTCGGGGAGTCGAACCCGTGGCCCGCCGCCGATGTCCATCCGGGCACCGTCGGTAGCTGCCGCCCACATGATGAGGTACGAGCCGTCGGGGCCGTCCGCGACACCGCCCTCGATCCCGATGCCGATATCATACCCTTCGGCCGCCGCTCGTGCGCGGTTCTTCGCCCCTCGGATCGTCTCCTCATCGCCGAGCGGCTGTTCGCTCACGCCGGAGTCGGCGTCGACGGCCACTATCGCTGCCGGCGCGGCGATGCTGTCGAACGCCTGCCTGGTCGCGGCGAGCTTCACCGGGTTCCGGCTCCCGACACCTACCTGCATACTGTGTCGAACCCTCGGGGCGAACAAAAGCGACTCCGTTCGGGGGATGGAGGGGTGCGGGACCCGCCGATATCGAGCAGGGCCGTCGGACCGCGGCACGAGTCGGGGGGACCCACGACGGACGCTCCGGGAGGTGGTTTTAGCATGCTTCCGGGAGACGGAGTCGGGTATGGTGTCGGCATCGTCGGGCCGGTGGGTCCCACTGGCCGCCGTGCTGGTCGTGGTGTGGCTGGTGGCGTTCCTGCGGGCCCTGACCCGCATTTTCGCCCTCAACTTCTCGACCGCCGGCCCGAACGCGACCGGCCTGCTGGCGCTGCTGCTCGTCACCGGCTGGACCATCCCCGTCGCGGCCCGGCTAGCCGGGCGCCCCCGCGTCTGGCACGCGACCGTCCTGCTGGTGGTCGCGGGGCTGCTCGGTTCGGTCGTCGCCGAGACGCTGGTGGCACTCACCGGCGCGCTCGTCTCGCTCACCGCTGCCACACCGCTTCTGGTGGCGCTCGTCGGACGGCTCCAGGAGCGGTTCGCGTTCGCGGCCGCCACCGGACTCGTCGGCTATCAGTTGCTCCGGGCGGTCCTCGATACGGCGCCGCCGTACGCGACGCTGCTCGGTCGCGTCGCGCTCATCGCACTGGGACTCGCGGTAGTGGCTGGCTGGTGGCTCGGGTCGCGCGAGGGGCTCCCGACCGGCGACGGTGAACACGGTACGCTCGCCGTCCCCGGTGGCGCGACGGCCGTGGCGTTCCTGTTCGCACAGGTGGGCTTCCTCGGTCTCGCTCCGCGGGTGGCGCTGTGGAGCGGCCGACCGTATCTGCTCACGCTCGCGGCGGCGGTCGCCGGATTCGTCGGTGGCGCCCTGCTGGTCGCACGACGTGGGGGCCCCGGACGGGCAGCGACGGTCGCCGCGTCGGTGGTTCTCGTCGGCTCGCTGGCCGCCCTCCTCTCCGTCGCGGGCCCGGGGATCGCGATGCTCCCCGCCGCACTGGCGACGGTGCTGCTGGTCGCGAGGGGGAGTCGCCCCGGGACGACCGGGCCCCGGCGGGTCGGTGCCGTCGTCGCCGGCGTGCAGGTCGTCGGACTCGTCCTCGTCACCGGCATCGTGTTCGCCATGAACTGGGCGTTCGTCCCGGGTGGCCGGCTGTTGCGGGGCCGGGCGCCGGTCGTCGTCCTCCTCCTCGGCGTGCTCCTGTCGGCCATCGTGCTGGTTCGGGAGCTACGACCGGACCGTGCCGATGCGGCTCCGACTCGTCCGACCGGGACGACCGATACGGCGGCCCGCACGGGCACCGTCTCGGGTGGGCGGCGGTCGCTGCTGTCGGCGGCCGGCGGCGGGCTTCTGGCGATGGCCAGCGCCGGATACCACGGAACGCGACCCACGGACGGGACCGCGGCCGCCGAGCCGCTGACGGCGCTGAGCTTCAACATCCACCTGTACCTCGACAGCGACGGCGAGCACAACCTCGGGGCGGTTCGCGACCTGATCCGGGAGAGCGGCGCCGGCGTCATCGGACTCCAGGAGACCGCCGGGGGTCGGCTCACGTCGGGCGGACTCGACGGCGTTCGCTGGCTGGCCCACGAACTCGGCTACTACGCCGCCGTGGGCCCGCCGACGCGGCTGGCGAGCTACGGCGTCGCGCTCCTCTCCGCGTGGCCTATTCGCGAGGAACGCGTCGTCGTGCTCCCGGAGCGCGACTCGGCCACTCGCATCGCACTGGCCGCTACCGTCGAGTCGCCGCTTGGGCCCCTTCCGGTCGTGGTCACCCATCTCGAGACGGCGGGCGACGTCCGTGTCGCACAGGCGGAGCGCGTCGTCGACCTCGTCCGGGCGACCGGCGATCCCGACCGCGCGCTCGTCCTCGGAGACCTCAACGCGACGCCGGACGAGCGTCCGTACGAGGTGTTCTCGACGGTCCTCGATGATCCGTGGGCCGGCAGCGGCCCCGGGGCTGACACCTACAGCGCGGCCGATCCACGGCGGCGAATCGACTACGCCCTCGTCGGGCGAGGGTGGGAGGCCCGGGGCCGCTGCCGG
>ERZ1034569.740-NODE-740-length-11523-cov-9.184077_pt1 | contig 11523 bp, 7 predicted proteins | sample MGYA00520706_ERZ1034569 | MGnify/ENA primary metagenome ERZ1034569 (study PRJEB33760, sample SAMEA4777722) | hypersaline lake metagenome | biome: hypersaline environment; feature: brines | place: Spain | collected 2014-08 | depth 0 m ...
TGCCGCCGCCGGTCTTCTCGAAGCCGGAGATGGGCTCCTCGCGGAGTTCGACCTCCGTGTCCTCCGTGACGAGTACGACGCCCTCGGGGTCCGTCTCGACGGCGATGAGCGGGATGGCCTGTCCAGGGGACCGCATGAACGGATGATTGGTGCTGGACATCACCGGGACGATGTCGTGCTCGACCACCGGGCGCTTGAGGATCTGGCGCTTGACCATGCCGGCGGCGTCGGAGCCGAACTGGACGCTCGCCTCCTCCGGCGGCGCCAGCACGAGCCGGTCGGCCTTGGTCGCCTCGGCCTTGCGTATCTCGACGCGTTCGCCGATGCCGACGTCGGCGTTCTGCCGGGTGAACCCGTCGATGCGGACGGTGTCCGTGTTCCAGTCCTGCCGGTCGGCACGCCAGACCTTCGCGGCCGTGCGGTCGGACCCCTCGATCTCGATGATGTCGCCGGGGCTCAGCTTCAGATGCAACAGGGTGTCGGGATCCAGGCGGGCGATGCCGCGGCCCGAGTCGTTCGGGTACGCCTTCGCCACCTCCAGTTGAACCTCGTTCATGATAGTGGCTGTATACCACAACACCGGACGGCCGCAGCGATATGTCTTGTGCTCACTCCCCCGGTCGTGGCGTTTATCCCGCCTCGCGCACGGACGGGCGCGAGCGGCCGGCGTCCTCAGCGGCCGCCGAACTGTTCGTCGATCTCCTCCGGCGAGAGCGCGCCGAGTGGCTCCTCCGCGGCCTCGTCCGCGGCTGCCTCCCCACCCGCGGCCTCGTCGGTGTCTCCGGTCTCGCGCGCGGCGGCCTCCATGCCCGCGAGCTGGACGTAGACACGGGCGGCGACGGCGGTGGCGAACGCCGTCACGACGGCGCCGAGAACGACTCCCAGCGACGCGCCGACCGCGCCGGGGAGCGGGGTCTCGGCGACCACACTCCCCGGGAGCGTCGGGAGCTGTCGGAGCAGCACCACGAGCAGCAGGACCGTCAGCACGCGGAGGCGGTGACCGGCGACGAGCCGCCAGGACCGCCGGAGCGCCGGCACCACGCCCGCCCCCTCGACGGCGACCACGGCCCGGACCAGGTAGAACGCGACCGCGAGGAAGACCCCGGGAAGGACGAGGGCGAACAGCCCGGCGAACACCGCGATGAGGGCCAGCGAGTTGGCGATATAGGAGACCAGCGCCCGGGCGCGCAGGTCCGCCAGGGCCCTGTCGGGGAGCGAGCGGGCGTCGCCGACGAAGACCCGGACCGCGACCACGTGGACCGTCTCGGCCAGCAGGGCGGTCACGAGGACCAGCCCGACCGCTGTGGTCGGTTCGAGCCCGACCGCCAGCGGTGACGGGTCGGCCGGCGGGAGGTCCGCGGCGGTCGCCGCGGAGTTGGCGAGGACGACCGCCCGGATTCGCGGCACCACGGCGGCGAACAGGCTGGTGGTGGCGACGGTACCGGCGAAGCCGACGAACAGGTACGCTGCCAGCAGCGCCGCGCCCACCGGCCGGACCAGTCGGCTGGCCGCGCCGCCCAGGGCGGCGCCAACGCGCAGTTCCTCGGACGTCGCCCCGCCCGGCGGACCGCCGGGTGGCCCGGGGGCGGTGTCGGTCGGGTGCTCCGTGGCGTCCGGACCGGCGTCGTCCGCCGGGTCGGTGCCGGGCGCGTCAGGGCCAGTCGTCACGCTCGTCCTCGTCGTCAGCCGTCGCCGCCTCGGCGTCGGCCTCGCCGAGCGTCCAGTCGGCGGCCTCGGCGGCCTGCTCGACGGGGAGGTACTCCCAGTCGACCTGCTCGGCGAGCGCGGCGTCGGCCTCGTTCGTCCCGACGAAGACGTGTCGGTCGGTGTCGAACTGGCGTCTGACGTTCTCCAGCGACTCCTCGCGGCCGCGGGGGCCGGAGAAGAAGTCCTGCCGGATGCGGTTCTTCCGGGTGAAGTTCGTCACCACGTAGGTCGGCTCCTCGGAGACCACACCGACGTACTTGCTCCACGTGCGCGCGTCCGAGAAGACAGCGTCCGGCTCGACCAGCCGCTTCAGGGCTGCCAACTCGAACGCCAGGGTCATATCGCTCGAACCGCCGCCTCCATCCATACCCGGTCGTCCCCGCGCGCCGGAGAAAACGCTTTGGAAAGGGCCGCAGCCCCCCGACGCCGGCCGCCGTCGCGGGCCGGACCCGACCGCCTCGGCGCCGACGCGGCCCCGTCGATGGACGTATCCGCCCGGATTTAACCGACAAGCCGGGGCCCTGCGAACGGTTGACGAGGGCGCCGTCGCGGGGTTTCGTCGTCACGTTCGGAAACATTTATATAGAACCGCTGACTGACTTCCAGACAGCTATGGCACAACAGCAGCGCATGGGCGGCCAGCCGATGTTCATCCTCGCCGAGGACTCCGAGCGGACCCGTGGCGAGGACGCACAGTCCTCGAACATCCAGGCCGGCAAGGCCATCGCGGAATCCGTACGCACGACACTCGGCCCGCGCGGCATGGACAAGATGCTCGTGAGCGACGACGGCGACGTCGTCATCACGAACGACGGGGCGACCATCCTCGAGGAGATGGACATCGAACACCCCGCCGCACAGATGATCGTCGAGGTCGCCGAGACCCAGGAGGAGGAGGTCGGTGACGGCACCACGACCGCCTCCGTGCTCGCGGGCCGGCTCCTCGCACAGGCTGAGGACCTCCTCGAGGACGACGTCCACCCGACGACCATCGTCGAGGGCTACCACGAGGCCAGTGCGCTCGCGCTGGAGGCCGTCGAGGAGATGACCCTGGACGAGGAGCTCGACGACGACCTGCTCCGGAAGGTCACGGAGTCCTCGATGACCGGCAAGGGCACCGGTGACGTCGACGCCGAGGCGCTGGCCGAGACGGTCGTCGGCGCGGTCCGCGCGGTCGAGGACGGGGACGGCGTCAGCCGCGACAACGTCACCGTCCGGACCCAGACCGGCGCCTCCTCGTCGGCGACGGAGCTCGTCGAGGGCGTCATCGCCGAGGAGGAGCCGCTCCACGAGGACATGCCCCGCTCGTTCACGGACGCGACGGTCGCCGTCCTCGACCTGGACCTGGAGATCAGCGAGGCCAACATCGACGCCGAGTACGACATCACCGACGTCGACCAGCTGAACGAGGCCATCGAGGCCGAGCAGGCCGAGCTCCGGGGCTACGCCGAGACGGTCAGCGAGGCCGGCATCGACGTCGCCTTCGTCACCGGTGACGTCGAGGACACCGTCGCCTCCTACCTCGCCGAGCTCGGCGTCCTCGCCTTCGACTCGCTCTCCGACGACGACGCCGGCTCCATCGCCCGCGCGACGGGCGCCCGGACGCTGGGCTCCATCGACGACCTCGACGAGGACGACTTCGGCGCCGCCGAGGCCGTCCGCGTCGAGCGGTTCGCCGACGAGGACCTCGTCTTCGTCGAGGGTGGCCGAGCAGCCGAGGCCGTCACCGTCCTCGCCCGCGGCGGGACCGAGCACGTCGCCGACGAGCTGGAGCGCGCGCTCAACGACGCGCTTGACGTGGCGACCGCCGCGCTCGACGCCGGCGGCGTGGTCCCCGGCGCCGGCGCCTCCGAGATCGCCATCGCCGACCACATCCGCTCGGGGTCGGCCGGCATCGAGGGTCGGCGCCAGCTCGCCGTCGAGGCGTTCGCCGACGCGGTCGACATCGTCCCGCGCACGCTCGCGGAGAACACCGGACTCGACCCCATCGACGCGCTGGTGGAGCTCCGCTCGCTCCACGACGAGACCGGCGTCGCCGGCATCATCTCCGAGGGCCAGACCGGCCACATCGACGACCCCGTCGAGTACGGTATCCTCGACCCCGCCGCCGTCAAGCGTGAGGCCGTCGAGTCCGCCACCGAGGCCGCGACGATGATCGTCCGCATCGACGACGTCATCTCGAGCTAACGGGGCTCGGTTCGACACTCCGGATCTTTCGACGGTATCGCGTCGATAGTGACATCCGTGCGGATATTCGCCGTACTGCGGATGGGCTTCCGGAGTACCGGCGCAATCGGGGATATATCCAGGAAACGGCCCCGTGGCCCGACCGCCAGCGACTACTCCGCGCCCGCCGCCGGGTCGACGACGGGCTGGCACCCTTCGAACGGATCGCGCCACTCGCCGCCGACCGGGTTCCGCACGGTCACCTCGCCCTCGGTGGGGTCCAGTCCCGCCACCGGTGTTCGACTGTGGTCGTATCCGGACATCGACGGGGACGCGGATACCGAGGTCGCCTGGCGGCGGGCGTCCGGAGCCGGCCCTCCGCCCCCCACGGCCCCCGTGCGAGAGACGACGACAGGTTCAATCACGCGCGTCGCCGAGGGGTGGGTGATGCCCATCGAACTGGTCGGGGAGCACACGACAGCCCGAATCATGGTCGAGGACGAGTCGCTCGTCGGCGAGGGACTGCTCGAACAGGTCCGGGAGTTCGTCGACCACCCGGCGTTCACCGAGCCCGTCCGGGTGATGCCGGACGGCCACTGGGGGATGGGTGCCCCTGTCGGGTTCACCATGCCGCTGCCCGAGCAGGTCGTCCCGAACGTCATCGGGGTCGACATCGGCTGCTTCACGGGGGATACCGAGGTTCCGCTCGCCGATGGCGAGGACCACCGATTGGACGAACTCGCGGACCGGAATGACAGCTTCGTTGTGTTCTCATGCAAACCGGATGGCGAAATAGTGTGTGCCGAGGCCACAGCCCACCAGACCCGGAAGGATGCACCGTTATTAGAGGTCGAACTCGATAACGGGGAGCCAATCAGGTGTACTCCCGACCACGAGTTCATGCTTCGCGATGGGACCTATCGTGAGGCGCGTAAGCTCTCATCCGGTGACTCGCTCATGCCGCTGTATCAGTATGAGACCGACGACGGCTACACTATGGTGAACCAGAACAAGGATGGGCAATCCTCACAGCGAGTTCACTGGATAGTCGCTCGCTCCGGACTCATGGGTGAGATCCCTTCGTTCGGTGACGAGCGCACAGTGATTCACCACGAGAATTTCGAGAAGTCAGATAACCGCCCGGAGAACCTGCGGTTCCTAAGTGATTCCGACCACGCTAGACTGCACAGGGAACTCGCTTCCGGAGAACACTGGCAATCGGAGGAGTTCGAACGGAAGCGGATTCAAGCCATCAAACAGCGGGCACAGACGGAGGAAGCTCAGAAGCGGATGGCAGAGGTCGGCCGAGAGAACATCGTCTCCTACATGGAGGAGAACCCCGACGAGTGGTATGAGAAGGTCAGCGACAACGGCCAGCACGGCAAGGAGCACCTCATCGAGCGGAACAAATCCGAGGAGGCACGCGAGAAGGCCAGAGAGCGAGCCAATCAGCGGTACGAATGTGAGTTCTGCAGTGAGTCGGTGAAATCCTATATCGGCCTCCACAATCACAAGTCGAACGAACATCCCGAGGAGTACGACGCTGCCAGCGAGCCGGACCAGTTCGAGTGTGGGTTCTGCGGACGTATAATCAAGGGAAGGGTAGGGACGTTCCAGCACCAGCGACACACCCACTCTGACCAGTATACCGAAGATAAAGAGCATTTCACCCGTGTTGCTGGCGAAAATCACGAGGTTACAGCCGTTCGTCAGATCGACCACCGCGAGGACGTGTACTGTCTCAACGTCCCACAGTATCACAACTTCGCACTGAGTGCCGGCGTATTCGTCCACAACTGCGGCATGGCGGTCGCGAACCTGGGTCCGGAGCTCCCGCTGGCCGACGCCGAGCGCGAGCGCCGGGTCCGCGAGGCCGTCCCGATGGGGCGGTCGGTGCACGACCACGACGACGCGGTCCACCTGATAGAGGCGTTCCCGTTCGACCGGGCGAACGAGCGGCTCGCGGCCTTCGACGCGGCCCACCGCGAGCGGTTCGGCGAGCCCGTCGACCCTCGGTTCGACTTCGACGGCTACGACGGCGACTACTTCAAGCGGCTCTGTGAGCGCGTCCTCGCCGACCAGCGCCAGGGGTTGAGCTACGTCATCCAGTCGGCCGGCACGCTGGGCGGCGGTAATCACTTCATCGAGTTCTGCCGCGGGCGCGAGTCGGGCGACCGCTATCTGGTCGTCCACAGCGGGTCGCGCTACCTCGGCAAGGCCGTCGCCGAGTTCTGGCAGGGCCGCGCCACGGAGTACCGGAACGCCGACCGCATCCGGGAGCGGCTCCGGCCGGACGATGCGCGCTTCCTGAAGTTCGACCCCGAGGCCGTGAGCGACGCCGACCTGTTCCGCTGGGTCACCGGCGGGATGGGCGAGTCACACATCCACAAGGACCGCGTCCGCGAGGAGTGCGAGGGGACGACCATCGAGCGCACCTTCGACCGGCTGGGGGACCTCCGGCCGCCGACCGGCGACGAGGGGCGCAACACCGCGTTGGACCCGCTGGTCGGGCGCGAGGCCCACGGCTACTACGTCGACATGCTGTTCGCCCAGCAGTACGCCCGCTGGAACCGCGAGCTGATGATCGGGGCGGTCTGTGACGCGCTCGGCGTCGACCCGGTCGAGACCTGGCAGTCCGTCCACAACTACATCGACTTCCGCGACCTCACCGTCCGGAAGGGGGCCACCCCCGCCCGTGAGGACCAGCGCCTGCTCGTCCCGTTCAACATGGCCGAGGGGGCCGTCATCGCCCGCGGAACGGGCAACGAGGCGTGGCTCTCGACGGCCCCCCATGGTGCCGGCCGACGGATGGGGCGGCGCGACGCCCACGAGCGGCTCTCAATGGCCGAGTTCGAGGCCGCGTGGGACGGCGTCTACTCCGAGTCCGTTGTCGACGACACGCTCGACGAGGCGCCGGGGGCGTACAAGCCCGCCGCGGCCATCGAGCGGGCGCTGGCCCCGACCGCCGACGTGGTCGAGCGGCTGGACCCCGTCCACAACCTGAAAGCGCTCGAGTAGCGCCGAGGCGGGCGCTCCGGCCGAAGACGGAAACGGCCACCGCTAAGTGTGCCGGCTCCGAGCCGCGGACATGGCCGACACGAAGACGGTCCTCATCACGGGCTGTTCCTCCGGTATCGGGCGGGCGACCGCCTACGCCTTCCTCGAGGACGACTGGCGGGTGTACGCCACCGCACGCGACACGGCGGACATCGAGCGGCTGGGCGAGGCGGGCTGTGATATCAACACGCTGGACGTGACCGACCCGGACGACATCGAGCGCGTCGTCGACCGCATCGTCGAGCGGGACGGCCGCGTCGACTGCCTCGTCAACAACGCCGGCTACGGCCAGCACGGCCCCATAGAGGACGTGCCCGACGACCTGCTGCAGCGGCAGTTCGACGTCAACCTGTTCGGCCCCCACCGGCTGGTCCGGGGGGTGCTCCCGCACATGCGCGAACGCGAGGACGGGACCATCGTCAACGTCTCCTCGGTCGCGGGCCGGCTGGCCTCGCCCGGGATGGGCGCCTACTCCGCCTCCAAGTTCGCGATGGAGGGGTACAGCGACGCTCTCCGCAACGAGGTCGCCCCCCACGGGGTCGACGTGAGCGTCGTCCAGCCCGGGCCGGTACAGACCGAGTTCCGCGAGCGGGTCGGCGAGGAGCTGGAGCAGTACGACCGGACGGACGCCTACGCCGATATCTACGCGTTCCAGGAGGACGCCTCGCTGTTCGGCGCCGACTCGCCGGTCGCCGTGTCCCCGACGGAGGTCGCCCGGGTCATCCTGGCGGCCGGCGTCTCGCCGGACCCGGAGCCACGCTACGTCGTCGGCGGGTTCGCGGACCTGCTGGTCAAACTCCGCTTTCTCCCCGACCGACTCCGTGACCGGGCCTTCGACGTCATCCGGAAGTTCACGTAGCGGGCGCTCGGTTCGCCGGGACCGTCCGGAACACTCCACCCCTCCTCCAAGCCGGGCTGACCGCGAACCGCTACGGTGTCACTACCGTGCCAGCGGCATGCCGTAGCTCGTCTCTCGCTCCATCACGGCCTCCCAGGTGAGTTCGCAGTCGCAGGACACCTGCTCGAAGACCGAGGGGTCCTGCCGGAGGTCGAAGTCCTTGATGGCGGTCTGGACGTCGTCGTCGCAGTCGCCGCAGTTGTGGGCGCCGCGGTCGGAGCCGTGGCCGACCGGGTCCGAGACGACGATGGCGTCGGTGTCCGTCGTCGATTCGAGGACATCCGCGACCGACCAGAGCCAGGGCGCCCGGTAGCCCCCGTCGTGGAAGAGGTCCTCGACCATCGTGTAGCGCTGGACGTTACAGGGGTTCATCGAGACGGTGTGACAGCCCTCGACGGCGGCACAACGCCGGACGGACGACTTCATGTCCGCGACGGCCTCGGGTTCCGAGAGGAAGGGCGGCTTCATGAGGAGGTACGCCTTCACGCCGGCGTCGGCCGCGCGGGCCTCGGCACAGGCGGCCTCGAAGTCGGCGAAATCGAAGTACTTGTTGACGCAGTCATGTCGCACCCGGTCGGTCGCGGTCTCCAGGCCGACGGCGACGTCCGTCGCGAGTCCCTGGCCCGTGAAGTCCGCGAGCTTGTCGGCGTCGACGAAATCGGGTAGCGACTCGACGACGATACGCTCGCGGTCGCCGAACGTCTCGCCGATGGCGGCGCGGGTCTCGGCGGGCACCTCCCGCTCGTCGAGGAACGAGCCCGAGGTGTAGATCTTGACCAGGGGCGCGGGGTCGTCCGCGTCGTCGGCCTCGTGGTCGAGGCACTTCTCGACCTGGGTCATCAGGTCCTCGTGGCTCACGCTGCCGCCCTCGACGGACTCGGCGACGTAGCCACACATCGTGCAACCGCCGGCGCGGGCCCACCGGCAGCCGCCGGTGTTGAGGATGATGGTCAGCGACCGGCGGGTCCCGTCGGGCGTGTTGTCCTCGTCGAGCCAGACCCGGGTCGGCTCGCGGGGGTCGTAGGTCTCGTCGCGACGCGACCGGATCTCGCGCATCGCCGCGTTGTGCGCGTCCATCCCCCGGCCGGACTCGTACACCTCCGGGCTCGGCTCCTCCGTGCTCATACGGACGGTTGCTGATGCGGGCGGAAAGCGGTGTCGGGTCGGCGTCGGTGTGGCCCGCCCGGAAGAGCCCCATGGCGTATGTCAACGAACGATGCGAGGCGGGGGCGGCCGTGCGTGCTACCCTCGGGCGCCACATCCCGGGTGTCACCCGAGGCGGTCCGGGGGCCGTCACCGACATCGATGTGACCGGGACGACGCTCCCGGGCCGTGAGTCGCTCCACCCCGGCGTGGACCCCCACCGTCGTCGGCCGACTGGAGCGGTCCGCGGCCGCGCTTGATCCCGTCGTCGACGCCGTCGCCACCCGGCTTCTCGACCGCCCGGAGGCGACGCTCGTCGCCGAGCCGAGATCCCCCGGACCCGCCAGGTGGGCCGTGAAGGCGGTCGTGGCGGCGAATCACGACACCCGGTCCCGGAGCGTCGCACCCACGGTCCAGGCGCCAGCGCCGATAGCCGCCCCGACCGCGTTGGCCACGGCATCCAGCAGGTCGAACGTGCGGTACGGCAGCGGCCCCTGGAGTCCCTCCATCACCACCCCGTATACGGCGGCCACACCGATAGCCAGGCCGACGACCCGGCGACGCGTCGGACCGGACGGGGGCACCGGCCCGGCCGGCGTCCCGTCACCTCGCGGCGTCGCGAGGCCGAGCGCCACCGCGGCCGCCAGCGTCGCGTACGCGGCGCCGTGGAGCAGTTTGTCGGCCGACACCCCGAGTACCGGCGGCGCCGGCGGCCCGCCGCTCGGCTCGCTTACGCTGGCGACGAGCACGGCGGCCGCCACGGCCACCGGTACCAGCCGCCGCCCCCAGCGGACGGGGCGTGATGCCGTGGACACGTCCGGACGGGTGCGAGCGGGCCGGAAACCCGTGACGGTTCCCGACGGGCGACCACGCCGACGCCGTGACGCACGATACCGCCGGCGGCTAGCGCCGCGGGACCGTCACCGGCCGGTGACTGGTCGTGCGAACTGACCACCCGACTGATATAAATACTCGCCGGCAATCGACGGCGGGCCGACCGGCCGATGTAACCACGAACGGTTTCGCTCCGATGGCAATTTCTAACACGGTGCGGCCCTATACTAATCATACTGGTTCACCATGACAGACCTCGGCGGATTCCAAGACCGTGTCGCACGCGTCGACCTCTCCAGTGATTCGGTCGGCTACGAGAGCGTCGACGATGAGGACGCACGCAAGTACATCGGGGCGCGCGGCCTCGGCGTGAAGTACGTCTTCGACCAGGGACCCGAGGTGGACCCGCTGGGCGAGGACAACCTGCTCGCGTTCATGAACGGCCCGCTCACGGGGACGCAGGTGACGATGTCCGGCCGCATCGCCATCTGCACGAAGTCCCCGCTGACGGGGACGGTGACGGACAGCCACCACGGCGGCTGGTCCGGCGCCCGGCTCAAGTGGGCCGGCTTCGACGGCCTCCTCTTCGAGGGGCGGGCCGACGAGCCCGTCTACGCCCTCGTCGAGGACGGCGAGGTCACGCTCCACGACGCCTCCGACCTCTGGGGCCGCGGCGTCCACGACACGATGGACGCGCTGGAGGAGCGCCACGATGGAGCCTACGGCAGGAACCTCTCCTGCATGGCCATCGGCCAGGCCGGGGAGAACGAGGTCAAGTACTCCGCCATCATCAACGAGGACGACCGTGCCTCCGGCCGCGGTGGCACGGGCTGCGTGATGGGGAACAAGAAGCTGAAGGCGATCGTGGTCAAGTCCTCGACGAAGATGCAGCAGCCGGCGGACCCGGAGACGTTCAAGCAGGGCCACCAGCAGGCGATGCAGCTCATCCAGGAGTCCGACGTGACCGCGCCCAACGAGGGCGGGCTCTCGCTGTACGGGACGAACGTCCTGATGAACGCGACCGAGGAGATGTCCGGGCTCCCGGCGAACAACGGAAAGTACACCTCGACGGCCGACGCGCAGGCAGACGGCTGGGGCGATGAGGAGTTCGACTCCGAGCGCGTCTCCGGCGAGAACGTCCGCGAGAACATCCTCGTCGACGAACCGACCTGTCACTCCTGCCCGGTCGCCTGCAAGAAGGAGGTCGAGGTCGACGTGATGCACAAGGGCGAGGAGCTGAACGTCCGCACCGAATCGTACGAGTACGAGTCGGCGTGGGCGCTCGGCCCGAACGCCGGCCACACGGAGCGCGACGAGATCGCGCTCATGCTGCAGAAGTGCAACGACCACGGGATGGACACCATCGACGCGGGCAACACGCTCGCGATGGCGATGGAGATGACCGAGGAGGGGAAGTTTGACGGTCTCGGCGACGGTATCGACTGGGGCGACACCGAGGCGATGGTCGAGATGCTCGACGCGATCGCCACCCGCGAGACCGAGCTCGCGGACCACCTCGCGGACGGCCCCGACCACCTCGCCGAGGCGTTCGACGCCCACGAGAACTCCCTGGCGGTCAAGGGGCAGTCGATGGCCGCCTACGACCCGCGCTGCATGAAGGGGATGGGCATCGGCTACGCGACCTCGAACCGCGGCGCCTGCCACCTGCGGGGCTACACGCCCGCGGCGGAGATCCTCGGCATCCCGGAGAAGGTCGA
>ERZ1034569.741-NODE-741-length-11522-cov-6.014040_pt1 | contig 11522 bp, 5 predicted proteins | sample MGYA00520706_ERZ1034569 | MGnify/ENA primary metagenome ERZ1034569 (study PRJEB33760, sample SAMEA4777722) | hypersaline lake metagenome | biome: hypersaline environment; feature: brines | place: Spain | collected 2014-08 | depth 0 m ...
TCTCGTACCAGTCTGCTCGATCCGCTGTCCCTTCGTTGGCCGCCTGTTCTGCCGTATCATGAAACAGCAGCCCGATGTCACGCTGCGAGATGCCGTCGGAGTCGTCCTCACCAGTGGCACGATAGTCCGGATATGCGTTGAAGACGTAGTCGAGGTAGTGCTGTCGTGGGCACTCTTCGTACGACTGCAGCGACGTGTAGCTATGTGAGAGCGCGGGTGTCGCCATCGTTGGGCCCGTCAGCGATTCGACTTGGATGGTCAGTCGTTCGTCTGCAGGAGGAAGGCGATCATCAACCGATGACGAGGCGAACGCAAGCACGCGCTCGCGGGCAGCCGCCGGTGAGAGATCGTCGTCCTGGTATTGAACTGTTCCCCCGACCTGCCCGATCTGTTCGCTCGCCAGCGTGTCTGTCCAGTCCGACGCCTCCGACGGGAGACAGTCGTGGATATCGCGCCAGATTGGGAGATGGGTTCTCTCGGGACGCCACGGGACACGCGTGGGCAACAGGTCATCGACAGCCGTAGCGATTGGGTGGGTGTCAGGCGAATCATTGTCGCCTTCGTCTTCCTCCTCCTCGTCATGGCTTCCCTGGAGGACGAGAATGTCTTCAGCACGGGTGATCCCGACGTGGAGGACTCGACGGGTTTCTGCGGCGTCTCGTGCGATGAAGTCGTCATCGAACGCAGCAACAGGCCCATCGGAGAGCCCGGCTTCGAGTGCGTCGTACGTCCGCGACCCCGGTGCCCACTCATCGGCGGTCAGCCGCGGCATAAGCACGACCGGGAAGTCGAGTCCTTTGCTCTTATGAACGGTCATGACGTTGACGGCGTCGTCAGCCAGGTCAGGTTGGTCGGTCGGCGACGACCCACTCTCGGCGAACAGCGACTCGTAATGCTGGAGTGACTCGATGAACTCCGTCGTCAGCGGCGGCTGCACAGCCGTCTGCCCGTACTGGTTGATAACCTCATCGAGGTGTTCGAGGTCGCGTCGCTCTTGCTCGCTCAGATACCACTCGATATTCGTCACGTCCTTGAGTTCGGTGTACAGGTGTGAGAGCGAGGCTCTATTCCGAATCTCTAGTAACTGCGTTACGTGCCGACGCGCTTCTCGAACACGCTCCGGTTCGTCGAACTCCGAGAGTGGGGCGTCGCGGAGCTCCTTGATCAGACTGCCCTCATCGTCATCGTGATCGTTGAGCCGACGGAGATCAGTGTCGGTAAACCGATATCGCATCGTCAGGACGCGGTTCCAGCTAACCTCATCCTCTTCGAGCCGGGCCAGCGCCTTCAGGTAGGCGACGACGGTGCCGACACCGATCGATTCCGTCGCTAAGTCGCCGGCAACCTGATACGGGATGCCAGCCCGGTCGAAGGCATCCAGGAGCGGCGCGGCATGATCGTTTTTCCTGACGAGCACAGCGATATCGCCCGGGTCGTAGGTCTTGTCGAGTTCACCGGCTGCACCGGTCAGGAGATTCTGCGTGACGGTCACGAGTTGCTGCGCCCGGTCGTTGTCCTCCTCAGCCTCCTCGATGACTGCGACTGTGTCCCCATCGTAGTCTGGTTCGTCGATGCGCGTCAGCGTCTTCCCATCGGTGCGCTCTTCGAGACGAGTCAGCAGGTCGTTTGCGAGGTCGAGGATTGGTTGGCGTGACCGGAAGTTTTCTTCAAGCGGTTTGTCCGTGAGCGATGGGCCGAACTCGTCGGTCAGCTCCGTGGTGATATTCGCCACGCGAGCGCCGCGCCACTCGTAAATCGCCTGGTCGTCGTCACCGACCACGAACAGCCGGTCATCGGAGACGAGCGACGTGACCAATTCGAACTGGAGCCGGTCCGTATCCTGGAACTCGTCACAGAAAACGTACTCCCATCTGTCGGCGACCTCGTCACCCACCTCGCCCGTGAGGAGATCAACCGTCTTCACGACGAGCCCGTCGAAATCGATCAGGTTCCGGTCGTCAAGTTCGCGCTCGTAGGCGGCGTAGCCAGCAACCAGATCGCGTGCAGTAAGGCACTCATCGATGAAGGAGTCGAGGTGTGCTGGCAACTCCAGCTTCAGCTTCGGAATCCCTGACGGCGCACCGCTGCTGTATCCCCCGAGCAGGTACTTTGGCAGCTTACGCGCATCATCAGGCAGCGAGCGGTCACCGGCCTCGTGCGCTTCGAAGGCTGCGATGAATGCGTCACACACAGCGACCAATCGATCGAGAAAGTCCACGACTGCGGCTTCGACCTCGGTGTCGCCGAAATCCTCACGTTCAGCCACAATCTCTGTTCGCGCATCCCGCAGCCCGTCGAGTACCGACGACACCGAGCGGCCGCCCAAGTGGTCGCCCGCTATTGTTTCGATCCGTTCCGGCAGGTCTTCGAGTTCGTAGAGTTGCTCAGCCGGGCCGAGGAACGTATCAATCTCGTCGGGTCTGATGCCGCCGCGTTTCATCGTCCCGATGAACGACAGGAGTTCCGACGCCGCGCCACTACCGTACGAGTCCGGGCCGTACACGTTGGGTTTCACCCATCGGTACTCGATTTCATCAAGGACATCGAGGACGATCGCATATTTTTCAGCGTCGCTGACGACCTCGAAGTCCGGGTCAATCCCGGCCTCGTACGCATAGTCGCTCAGGAGTTCATTACAGATCGAGTGGTAGGTGTACGCGTCGATGTCGTAGCCTGCCGTGCCGAGTTTCGCGTTGAGTTTCTCCCGCATCGACCCGGCGGCGTTGTTCGTGAAGGTAAGCGCCAAGATCCGATCCGGTGACACACCCTTCTCATCGATGAGGTGCTCAATCTTCCGGACCATCGTGAATGTCTTGCCAGTCCCGGCCCCCGCGAGGACGCGCATCGGGTACGCGTCTGAGTCGATGATTGCCTCTTGCTGGTCCTCCGGATCGACATCGTCCTCGACGGTCGGTAGCCAGTCGGGTGCGTCGTCAGTCATCGTCGCACCTCCTCGGCGAGATAGTCGGGGCACATCTCCCGGTAGTCACAGTCAGGACAGGCCTCCTCGGTGATCAACTCGAACGGGTCTGGCTCGTAGACTCCGCTCGTGATACCCTCGTGGGCGGTTTCGATGAGGTTCCAAATCGTGTCGTAGTAGTCGTCGTAGACTCCGGTCGTCTCTCGGGGCCGTCCACGAACCGAGATATCAAACCCATCTGGTGTACTCTCAGCGGCCGTGTCGTAGAACAGCGCGTAGAAGCTGAACCGTACGTCCATCCAGTCCTCGTACAGGTCGGATTGCTTGAGCCCCTCGATGTAGGTGGCCGTCTGGAAGGCATTCTTGATCCGCCCCGGTTCGTGCGTTTCTCCATTCAGGTGTTCTTCGAGGTATTTTGCCGTGTAGGTCGTGATAATTCCCTTGAGTCGGCGTTTGTAGTCGATTATGTGGAGGCCATCCTCGGTCCGGAGGATGTTGTCCGCGTATCCGTGTAGTCCGAGGTCGTCGTGGACGGCTTCAAGCCATTTCTCAGTCGCAACGGATTTCCGAGCGTGGCGGATGCCGTCGCCACCATCGGGATCGAAGAACGCCTCGATCGCCGCGCGGTTCTCCACACGTTGGTAGTATTGGTGAGCGCGTGACTCGTATTCACCGGGGTCGAGGTGGGCGTCCCACTTCTCATCGAAGGTCTCCGTAGCGCGCCGATAAATCACGTCGGCATCGTCGTCGGGATCGGTCGCCTCGCAGACTGCCTCGATTGTCTCGTGGTACGCCAGCCCCTGGTTGAGATAGAGGCGATTCTGGTCGGGCGTCGAGACGCCTTTCACGTAGTCGTGGTCGAACTTCCGTTGACAGTCCGCATACGTGGCCAGCCGCGAGGGCGACAGGTAAACGATGTCGTCGTTGGTGTTACTCACGGCGAACCCTCCCGGCAGCGAACTCAAGCCGCGCATGCAGTGCCTCCCGGAGTTGCTCACCCCGCTCGCCACTATCGGCGAGCAACGCCTGGATTTCGGCGAAGTCGGTTTCGATGTCACCAAGCGAGATGGTCACGTCCTGACTGTTCGCGCGGCGGACATCTGCGAGGGCCTTGTCAACCCGCGAGAGGAGAAATTCCTCTGCGGCGAGTTCCGTATTGATCGGTGAGTCGGTCGCATCCGTCAGCCATGGGCACTTCCTGTAGGCATCCGCGAGGAATCGTGACGGCTGGACCCGTTCATCGAGTGCCGTATCCTCGTGGGTATGCAGACTCACGTAGAGACGATCGGTCGCGCTCGCTGCCCCGACCGCGAGCAACCGGCGTGCGTGCTCGGCGTGATACTGGCGCACCGGACGGCTCGATGCGGTCGAATCCGTTGCGAACGTGGCCGTGACAGCATCGGCCTCGACCTGTGAAACCCCGGGATAGTCCGGCATACGCGTGACCCGTTCCTGCGGGAACAGACTGCTGAGTTGTGGTTGGCCAGGGTACCGTTCATCGGTCACCTGTGGGATGAACACGACGCGGAACGAGCCGTTCTTGAGCGCTCGGACGTGGTCCACGCGGACGCCGCCATCGCGCTCGATCGCACTGGTCTGGTTCTGTTGTGGGGCATACTCGTGGGCTCGTGTCAGCATCTCCGCGAGTGAGGCCCACGTCGCGTCCATGAACGCCGTGTCTTCGAGGAAATCAGCCATGTTGAACGCACGGCGGACGTTCGAAAATCGGGTCCGAGCGGTGAGCGGTGCCGTGTCAGCCGCCATCCGCTCTTTCAGCCCCGATTCACTCGCCCATCTGCGAACCGCTTCCCCGAGGTGGTCCATCTCGGCGAGTGCTGTCCGGAGGTCGTCTGTGAGGTCAGGATCCTCGACAGCGACTGCACCGTCCGAATCCAAAGTGCTCTCGCCTGCAAGCGCATAGACGACCTGGAGCAGTTCACGAATCGCTGGATCGTCCCCGAACCCGATGACAGTCGCCGATTCGGTCGGGATGCCGGCCTGTTCGAGCGCCTGCATCGCCTCGATGACGGCCTCGCCACTGTACTTCAACGCGACCGCGATGTCCTCGTATGCGACGTCGTGCTGCTCGCGGATCTGCTCGATCTCATCGGCGATGCGCTCCAGTTCGTCGTCAGCCGTCTCCGCAACGAGAACCTGGACGTCTCCGGCGTCGGGGTCAGTGGTTACCTCGTCCCGGGCGAAATACGCCGCCGTGGCTGCCGGGCGCGTCACCGGCGGTGTTGCGTCAACCGTCTCATGATCGGTAAACGAGACATGGTCGGTGATGGGGCCGGTCTCGGTCCACGTTCGCCTGATGCTGGCGTCGGTCTCCGCAATACAGACGAGGTCTCGACCGTCGGCCAGGTTCTGTAGATAGCGACGGTCGGGTTCGACGAATTCCTCGAATTCGATGGCAAGCACCGCATCGATATTGACCACGTCTTCTTCTCCCGGGTCTGCGAGGATGTCAGTCGCCTCAGCGATCATCTGGCCGCGCTCCAAATGATCGTTGGCGTCCAGCCAGGCATGAAACTCGTCGCGGACTGTGGCGACCTCTTGGAGTTCGGGTGTCGTATCGAACGTGACGTTCTGCCAGGTCGCCGTCTCCAGCAAGTCGGCCATATCGCTGATGAACGACTCTTGTTCCGCTGCCCGCTGAAAGTACTCGTGGTCCCACTCCCGGTCCGCGAGGAACCTGTGGATGAGTTCACGCCGCATCGCGTCCGAGAGGATCGCTCGGTCATCCGTTCGGTTGATGACATCCGTCGCGTGGACGATCACCGAGGTCACATACGGGACCGCTGCCCCTGGACACTCGTCACCGAGCACATCCCTGAACGTCGTCATACTCGTCGGTGAGCCCGTGAGGACGAGGATGTCTTCGGGGTCGTGGTCTACAAGCAGGTCGCGGTACTGTTCGACAGCAACCGACTGGACAGTCGCCGCTCCAAACGGCACATCAATCAGCCTGCCGTCCAAATGCAGCTGATCAGGCATGTCAGATTCCTCCAGAGATGGTCATAGTGTTTCTAAATACAATCATCATGAATCTTGTTTACTAACTACGGACAATGCTGGTAACCTTAGACAAGACGCCTGAGGAACCAGCACTAGTGTTCGATTCTCTCCGTGCCTCTTCAATAATGCCAGGTTCATCAATCCAGTCCTCAAATCGATTGGCGCTTTCGAACTGGACCGCAGCGCCGTAAATTCCGGCCCGAACATGCGCTGGTGTCGCCTTCTGAAATTCCCAACAATTCTGTTGATCGAGATGATCCGAAAAATCAGCGACAACTCGTCCATCGTCTTTGAAATCCAGTTTACAAAGTCCGTCAGAAAGTGCACTGATCCACTTCCGCCGTCCTGGATCATGTTCCTGCTCCGCCGGTTTTTCCAGTGGGACATACTCTGGCGGTTCCTTGTCAGCGTACGCATACAGTTCTGCGAACACATCACGAGCATCAGCTAGCCGGTCTGACTGATCCGGGAGTGAAATGTCTCGCTGAAGGAACAGGTGGGCAAACCACGGGAAGAGATTACAGGAGTCGGCCTGCCCCGCAATCTGCGCGGCCTCTTCACGTTCGTCCTTTTTCAATTCAGAGAAATTGACATTGAAATCCAACGTCTTCATACGGGTACGGAGTTCGGATTTAGGCTTGGTCGAATCATTAGATGAGAAGATGAACGTCGGCATCTGGACAGAGCCATCCCATTTCCCTTCCCAATAGGATTTGATAATATCTCGATCGATTTTTTGTTTCGCTACATCATCAACAATATACGGAAAGACGGTATCAGATGCGCGAGCACGTTCAATATTGTCCTTGATGAACTCGTCTCCCGTCATGACTTCCTGCACATATCCATTCGAGATGAGACGCGCCCCAAATCGCAGAAACATGCCCTTTCCGCTGTCGTTGTCTCCATGCAGGAACAGGAAGGGGAGGTCTTTGTCCAGTTCTGCAGATTCATATTCAGCGTAATGGTGAGCGCAATAGTTCGCAAACGGAGCCCAACAGAAGTAGATCACTCCCTCGTAGAAGTGTGCGCGCGTTTCCTTCGTGGTTCGAGTTTCCCCGAACTCCCCAACAGTCTCGACGTATCGTTCAATGAGATCGAGCGCCTCGCCAACTTTATCCGGGTCTTCGGGAAGGGGAGCGGTTAGTTCAAGTTCAGCATTATCAACGCGGAGCCCCACAGTTTTCTCGCTCTTGTCCACGTTGAGATCGGGATAGCCTGTGAATGTCTCCTTGTACCGAGCGATGCCTGCTGGTGTCGCTACGATCTCTCCATCGTTTATGCGGATGTTATTCGCCGATAACGTTTCATCCACAGCCGAAATCGCTTCTTCCAACCCCTGTGGGGAAAGGCGAACACGACGATCAGGACCGATTTCTGTCGGGTCGGTATCGGTGTCTTCAGCCGCGGTCACCGCATTGTCAGCTTCCTCAGCATCCGTGATGACGTTATACGTATTGACTTGGTCTTCATCAACTGCTTCGTCAAGCCTGGTGTTGAGTTCCGCGATTGGATCATCGCTGAACTCATCACCACCTAGCCATATATCGTAGACTTTCGCTTCTTCCTCGGGCGTTTCGGCGTTGCTAATCTCTTCTGTGAGGTCCTGCATAAACGGGGTCGAGTACTCCTTATGGAAAGCGTAGAGACGTTCAAACCAATCGTCAACGGGGGTGTCACCGTTCGTGCGCCATGCTATATTGACGTTCGTTTGTTTGCTTCCTTGCCAAGCCTGTTTCGAGAGGTTTGCAGAACCACAGATTAGTGTCCGTGATCCATCCTGATTCTCTAGGATGTAGAGCTTCGTATGCAGGAGGACACGCGCGGAATCAACAGTATGAATGAGCAAGTCGTCGTTGCGACGACGCGACTCTAATTGGGCAGCGATCTTCGTCGCATTGCTTGTGTTCTTCAGCGAGCGACGATAGTCATCATGCTGATTGTCCCCGACGATGACCTCCAGCGATTCGACTGAGAGATCCTTATTCTGAAACATCTTGTAGATGAATGCCGGGGACTGACTGTAGGTGACACAATAGACGTGTTTGGCTTCACCGAAGTAATTCAGGAAGCTTTTCCACGATTTGTCAGCAGCCATTTCCAGTTCTGCGGAACTGCCATCATCGAACTCCACTGTCGCTTGGAATTCTGTTTTTGTCATGTCAGGTTCTCCGGTGTTCTGACGGTAATGCGTTCGACTGTGTTGCGTGCTGTTGGTTCATCGTTAGATGTAGGGAACCCCGCGAATGACGCGACCTTTGGTGAGGTAGCCTTTCATGGCGAAGTCCGCACACGCGTCGGCGTAGTACGTTGTAATCGGGAGCCGTGTAGACCGGCTCAACGACCCGACATGGGCTTCTGAGAGCCAGTAGGTCTGCTCAGCGAGCGTGTCCATATCTGTCGATCCGTACCGTTTCACGATCTGCAGAGGTCGAGGCGTTCCTGGAACACCTTCTCTTCCGCCAGTCGTCGCTAGGTACGAGTAGCTACCGTTGTGAACGTGGAAGGCGACGCCTTTTGATGCGACCTCGAACCGTGACCCATCGTAGGCAGCGATACGAGGATTTCCCGATTTTCGAATCTCGACCAAGTCGAACCGCTGAATGAGGTCACGAACCTTATCCAAACGGCTGATGAGATTCTCGACGTCGAGGTAGAACTTCCCGTCACGATGGATCACTACATGTCGAGGTGGGCGACCCTCCTCCTCTGCGAAGATCTCTAAGACATGCTTGATGACGTTCGCTACGTCATCCTCGTCAAAGGTTTCTCCAGCCTGCTTCGTGACAGCTTCCGATGCCAAGATCGTCCCATCGGCCATGATGACATTCGCGGCTGCGCCGAGGTGTTGCTTGGTTGCGTGGTCATACGTCACATCGAGACCGACGAACGCATCGACATCCCCGGGGATGTCGTCGATACGCCAAGGAACGCCACCAGCCTTCCCAATTAGTGAAGAACAGATGTTCCCACGATAGCTGTCAGTGCCGAGATTATCGACAGAAATCATCTGACTCGGCACACTAAGTTGTCCAAGTCGGCGCTTGAATTCTGGATATGGATCGTCGTACTCTGCGTGCTTGGCCTCGTCTTCATCCGGAACGACGATCAGTGCTGCATCATAGTCGCATGCTGTCTGTGCATACTGAGAGTAGTGGAACTCTGAGCCGAGTTCGTACGTTTCCTGGTCAAACGCTGTCGGACTCGCGTCGTACTCCGCGAGTTTATTGAGCAACGATAGAACGTACGGCCGCGCTGCGTCCTCCTCGTCCTCCGGATACAGCGCAATAACGTCAAACGACTCGGGGGATTTGTAGACGCCGTAGTTCTTCTGTTCTAACCCACCAGCGCCGTAGAATCCGGTTTTCCCTTGACCGAATCGAAGGTTCGGCCGATTCGGGATCTCATGCTCTCGGTATCCGGTGTTCGTCGGCTGCGGGACCGGCTCGAACCCGAAGTAGGGTGTCGGGCCGAGCAGATCGACAAATGATGTGACGACATTGAATCGTTCTTCAGGTTTCATCCGACTCTCATTGTGGATAACATCGAGGAACGCTGAATCAACGCTCCCGAGCTGCTCGAACGTCGGAATGACTTTACAGTATTCTAGGAGTTGCGGGAAGATTGAGTCGTCATCATTCCCATACTGTAGATTCGCAATCAGCGGATCGCCTGCCGCCAGTGAATCGATGAGGTCTGAATCGACATACCTCTCGTGGTACTCCGACATCGGAACCCCGGGCCCCTCCAGAACATCGTCATAATCCATCTCGACGAGCTCCACGACGGTCGCCGTTCGGGCGCTGTCGTACAACTCTGTGTCGTGCTCGACAGTCACATCAGAGATATCATGACCTCGTTGAACCCATTCTGCAGCAGAGAACGTCGATTCCAGATGGTACGCGACATTCACGCCGCAGATGACAGTTCCATCAGCGTCAACTCGGACTCGGCACTTGTACTTCCGATAGGCTTCGAACAGGCCACTGTTCGCGGTTCGCTGCGGGGTCGGTTCGATAATTGAATCGATTCCAGACACTTCGAACCGATCGTCAACTGCCCGTTTCACATCCTGCTTGACGAATTCCTGGAGCGGCCCATCGTCAGTATATGAGCGGGCTTCGAGTGTAGTTTCTCCCTGGTGGACGGGTTGAATAGTATATCCGTGGAGGGATATAGTGTCGTGAAGTTTCTCAGTTGCATAGATGCGTCGTCGGGACGCGTTGGCCGTTGTCACAGGACTCTTGATCCGTGACTGGTAGTAGTTTGCCGCCTTCGCTGTGAAAGCTTCAATCCCGTTCGTAAACTCATCGGGATCAATCCCTTGACTCCCGGTCGCCCGGAGTTCGTACTCATGGACTGTGACCTCCGGTAATTCTCCAAGTTCGAAATGCAGCAAGTAGTTCCCTTCTGCCAAGGGCTGCTGATGCAGGAGTTGTCCTCCCCCGTCAGCCGTCGGTCGTGAATCCCCCTCGACCTCACTTGCGGGGACAAATCTTGTTTCTTCGCTCGCATCTGACGATGTTGGTGCACCACCGGTCGAAGTAGTCCCTCCTGATTGTCTGACCGATCCGGCCTCTGTATCGATATCCGCCGACTCGTCATCTTCAGCGGCAGCAGGCGGAGCGTCTAACGGCGTGACAGTCAAGTCATAGCTTGGATTAAGCTGCATTTCACCGCGAAATTCGTTCCCAACCGCGTTCTCAAGCAGGTACCAGCGCCCGACCTCCCACTGAAATCCCTCAATCGCGTTGTTGTGGAAAACTGTTAGCTCTAATGGCTCTCGGTTGATGTCTTCTAATTCGATTTTCCGCGCGATTACGTCGTGATTCCACTCGTCAATTCTCGTGACGAGGACCGAGATGTCGATCTGTTTCCCATCCTCGATATCGGCCTTCACTGCCATCTACATCGACCAATGGGCGCTCATCGTAAAAACTTTTGCACTAGACAAAATTTAAACACGCTAAAATAATTTTAGCCGTAAACAACATTCGGAATATCCGGATAGAAACTCCGGATCGAGGAAGCAAAGAGTTCCATGAGGGAGAAGTGGCGTGTGTGCGTTTCTTTTGCGTCAATATAGACGAGGATGTTGCAGTAAACGCTAAATAGGCACATTCTAATGCATGAATATTTGTAGCAGCACGGAATAACCACTACTATGCCCGGTACAGGGAGTGCTGAGGAGTTCATTGATGACGCCGAACACCACAATCAGTGGTGGAGTGATGGCACTTCTCCAGAACTAGCACAGGCTATGGATCTCACCCCGCGTTCTGATTTCTATCGGGTCCTGGAACAGACGAATTCCCACCATATCAACGACACTAACAGGCTCGTCTACGCAATTTACGGGCAGACGGGTATCGGGAAAACGACTCTCCTCCACCAACTTATCGCTGGACTTCTTGACACGACAGAGTTCCCACATCGAAGCCGAAAATATGATCTTACATCCTCGATCTCTGCTCGGCAAATCCTCTATGTACCATTAGAAGACTCACTCTATCAGTTAGAGCGAGCAGGAGACGGAATCGAACGCCTCCATCAGGTCATTGACTATTTTCAGACACACGTAGCC
>ERZ1034569.743-NODE-743-length-11503-cov-4.565950_pt1 | contig 11503 bp, 14 predicted proteins | sample MGYA00520706_ERZ1034569 | MGnify/ENA primary metagenome ERZ1034569 (study PRJEB33760, sample SAMEA4777722) | hypersaline lake metagenome | biome: hypersaline environment; feature: brines | place: Spain | collected 2014-08 | depth 0 m ...
CCATCATCAGGTTCAATCTGTCCGTACTCCGGCTTCGGATCAGAGCCAATTCCGGCGCATCCGGCAAGAGAAGCTGCTCCAACAGCAGCTGAGGCTTTCAGAACCCCTCTTCTGCTCATGTATTCTTTGTCCTCGCTCATGTTTTACTACTGAGACATTAAAATTTAAGTATCTGTGGTTTTTACCACCGGAATTTGAAAGTTTCACACTCAAAGGAAGTTATGAGTACCGGTAAGAACTCGAAGAACTACATCGTGACTGTGGATCAGGAAAAGATTGAGCCGGATCTGGCGGAGGGGACGGTGATAAACTTTGATCCATTGAACCGGGCGGGCAAGAAGGGAGGCTTCTACCTGACCGATGAAGGCGAGTTACATATTGATAACGAGGACGTGATGGAGGCTCACAAGATGGCGATCAACAAGTATCCTTATGACGACGCCATAAAGATGATCCAGCTGCCTTTCGAGGAGGGAGAAAAGGTACACCAGTTCTCGGAGAACTCGTTCCGTCTGTACGGCTTGCCGGCGCCGCAGAAAGGCCACGTGGTCGGCGTGATCGGACGCAATGGCATAGGAAAATCTCTCTCATTCGGAATCCTCTCCGGAGACGTAAAGCCGAACCTCGGGAGGTACGGAGAGGACATAGACTGGAATAAGATTCTTGAGAGATACAGGGGTACAGACCTCCAGACACAGTTCAAGAAGCTCTCGAGGGACGAAGTCGAGGCCTCGGTGAAGCCACAGCAGGTGGAACAGATTCCGGAGAAGTACTCGGGAGATGTAAGAGAGTTCCTGGAGGACTCGGGAAGTGATACGGAGAGACTTATCGAGGCTCTGGATCTGGAGAACCTGATGGACAGGAACCTGGATGAGCTTTCCGGTGGCGAGTTACAGCGCGTAGCGATAGCATCTACCCTGCTGGAGGAAGCTGACCTGTACATGTTTGATGAGCCCTCCAGCTTTCTGGACGTAAAACAGAGGCTGAAGGCTGGAAGAGAGATCCGTAGACTGGGGGAAGAACGTCTGACCATGGTAATTGATCACGACCTCGCCACCCTGGACCTGGTATCGGACAACGTAAACATATTCTTCGGTGAGGCAGGGAGCTATGGAATGGTATCGGACTCGTTTTCTGCGAGAGAAGGTATAAACAGCTATCTGGAGGGGTACCTGCCGAATGAAAACATAAGATTCAGGCCTGAAGAGATAAGCTTTGACCGCACCAAAAGAAGCAGTGTAGAGAACAACAACGAGGTACTCAGCTTCGGATCGATGCAAAAAAGCTTCGGTGAAGACGGCTTCAGCCTCGAGACACCGGAAGGCTCGATACACGAAGAAGAGATACTGGGAGTCTTCGGGGAAAACGGACTGGGAAAGACCGTGTTCGCAAAGATGCTTGCCGGGGCCATAGAGCCAGAAGAAGGCGAGGCACCGGATGCATCCATAAGCTACAAGCCCCAGTACCTCGAGGCACAGGACGCAACCGTCAAGGAAGCCCTCTCCGCACACGCCAACCCGGACTCAAAGAGGTTTGAAAACCGGATCGGAGAACCTCTCGACCTAGAGGAACTTTTCGAACAGAACCTGCAGGAGCTTTCAGGAGGTGAGCTACAGAGGGTGGGAATCGCCGTTACACTATCCAGGGACGCGGATCTGTACCTGCTGGATGAACCGTCTGCATTCTTGGACGTCGAATCACGGGTCTCGCTGGCAAAGACACTGAAGAGATACTCCAGAAAAACAGAGAAGCCGATGATGGTTATAGACCACGACCTGATGATGATGGATTACATCTCGGACCGTGGAATAGTCTTTACAGGAGAACCCGGAGAAAAGGGATCGGCCACCGAGATACTGAGGATAGATGAGGCGATGAACAGGTTCCTGAAGGAGGTGGATCTGACATACAGGAAGGACCCGGAGACCAACAGACCACGCGCCAACAAGCCCGGCTCACAGAAAGACCAAGAACAGAGAGCAAAAGACGAGTACTACGAGCAGTAAATACTCCATGATAGAGAAAGAGGAGGAAGGCTCAAAGAGAATCTACACTCTGGAAGAAGACGGACAGAAACTCATCATAGACATTAATCCGGGAAAGGAAGACATCGCATACATCAGGTCCTCAAGCTTTGACTTCCGGGGAATCATAGAGAAAGACGATACAGGTGCGGACATCCAGGAGGTTCCTGAGGAAAAACTCGATCTGAGAACAACGGGAAAGACCCAGCTGGCAGGTATCTTCAGTGACGAGTTCTCCGTAGTGCTGTTCAAAGGCAGCGAGCTCCACTCCGGGGAAAGATGGAGTGGAGAAGAAAAACGGCTGTATCCCTGAGACTTTTTCTGACCGCATAACAGGAGTTAAGAGATTTCAGCCCTGATCCTAAGTATGATACTTGACGGAGATAAATGGAAGGTAGAGGATATGCCGGATATGACTGGGGAAACTGTTGTGGTCACAGGTGCAAACTCCGGTCTGGGATTCGAGGCCGCGAAAGGCTTCACACGGAAAAACGCAGAGGTCGTTATGGCATGCAGAGACACCGAAAGAGCCCAGGACGCCAAGGAAGACATAGAGACAGAGATAGACGACGCCCGCCTCGAGGTAATCCAGCTGGATCTCGCAAGCCTTGAGTCAGTAGATGAGTTCGTGGAGGAGTTCAAACAGGAACACAGCCGCCTAGACGTTCTCTGTAACAACGCTGGTGTCATGGCTATACCGTACAGCGAGACCGAGGACGGCTTCGAGAAACAGATCGGCGTCAACCATCTGGGACACTTCGCCCTCACAGCAGGCCTGATAGATACTTTACAGGAGACGGAAAACTCCCGTATCATCTTACAGAGCTCCGGGCTACACAGAAACGCAGATCTGGAGGTAGAAAACCTTATGCAGGAAAGAAGCTACGACAAGTGGAGGCAGTACGCAAACTCCAAGCTTGCAAACGTGCTTTTCAGTTACGAACTGGACAGACGCCTCGAAGACGACACCTCTGCCCTAGCGTGTCACCCCGGATACGCGGATACACATCTACAGATTGTAGGACCGGAAAAGGAGGGATCACGAGCAAAGAAGATAGGTGCAAAGATCACCAACAAGATAGTTGCACAGAGTGCCTCAATGGGTGCATTACCTATGATGTACGCAGCAACCTCAGAAGATGTCGAAAGCGGAGACTTCATAGGGCCGGCCGGCATAATGCAGATGCGTGGCTACCCGGAGAAACAGGAGTCCTCCGAGGCATCACACGATAGGGATCTGGCCGAACGCCTCTGGGAGAGATCTGAGGAGCTTACAGGGAAGGAGTTCAACCTGTAATCTAGTTCTGAAGGACGAACTCAACCCTTTCGACGTCCGCACCTTTTGATCTTCTCTCCACGATCTCCAGTTGTCCTAGCTCGCCTGTGGAATCGACGTGTGTGCCGCCACAGGGACAGATATCTATATCACCTATCTCTACGGCTCTCAGAGGATCGATGTGATCCGGTATAAGGTCAAGGTTTGTTCTGCCATCCTCTGTTTCTTCCTCGAGGTCCTCTCTCGGTACCTCGGACTTGCTCAGCTCAATGTCTTCCTCAATTACTCTGTTTGCCTCTTCCTGTATCTTCTTGAGATCCTGTTCGTCGAAGTTCGCCGGCTCGAAGTCTATACGTGACCTATCCGCATGAACCTGGTTTCCTGCCGTTGAGGCACCGTAGATATCCAGTACGACCTTTGAGACGATGTGCTGTGCTGTATGCATCTTCATATGTCTGTATCGGCGATCCCAGTCTATCCTGCCGTGGACCTCGTCTCCCTTCTCTGGTAGATCTCCGTCTACATAATGTCTGATCTCTCCGTGTTCCTTCTGGACGTCCTCTACTTCGGTTTCGCCGTCGCTCCAGGTGATGGTGCCGTGGTCTGCGGGCTGGCCGCCGCCTTGCTTGTAGAAAAGGGTTCTGTCAAGTACCAGGTATCCGTCTTCTTCATCAACCTTCTCTACGGTGGCGTCGAATTCCTTCAGGTATTCGTTGTCAGGATAGTAGAGAATCTCCGTCATAGGCAAAAGTTGTTCTATGCGTTTTTAAGATCGCTGGTAAATAGAAAAGGTAAATAAGTGAAATCAGAGAGACTTATTCTCTCTGAACGTTGATTGCTTCAGGCTGGTCTTCTTCATCGTCTTCCGGCTGTTCTGTTTCGAACGTGACGTCGGTGCCTTCTTCGAGGTCTTCCTCTCCCTCTACGTTGCTGATGTGGAAAAACACATCGTCGTCGGCGTCAACGTCTTCCGTTTCGATGAATCCGTAACCTTTCTTGTCGTGGAAAAACGTTACTGTTCCTTCCATAAACTGTCTCACCTCCTTTATACATAACCAAATGACTCACACTCTTTTAAACACGAAGACCTAGGGACTATGTGAAGGGTTTAAGTAACTTTGCCGCACCTACTCTGTTATGAGTAAGGTAAGACAGACCTATATCAAGAGACTGGCGAACGATCTTGTAGAAGCCGACGACGAAAGGTTCTCTGAGGACTTCGAAGAAAACAAGGAGGAGCTGAAAAAGACCGAGGAGTTTGAATCAAAGAAACTGAGAAACCGTGTCGCAGGATATATCGTCAGAGTCGTAGAGAATAGTAAAGAAAAGAACCAGACAGCAGCACCAAGAGCTGCAGCAAACTGATGCCGGGAAGCTCAGGTATAGACCCGGCAACTTCTCTATCTGAGACCGGTATAGAGGCTCTTGAGGATAATTTAAACTCTCTGTTCTGCGTAGTAACGTTAAGCCACGAGCCTGTGCCGTCGTAGTAAATCCTGATCGGAAGCCTCTTCGATGAGTCCGGAGACACGGTATAATCCAGAGACCTCGAACCGTCACGGACGAACTCCGCGTTCACCCCTGTTATAGTGGATCTAAGTGACTTCCTCTGATCATCAGTGTTTCTCACCAGAAACTCCACGATCCTCGAGTTATCCTCCGAAGTAATCAGAGTTGAGTACCTGTAATCGATCTCGGTCTGTACACGGAAGACAGAGGAAACAAGGTTCCTGAAGGCGAGATCCCGGGATGTCACGCTGTAGCCGTCAGATACGTTTATTCTCCAGAAGTAGTTTTTCAGAGACCTGAGATCACCCCACTCGTAGCTAAAGGTGCCTCCGGAGAAGTCACTTCTCTCGGCCAGTACCTCTGAATCTGGACCGGTTACGTTGATGAACTTCACCGTCATATCTTCTCCGTCCTGATCCGTAAAGGCCGCGGAGAGCTCTACGGAGTCCGAGACCGTCCTGGAGTCATCCTGAGGCACGACGTTAAACACTTCAGGGGCGCTGTTGGGAATCCTGTGAAACCTCTCCGTGAAGTTGGAGTCCGCATCGGTGTCCGTGACCGAGACACGGACACGCAACCTCTCAGTAGGCTCGAATCCCTCGGTATAGTTGTTGATGTTGCTGTAGCTGCATCTTGCGGTAAGGGAGTCTCCGAATCCATAATCAATCTCCATCGAACGATCTATTACGTTTCCGTCGCCGTCAGATGCACGGACACGGCAGGAGGTAATATCGTCGTCTCCCTCGAGGTCCCTGACACGGGCGGAGACGTTGAACCTGTGGCTGCCCGGGTAGTCACTGAAGACGGGTCCTCTGGTAACGTTCGGGGGGTCTGTACGTATAATATACTCCTTGAAGCTGGAGTTCATCTGCTGGTCCGGCTGGCCGAAGTCATCGAAGGCCTGGACCTCACACTTCAGCTGGTCGCCCTCGTCGTAGTTTCTCGAGTCCAGGTTTGCCTCGACCACCGAGCCTTCAGAGACGGAGGCAAAGATCTGGCTGCCAACCCTTTCACCATTTACGGACCAGAGAAACTCCAGCCTGCCTGTATCATCGTCCGGATCGTTGAACGGGGCCCTGCAGAATGCATCCTGTCCGTCGAAGATCGGGTCCTTCAGGCCGATGTCGCTGGCAGAAAGCCTCGGGCCGGTATCTGCTGCCCCAGGGGCTGCAAAAACCAGGAATGCAGAGACCAGGTACAATCTCCTCATTATCCAGTGAATAGCTCTTGACAGTGAAAAAAGAACCCGTGAAACCGTACGGACTTAAATTGTTTCAGGAAAGTTTGAACCGTATGAAGCTTGAGGAGTTCAGAAACTTCTTCTTCGATCTGGACGGCACCATATGGAGATGGGACGAGACCGTAGACGGAGCCCAGGACATGCTGAAAACCCTGAGAGACGCAGAAAAAAACGTATACTTCCATACCGACAACACCCTGCTCTCGAGAAAAGGGTACGCAAGAAGGCTGGAGAAAAAAGGCATACAGGCAACAGAGGAAGAGATAATTACATCAGGATACGTCACCGCAGAGATACTTTCGGACCGCGAGATACTCAAGGTCTATGCGGTAGGCGAACAGGGACTCACAGAGGAACTGACCGAGACCGGCATCAAGATAACAGAGGACGCAGACCACGCTGTACTCGGCCTGGACAGAAAGATAAACTACCAGAAGATGGAGAAGCTCCGAAAAAGAATCTCGGAAGGCCACAAACTGTTTAACTGCAGTAGCGAAAACCTGTTTCGGAGAGAAAACTCCAAGCTACATCAGGGCGCCATAGCAGAGTCCCTGAGCCAGTTCGGAGACGTAAAGCTTACCGGCAAGCCTTCGGAGGCATACAGAAAGGTTTTCAAGAACTACTTCTCGTACTTCCCGGGTAAGTCCCTCTTCGTGGGAGACAGGCTGGCGGACATAGAGACAGGGAACCGGCTTGGAATGAAGACCGCAGCTGTGCTGACCGGAGACATCACAGAGAAAAAGATAAACCAAGCAGATGAGGACGCGGTACCGGACTACGCCTTGACAAGTCTTGACAAGGTTCGGAGACGGATACCCTAATCCTCTGCATAGGCATCTATAAACTTCTTTACCGCTTTTCTCCTGTGAAACTCTTTTTCCTTCAGCCCCGGGTTCTCCGCCAGGGTCTCATCCGAAAACTCCGGTACGAAGAACCTGTTGTACGGCAGGGAATCATGTGGATCTCCACGACCTGACCCAGGTATTCTGCCATGAAGCTCTCCTGTGAATACCTTGATGTCGCCCTCCATGAACGCTCCTATAGCGGTCCTGAAGTAGGCTGATCTATCGGACTCATCCCTCAGGAGAGATATAAGCTTCTCTACGCCCGCAGTCCTTGCAAAGAAAGCGGACTCCGCTCCCGGAAACCCATCCAGGGCCTCGATGTAGAGGCCTGTATCCTCGACGATTACGGTATCCTCCTCCGAGACAAGTCCTTTCTCCAGTGCCACTCTGCGTGAGTCTCTCAGCTTTCTCTCCGCCACTTTCTCTACGTCCCAGGCATCTATCTCGGGAGCATCAGCATCTATCTGAACCAGGTCCAGGTTCTGATCCTCAAAGACAGGCTTCATCTCCCGGTACTTACCATTATTTCCGGTCGCGACATAAACAGTTTCCATACATGCCAAGTAAGTTCTGCACTCAAAAAGCCCGGTGCGCAACGGCGGCCACAAAGAGAAGTCAACCTGAAATCATCGACAAGCGTCTCAACAAGATGCAAAGAAGGCAGTTATGCAGGAAAGAGAGGACACTGATTTTAAAATCTTAGACCAATACGATCTTTAGGTGTCTGATATCGAGGATAATCGCAAGGTCACGGTTACGTCCGCGCTCCCGTACGTTCATGGAGTGCCACATCTGGGAAACTTTGCAGGATCTGTGCTGCCGGCGGAACTCTACCACAGGTATCTGGATCTACGAGGTGTAGACAACGAGTTCGTCTGTGGTGGAGATGTACACGGTACGCCTCTGGAGCTGGAGGCTCTGGAAAGAGACGAGAACCCGGAGGATATCAAGGACGAACAGGTGAAGAAGGTGAAAGAGGCCTATGAGAGCCTGGACGTAGACTTCTCTATCTTCTCCGATACTCACTCGGAGTACAACAGGAGACAGACACATGAGATGTTCGAGGAGCTTTACTGCTCCGGCTTGATAGATGAAAAAACCCAGAACATGGCTTTCTGCCTTGAAGACGAAAGATTTCTGCCCGACCGTTACATAGAGGGAGAGTGTCCGAACTGTGAGGGCCTGGCACGTGGAGACCAGTGTGATGACTGTGGCAAGCTGGTCGAGCCCGAAGAGATCATCGATCCGGAGTGCCAGATCTGTGGAAGCAGGGAGATCGAGTTCCGTGATACGAAACATCTCTTCCTTGATCTGGGCGAGTACAAGGACGAGATACGTGAATGGCTGAAGAACGGAGACCGTGTACCGGAGAACATGGAGAATCAGATACTTCATGACCTTGAGGAGGCGGAGGACCGCTCGATTACACGTGATCAAAACTGGGGTTTCGAGGTGCCTGTAGACAGGGTAAACGAAAGAATAGAGGAAGAGAACCTGGACGTAGAGAGTCTTGATCCGGATACCTACGAGGAAAAGGTCCTGTACGTCTGGTTTGACGCACCGATAGGATACATCGGTTTTACACGTGAACTTTTTGAGGACGAGGGCTGGCAGGAGTACTGGAACAAGGACGCAGAAACGGTTTACTCGATAGGAAAGGACAACGCAATCTTCCACGCCGTAATCTGGCCGACGATGCTTCTCGGGGCCTCAAACCAGGAGATAGAGTACAGCATGCCGGACTACGAGTTCATCCAGCAGTACCTCATGTGGGAGGAAGGAGCCTTCTCGAAGTCCCGAGACAGAGGTGTATTCATAGACGAAGCGGTAAACGTCTACCCGGCGGATTACTGGAGGTTCTACGTGACAAGAATGCTGCCGACAGACCACGACACCAACTTCTCATGGAAGGACTTCGAGGCAGAGATCAACAACGTACTGAACGATACCGTCGGAAACTTCGTGAACAGGACACTTTCGCTCTCGGAGAAATGGTTCGACGGCGAGTTCCCCCTAGGAGAACCTCGAGAAGCCGATACAGAGACCATACACGAAGCAGAAAACCTTATCGAGGAGTACAGAGACGCCTTCGAGGAGAAGAGACCTCAGGAGGCACTGGAAAAGGCCTTAGAGCTTGCAAGGCTTGGAGACAGGTACCTCTCAGAGGAAGAACCCTGGAACAACGAAGACCGGAGAGCAGAAACCATAAACGTCTCGATCAGGATCATCCGTGGACTCGGAGCCACACTCTACCCTTTCATGCCGGAGACCAGCAAGAACATAGAGGAGATGCTGAACGCCGATATACATACCTCAGAAGGAGTGGACGAGCTTACAGATCCTCTTCTCGGAGGACTGGAGCCCGGCCACGAGCTGGGAAAACGGGAGATACTCTTCGAGAAGATCGATACATCCGGGAAACAGGAGGAACAGGAAAACATGCAAAAAGACACAGAACATGAGACACAGGACGAAAACAGATTCAACCAGGAAACCGTAAGCTACGAGCAGTTCCAGGAGATGGAGATCAGAACCGGAGAGGTAGAGAAGGTTGAGGAACATCCGGACGCCGACCGCCTCTACGTTGTACAGGTAGATGTAGGAGAGACAAGTCTCCAGACGTGTGCAGGCCTCAAGAACCACTACACGAAACAGGAGCTTGAAGGCAGGGAGGTCGTGGTACTGGCAAACCTTGAGCCTTCGGAGCTACGTGGCAAAACCTCCGAATGCATGATGCTGGCCGCCGAATCCGAAGACGGTGAAAAGGTGTCCCTGCTGGATATCGAGAAAGCCCACGAACCCGGAGACGAGGTACTTTGATGCGGAGAATCCGGGTTCAGGATACTGCACGAGGATCGTAAATGCAACATGAGGAATCAGGAATAAACGGAGACGTCGCCGTCGTAGCGGTACAGAGAAAGAACAAGGTACTGATGCTGAAGAGAGCAAGTCACGAAAGCTCCGCAGGCAGATGGAACCTGCCAGGCGGAAAGATAGAGGACGGAGAAACCCGGGAAGAAGCAGCCAGAAGAGAGTTAGAGGAGGAAACAGGTATCCACGCAGAGAACCTGGAGCCGGGAAAGTCCTGTACCGGGTCCGGGGAAAGAGGACTATGGAGGATACACCCGTTCAAGACCAGGACAGACGGCGAAGTAAAGCTTAACGAGGAAAGCTCTGAGTATGCATGGGTTCGCCCGGAAAAGCTTCAGGAAATGGATACCCTCGGAGAAAAACCTCTCAAGATTCTAGGGATTACAGGATAGAAAAAGAAAGGTTCGGTTACGTGGGCCCTGACGGATTATTCAGGTCTCGATCCTGACCTTCTCCAGACCGACATCTCTCGTGTCTACGGTTTCTCTGAGTTCCTCCAGGGAGTCCTGTGCCATCCTCCTGTACTCATCCTCAACCATGTTTGTTACTTAGACATAACAATTTAAGTACCTTCGGGTGAGAGGTTACAAGATTGAGGTTCCACAGGCTCAACATGGAAGGAAAAGAGACTGAACAGGTCTCGGTCGCAGTACCTTACAGCACGGACAGAAACCGGTTTCTGGTGGCGAAGAGAGCGGAAACCATGGATACACATCCCGGACTCTGGAACTTTCCGTCAGGAAAGATAGAGAGCGGGGAAGAACCTGTAGAGGCTGCTCTACGGGAGCTACAGGAGGAAACCGGTCTGGTCGGAGAGGTACTGAGGACCGCAGACGCCTTCGAACAGGAGACGGAGGACGGAGACTTCAAGGTTCACCCGGTACTTGTACTTGTCTCAGGTGAACCCGAACTCAACAGAGAACACACAGAGTACAGATGGATCAGTAGAGACGAAATGAAGAAACCGAAGTCCGTACCCGGTTTACTGAGAAACCTCGAGAAGCTCGGAATAGATAAAAACCTCTCCGATCCCAACGAAGACAGGTGAAACCGCTGACATCGAAAAAACCGGTACTGAAAGCCCTAGTCACAAACAGAGGAAAGATACTTGATACAGGAAAAGAGCTTCCGGAGACAGAGCCTGGAGAGAATCCTGAAGAATCCATCAAGGCCGAGCTCGAGGAACAAGATCTTGAGACAGAGGTACACCGGGTAATAGACGTAAACTCCAGGGAAGAAAAGCTGGAGATACTTTACCATCTCGAGGCAGACTCCAGAAACGGAGACTGGATAGAACCAGAAAAAGCACAAGACATCTACGAGCTGCCGGAATCCCAACGCATCAGAAACTTCCTGGAGAAACTGGAGAAGATACCTACACGTTGACGTTATTTATCACTTTCTCATTATAAATTTTCTATGAGTTTTACAGCAGAAATCCAGGGAGAGGCTGAACCTGAAGATGCCTCAGAGCAGTTCGAAGGATACTTCCGGGAGGCGGCAAAACATCATGTCGCCGATTCCTCACGGAGAGAAGAAAATACGGAGGTAAGCTTGGAGATCGGAGATAAGACATTCTCAGATAGATTCGACGAAGACGACATTCTTGGCGGCGAACACGAAAACGATACAGGAATAGGCATACTGGATGCGTTTGCCGAGAATGAAGTAAACGCGATGGTGGACACACCTGATCATCAAATGCAGGAGAAACCGGGTCTTAGAACGCCTAATAGGA
>ERZ1034569.744-NODE-744-length-11494-cov-17.956202_pt1 | contig 11494 bp, 4 predicted proteins | sample MGYA00520706_ERZ1034569 | MGnify/ENA primary metagenome ERZ1034569 (study PRJEB33760, sample SAMEA4777722) | hypersaline lake metagenome | biome: hypersaline environment; feature: brines | place: Spain | collected 2014-08 | depth 0 m ...
TCGAACTCAGCCATTACTGATATATCACCACTGGCGCTACAAACCGATTCGGGTTTGAATACAACCCTGACGCCACCTCCAATTGAGGAGGTGATTAATTCCAGGCAATTGATACGAGATCTGTGACTTCATTCCTTACAAGAGTCATTTCTGGTCAAAAATAGTGATAGGAGTCTCCGAGAGCACGCTCTGTGGAAACACAGGCGGAAATAAAATAGAGCTAATTATTATGTTGCTATCGGTAATCATAGATACTACCGTAATCAGAGTATATGATTTTAATATAAATCCAATATAAGTTACAATTACTGTTTATCACTGATTGCAATGTTAGAGCAGTTAACTCAGATACACTGCTCAAATCAACGAGTGTTAATCATGCTTGGAATAGATGATACAACTCTTCCTAAAGTTACATAGAACAAATAGATGAACATATGCACCGGAATGGAACAAGTACTCAAATAAATCACGTTTCTGTGTCCAAGTAGTTCCTATACACTAACGAATTGATCAATGCGAAAACTAAAGTTACACGCAATCTTACCAAACCGTCAATTCACCGTATATAAAATCATATATTGTGTTATCCTGTCTATGATTACCTAAATTACAAGTATATAGGCGAAAGCGATCTCCGTTGTCAAGTTTTAATTGTATATCTGCCATATCCATTTATTGAATATGTGTATATATAGACATAATTACGATTTAGGAGGATCAAATAAAACCAAACCGAGGGTAATAGAGTGAAAGTGTACGGCAAGAGGATACATTCGATCATATCGGCTGGGTTATACATTTAGACAGCACAAAGAAACGACACAGAATCTACCTAATCGAAAGCATACTATCCGATTACAGATACGCTGTGAATGGCAACCGTTAGTTTATGTCTCGAATGCTAGTTCAACAACGTCATCGAAGTCGACATTCCCGTCATTATCAAAGTCAAACTGATCTGTGTTCTGTTGAACAGCATCACTCTCGATATTGAACGCTAATGCAACAACATCGTCAAAGTTGAGTTCTCCATCTCCATTAATATCCTCAAGTTGTCCATCATTGTCGATGTCTGTTGCTGGACGGTTGCCTGTGACGACTGGGTTTCTCGATGGACTCTCGAACGCGAGAGCAACCACATCATCAAAATTAACAACTCCGTCGTTGTTTATATCAAATAGATCACTATTCTGCTGAATGGGATCAGTACCTGTATTAAACGCTAATGCAACGACGTCGTCAAAATTGAATTCTCCGTCCCCATTGATATCTTCGAGTATGCCATCATCATCAGTGTCCGTTGCAGGGTTATCCCCTTCCACGACAATTGTTTCATCTTCAGGTCCGGTAACCGCTCCAGTTACTGCAATCGCGATTGATGAAAGATCTTCAGCTGTCGCCTCATAAATGAACGACGTTCGGGACTCGTCAACAACGGTCGTTGAAACCGGCTGGTATGACTCTATTTCCTCGTTATATTGGAATAATGAGACATTTCCTGACGGGACCTCAAGAGTATTCAATATTGCTTTGCTAGCACGGAATCGGAATTGTATGTTTCTCACAGTATTATCACCTGTAACAGAAACATCAATAACTCGAAGCGGCTCTAGACCTTGCGACTGTATAGGCTCGACAGTATTAGAAGCTTCACCACTTGGGAATCCGTTTGTCTCAATCACAAATCTGGTCGTATCAGTGACGTTTGGCTGGAATCCACGAAGACTCGCGTTAGTGGAGAGATCACGATTAAATTGGACGAGTGACTGTTGTCCAGCGGTGTCAATACCCCGGAACTCAGCAGTAACACTACCAATTGTAATGTTTACGAAAGTACCTGTATTTGATAAGAATATAGACTGACTCGATTGACGCGGGTCATTTGTTGCGATATTTAACACGGCCGTCTTTGAACCTGATGACTGTGGTGCCAATTCAACCGTGACCGTCGTTGATTCACCGGGCTGTAATGTTGTCCCATCAACACTGTTCGCGTTGGTAACTGTATAAGCAGTCGAACCAAGGATAGCAGGCGAATCAAGCGTAACACTAGCAGAGGCAGCAATGTCATTCCGGATTGTTACCTCTCGTGAGGTGTTCGACCCAACCCCGACAGTTCCGAACTGGAGAGCGGGTGACGAGCGGGTGAGCGCCGGCGTTTCTCCGGTGCCGCTGAGAGCTGTGTCAACACCCGTAGTTGATGCATTCGTTTCAATGGTAAGCGTCGCTGATTGCTCATCACCGTCCTGTGCAGCGGTAACTGCATTCTCAATGATTCCTGGTCCAAAGCCACCAGGAGCGAACTCAATCTGAGCGGACTCTGTCGAGCCCGGGGAAATGACATCCGGTGTATTTCTCGTTCGGAACTGCGCGTCTGCACCGCTGATTGAAACTTCACTGACAGCCAATGGGACATTGCCTGTATTACTCAACTGAAGCGTTTCTGTTGAGTCCTCACCAACCCGCGTTCGATCAAAGGTAACTGATTGTGATCCAATCTCAAATCCAGGGCTTGTTGCTGTGGCTCCGAGACTTGCCGTAAATGTATTATCTGTTGTTTCAATTTCTAGCTGTGCATTAATCGGACCACGGACGACAGGCGAGGCACGCACAGATATATTTATACTCTCATTTGCTGTAAGTTCCTGATTATTGCTTGGTCCAGAGACGATACTGAATAATTCTGCATCCGCACCAGTCAGTTGGGTTTGTGAAATAGTCGTCGCGGCTGATCCGGAATTTTCGATTGTTAACGATTCGGTTGCGGTCTCAGCAGTCGGGATATCTCCGAATCCAATTGCACCGCGTGAGAGTTGAATAGCCGTGTCGACACTACTTCCACTCAGCGAGGTTGAAACCGCTTCTGTCGTCGGATCGGTTGTATTAATCGTAATCTGTGCAGTTTGAGACCCAGCCTCTGTCTGTGGTGCGTATGCGACTGTGATGTTTGTCTGTTCACCAGGAAGAATTTGCGCTTGCCTATCACCACTGATAATGCTAAATGCATCCGTGTCAGTCCCTGTGATAACTGGCGAGTCGGTCTGGAGCACTCCAGCACCAGTGTTAGAGATGGTTATTGTTCGACTTGCGGAGCTGCTAACTGGTATTTCAGCAAACTCAATGCTCTCAGTGCTGAGTGATGCCTGTGGTCTTGTCGCGTTTACTGAGAGCGCAACAGGATCAGGATCTGTGTCCTGCTGAGCGTCCGTCGTCACAATAAGCTCATCTGTCACAATATCAGATGCCTGATTAGGAATATCGCTCGCCTGTGGCGTGGCAATCACTTCGATTATACTTCTTTGTCCTGGAGCGAGTGTCTCTGTGGATATTGAACCGGTCTCGAAGCTATCACCGGTCTCTACACTTTCGATAGATATTGAATCACCACCGGTGTTCGTGACTATCACCGTCTGTGTGGATGACTGCGCTCCGACTGGCACAGCACCGAATGCAAGTTCTCGGTCAAAGGGTGCAGCGATTGTTGCGTTACCGGCGAGGACAGTCGCTGTGACTGCTGGTGTCAAGATTGGCTGATTTGGGTCATTTGTTGGTAATTCGATGGTTGCTGTTTGCTCACCCGAGACATCCGAGTCGGGTGTATACTGAATTGGGATTTCAGCAGTGGACTCGCCACCGATCGTAATTGTCGGGTCTTCGGTTGCAATGCTAAATTGGTCATCTGAGATTGTTGTCCTGGTGAGGTCAATCGTGACATCTGCGCCAGGAGGTCCTCGGTTCTCGATGCGAATATCACGCGTCGTCGTTTCATCTGGACCTGTGAATCCAATTGAAAATGAATCCTGTGTAAGTTCTGTAACTGGTGGATCGGAGACTGCTTGTATATTGATTAGTGTCGTTTGATTTTCACCGGTGACATTCACTGTAGCAGTTGTTTCTCCAATGCCGGTTGGAGTAAATTCGATGGTAAATGTCTCAGAGGAATCGCCTGGTATTGCCGACGGGGCATTGGTGATAGTTAATTGTTCTTGTCCAGTTGCGTCACCCTCAATCTGCGCCGTAAGTGCTTGGATATCCTGCTCACCATCATTTGTGACAGTCACCGATACTGATTCTGACTGATTTCGTCCTGTTGTTATCTGGACACTTGATGGACTTGCAGTTAGGTCTGTCTCGATTCCAGTGCCGCTTAAATCAACCTGGATATCCTCGTCGGCGTTTGTCGTGAGCGAAACTGTCTGTTCAGTTGACACAGCAGCATCTGTTGGGGAAAACCTCACATTGAGTGTCTCAGTCGTGCCAGGTGGAATCGTTAGGCTTTCTGAGTCTGTAGCAAAACTAAATTCTGTTTCGTCGATGGACGATTGCGGAAGTTGAACCTCAAGATCAGCTGTCTCAGCGGTATTTGTAATTACAATGCTTTCTGATATCGTCGAACCGACCGGCACCTCACCAAAGTTGAGATCTCGGTTGCCTGTATTCGCTAACTCTGGCGTCTCTATTGTTGCACTTACTGGGATAGTTTCCTCAAACCCACCATCAGCGGTGACTGTGATATCTCCGTTTGCTGTGCCAGGAGAAGCGTCTGCATCTATCTGCACTGGGATTGACACTGAATCGCCACCGCTTAATTCTGCTGGGAGGCCTGTGTTTGGAATGACAAATGGTCCACTCACAGATACTGACGGATCTATGAGCGCCCCAATACCAGTGTTCGATACTGCCACGAACTGCGTTGAGGCGTCATCACGAGTAACGGTTCCAAAGTTGAGTTCCGATGGGGAGACACTAAGTTCCGGTCTGGCAGTCGTCCCTTGGACTCTGATTGTTATGTCCGGATTGAACGTTGCGTTTGTCTCAATTGTGACAGTGCCAGATTGTACTCCTCTGGTCAGCCGATTATATGTAACCTCGGCAGTTTGACTCTCGCCAGGACGGATCTCATCACCAGCAGTAATTCCACTCAGGCTGAATGGAGTTGTATCACTAAACGTAGAGAGACGTGTAATCTCTAATGGCTGACTTCCAGTATTCTCTACTGCGATAGTCTCAGTTTCTGATTCATCGATATCGCCGACACCAAAGTCGATCCTCTGTGGTGATATCGATAGCTGGGCAGCAGTCCCTGTACCACTAACTGCGACTGAGACTGTGCCAGAGGGGGCATTTGTGCGCAGATCAATTGTAGCATCATGCGACTGCGCTTGTGATGGAGCGTACTGTACAGTGACCGAATCCGATTCACCTGGTTCAATATCGCCAACGTCATCAGTGAGGCTGAACTGACCCACATCACCGCTGGCGAGTGCTGCATCAACAACAAGCGTATCTTCACCAGTATTTTCGATTGTGATCGTTTCACTCTGTTGTCCGGTTGTTGCTGGAACGTCACCAAAGGAAACTGACTGTGGGGATACGCTGACACCGGGTTCAGGCGTCCCTGGAGTTGGAGTTGGAGTTGGAGTTGGAGTTGGAGTTGGAGTTCCACCATCCCCATCATCAGCCTCCTCACCAACAGCGAAAGTTGAGAACCCTGGTGTATCAAACTCGATAAACTCAGTGCCGCCACGTGTCACGGTTCGAGTAGTCAATTCAGTAAACGTATCTTGATTCTCGTTGTATCGGTACACGACCGCGTCGGATGGGTCATTGATACTCGGAGGCGACGAGACATTTACCGTTGCTTCCGAATCACCACTTTGTAGTTCTGCATCAATACTGAGATATGCGGCATTACTCAAATCCACCCTATTAGTTGCATCAGGGACGCCACTCGGTGGTGATGAAATCCCAGCAACAGAGACTGAACCGGAAACACCAGAGAAGGAGACTTGTGATACTGGTCCGCCCAAGCCACTAAAGCTGGCAGTGCCACTAGATGCTGTTTTAACCGCTCCTTCAGCGATATCAATTTCTCCGGTATCTGTGGTAAACGCGGATGCATTGTCTTCAAGCGTACCAATGTAAACATATCGGTAGGTGCCGGAGCTAAAGTTTTCAAATGTCTCGACAGTCACCTGAGTGCTTGGGTCTGCATCTGTTGTTGCATTCAGTGATCCATTGAGCGTTATTTTCGGGTCAATAGGGTTAGTCCTTGGAGGATTGCCATTAATATCTTCAGCGACGAAGTCAACAACAGCACCAAGATTCAGTGTGCGAGAAACCCGACCATCAGAAAGGTCGATTCCATTGACTGAGATCCCCTCTTCAACCGATGCGACACCGTTTACCTCAGCGATAGAGTGATCGAGTCTCGAGTCCTCAGAGATATTAAAATCTCGAGTAATATCGCTTCGATCGGTATTAATATCAAAAACACCATCACTGCCTCTTACACGACTGTGGTTATAAAAAAGCACAGTGTGTTCCACATCGCCACTATCGGCTTCGGAAAGCGGTCCAGAAGCATCAATCTCGAATGTTGCGTTTCCACCAGCAACAACAGACGATGGAGGGGTAACATCCAACGGTTCGGAGGATGAAGTTCGTTGGAAGGGAACCGTTTCAACGCCAAGAATTGTGACATTCGATTCGGTTGAAATATCTCCACCTGGTCCGCCCCTCGGATTGGTTACGTCGAATCCCTCTCCTTCACCACCAGGAGTGGCGACCATATATATATAATGTCCTGGGCTTGGGGGGTCATGATCAAACTCTATAGTGCCATCGGAACCAAGCGACACGTTATTTTTTAATCTTTCAAACGTCGCATTCTCATTTGCGTTCTCAGTGGTGAGTGCGTCAATTGCTTCAGTGAACGTTCTAGCAGGATCACCGCCACCGGTCGCGCGAGCAGCGATGACATCAACTCTTGTATCACTGAGATCAACATCAGTGTTCGCTCGGGATGTCTCATATCTGATACTGATACTCTCATCAGCGTCTCGTACCCCCAGCGCATTCCGGTTGAGGATTTGTTCGTTATCAATAGATACCCGGAACGTCCCAGAATCAACAGGTGCTGAGGTTGCCGCGTCAGAAAAGTCATGTCGAAGTGTGAAAATTCCCCGTTCCCAAACATCAACAGTGTCTGTTGCGTTAAATGTCCGCGAATCTGGAATCTCACTGGGTGGGTTTGCACTTGCCGTTCCTGACATTCCCACCGGGACTGCGATTGCACTTATGACTATTAGCAATGATATTAGGATTGCTTCCGCTGACCGACCTTGGCTCATGCATGAAAGTCATACTAAAGTGATAAATATTTTTTCGTATAACCTCGGAGATGAGTTCTTCATTTGACTCGAAATATAATATCAAATAAATTGTATATCTAACGGAGTCATGCTAAAATACAATATATAAATCCGTTTATTCTGAATATATAGATCGTCCTATTATTGCTGCAAGGATAGCAACCACTGCAAGCGACTGTGGAAGATGTGTTGGTGTACTTACTGGAGTTGTTGACGTCTCAGTCATATCTTTCGACGAAGATGATGCTGCTGTTGCAGACATATCAGCACTATTGGACGTAGGATCTGGAGACGATTGGGGAGTATCAGTCGCTGTCTGTTCGGTATCACTAGCTGTGGAGGATTCATCAAGTGCAACAACAGCAAACGTGGAGAATCCTGGAGTTTCAGCGGTTACAATAACCTGATCTCCTGACTGTTGTGTTTCAGTTGAAAGAACCTGGATGCCGTTATCAATGACTCGAACAACTCGCAGCGCAGTCGCTGGACGCTCATTAAGTGTGGCTTGATTGAGTTCAAATTGGAGCCTTGCCTGCGAATCAGCAGCCGGAGGTGTCGAAATATCAACAGTGGTGAAAACTTGCTGCGTTGAAAATTGCTGAGTGATACTGGAGGGAGTCTCAGATAACCGGCGGACAGTCATATCACCGGCTAGTTGTACGGCGGTTTCGTCAAATGTTACACTGTCTAATGTCTGTATATCAATGTTTACCGTGACACCAGCCTCTTCAGGTGATTCATCGACAATTGGTTGAGTGACTGTCTGTGCTGCCGAACGAGAGGACGGTGTTTCAGTTGGTGTCGATGTTGCTGGCGTATCGGTTGAATCATCTGCAGGGACTGCTCCAATTTCGTCGTCATCTGTTGGCGTTGGGGTAGGCGGATCGGTCAGTTGCACTGATGTCGGTCCACTTAATCCTAGAAGCTCCTTCTCGCCAAGCACCCGTGATCCACCCCTTACGTTCGCGTATGCATCATATGATCCAGATGAAACTGCTTGAGTATTGATCGTTGCTTCATACTCATCATTATTAGTCTGTTTGGCAGTAGCACGAAGGCTTGTGTCATCGTTCGCAAGGACAATTTCGACGCTATCTTTATTTTCACCACGAAGTTTGTCAATATCTGCTGTGACTGTCACGTTGTCCCCGACGACTGCCTCAGTTGGGGGATCAACGCTTACCGAGTATCCACGCACAACGAGTGGCTGAATTGCCTTTCGGGTCCCATTATGCTGAACAACAAATGCATATGTACCGGCTGAGAAGTCACTTTCATTTAGCGTGATATCAAATGTTGTCGTTCCTGTTCCACTCAAAGCAGTTACAATTGCCTGATTGCTATTGAATAAAAAGAGATTGACATTATCTCCAGATGGGGCGTCGACTGTTGCAGAGACTGTCTCGCCTGGATCAGCCCGTGCAACAGTAGTAATCGTGAATGTATCGCCACCCTGTGTAACCGTCCGACTAGGAACATCAACGTCGCGGTCAGTGCTAATGTCATACTCATCGGCAGCCGAGAGGGTGGGGACGCCAGTTCCGAGTAAACTGGTTATAATACAAAGTGCGATTAGTGTGCGGTATCCTATGCCCATGATAATAAGATTATTACAGGGGAAATAAAATCCTGGGATATACTTAATTCACGTCGGGAGGGTAAATGCAAGTTCGATTACATCATCAAAGTTAACATCGTTATCGTCATCGAAATCGAATAAATCAGCATTTTCTTGAACGGCATTAGTTGTTATCTCAAATGCAAAGGTAACCACATCGTCGAAATTAGCTTTCCCATCACCATTGATATCCTCGAACTGTTGATCATCATCCGGGTCCGTCGCCGGATTATCGCCAACAATTGCTGGTCCTGTACGGTTGATATTGCTAGTTTCACCGATGGCAAATGTTGAGAAACCCGGAGTGGTGAACTCAATATATACCGTGTCATCAGATGATTTGGATGATGTATTTAGTCGGCTATATTCATCTGTATTCTCATTGTAACGATATACTGTCACATCAGAAGGATCATTGAACGTGTTATTAGCCAATGAGATATTGACTGCTGCTTCAGAAACATCATTACTCACGCTCGCATTTAACTCAACATAGGTAATATTACTTATACCATCTGTGAGATTAGTGCTCGGGGTATTATCTGGCGGAGTGGCGACGTTGGCGACAGAAACAGTTCCAGTGACATTTGAAAATGAGATATTCGACACTGAGTTGATCCCTGGATTCTCGAATGTGGCAGTGCCATCTGGATCCGCGAGTTGAGTCGATTCATTGATGTTACTCGGTGGCGAGGGAGTAGGTGTTGAATCATTTGTATCTGGAGGTGATGGTCCTGGGGTTGTCGGTGACTCCGGCGGGGTGTCTGGAGGCGAAGGGGTGTTTTGCTGCTCCTCGGATGTCAGTTCAATAGCCACGGGATCAGAAATTCCAAGCAGTTCATTCTCACCAAGAACCTTCTCACTACCCCGGACAGCTATGTATATATCGTATGATCCATTTGAAAGTGATTCAGTGCTGATTGTTGCTTCATATTCGTCATCAGAATTTTCACTCGCGGAAGCCACAGGAGTACTTGTACCGTTATTCGCAACGACCATCTCAACACTACTCTTATTTTTATTATGAATCTTGTCAATATTTGCTGTGACGGTTATATTATCTCCAGTGGTTATTTTCTGTGGTGAGTCGATATTGCTCACTGAATATCCACGTATAATAAGTGGTTTCACAGACACAATCGTGCCACTCTGCTGGAGAACAAGAGCGTATGTGCCGGCAGTTGGTGAGGGAGTAAAGTCGTTACCATTCAGTGTGATATCAAACGTTGTGGTCCCTGTTCCGCTGAACCCAAATGCAACAATCTCCCCATCACCATTATACACAAACAAGTCAATACTTTTGCCTTCTGGCGCGGTCGCGGTCACAGAAACAGTCTCAGCTAAGTTTGCACGAGCAGCCGAGTTGATACTGAAAGAATTTCCTTGGAACTGCTCGGTCCTGTCGGGAATATCAACATCGTGGTTCGTTGAAAGTGCATAGCTTTCTGTACCTGCAACAAACGCTGGCACAGTTACGCTGAACACCAGTAATATTGAAATCAAAGTGATATATAGCGCTCGTGGCATGTTACGTATCGAAAATATCATTTGCGGGTTAATAAAATATGCTTACTACATTCTCTTGATGAATGAGTGACTGGATTTCAACTCGTAAAGGTCAGGTATGGCTAAATCGAAGATATTTATAAATTCACCAGTAGTTATTGTGTACTCTAATTATCCCTGGTCATAATTCTTATTCCATGTATTTTCACAGGATACCCTGCTGTTAGCTATATACTGACATAATATATCAAGTGATTAATACTTACATACACGCATTCTAATTGATTCTACGCTGATGTTGTGGGAGTATCTGTAGATGGGAAATCATATTATTTTGTTATTACATGTTAGTAGTGATTGAAGAATATATGGAGGATTCACTTACAGAAATTTGACAATTACATTACGCTGCACATAATAATACAGTCGAAAAATCGTATTATTACTAGTCCATATGACACTTATACGAGCGTGCTCGGTAATGTTGGTTTGATGATACCATATGTACAGGATTTTAGATAGAAATTGTGTCATAACCACATCGATACGCCGCTGAGTTGCTGATGTCAGTACTCCGCAAATTATGCTATTCATAATAGATAGCAGTGATCGCCGTCTCGGGTGTGCTCACGAATACAATATGTTTGTTACAAAGCAAATTCAGATACGTGGATTACGTGTAGAGAATCAACTTTCCTGAGATATCTGCCGGCGCAGTGTGGTTATCAAGAGTGGCACAGGGAAGAACGGTGAACATATTATTATCAGCACTCTTAAACAAGTGGCGGATCCACAAAATGAGGGTATTAATCGATATGAATTAGACGTTAAAGTGATTCTACACTTGATAGATACAATTGTTATCTAATCGATGTTTTAGCTGGAGATATGACAAGTATCACATCCGGCTCTGCATGTTTAAGTAAGACCGCGGTATACACGGCGTTGACTGCCGATGCTGCCGATCACGGACTTCCTTCCGTGCACTGATCCATTAGAAGAGTTCGATTCGCTGTCGTATCATTAGAGTCATCACGCCAAAGCGTGCGTCACCGGAATTGCACGAGAGGTTCTTCCAGCCGGAAGCGACCGGGCGTTCAACAAATTCTTTCCCGAGTACAATTGGGACGAAGAACAACTCAACCACGAACGATTGGAGGAATTGCAAAATCACGGTGACACGAAGTGGTCAAGGGACGGCTACATCATCATC
>ERZ1034569.746-NODE-746-length-11491-cov-9.091028_pt1 | contig 11491 bp, 9 predicted proteins | sample MGYA00520706_ERZ1034569 | MGnify/ENA primary metagenome ERZ1034569 (study PRJEB33760, sample SAMEA4777722) | hypersaline lake metagenome | biome: hypersaline environment; feature: brines | place: Spain | collected 2014-08 | depth 0 m ...
AGCTGGGTGTGAGTGGCAGATACGTTAATAACATTGGAGCGGATAATTCAAATAATGATTTTACCCGATGAGCATTCTCTTGCCAGAAGTGTTGAACCACCTGGTCTATGCCGCGAGCAAGCGAGGAAATATCGAAGGCAATCTACTCGCAGTAATCGTGGTAACGCTCAGCACGAACATGAGGGTGAGAGTATTTTTTCCTCAAGGACGCAGCAGTGTACCATCTCGGATTTCGAGATGAGAGGGAGTCTCTTCAGACAGAACGGGCAGACACAGCGCCAGCTTACGTTCGAGGATAGAGCGAAAGAGGTTCTCACTCGATACTTGACAAACGGATGTTTCAATGGTAGCTAATCAGATCGAAAATGAAGGGGCTGACGTGGGGAATAATAGCGAGGTAACCTCGAAATTCGCGGTCCCTGGAATGGATTGCCCCTCGTGTGCGGGAAAGGTCGAGAGTGCACTCGACAAGATAGGGGCAGCCAGAACATACGAAACCCAGCCAACAACTGGAGCGGTGATCGTCACATACAATTCTGCCAGCGTTAGCCAAACAGATATCATCGCTACCATCGAGAGTGCCGGGTATGAGGTTACAGAGACTCCAAGCGACGAGTCAGCACAGCAGGAAACAACCGAAGAACGTGAGAGTATCTGGACGAGTTCACGTGCACTCAAAACATGGGTCAGCGGTGGCTTCGTTGGGCTGGGATTGCTGTTTGAGTTCCTCCTAATTGGGCAGAATATACAACTTGCGAGCCTTCTTGATGCGAATCTGTTCGTTGCTGATGCACTCTTCCTTGCCGCTGTCGCCTCCGGTGGTCAAGAGATCCTCCGGAACGGCTACTATTCTGCGCGAAATCTGACCCTCGACATCGACTTTCTGATGTCAGTTGCCATTCTTGGGGCACTCGTTGCAAGTTTTGTGTTTGCTGAGGCGCTCTACTTTGAGGCTGCCACTCTCGCGTCCCTGTTTAGTATAGCTGAACTGCTGGAGCGGTACTCGATGGACCGTGCTCGAAACTCGCTTCGAGAGCTCATGGACCTCTCGCCCGATGAGGCGACACTCAAGCGAGGTGATAAAACGGAAGTCGTTTCGGTCGACAGGGTCACTGTTGGTGATACTGTCGTGGTAAAACCAGGAGAAAAAATCCCGATGGACGGAAATGTCGTTGACGGTGAAAGCGCTGTCAACCAGGCACCCATCACAGGCGAGAGTGCTCCTATCGATAAGACGAGAGGAGACGAGGTGTATGCCGGCACGATCAATGAAGCGGGATATCTCGAAATAGAGGTTGCATCTGAAGCTAGCGATAATACACTCTCGCGCATCGTCGAGATGGTTGAAGATGCACAGTCGAATACAACTGAGCGTGAGCAGTTCGTCGAACGCTTCTCGACGTATTATACGCCAGTCGTGGTCGGGTTTGCTATTTTGACAGCGGTAGGGAGTCCATTTATTCTTGGGACAAATTGGCCCACGGCTGTCGTTTATGGGCTGACGTTACTGGTTCTTGCCTGTCCGTGTGCATTTGTTATTTCGACACCCGTTTCGATAGTGTCGGGGATCACGAGTGCGGCGAAGAATGGCGTCTTGATCAAAGGCGGTAATCATCTTGAGGCAATGGGTGCTGTCGACGTCGTTGCGTTCGACAAGACAGGGACACTTACGAAAGGTGAACTCACTGTCACTGATGTCATTCCACTCAGCGGAAATTCAAAGCAAGATGTCCTCCGGTGTGCGCGTGGGCTCGAACAGCGAAGTGAGCATCCCATTAGCGAAGCAATCGTTGCAGAGGCTGGCAGCGTCGGAGCCACTGAACGCAGGATAGATGAGTTCAAGAGCATCACCGGGAAAGGTGTGCGTGCAAATCTTGACGGGAAGCCACATTTCGCTGGCAAGCCGGAACTATTTGAGGAACTAAATTTCGATCTGTCACACGTGCATGCAACAGCAAATGAGGATCTCATCACGCAGACAGTTCGCCAGATATGTAATCGAAGTAACTGTCTTGACTTGCTTGAGGAGACCGTTCCCACACTTCAGGCAGAAGGGAAGACGGTCGTCCTCGTCGGAACCGAAGACGAACTTGAGGGTGTCATCGCAGTTGCCGACAAGATTCGTCCAAGAGCGAAGCAAACCATAACACATCTCGAACGACTCGGCGTCTCTCGAACAGTGATGCTGACAGGGGATAACGAGCGGACTGCTCGCACGATTGCGACCCAGATCGGCGTCGATGAGTATCAGGCCGAGTTGCTCCCTGAGGGGAAGGTAGCCGCAATTGATGATCTGGTCGATGAACACGATGGCGTCGCGATGGTTGGTGACGGTATCAACGACGCACCAGCACTCGCAACTGCTACTGCTGGGGTAGCAATGGGTGCTGCTGGAACCGACACTGCATTAGAAACCGCTGATATCGCCCTGATGAGTGATGATCTGAGCAAACTCCCATATCTATACGAGCTTGCCAACGACGCCAATGGAGTCATTCGCCAGAATATCTGGTCAAGTCTTGCCGTCAAGGCCGGGCTGGCAATTGCGGTACCATTCGGATACGTTCCAATTTGGCTCGCCGTGCTCGCCGGTGATGCTGGAATGACAACAGCTGTCACTGCGAACGCAATGCGACTCTCTCAGATTACTCCAGGAACAGATACCGAGGCAAGCGCTTCACAATCATGATCTGTACACAGAGAATCGAGTGACACCCTCGTCCGGCGTGAACGCCAGGACATCCAATGCAGGTGAGAGACCAGCAACATGCTGGGTCGAGATTTTAACAGATGTGCACGTCGCCGATACCTGGTTTCGCCCCCGCCCCCTCCGTCGGTGAGTTAGGCGAAACCTTGTCATCGGAAGCCCGCCTCTCGGACGGGGGTTCCTTACTCAGAAACGCCTCTTGGTGGGCCTGCCACTCGCCCTAAGGTGAACTGCCTCGGTGTCAAGTGAAGTGGTTTGAGAGACCGAAGTCATCACGGAAACCGATGACCTCCAATCGGGAACGAGGCCGACGTACTCGCCCTCCTCCGCCTGTAGACGTCGTCTTTCACAACCCGTTTTCCCCCTTAGCAGTACCGCTGTTTGATCTCGAGAGAATCGTTGAGAGTCGGTCGCTCTGAGTAGCAGTTGAACTGCTTGGCAATCTCAGCGGGACTCCATTTTGGCTTGACCTCCACGAACAAGTCAGCGTGGTCTGTGACAACCTCTATTGACGTGATTTTCGTGATCGAACCGTCATATTCAGCAGTTCTTAGTAACTGCACGTTCGTCCCAAACTCACTCCATCAGCGTCGGGACTTCACACGAAATAATATAATATTTACACGAACCAATCGAATCCGTGCGGCCCCTCTTTTCTCCCACCCTCATCGCGTGAAATAGCTTCGCGCGGAGTGCTCACGACGTCAGTTGAGGGAACGTGGAAAGCCACAGATCACCCGAGCCGTCGTCGTTTATACTTAGACATACACTCTTAACAGATAGTGGACAATTAAGCCAGTATGAGCAGTGAGACCGACGACAAAGATATTCTTGCTCACGTCGTTCTTCCCGTCGCTCACGAAGAGGACGCGTTAGCGACGGCGACCGCGCTTGAGCCATACGGACCGACTCAGGTGACTGCCCTCCATGTGATAGAGGGGCCCGATGGGATGCCGGCAAAGACACCAGTTGAGCAGTCCGATAGCATCGCAGCGGATTCATATGCTGCCGTACGGTCGGTGTTCCCAGATGCTGATGAACACACTGCCTATGGCGAGGACGTAGCGACAGAGATCTTCGAAACCGTTGACAAAGTTGACGCCAGCGCCATTGCTTACCGTTCGCGTGGCGGGAATCGGCTTCTGCAGTTTCTCTCTGGTGACATATCGCTAAAATTGGTTACCAATGCAATCTGTCCGGTCATCGCCCTCCCCGTTGAGGACGAAACATGAGCGAAGAAGACCTTGCCAAGGACCTCGGGCCACTCGCAGCTCTGACGATTGGCGTTGGGACGATGATCGGTGCAGGTATCTTTGTGCTCCCGGGTGAAGCTATTCTTAACGCCGGATCGCTGGCATCCGTGGCATTCGTCTTGGGTGGCGTTATCGCCATGTTTACTGCGCTGTCGGCCAGCGAACTCGGTACCGCGATGCCTCGCTCGGGTGGGGCTTACTACTACGTCAACCACGCCCTCGGGCCAATGTTCGGGTCAGTCGCTGGATGGGCCAACTGGCTTGGACTGGCGTTCGCCAGCGCCTTTTATATGGTCGGCTTTGGTCGATATATTGCCCGTATCTTCGGTCTCTCTGGAAGTGTTGGTATCGGCCCGATATCGATCACTGTCGTGAAGATAGTCGCGCTTGTTGGAGGAGCTGTCTTTGTACTCATTAATTACATCGGCGCGAAGGAAACAGGCCGGCTTCAGAGCGCCATTGTGACTCTGCTGGTTGGTATTCTCACTGTGTTCACGCTGTTGGGAACACTGCGGGCCGAACCGTCAAACCTCCCAGCCGCAGCGGACGTTGTCTCCACTTTGGAGACAACAGGTCTGATATTCGTCTCCTATCTCGGCTTCGTCCAGATTACGAGTGTCGCAGAAGAGATCAAAGACCCTGGCAAGAATCTCCCGCGAGCAGTCATCGGGAGCGTCGTCATTGTCACCGTGATCTATGCACTTGTCTTAGTGATCATGAGTGCAGCTGTTCCTGCAGGGTTCATTGCGGATATCATCGGCTCAAATGCCGAGAACCCGATCGCTGTCGTTGAAGTCGGAGACTACATCCAAGGGGCGTCAATGGGCGGTGCCCTCCTGTTTGGTGGCCTGCTTGCGACGGCCTCCAGCGCGAACGCTTCTATCCTTGCATCCTCGCGAATCAACTTTGCCATGGGGCGTGACCGTATCGTCACTCCAGCACTCAACGATATCCATGGAAGGTTCGGCACCCCTTATCGAGCTATCGGCATCACCGGCGGACTCATTTTGCTATTCATTATCATCGGCGATCTGACGCTACTGTCTGGAGTCGCCTCGGGATTGCATCTCATCATATACGGACTGTTGAATTTGGCGCTCATCGTGATGCGTTATGTCGAACCCGAAGAATACGACCCGGAGTTCATCGTCCCACTGTATCCACTCCTGCCGATTTTGGGGGTCGTGTTTTCCTTTGCGCTGCTAATTTTCGTCGCCGGTGATGCACTGATATTATCGTTCGGTATTGCAGCGGCAGCAGTGCTGTGGTACTTTCTTTACGCTCGCACACGAACTGAAAAACAGGGAATTCTCTCAAAGCATGTTATCTCTCGCTCGAGAGCAATGCCAGACGCAGCCGTCAGTGCTGCCGCCGGCGTCCGACCAGATGGCGGACAGTTCCGCGTGATGGTTCCACTCGCCAATCCCGCACATGAGCAGGAACTCATTACACTTGCCAGTGCCATTGCCAAACAGCGTGGCGGTACCGTTGTCGCTACACATATCGTAACGGTGCCCGACCAGACGGCACTTGCCGCCGCTGCGGATCAATCCGATGAAATCGACAAGGACTCAGACAATCTGCTCGACGCCGCTCGCGAGGACGCTGAAACGCTCGGTGTCGACGTTGAAACACAGACTATTCTCTCGCATAAATCGTACGAGGCTATTTTTGACGCCGCACAAACCAATGCCGCCGATCTCGTCGTTATGGGGTGGGGCCCTGACTCGCATGGCTCCCCTGGACGGGCAGAGTCGGCAGTTGACGAACTTACCGAAGCGGTGCCGTGTGACTTCCTGATTCTGCGTGATCGTGGGTTTGACCCCTCGCGTATCTTACTCCCGACCGCTGGTGGTCCGGACTCAGAGTTATCGGCCATCATCGCAAAGCACCTTCAGACAGAGTTCGACGCCGAGGTAACTGTGCTCAATGTAACCGCAGATCCTGAACGAGGCAAGCAGTTCCTTAATCAGTGGACGATAGATAACGGATTAGAGGACGCTAATCTACTCGTTGAATCCGGTGGCACAGAGGCAGCTATCCGGAACGCTGCTGACGACGCGACGCTTCTGCTCATTGGCGCGACTGAGGAAGGACTCCTGCGTCGACTCGTCTCGGGGTCGCTCGTTCTGGACGTCGTCGAAGATGTGGAGTGTTCAGTACTACTTGCAGAGAAACATCGCGACCGTGGCTTACTCGAACGGGTATTCTAAGACAGGAGTTCCACTCTCAATTTATTGACGAGTCAAGAATCCAGCTCAATATAAGCTCACACCGAACTTGCTGATGTCTGTGGTGTCACTGATGACGATGGGTGTTCACGGCCTGAAGGCCGTGATATTACGCCCACTCCGCGTATTACAACACTCAGATTTGATGACCTCGGCGCGTAAGGGTTTCTTCGTAACACCGTGCGTCCCCAAAGATAGTGGCTGTGGGTGTGAATTATGAGTTGCTCGTCCGGGCCTCTAAAGCGAAAGAGGCGTGTGGACGAATCTCCGCTTGCACCTCTTATACGATCGCCAGTCGTCTGAGCTATCGTCTCTGGGATGATTCTCTCCCTAAAGAGAACTCTGCTTGCATTTCGGCAACACCCGAGCTGCACTCATGGCGGAGAATACGACAGGTTAGACGATGCCGCCAGTCACGAGGAGACCGATAACGACCAACAATATCGCGACTACGCTTCCACCAGCCAAGAGCGTGTTCTCCAGCGCCTTCTCGTGAACAGGCATGTCGGCGTACTCCCTGCGAAACGTCTTGAGATTCTGCTCATCATAGAAGTACTTCGTCTTCAGCGTGAACCGTTCGGTCACTGCACACCCAGTACAGACTGGCTCCTGCTCGACTCGCTCAGTTTTGATGTGGCTGTTGCAGGCGATTGCCCCGCAGTTCGGACAGTAGGTATACGTCTCGTCGACGTCGCTCGTCTCGCAGTGGACACAACGGTGAACCCCGTCGTCCAAGGTGACTCGTGAGGGGCCAGCAGCATAGTACTCGTATGGATACGAATACTGCTGTATCTCTGTCGTCTGTCGGACCTCAGGCAGATACACCGCCTCTATTGATTGCACTGAGATATCCGAGAGATTCGGTTCACACGTCTTGTTGTAGGTGACATTATTGTCACCGGTGTAAGTCACCGTCGTTGTGTGATAGTCTTGGAGGCGGTCAACAGCCCACTCCTTGTATTCTGTTTGGGTCTGCCCAAACCGTCGCTTGTCAACGTCATCGAACAACTGTGCGAACTGTTCAGCATCAAGATCGATTGTTGCATGAAGATTCTCAGTGACGAGTGCCGCAACGGTATCGTCAGCGACTTGTGGATAGCCTCGCCCGGCGTGAACCACGAACCGTGTGCGGTCGTTGATCCGGTGAATGACACCCACTGATGTCTCAAAGACGGCGTTGGTATTTGCGGTGACTGTGACCACCGGGCGGAACTGCACCCGCGAGTGTGGTGTCGATAACTCGGCGGCCGCGATGTTTTCAATATCCCGAAATGCTTCCCGGACGGGGGCATCGACGTCGGCCGCCGCATTGTACGGGCGCAGCGTCTCGTCACAGAGGATCTCAATTCGACCGTTGTAGAGGTCGAGACCTATGTCATCGGCAATTTCTCGAAGGTCCTCGCCGTCGATCAATTCGACTGGGTGTGGGTCGTCTCTCTGTCGGAGTTCGTCAGTATACTCCTGTGCAGGATTCGTGAACCGACCGGTCGTGACGACCATCCCGCGTTTCGGGCCGTCAAAATTGAATGTCGCAATTGCAGAGTGGAGCTTCTGGATGACCGGTCGGCCGACAGCCCCGGTATGTTTGCACTCGACAACGACTCCACGACGGGTGCCGTCAATAACCTCTTCCATTAGTATATCTCGGCCCTTGTCGGCCGTTTTCTTGCCCTGGCGGACGTTCTCATAGCCGAGGTTCCGGAAGACGTCCTCCATCACGTCCTCAAACTCAAATCCCGAAAGATCATCCAGCACAGCCATGCGGACAGACTATCTACGGTGGGGTGATTAAATATATTGCCGGAAACAGGTTCGCAATGTTCATGAAGCTTTGCGGGAGTATAAACAGTGGCTTGTTGATAGGTAGCATGACGGTTCGCTCTCCTCATGCATTACAGCTGCGCAAGGCGAAAGCCCATGTGTGATGAAGCCGACGAAAGAGAGCCTATCCATGCTTGAGCGCTCGGCTGGATATTCCACTGTTCAGAATCACCAACTTTGAGGACCCCTCAGCAGTATATTCCACGTGTAATAGTCGAAGTGAGCGTCGAAAACACATTCGGTAATCCGAGTCGCTCGCGCCGTCGAGAGTGGCAAGGCGCCACTCACATCCTCCGCGAGTGTAAGCAATGACTCGTGGACGGCTGGGAAGACGGATTGCTCTCTTCGTCCACCCCGGCAACATCGACAACCCGCTCTACTCGGCACTCCAGAATCAAGCCATCCGCAACGCGAAAAGCGACGACGATGACAAACCCATCGAGTACATGCGTGAGCAACCTATCGAAATCAACACCCAGAACTGGGAGATCCACACGACAGGCAACGAATCTGTCGTCATCGGATTCCGCTATCTCAGTGGTTGGTGGCACACGCCAATTCACATCCACGACAGTATTCAACAACCCGTTCGAGCCCTGCTTGACGGTGACGCTGAGAAAACGAAACTCAGCGTCTGGCGAGAAGGGACAACTGGCAATGCCCGTTCACTGTCGAGTACGACGAGCAACAAGACGACGGGGGAAAGCCCATTAGTGTTGACGTTGTCCACAACTCCATCCTCGCTGCAACACCAGACGACCTGGATGCCGAGTCTTGCTTGTGTCGTGAGTGGCAAGGAACACAAGTTCGTGCGGCGGTACTACCGTTCCCTACGTGGCTCTCTCCAGGAAACTGGGGCGTATCGCGCCCGAAACCGTGTAGGTAACAATGAGTCCCGTCGCATTCAACACATCAATCACACCCTCTCGAAGCGCTTATTCGAGCACGCCAGTCATTTCAGCAATCCCGTCATCAAACCCGAAATCTCGAAAACATCCGTGACGGGAGCGAGTGGCCGTTCTCCGAACTCCAACAGTTCATCACGTACAAGGCCGAGAAAGAAGGGATTCGCGTTGAGAAGGTGACCCTGAGAACACCAGTCAGAAGTGCAGTTGGTGTCATGAACCTGTCGGACGTTGCCGAAGTAAGTTCGGTTTGAGTGTCTGCACTGTGGGTACGTGCGCCATGCGGATTGGTTTTTGAATCCGGCTGAAAACATCAGTCGACAAAAGGGAGAACCACGGCCTAACGCCTCGGGTGACGCGAACCGCGCGGCCCGGTCGGGTGAAAACTTGACCATCCACATCGTGGGTGTCTGCCATGTGCAGATTGGGAGGCCCGCTTGACCGGGCGACACGCGCTGAAACGCACGCCCTTGGCCATAATTAGGCGGCAACTGTGACGCAGGCAACGCGAAAGCGTATGTGAACCGCCAAGGGAGCGCGCAACACTCATTTCTCATCGGGGAATCCCACGCCGTGCAGGGGAGCTCAACTAAGAGATCAAGATAGCACCGTGACTCGTAAGCGGTACGTCCGCATACGGCGTGAATTTGGTCAAGCCGCTGTCGGACCGACTCAGGCCAGTGTCACTACCCTCATAGGGACGATATAAACGGTCACGGGCTATGGACGTTTGAGTGCGCCTTCCTCGTCGAAGAGGCTGTGGCTATCCTTTGGCTCTCCGGGGTACTCACGGGCTGCGTCTGGGTGAAATGTAACGCCAAGTCCTGGTTCATCCGGAACCTCAATAGCTCCATCCTTGACGGTATGCTCGTGTTCGATGATTTCGTCACCCCACTCAACGTCTCGACTCATATGTTCAAGTACTTCGAGATTTTCAAGCCCGGCACACAGATGAACCGATGCAGCCGTACTGACGCCGGCGTTCGGGTTGTGCGGTGCGATTGTCATGTACCGAGCGTCCGCCATCGCTGCCGCATGTTGGACTTCCCGAAGGCTTCCATAATTCGTCACATCGGGTTGGATGATGTCGCAGGCCTGCTTCCGGACGATATCTTCCATCGTCTCGTTGTTGTAGATTCGCTCACCGGTCGCAACAGGCATATTGACATGCTGGGTGACGTCGGCCATCACCTCACGATCTTCGAGTTCGACCGGCTCTTCAAGGAACATGATGTCGTACTCTTCAAGAGCATCCGCGACCTCAATCGCTCCGCGTCGAGTGAATCGACCGTGACAGTCGAGAGCAATACCGACGTCCCACCCGACGGCGTCTCGAACGGCGCTGAGAAGGCTGGCGACTTCGTCAAGTTGTGTGTCGGTCAGTGAGTGTTCGTAGTGAGCGAATGGGTCACACTTCAGCGCTGGATACCCCTGCTCGTTGACTGCCTCCTCGGCATGACGCGCGTAGTTCTCTGGTGTGCGGTCGCCAATGTGCCAACCGTTCGCGTAGACGGGAATCTCGTCGTGAACTTTGCCGTCAAGAAGTTTCCAGACCGGTTCACCGTAGTATTTGCCGGCGATATCTAAAAGTGCAATGTCAATCGCCGCAGCAACTGCGTTGATGAGCTTGCCGGCCCGCCACGCGAAAGGATAGCGCCGGAGTGACCGGTTAATTCGTTTCCGATTCAGTGGGTCTTCATCAATCACATAGTGTTTGTGTGCCTCTGCGGTGGCTTCGAGAGCTGCGGTCAGACCTTCACCACTCAGTGCCTCACCGACACCGCTAATACCTTCGTCTGTCTTGACTTGGACGAAGAACCAGTTCCGCCAGTCGGCGTCAACCACGAACGTCTCAACGTCGGTTACTCGCATAGAGATATTTTTTGAGGAACTGAAAAAGCTATTCCGACTTCGATACAGTCACAGGATTTGCTGGAATCGCCGGGCGTGGACTCTACAGGCAGAGTAGGCCGAATGCCTCAACCCGAATCACAGATTTCCGTGATGATGCAACTCTCCGATTCTCAAGCCAATTGACTCCAAAACTAAGGCTACAACCTTCTTTTCGGAGATGAAAACACGGTATGGCTCCGCGTTTCACCGAAACTGTCCGACCATCTAAGAGGTGAGCTTGGCGACACGTAAGGCCCGTTTGACCTGCTCACACGAGCGATGAAGTCCGGCACTGGCCGAGGTAGTTATCTCACATGAACATGAAGAATTGCACGTTACCGTGATGAACGAACCCGCCGATCTTGATACACAAACAGCCGCAGAAACAGTCGTCGGTGTCGATATGAACGAAGACTGCGTTGGCGGTACCGACTAAAGCGGAATCGAACATCCTGTTATCATTGACTCTCCAGATATCAAAGAACAACGACGCCGCTATGTTACGATACGGAAACAGATGCAGAAAGCCGGACAAACCGCGTTCAACGATGTGTTCCGCGACAAGAACGGGTCGATAGTCTCATGATCGCTCTTGAGGATGTGGCATGCGAGATGGTATCTGCATCTAGCGCTCGCCTGTATTACGATCTGTATGCTTGAAATGGACTTGGACTTTCCCAT
>ERZ1034569.747-NODE-747-length-11490-cov-34.919108_pt1 | contig 11490 bp, 11 predicted proteins | sample MGYA00520706_ERZ1034569 | MGnify/ENA primary metagenome ERZ1034569 (study PRJEB33760, sample SAMEA4777722) | hypersaline lake metagenome | biome: hypersaline environment; feature: brines | place: Spain | collected 2014-08 | depth 0 m ...
GCCCCATCCTCGTCGTCAGCCGTTGCCTCGTCGTCGGTCGCTACCTCGTCGTCTGCCGTCTCCGCGTCAGTCTCCTCGCTGGCGTCGTCTGTTGACTCGGCGGCTTCGTCGTCGGCTGTCTCCGAGTCGTCGCTCTCGTCGCCGACGCTACCGGTTTCCATCTTCTCTCTGAGATCGGCTTCAACGCCGCTGGCGTCGATATCTGTCTCGCCGTCCTCGGCGATATCGCCGACCATCGCGTCGAGATAATCGACCGAATCGAAGAGCAGATCCATCAACTCAATGTCGACATCGATCTGCCCCTCTCGAACCTCATCCAGCAGATCCTCCATCTCGTGGGCCAGCTCGCTGACCGACTCGAACCCCATCGCCGAGGCATTCCCCTTCAGCGTGTGGGCGATCCGGAAGATCGAGTCCATCGCCTCGTCGTCGTCTGGATCGGCCTCCAGATCCAGCAGCGCGTTGTTGAGCTCGGTGATACCTTCCTCGCTTTCGGCCACGAAGGCCTTGCGGTGTGCGTCACTCATTGTACCAGCTCCCTGATTGTTGTCGCAACGTCGTCGATATGGCAAACCTCATCGATACAGCCCGCCTCGATCGCGCGTTTCGGCATGCCGTAGATCACACAGCTTGCCTTGTTTTGGGCGATCGTCGTCGCGCCGGCGGCCTGCATCGCACAGATCCCGTCGGCCCCATCCGACCCCATTCCGGTGAGGATGACGCCGGTCAACGGGTCATCGATCTGTGCGGCGACCGCGGCCATCGTCTCGTCGACCGCGGGTCGCACCGAGTGGCCGCGATCCTCCTCGATCAGCTCCAAGCGGATCCGGCCCTTACCGTAGCCCGCGATCCCAAGATGGCTCCCGCCGCGGGCGACGACGGCCTCGCCGGCCCCGATCCGCGCGCCATCGGTGGCTTCCCTGACATCGTAGCGGGAGGCGTTATCCAAGCGGGCGGCAAACCGCTCGGTGAACGCCTCCGGCATGTGTTGGACGACGATCACCCGTGCGTCGCCAGCGGGTAGCTCACCCATCACCTGCTCGACGGCGTCGGGGCCACCGGTCGAGGAGCCGATGACGATCGTTCGTTTGTCGTCGAAGGGTTCCAGCCCCAGCGTCGTCGCGCCGCCGGCCCCCGGACTTGCCGGCTGGCGGTGGCTGTCGGCGGCCTGCCGGTTGGCTTGGGTGAGGTCGGCGTCGGCAACCGACCGCAGCGTCGCCACGAGTTGGTCGGCGTGTTGGGAGACGCCCATCGACACCTCACCGCCGGGCTTCGAAAAGAAGTCGACCGCACCCTTTTCGAGGGCTTCGAAGGTGACCTCCGCGCCGTCCTCGGTGTGGGCACTCAGCATGAGCACCGGTGTCGGCTGCTCATCCATGACGCGCTCGACGGCCTCGATGCCGTCCATCCGCGGCATCTCCAGATCCATCGTCACCGCGTCCGGCTCCTCCTCGGCGATAACCTCAAGCGCCTCAACGCCGTCTTTGGCCTCACCAACAACCGGCACCCCAGCCTCATCGAGGAGGTCGGAGATCAGTCCGCGCATAAACCGGGAGTCGTCGACGACGACCGTCTGTGGTTTACGCACCGGTGTCACCTCCGCGCCGCGGGCGGGGGCCAGCCAGCACGGCGGTTGTGCCCGTCGGCTCACGTCGGGTCGGTTCGCCCCACATTGTTGTAGCTACTACAAAAAGCGCAAGAATAAACCCACCGGCTCTCTCCGGGTGAGTGATACGTTATTGGACAGAGTTAACTACCGGTACCACGTCATGTGCGCACATGGCCGAAAGTGAATCCCAACCCGCCGACGCTGACGCCGCCACGGGGGAGGCGACGAAAGTGCTGGAGTTCGGGCTCAGCGATGAGACCTACTGCCTCGATATCGGCGTAATCGACGAGATCGTTGACGCCGGTGATCTCACGCGGATTCCGAACTCACCGCCCCACGTCGAGGGCGTGATGGATCTTCGTGGCCGCACCACCTCGATCATCAACCCAAAAACTATCTTCGACATTGAGGAGGGGGGTGCCCGCGAACGCATCATCGTCTTCGATCCCGAGGCGATGGACGATCAGGCAACGGTCGCCTGGATCGTCGACGAGGTCTACCAGGTCACCGATGTCACCCCCGATGAGGTCGATGAAACGACGACCGCTGACGACGAGAACGTCCACGGCATCGTCAAAGATGACGACCGGTTTGTCGTGTGGGTTGATCCCAACGTCGCCACCACCGAGTAGCCGGATTTTTTCACCCCTGAGAATCGGAGCCAAATGTTTATTTGCCATTGGGAGACGTATCTATCTATGTGTGTCCCTGCTGTTCGGCTTGTGACTGTGCTGTCCAGCCGCGGGGATACCGCTGTCTCACCGCTTTTTCGTAGCGTTTTCGCATCGGCCTACGACCGCGCGCCGTCTCGCCGGCCGGCCGTACGTCGGTCTCGCCCGATCCAATGTCCGTAGAGGAGCTGCCACTGGCTGACCGGCTTACCGACACAGCGAGTATTATCATTGCCGGCCCGCCGATGAGCGGAAAATACGAGCTGATGCACCGGATCTTCGGGGCGCGAACCGACACCGCGCTTGTCTTATCGACCGGCCACGACGCCGCGACCGTGCGTGATGACTACACGTCGATCACGGGCAACAACAGCGAAGGGGTCGGCGTTATCGACTGTGTCAGCCGCGAACAGGGCGTCGATGTCGAGGACACGGAGCTAACAAAGTATATCTCCTCGCCGAAGAACCTCACCGACCTCGGCGTGAAGTTCACCCAACTGACCGAGGCGATGGCCGACGACACGCCGACCGTCGGGCTTCACTCGTTGTCACAGCTGTTGATGTACTGGGAGGCCGACCGCATCTACCAGTTTACCCGGGTGTTGCTCGGTCAGACACAGAACGAAGACTGGCCGACGATCGCGGTGATCAATGCAACGATGCACGACGAGCAGACGATCCACACACTGCTTGATCCCTTCGAGACGGTCGTCGACACCCGAACCGCCGACGGGGGCCGGGAGATGCGGATCCGCGGCCGGCTCTCCTCGCCGACGCCGTGGCAACAGTTCTGATTTCTATATCGCTGCTTTCGGTAGCCCCATTCTACGATATAGCCGACCAGCCACATCTTGGCGGATTGAAAGGGGTTGAGGAGTTTCAAGCGTGGTTGATGTCAAAGCAGATCACAACAAAGCCGTTGATTCGGCAATCACCCACTGCCGAATCACATTTGATATCGCACTATACACTTTATCGGAGCGAACCGGCCCGCTTTTTGGCCTCCTCACCAACGACAAGGTAATGGTTGAGTTCGATCCCGAGAAGTTCGATGATAAGTACGAACACTACTTCCCACAGCTCCAGCGGGCCTACAAGAACGCGTTCAACACGATGAACGATGCCTACGACTCAACGCTGATCCACGGCATCGATCAGCAGGTGCTCAACGAAAGCGAGCCGATGTACGATCCCGAAAGTGGGTTTACGATCGCGTTGCCGGACGACCCCTACGACCGTCTCACGGGTGTCGTTGTTGACCGCGAAACCTTCGAGGAGACGCTGGATCGCTACACCGAAGAGATCGAAACTGAGCTTCGCCAGCTGTTTGAGCTGACCACGTAGGCAGGTGGTTCGTTTTGCCTGAACCAAAGGCCTAAGCCCATTGCTATGTAATCTGGTCGTATGAGCACAGACTCCACATCGGCGGATTCCGAACTCAAAGATCGCGTGGTGAACTTCCTGCGGCGAAACTTCCCGCAGATCCAGATGCACGGCGGTAATGCAGCGATCCAGCGGCTTGACCCCGAGACCGGCGAGGTTGATATCCAGCTCGGCGGTGCCTGTTCGGGCTGTGGCATCTCCCCGATGACGATCCAGGCGATCAAAAGCCGGATGGTCAAGGAGATCCCCGAGATCGAGGAGGTTCACGCCGACACCGGACAGGGTGCCGAACCGGAGATGGGCGAAACCGAAGGGATGAGCCCCTCCTTCCCCGGAGAGGGTGGCGACGACAGCGACGAAGGCCCACAGGCTCCGTTCTAACGCCGTTTTTTGACTAGGTGCGCGTTTTTCTCACCGTTCAGGTTTGTTGGGTAACTGCGCGTTTTCCGTCCCAATAAATCACATACTGCGATACAAAATCGTCCGTGCCGCGACTGATCGCTATTCGACGACAACCTTGCCGACCATTCCGGCGGCCTCATGTGGGACACAGAGATATTCGTGTGTGCCGGCTGTCTCGAAGGTGTGGACGTACACCTGCCCCGAGCGGTGGAGAGCCCCCTTACCGTTCTCCCAGCCGTCTCTGGCGGCCGTTTCGCTGTCGAACCCGCCGGAAGCCCAGTACTCTGCGTCGTCCGGGATCTTGTCCTCGTAGGCGACAACGTTGTGTGCGTCTCCAGCAGCGTACTTCCAGGCAACCGTCTCACCCTGCTGTACTGTCAGCTCCGCCGGCTCAAAGACGACGGCCTGTGCTTCAACGACGTGGTCGGCGTCGTCAGGAACGCCCTCGACAATGTTCGGCCCGCCCTCGTAGGCTGTTTTCTCGGCGTTTTCCTCGTCGCCACCAGCAGCCGCGGCGTCAACGGACGGTGCGGCGTCGACCGCGCCAGCGACGGCGAACCCGCCCGTGCGGGCCATCGCGGCGTACCGCTCAGGCCCGTCGCTACTGCCTGATTGGAGCCCAGACTGGTAGGATTCGAGTGCAGACTCAAACCCCTCGTAGGTGTCGTGATCAGCGTTTTCAAGTGCTTCATGCACCTCGGCTTGCTCGAAATGGGCAAAGGCATCGCTCATCATGGCTGCCGCAGGCTCGCTCGCGCCGCCGGCCTCGGCGATTGCGTACGCGGAGGCGACGGCCTCGTCGTTGAATGGCTTCGCTTTAGCGTACACGTCACCCCCGTCGTCAGCAGCCGTCTGGATCGCACCAAGGGCGGCTTCGAACGACTCGTAACGCTCCGGGTCGGCCGCCTCGATAGCCTCGTGATAGCCGGCAGCCCCGGCCTCGAAATGCGCGAACGCGTCGCTGACGATGGTGCTGGCCCGATCGGTGTCTCCAAGCGCGGCGACACCGGCGGCGTCAAAGCCGCGGGCAGACATGTAGCAGGCCTCGGCACCACCGGCGAGCGACGCGCTGTGTTTGGCCTCGAAGTCAAGCAGGGCCTCACGGACACCCTGATGATGGGTGTCGACGGCATCGCTGTTGTCGTCCTCATAGGCTGTGATGAGCGCGCTGAGGTGTTCTTCCTCGAAGGTTTCATACAGCGACTCGCTGGTATCCTCAAGTGTCTCGTGGAAACCCAGTTCGTTGGCCTCGAATCGCCCGAAGAGCCCTTGAGCGATGTTCGCCGCCGCACCAGCTTCGCCCTGTTGATACCGCTCGTAGGCGTCTTCGAACCGCGCACGGAAGAAGCCGGCCTGTAGCAGTGGCGCGTCGCCACCCGCAAGGATATCGATCCCGGTTCGGAGACTCTCGTCGATGGTCGCAGCCGCACTGTCGACCGCGCTGTCGTCGTCGTTGTCGATCCCCGTCTGGAGTGAGTCCAGCCCGGATTCGAACGCCTCGTAGGCGTCGCGATCGGCATCCTCCAGTGCTTCGTGAGCCCGAGCCCCTTCGAAATGGGCGAACATATCGCTCGCCATCGTTGTCGCCGTGTCGCTATCGCCGTTGGCCGCAACCCAGTGGGTGTCGTACGTGCGTGCCCGATACAGGTTCAGCGCGGCGGCGTGGGCGTAGTCTGTGCCTGGGCCGCCGAGAGTCGAGAGCGCGGCAGCATCCCAGCCCAGCCCCTGTAGGGCGGCCATATGGGCCGCTCCAGCGACGTTGGTGCTGGCAACCGCATGGAGGCCCCGTGTTGCGGCCCCGAATGCGTCGGCCCCGGCAGCCGAAGCCTTGGATTTGTCCTCGGCCTCGGCTGCGGTCGCCGCCCGATCGAGGGCATCGATGACACCGTCTGCGGCCTCGGTGTCGGCGTCGGCGATCATATCGTACAGACCCTTGTCCTGAAACTTCGTTCCGATCTTGTTGTACTCAACTGTGGCATCGTCAAACGCGTCCGTGGCGAGCAGTACGTCAATATCCTTGATGTGAACGCCCATCACAAGCGCGGTGAGCTGGGTGACTGTCTCCTCGCTTGTGAGTTGGGTCTGGGCACCACGGAGATGCTTGTCAGCCGTTTTCATCGCATCGTGGGCCCCATCGAGATCATCATCCTCGAGCGCGCTCCGGAGATCACCCAACGCGGTTTCGAACCCCTCGTAGTGTTCCGTATCAGTGTCCTCAAGCCTCTCGTGGGCGTTATTTTCGCCGGAAACACGCTCGAACCGCCCAAAGATATCCCCAACGACGCTTGCGCCGGCTGCATACTCCTCGGCGTGACCGAGGATCACCGGATCACGGAGCCGCGTGCGGATCGCGTTCCACTCGGCAACGACGCCGAGGTCGGCCGCCGCGATCGACGCCTCGCCACCGCTGTCAGTTTGCTTGGGAGAGCCGCTACAGCCGGCGAAAGCCGCGGTTGCAAGCACTGTACCTGTTGTCTGCAACAGCCGCCGTCGTGAGTGTGGCATGATTTTAGGCTAGCCTAAACATCATAAGAGTGTTTCGAATTTTAGGCCAGCCAAAAACGACACGGTTATATATTTTAGGTGAACCTAATAAATTGTCTGTCTCCGCCCGAGAGGGTGGTCACTCCGGCTCCACCCTGCTCCGGAGACAGCCGTGACACCGATGCTCGGCCCCATGCTCCGTGATCTCCGCGCTCACATCGAATCGCTCGCGGTCGACGACGGCACCTACACGCTTGTCTGTGGCCGTCACGGCGACCAGCCCGTGCCGGCGAGTGGCCTGTGGTTTCCGACCCGGCTGGTCGCCCGACAGGCCGCCCGTGCGACGACCCAGTACCGCGCCGCCCTCCGCCGGTACGATCCGACGCTCCCACGGTACGACATCGTTGTCTGTCAAGGCCACCCATCGACAACCGAACCGGTGTCGAAATCGACGCGCCGCGGGACGGGGTCGACACACACCGCTGCTGATTCAACAGCCCCCGCTGACGCCGAGCAAAGCGACCGGCCGCTCGTGACGTTCTGTCACCGCGTTGCGGCGGCGGTGTTTGAAACACTGGCCGCTGACGGCTACGAGGAGGCTGAAACAGCTGTCATGGACGCCTATCTCGATCACGCCGAACGCCAACCGACTGCTGACGGTCTCTGTCTCCGACTTTTGGAGAGCATGGCGACCGTGCTTGCCGACCGACTTACACCCAGCGAGCAGGCCGCGGTGTTGTCGGCGGCTGCCGATCGCTTGCCGGACAGCACCACGGCCGACCCCGCAACCGACCACACTCCAGGCGATGACACCGCCGTAACCGCCGTTTTCGAGGCGTTGCGGACACGCGAGGTGGTTGGTGCCTACCGCGACAGCCCGTGGCTGCAACACCGCGCGACCGGCACGCGATCGATCCTCGTCGCGCTTTCGGGGTATGCGTTTTCGCCGTACAGCGGTTTGCTCCCTACGCTCCCGGTCGTTATCGAGCTGTACCGATCGACCGCCGACTGGCGGCCTGTCGCCGTCGATGTGGCGTCGATCCCGAACGGCTGGCGGTTTCGTATCAGCCCGGTCGGTGAGGCACCACCGGGTGGGCTGGTGAGCGCGCCGGTCGCCACCGATGAGCCGGGGTGTCCGTGATGTCGAACGCTTTCACGTCCCTACCGGTCTTGGGAGGTGTTGACACTGACCCAAACCACACCGCGTCGCCGCCGGCTATCGCTGTGGGCGACGTTCTATCTGGCACTCACCGGTGAAACGGCCGACGAGCCGGACACCACAGAGTAACCGCTTGCCCGGCGGCAACACGTCTACAGCAACCCGCCGGAGGCCATCACGAACAGCGCGGTCGCAATCACGCCAAACAGCACGCCGACGCCCTGTTTGAGGATCTGGGTGTCGAGCGTTGAGGAGATATATGGGGCGATCTGCCCGCCGGTGACCGTCGCTGGCACCGTCCAGACGACCATGTTCCACGGTGTCGATGCGAGATCGATCGCGTGGCCGCCGACCAGCCCGCCGCCGAAAACGTGTACCAGCGAGGCCAACACGGCGGTCATGGCGACGACGATGTGGTTGGTGCCGATCGCGATCCGCACCGGCACCGAGGTTCGCAGCATCGAGATGATCCCCAGCTCACCGATGCCGAAGCCGGCCAACCCCTGAAAAACGCCGCCGATGCTGTAGTTGGCAAACCGTTCGAGATAGCCGCCGCGGTCGTAGCTGTAATCCGAGCCGCCGCGGTCGACACGGGTGACAACGCCATCCGCATCCGTCGAGACGCCCGCATCACCGGGTTTTGCGTCATCATCAGGTAGTGCCGACCCACCGTCGGCCTCCATCCCGGCGGTGTCGGCACCCGTTTCGCCCGGGCTCTCGTGACCAAGATCCGCTTTGAACAGCATCACCGATGCCGCCAAGAGCGCGAGGCCGAGCAGCAGCTGGAAGACCGGCTCGGGGATCACAAACGACAGCAGCGCGCCGCCAACGACAAACGGGATCGACCCGCCAACGAGGGCAACAGCCAGCCGCCGGTCAACCAACCCGTGTTGGATAAACGCTAAGGCGGAACTTGAGAGCCCAAAGGATTCGCTGATCAGCCCAACCTTGACAATCGTCTCCGGCGACAACGGTGGCTCTGTCAGTGTTTCCGGGGAGAGCCGCATCGCTAACACCGGATACAGGAAGATCAAAAACGGCACGAACAACGCCGAGCCGCTGATCCCGACCGTGTTGACGATTGTCGCGCCAAGCAGAAACACCGGGAACAGCCACCAAAACTCCAGCCAGTAGCCCTCGCCGGCAGCATCCGGCAGCGGCGCGGCAAGCACAACCCCGACGACGAACAACAGCGGGGCGAGAAACACAAACAGGTACTGATACTCCAGAAACGTCCGTTGTGCGCGCGCCGATGACGAGGGCGAGCTCATTGCAATTGCAGCGGGTTTTTGGATTCAGTAATAAATCAGTTGTTGTTTGCAAAAAGTATCGATGCTAATCGTGAGCAAGAGTTGATCGTGTGAGCTGTTTCACAGCAACATTTATGAACAATTCTGTGCTACAATCAGTTATCATGAGTACCGATACCAGACAGCTCGATGCCGACACGCAGGCTCGCGAGGAGGATTCACTGTCGACCCCCGAGCCGCCAACCGACGCTGCTGGCCTCTTTGGCCGGCTCAAACGACACTTCGAGCAGTGGGCGCGGCTGTACGTCGAACAGCGTGTCGCTGCCCGCACCGGCGTTGACCGATAGCGCGCCGTTGTTTCGCTGTGTTCCGCACCGCAGGCTATGACGACCTGCGGGTTATCGACCCCAAACCGTTTGCTGGTCGCCCGTCAACTGGTGGTATGACTGTCGCCGAGGTACTCGATCTCCCGGTGTCGATCACGTCGCTGTCGACCGAGCGACACGAACGCGAGACCCCACAGTTCACCCGGGTGACAACCGAGATCGCCCTCTCTGGCGACGGCGAGACGGGTCGCGGCGAGGATGTGACCTACGAGGCCGACGCCCACGACGAACTCGCGGCCGCAGGATTGCCGGATTTCACCGGCGAGTACACCCTTGCCGGGTTTTCGGAGCAGGTCGCCGACGCGCCGCTGTTTCCCTCCCCGCCGGAGCGACCAGTCTCGCGGCACTACCGGCAGTGGGCCCTCGAATCGGCCGCCCTTGATCTTGCGTTGCGACAACACGAGACCGATCTCTCGACGCTGCTCGATCGTCGCCGCGAGCCGGTGCGGTTCGTCACGAGCATGCGGCTCGGTGATCCGCCGACAACCGAGCGGATCGACGCGCTTTGCGAACGGGCCCCCGGCGTCGAGTTCAAGCTTGATCCGACGACAGCGTGGGATGTCGGCCTTGTCGACACGCTTGCCGACACCGACCGTGTCCGGATTCTCGATCTCAAAGGCCACTACGAGGACACCGATGTCGACGCGCCGGCCGATCCCGACCTCTACGAGCGGATCATTGAGGGGTTTCCCGACGCGATCATCGAAGATCCCGCGCTGACAGCGGCGACACAGCCACTGTTTGCGGCCGACACAGTCCGGAGCCGGGTTTCGTGGGACGAACCGATCGAGAGTCTGGCCGACGTGGAATCGCTGCCGTGGGAACCCGACTGGCTCAACGTCAAACCCTCGCGGTTCGGGAGCCTCGAATCACTGCTTGAGACCCTTACCTACTGTGAGCAACGGGGGATTCGCTGTTACGGCGGCGGGCAGTTCGAACTCGGTGTCGGCCGCGGGCAACTCCAACTACTGGCGTCGCTGTTCTACCCTGACGGCCCCAACGATATCGCCCCGCGGGCCTACAACGAGCCGACAGTCGGCGACGTGTTGCCAACGAGTCCGCTGTCGCCGCCGGCGGTGTGTGGCTTTCGCTGGGACACCACGGCGGAGTAGACCGCCGTCGATGTTTGCGTCTCCCCTCGACAACTGAACCTTTTTGCCCTCCAGTACCGATGGTGGTTCTATGAACTACCGCGAGGTCACCGTTACCGGCGAGTACACCGCACGCCTCGAAACCGGGGCCGATTGGCGGGCCGAGATTGAAACCCTCGCAGCCGATGTCGACGCCGAGGCCGGCTGGTTTACCGCGCTCGGCTCGGTCGAGGACGCCGAGATCTGGTTTTACGATCAGGACGACGGCGAATACCAGTCGGTTGACTTTGAGGAACCCCTGGAGGTCGCTGCCTGTGTCGGCAACGTGAGCCTGCTTGAGGGTGAGCTGTTCGCTCATACCCACGCCGTCCTGTCGCGGCCCAGCGGCCAGGCCATCGCGGGCCACCTCAATCAGGCGACCGTTTTCGCGGGCGAGCTGTACTTCCGGGCCTTCGAGGAACCGCTGGCGCGCGACTACGATGAGGCGACGGCACTGGATCTCTGGCTGTGAGCGAAACGAGCGATCCGGACGCGGGCGACGACACCGACGGGGGCGACGGCCACGCCGGCGATACAGCCCAGAGCGACGCTGCCGACGAGAGCCGCGAGGCCGGCGCGTCGAACCGCACACCGATGCGACCCGCCGACGAGCAGTATTTCGACCGGCTTGAAGCCGGCCTTGCGGAGGCGATGACGGTCGCCGAACGCGCAAAGGGCCAGGGCAAAGATCCCGAACCCGAAGTCGAGATCCCGATCGCCCAGGATATGGCCGACCGTGTCGAGAACATTCTCGACATCCCCGGCGTTGCCGAACGCGTCCGTGAACTCGAAGGCGAGATGGCCCGCGAGGAGGCCGCCCTCGCCCTCGCTAAGGACTTTGCTGAGGGGCGGGTCGGCGACTACGAGGGCAAAGCCGGCAAGATCGAGGGCGCGGTGCGAACCGCCGTCGCGCTTCTCACGGAGGGGGTCGTCGCCGCCCCCATCGAGGGGATCGACCGGGTCGAACTGCTGGAAAACGACGACGGCACCGAGTTCGTCAACGTCTACTACGCCGG
>ERZ1034569.750-NODE-750-length-11479-cov-31.417892_pt1 | contig 11479 bp, 11 predicted proteins | sample MGYA00520706_ERZ1034569 | MGnify/ENA primary metagenome ERZ1034569 (study PRJEB33760, sample SAMEA4777722) | hypersaline lake metagenome | biome: hypersaline environment; feature: brines | place: Spain | collected 2014-08 | depth 0 m ...
TGATCTGCAGTTCCGTGGGAGCGACGACATCGTCGTACGCTGTGGCGTCAACGAGCGGTTCGAGGTCGAGCCAGAGGTCACGAATCCGCTGGAGTGCCGGAAGATAGATCGGTCCGAACTCGCCGGCGCGGTCGTCGTCGCTCATACAGCGAGCTGGTGGCTGGCCTCGTCGTACGCGAGTGCTGCTTGCGCGACGGCGAGATTCTGTCGCGTCGTACGCCACGCGGTGAGGTCATCCCAGCCCTTCGTCTCGCCGGCTTCAAGCTGCTGGGCGAGTTCTTCCGGGGACACCACATCGTACCGGTCCTCGTAGCGCCGGATCTCGGCCTTCATCTCCTGGATACTGTCCAGCAACTCCGGTCGAGTGACTTCCTCACGCAGCTCGCGGATCCGGGACATCAACACCCGGTCACTGTTGCGCTTGTACAGCGTCGTTTGGCCGTCCTGTTCCGTCTCGGCGAAGCCCGTGTTCACGAGCGACTTGCAGTGGCGACGCGCTGTCGGCTCGCTCACGAGGGCCCGCTCGCCGATCTCGGCTGCCGACTGCCCGTCGTGGGTCTGTTCAACGACTTCGTACACCCGCTCGAACGGCGTGGTGTCGTCTTTCCAGTCCGCCTTGACCTGCTCGTTGACGTCGTCCCACGTCTCGGTCATACTGGGTGCTACGCGGGCTAGGAACAAATAATTTCCTGAGAAAACTATCTCTTTTTGACTGTGTTCGTGCAGGAGCGTTCTCAGGCTACCTGCTCTTTTAGTGTCTCGTAATGCGCCCGGACAGTCGTCGGCGTGACGTTCCCGGACTCGGCGACAGCACACTGCGTCACCCACCGCCCCTGTTCTTGGTCGGCCGTGTAGAGACAGGCCGCGGCGAAGCCGGCCGGGTGGACGCCGGTCGTCACCCCCGCCTCCTCGGCTGCTTCGGCAAGTACTCGCGCCCGGCGTCGGATCCGCGCCGGACAGTCGAGGTCGGATGCCAGCCGTGGAATGTACATCGTCGGTGTCTCGGGTTTGGCCGGGAGTCCCAGTTCCTCGTTGAGTGTCTTGTAGGCGTTCGTAACTCGTGATTCCCCGACCGTCGCGACCGCCACGATATCGTCGAGGAGCTGCGACCGGCCGTTGCACCGGCAGGCCCCGTGGACGCTGGCCGCGGCGATCGCCTCGATAGATCTGCCACGAAGCAGATCCTCGTTTTGCGCGCTCCTGAAGAGCTGGCACGCCTGACCGCGAATTGACTCGGAAAGTTCGAGGGCACTCGCTAACCGGCTCACTTCGCCCAATCCGTGTGCGAGATTCCGTTCCGATTTCGACCGCCAGCGACCCCGGATCTGCTCACGGCGCATCCGCGCCAGTCGCCGTCGCTTCTGCCCAGAGATCTCGTTCCCCTTCGCGTCGGTACCGCGACCGATCTCCGTCGACAGGCCGCGATCGTGGCGGGCCGCAGTGAGTGGAGCACCCGTTCGCTCACGCTCCTCGTCGTCGTACGTACGCCACTCCGGCCCGTGATCGATGCGCTGTTCGTCGATGACCAGGCCACAGTCCTCGCAGACCGTTTCGACCGCGTTCGTGGTGACCCGGCCGTCGCACTCGGGACACTGGTTCGCACTCGATTCCGTTCGGATGTCTTCGTCGAATCCGCTCTCGTAGATGTCTCTAGTTGCCATTGAACTCACCTCTGTTCCGGACCCGTTTCGAGAGGGTCCTCACCCATCAGGGACTGATAAACTCACGCGCTGCGCTCCGCTCACTGCCTAATCTTATCCCATCCGGACTCAATCACGCACATATGACGATTCAGCGCGAAACTGAGGATCTTCTGACGGATTTCGCTGAAAACCCTGGAGCTGAGCACTCACAATTGGAATTCAAATCCAAAGAGATTCTTCAGACGACAGGGCAAAAGAAGAAAGTCGTCCGTATCCTATCGGCGATGGCCAATCAGTCGGGGGGAACGATGATTATCGGAGTTCGGCACCAAGATGGTGGCTTATTATACCAAACATTCTCACCGGACGACGAACCCCGTCAAGAACTTACCCATGTTGCTCAGCAGTACACCAGTCCGCAGCTACAGAACTTCTGGGACATCTCGTTTGAGGAGTGTATGGGACATCGGGTCCTCCGTATCGATGTCGACCAAGTTCAGCAGAGGCTCATACAGGTTGACTATGATGGAGAATATCAGGTCTGGATTCGGGATGAGGATGGGATGCGAGAAATGACCTCTGGCGAAATCGATCAGTTCTATCAGCGACGGGCACAACGTGAGGAAGCAGTCCCGAGTTCGCTGGTTGAACGAACTGAGCATCTGAATTTCACTCCTGAACCTCTTTCTAGTGACGATAATAGGTCCGATCTCTTCGAGCGACGCGCCACCATTCGCACCAACGACACCCATACAGCCGTGTTCGGGTTTGGGTTCTTCCACGAGTATATTCGCAAGTCCCACACGGTTCGGCTCCGAACCCAGTTCCCCGGTCAGACTGGATATGCAGATATCCCAGACGTTCTTGAAGCTGCTGAGGAACATCTTGGTGGGAAAATAGGACGCCAATTCGGATACTTGATTCGAGTTGCCGATATTCATCTTATCGGTCGGCTAGTGAATCCCTTTATATGGATCTCGGTCGTCTTGATGATATCTACACCCGGCTTGATGACGCTACTGAGTGGGGCTGGAACTATGGCCCAGTAATTGCCGGTGTTCTCCCTATTGACTACGGACTCCTTTGGTTTGAGCTACAGCGTGAAACAGAGAGTTTCACTCGCTCAAATCTTGGTCTCATTCTCCAAGACATCCCATTCGATGATAGCCCACTCAAGGAGTTCTACGATGAGATCGGGACGTCTCCCCCAATATACGACCATAGACATGGTCTACAGTTCGTAACGTTCCAGGGTAGCCAGGTAGAACCGCTACAGAATCCTACGCTCACCCCGTTAACGGAAGGTGATCTTCCTGGTCCATTGTACATTACTGCAGATAACCCGTTTTCAAACTGGCCAGAGACGGTCCAATCAGAGCTTGAAGATCCGATACCGGATCACTTGACTAGAGGACTCGGGGCGATTGATCGAGTTCCCTTTCAGGTCTCTGGGGGATATCTGAATGAGGGGGAAGATAGATTCGCTCTGAACTACCTCCATTTCACACAGACGCAGGGAATTCATCCGACACTATTGGTGGACGCTGTGTGTTGGCAACGCTAAATCCCGGGTTCCAATAGGTGTCAACTACAGATTCGTATTCTTGTTAGGGGATGAGACTGAGAAGAAGTCAACATCTCCTGAGAGCTGTGTAATCACATCCTGAATTATCGACTCAACATCAACATCGGCGGTCACCACTTCGTACGTATTCTCAGCGAACGTCCGGTACTCGTGAACGACTTCCTCTGCCTTGGCTGGAATGTCTTCGAGGGCCAGATCCGAGAATTCGCGGAGTATCGCGAGCGTCTGCGTTGCCATTGAGGTTAGATATGTTACGAACTCATCGGGGGTTCGGAGTGCTGCGGGCAGAATCCCTCGGATAGCGTAATGAATCTCGCTGAGCATTAGACGATGAAGGCCTTTCAACGCCACATATACCGAGCCAGAGAACCCACTATGACGAAGCGAGTACAGGAATCTATTGTTTAGATAACGCGTGCCCTTCCAAGCCATCCGATAACTGAGAGGAGTTGTGAACAGAATCGCTTCCGCAACGAACAAACCGATGGCACGGTAGAATTCGTGAAACCGTTTTGCAGCGATATCCTGAACTGACCCGATAGAGGTGTGCGCACGATCCAGTTTGTCTGCGCTTATCAAAAGATTGTGTCCTGCAATTACCAGTGCTACTCCGGAACTCAACTGTGCGCCCGTCATCGCAATACGGGCCAGTTTGCTGTGGCCCAGGCCGGTCTGGAGGCTATCTTCTACGACCTCGACGGCCTTCCGTGTCCGTTGTATATCTCTGTCGACACCACTGAAGAACGCTCTGATGTCAGTAGTCTCGGCAGTGGCCGGGAGCTGAGAGTCGGTAATTTGATCGTAAACCGAAGCCAGCTCATCGGCCAGTTGGACTGACTGAACACGTCGCTCTCCCCGTGCGTGTACTCGCAGTCCTGATTGGATACTGGACTGCACATCTGCCACTCGGTTCGGGATCGGTTCTGCCACTAACAGGTGGTTGCCCCGGAAGAATTTAAACATTATAGACAGTGGGCTAAAGTAGTGGAAGATCCAGATCGATCTACTGACGGATTCGATCTCGAAGAACTCCGTGAAGAGGTTGCCCGTCGGAAATTATTGTTGGGTGTGGCCGTGCTGGGCGGTGGGTCACTTCTCATTACCCAATCAGATTCCACACAAAAGGAAGATACCGACGAACTCGCTCAGGCCGAAACCCGGCTTGTAGACGTTGCTGGGCAGATCCACGACGCAGATCTTGCCAATCCTCGGGAAGCCTCTTTCCTCCACAATGAGATCACCCAAGCGGTGAAATCGGTTACTGATGCTCTCGATCAGTACGACCCGGGTGGACCCCAAACCGAGCAGCGGGTTGCCTCTTTTAATGCTGCGATAGACTACTACAACACGCTCGCGATGACGCTCAAAACGGGGACAACCCTCCTGTCACAGGTGGCTGAGTCTGAACTGGAGGTACTCCGTCACAAGCGAAGCCTCGGGTATGAACCTGTAACCGCATTCGATCTTGGATCATTCGAGGAGTCTATCGCGCGACTTAGCCAGTCAAAAAAGGATCCTGAGACGGTTACCTCAAACGGTCGCAAGCTTGTCCCAGATCAGAGCCAAGTCATCGATTCCCTTCGCATTCAGCGTGATGTGTTCGGCCGACACCTTACTGCGCAGCAAACCTATCTTGATACGGCCATGACGATCGAATCAGGTATCCGAGCCCACGAACAGTCACGATACGATACGGCTCGATCCAAACTGAGTCAAGCCCGTGAGATGCTCTCTTCAGGAATTCCACGAACTGAACTCTCCTACCGCTTGTCTAATGCCGGTCTTTCGCTCGAACAATACGCGACACTGTTGGACCTGCGACGTGAGGGAGTATCCAAACTGCTCAGCGTCTGTGATGAGTCCATCCCTGAGAAAGAGCGGCGTACAGTGGCCAATATAGCTCTCAATCACTTTTTCCAGGCGCGACAGATCGTAACTAAATAAAATCCCACAGAAAATTTATAAAGCCTTCCTCAAACATACTGGTATGACCGAACAGATCGTCGAAGCAGCAGTCGCGGCTATGGTTCTAGCTGTTTGTTTCGGTGCTGCCGCTATCATTCTCGGGGCGAATGCGGGAGTTGTGAGCGGCCTGATTACCGTTGTTGTCAAGCTGGCCGCTGGTGTCGCTGTTATTGGTGTCTTTGCGGCTGTCATCCTATCCTTCGTACGGGCTGCTGCTCCCTGAGGGCCATCTAGCCCTCAATTTATCACAGGAAACTATTTCTTCGAACTCCGAGTACGGTCGTGGCTGCCGGCCGACCGCAGGGAGGCCGGGAGCGGAGGGTGAGCGGTGGGGGTCTGGGTCGGTCCGGCGCACAACAAAAAAGAACGGCACCGCACCCGCCTATTCGTCCCACCACCAGCCGCGCTCTGGGAACTAGGTGGTCGGTGTAATGACCACTACTCAAACAATGGGAAGTAAGCCAGTTCCAACCAGCGAAGGCGCTGGACCAGACTCAAAGACCGAGTATTAAACCACTCACCTGCAAAACCATCGAATATGGTTGATCCGGTCTCTATCAGCGCCAGTATTATTGCTTCTTCTACAGCGAAACACCTCTATGGAAAAGGCAAGCGAATGCACTTTCTGAATGAAGCTGTAGAAAACGCAGCTTCTCACGTAGCGGAGAGTCACGAGGGTTTGGACGCTGACGTCTTTATCACTATTTTCGAGGATGACCATGTAGTTGACCTCGTCGAAGAATTTGATGACGGAGGCGACTTGATCACTCCTTCAGATATTGCGGAGTCGTTCAACGAAGAGATGCTCGGCGAAGAGATCGAAGCTACGCCAGAGGACCTCGTGAACGAGTTTCTGAATCAACTGGAGGTGCAGATTAGTGAAAACCAGGAACTTGGTCACAAGCTGATCATGGACTATTCGCAGCGAATCCACCAGCATACAGAAGATCTAGAGGAAGGTCAAACGGAGATACTTCTTGAGATCCAGGAGATAGCGGGCCGACTTCCGACGGACAAGAAATACAGGATTTTTCAGCCTATTCCGGAACGATTTCACGAACGGCTCAACGGAGAACATCCGCATGATAGGTACGATCTCCCGTTCTTTGGCCGGGAAAGTGAACTGAATAAGATCACCGACTTCCCGAACTCTGGGGAAGACGTACTCATTCTCGCGGGACGGGCCGGGATCGGGAAGACAAGGCTCGTCGTTGAAGGCAGCCTACTCTTAGAGGCCGAAAAACCGGACTGGCAGGTATACTGGACAGATGTACACGCCGGAAACATCGATGACGGGCTGGAGGAACTCGAACTGGAGGATGAGAGGAACACTCTACTCTTCGTAGACGATGCCCGGAACGCTGACCAGATCAAGCGCCTGTTCGACCTCGCAGAACAGTACCAGCCCCATCTCAAACTCATATTTACAGAGAGACCGCATTTCATCTCCTCGCTACAAGATTACGGCAACCGATTCAATGATGTAGAAACGGAGACAGTCGAACTTCAGCCGTTGAACACGGAGGACATACATGAAATCTTACGAGAATATTACGGGGTTACTCACCCAGCTACAGTTGATCAAATCGTTTCGATAAGTGAGGGCCTCCCTCTTTTCGCCCATCTCCTTGCAGAGCAGTTCTCCGGCGACGAACAGACATCAGATCCTGTTGCCCAAGATGAATCACTTGAAGCCGTCTTTGAAGACGTTCTTTCCGACATCCAGAAATTGGGGGAGCAACAAGGAGTTGGCAATCCGCAGAAGCTAGAGACCTACGTCAAATATCTTTCTGCCATCGGTGAACTGGACACGAACAATGAGGACTTGCTACAGCAGTTCAGAGAAGCTATATCAGTGGACAGGCCCACCGAGATCGAGCTTAGAGAAATACTGACTGAAAACATCGGACTCGTGGCCGAGCATTCGGACCGTCTAACTGTCCAGCCTGACGCGCTCCAAGAATACATTGTCTACAATAGCTTCTTCTCCGATTCCCCACGCGACTACCAAGACGAAATCTACGACAACTTTAGTGAGTACACAGGAACGGATCAGATCAACCAGCTAGCGATAATTCACCGACGCTACAGCTGTAGAGAGGCCCGGAAAACGATTCGCGACGCTCTAAATACGGAGATAGAGAACATAGGCGAATACGGATTCGCAAAAAGAGTCAAACTTCTTCGCCGGTTCAAGATTCTGGCGTCAACGCATCCCCATTACGCAGTAGAACTCGTCAAAGCCGCACACCGAGAAGAACTACCGGAAGACCCGGAAGAAAAACAGCTTTTCCGTAGATCGATGTATACCGCTTCTCCAGCAGGAGATCTCATTATAGAGTCAACCGACTTGCTTTCCAACGCCTTACAGGGAGAGCCAGAAGACGCCACGTGGTGGCTGCTCTGGATTGCAGTCAATTATTCGCCTCAGTCACAGCTCCAGACCGGTAGCGCTGATCAAAAACTACGTCAGGCACTGCGGCCAGGATTCAATAAATCACCGGGTGCCCAGCAGAAGATCTTGGGAGTGGTCGGCGAACACTTCCTCTCAGGAGACCTCGACGACGAACTCAGACTTGACCTGCTTGACGTCATCGGAGAAGTCTCAAGCACCGAAATACACGATTTCTCTGTCGACCCGATCAACCGCTCTCAGATGCGATCTTGGCAGGGGAAAGTGCCCGTCACGGAGCCGTGGCTGGAACTCCGAGAACAAGCAGTCGGCCTTCTCATCGAGATAATTCAGGAAGATCCGCACCCTGAAATACGGAAAACCGCTGCTGAAAAACTCAGGAGTTTCGAGAACTCGCAGGCCCGGTACTACACCGAACATCAAGAAGTATTCAATCAGGAAGAACTGGCCCGGGTACTCGAATTCGCTACTGAGTACGTCTCGGAAGACGAGGACTTGCAATGTATCGATACTCTGAGTAAGTTAGCCGAGCGTGAAAATGCGGAGGAACTTCAGGAAGAATTAGAGAACAACGAGCGGTACCAGCTTCTTCAGCAAATGCGGCGCGGGGGGCCGAAGAAGATGGAGGAACGGGAAGCTGAAATCCGGAGTTTCGCAGAAGGAATCGATGAAGAGGAACTCGAACCAAGCGATTTCAGGGATATCGTCTCAGGAATCAGGGACTCCTCATTTAACCGGTTCTTCATGATATTGGCAGATGAGCGCCCAGACTTCGGCGAACAACTCCTCGAAGCAGATGATTCCGATCTAAATCCCTGCCAGCCGCACGTTCTGATGGGAATCTGTTCTGCTGAACCTGAGAAAGGAACGGATTTGGTCAACCAGTATATCGAAAAAGAACGCTTTGACCTTGCATCAGCTGGTCTCCGGTCACTAGCCACAGAAGATCTAGACTACGTTCAGGAGAAAATCGAAGAACTACTGGAGAACCAGTCTCCGCACTCTCCGGAACTTGTCTCCGGTCTAAGCCAAGTTTTGAACGGATACTGGGAAGACCACCAAGACTGGACAGAATCAGTGCTTCGCACGCTTCTACACGATGCAGAGTCACTTGATTTACAGTCCGTAGAAATGGCACTGCGCCCCCTCCCGTTACACAATGATGACTCAGAGAATGTAGATGGAGAAATTCTCGAAGGGGTGTTAGACTACACCGAGAAAAGAGAAAACCTAGCTTCAGAGCCACACAGCCTTCAGCTCGTAATCGCAGAAGTCGCTGAACGAAACCCAGAAAAATTCGTCAACTTCACCCTCCAACGACTGGAAAACGAATACACCGGCGTCTCACTCCTACCGACACACCTGAACATAGAAACAGGCCGGATGAAAGAAGCAGACAACTACGACGCTGCAGTCAACAAAGTATGCGAACGAATTCTCGACACCGACTACTACACCCCTACGGCGTTTTCAGATCTCACTGGATGCTTCCCCACAGCTGATATTGCTGAACGACTCATTCCAAGAATTCCAGATTGCTCTGAGGATCAGTTGCTCCAAGTCATCTGGTATTGTAAGTTCCTCCCCGTAACCGAGAACACAAAAAAAATCTACCGTAAAGTGGTGACTGAAGGCGTTGACGACATCCGAGATGCAGAATCCGTTTCAAGCGTGATTCACGGAGCTCTATACACAGACGCCATCGTTACTCGAAACCTGTCCGGGGTCAGCAAGAAAGAAGACGAGATAGAGATGCTTCGGAACTGGCAAGAAGACTCTTCACTTCCATCTTCTGTCCGACTGTTCGCAGAAGAAGCTGAAGACCGCCTCCTAGATAGTATAGAACGTCAAGAAGAGATGTTTTGAGAATAATAAACCACTCTCAGTAGCGGTCTGTGCCTTGTTTACCGCACCGATGCTGCTGAATTCGTTCCGGCAACCCGACTTTCCCACAGAACGGGCACTCCTGCAACTGCGTTGGCGGTTGACGCTTCCACTCTTCTAACGCGGCTTTAAGATGCTGCTGGACAGCGTCTGATTCTGCACGGGTCAATGCTTGTACCAGATGCATTCGTAGTCGCTCACGGGCTGTCGTTGAATGCTGGTCGTTCATAACAAGTTCCGAAGGACGGAACAGATCGTCCTCCAGCCCTCCTGAGGGCAGAAAAACATCTCCAGATGTAGTTTCGGCACAAGTCAATCGCAGATGTGAATCAAGGGTCTAGGAAAGTTCTGACGTGGTTGCTGGCTATGAATGTCGAATGTCAGGTTGTAGTGGTGAAATCTGCTCCCACCGAGCGTGATGCTCGATGCAGAGCGTGACGAGATTATCGAGTGCATTCGCTTGCTCGTAGTCAATCTCACCGGTTTCGTCTCTGAATGACCGCAGCGGGACAATATGGTGTACGTGGAGGTCTCGTCCGTATTGATTTCGGTGGCTTGCCCGTGTGTGGTCACAGTTCGGTCGTTGGCACTCGAACCCATCTCGTTGTACCGCTCGTTCACGTTGTTGACTCCATTTCGGCCCATACCACAGACGGTCTCGTTCTTTGCCACCGACCCACCGCGGATGGTCAGAGCCACGAAACGGGGTATGTGGCTCGTAACCTGCCGTCATGATTGCTGCATCCCACCCACCGAACTCACGAAGATAGCCCTTGATCGAGTATTGGCCGTGTTCGTCTAAATCAGCAATCGCTGGGACGTGACCGAGCTCCTCAGTGAGTCGATGAATTTCTGCAAGAAGGTCCTCTCGTGGGATTTCCTCGTTGTGTGGTTCAAACCCAGCACTCCGTAGGGCGTCGTTCCAGCTACCAAACCGCTTGCTGGCAGTTTTCCGTGAGTACTTTCCGTGCTCGTTCATCTCGTCGACTGTTGGTGGGTGGCCGAGTTGGTCGGCAAGCGCCTGAATAGCTTCGATAATCTGGTCTTTCGGGACGTTTGTGGGGCGTTTGACTTCGAGATCTGCTGCCCGTAGCGCGTCATTCCACGTTCCAAAGTGGCTCAGATACGTACTTCGCGAGTACTCTCCCTCGGTGTCCATCTCACTCATCTCCGGCGGGTGCCCTTTCTCGGTGGCAAGCCGTTGGAGTTCGGTTATCAAGTCCTCTTCTTGGCGATCATCGCGGTGATACCATGAGATATGTCCGGCTTTCTTGCTCCCTGTTTCGAAGTCTTCTCCACAGAATTCACAGACGTACTCATGCGAATCATTGGACATGGTTGATTCAAGAGCGCGATGTTGTCGCGCCCGCACCCCTCTGGGACTCGATAAACCCGCTCGGGTCGCGCATCCCTTCCCGCGGTTTCCCGGATAAATGTTGGACTGGTGCGTAAGGTCGTGGCTGCGCGCGCAGCGACGGTAGGAGCGAGCACGGAGCGGAGGGTGGGGTCTGGGTCGGTCCGGCACACAGCAAAAAAAGAAGACACCTCCGACCGGCTATGCTTCCCACCACCGGCCGCGCTCCGGGAAGTGGATGATGCTCCACCCCGTCACGGCCACCGAGATCCGGCCCTTGTACCAGTTCGTGGCCGCTTCATGGATGCGGACCTTCTCGCCTTCCTCGATCCACGGCGCGTCCGATGCCTTCCAGATCGTCACCTTCGTTTGCCCGCTCTCGTCCGCGATCAGCCCGACTTGCTGGATGGCCGGTGAATCACTATCCCAGAGCGTCTACACACGATCTTCAATCGTGACCGTGCCGCGATCGACGTCCTCGAGAGCGTCGATGGGCACGGTGCCCCCCGGGGCCGTCTGCAGCTCCTCGAACACCCGTACGACCGCACTCGTCATGTCCGTGCCGTCGACGACCGCTTCAGCCAGGCGTCGACTGACCGCCGCACGCGACCAGCCATCCAACCGCGTCGCGAGTC
>ERZ1034569.752-NODE-752-length-11460-cov-9.014993_pt1 | contig 11460 bp, 9 predicted proteins | sample MGYA00520706_ERZ1034569 | MGnify/ENA primary metagenome ERZ1034569 (study PRJEB33760, sample SAMEA4777722) | hypersaline lake metagenome | biome: hypersaline environment; feature: brines | place: Spain | collected 2014-08 | depth 0 m ...
GTTCCCACCCGTAGTTGACCAGCGGCGCGGCGCCCGAGCGGCTGATTCACGGCGCGGCGCCCCCGCCAGCACGGTGTGTGTTCCCGGAGGTGGGGCGGCGTGAGCGTCGACGAGTACGATCGCGTCGTCGTGAAGATCGGCGGCGCGAAGGCCGTCGAGCCCGAGGGGGCGCTTGCGGACATCGCGTCGCTGGTCGACGGGTCGGCTCGGAGCGCCGACGAACGGTCGAGCGGGGAGCGCAGCGACCCGCGAGAGGAGGGCGTCGAGCTGGTCGTGGTCCACGGCGGCTCCACGGCCGTCGACGAGGCGCTCGAACGGATGGGGATGGAGCCCGAGTACGTCGAGACCCCGTCGGGCGTGGTCGGCCGGTTCACCGACGCCGAGACGATGGACGTGTTCAAGATGGCCATGGCCGGGCAGGTGAACACGGACCTCGTGACGGGGCTGCGGAACGCCGGCGCGGACGCCGTTGGCCTCTCGGGCGTCGATGGCGGCCTGCTGACGGGCGCCCGCAAGTCCGCCGTCCGGGTCGTCGAGGACGGAAAGCGGAAGATCCGGCGCGGCGACCACTCCGGGCGCATCGGGTCGGTGAACGCCGCCCTGCTGGAGACGCTGCTGGCCGACGGCTACACGCCGGTCGCGTCACCGCCGATGCTGGCCGACGGCGGCGTCGACGGGCAGAGCCCGTCTGCGGACGGGACGGAGTCCCGCTACGTCGCGGTCAACACGGACGCCGACCGCGCCAGCGCCGCGGTGGCGGGCGCGCTCGGCGCGACGCTCGTCTCGCTCACCGACGTCGAGGGCGTCTACGCGGACCCCGAGGACCCGAACACGCGCATCGAGCGCGTCACGACCCCCGGGGAATACGAGGCCCTCACCGACGCCGCGGAGGGGTTCATGAGCCGGAAGGTGATGGCCGCGACGGAGGCGCTCGAAGGGGGCGCCCCGGAGGTCGTCGTCGCCTCCGCGAACGCCGACGAGCCGGTACGGACCGCGCTGGAGGGTGAGGGCACGCACGTCCTCGCGAGCGCGCTTCCGGAGGCGGAATCATGATGATGTGCTCGCTGCCCCTCGCTGTGAGCACACACCGTGCTGGCACGGGCGCCGCCCCGCTGGGCAGGCTACCGGGTGGGACCGAAAGGGGCTGGCGGCTGCGGGAAGCACGGCGACGTAGGCAGCGGGGGAGCAGAGTTCCCCCGAGCGAACGGCAAAGCCGTGAGCACCGCAGGGAGAGAGCGAAGCGAGCGACCGAGGCGTGCAGCGAGCCGTGCGACCGCAGCCGCCAGGGGCTTTCTGCCAGTTCCCCCCGTTGCAATGGTCGTTTCGTAGTCACTCCCGGAACGAAGGCCCGGAACTTCGTCTCGCAGCACTCGTACGGACCGACAGGTTCGATAGTGCAGGACTACCAGGAAAGCCAATGACAGGGTTCGTCTTCTCAGAGAAGCCCATCCGCATCGAGCGCGGCGAGGGGGTCCACCTCTACGATTCCGCCGGGACGGAGTATCTCGACTTCGGCGCCAGCTACGCCTGCACTCCCGTCGGGCACTGCCACCCGGAGGTCGTCGACGCGGCCACCTCGCAGCTGGAGCGGCTCATGTACGTCCAGGCGTCGTATCCGAACGACGCCCGCGACGCGCTGTACGAGACGCTCGCGGACTGTGGCCCCGGCGACGCCGACTACGTCTGGCTCTGTAACTCCGGGACGGAGGCCAACGAGGCGGCGCTGAAGTTCGCCCGCTCGGCGACGGGTCGACAGAAGATCGTCGCCACGACGCGCGGGTTCCACGGCCGGACGATGGGGGCCCTCGCCGCGACGTGGAAGGACAAGTACAAGAAGCCGTTCGAGCCGCTGGCGGGCGGCGTCGAGTTCGTCGAGTACGGCGACCCCGACGCGATGCGCGAGGCCGTCGACGAGGAGACGGCCGCGGTCATCATCGAGCCGCTGCAGGGCGAGGGCGGCATCAACCCCGTCGACACGGGCTACCTGCAGGCCGTCCGGGTCGCGACGGCTACCAGCGGGGCCGCGATGGTCATGGACGAGATTCAGACCGGTCTCGGCCGGACGGGTCACATGTGGGCCAGCGACCGGCACGACGTCGTTCCCGACATCCTGACGACGGCGAAGGGGCTGGGCAGCGGCCTCCCCATCGGCGCCACGCTCTGCCGGGAGTGGATCGCCGAGGAGTCGGGCGACCACGGGTCGACGTTCTCCGGCGGGCCCGTCGTCTCGGCGGCCGCCGGCACCACGCTGGAGGTGCTCCAGCGCGAGGGGATCCCGGCCCACGCCGCCGAGATGGGGGACTACCTGATGGGTAAGGTGGAGTCCCGCCTCGGCGACGAGGTGCGCGACATCCGCGGGCACGGGTTGATGATCGGTATCGAGGTGAAGCGGGGGGCCAACCGGGTGCTTCGCGACCTCGCCATCGAGCACGACATCCTGGCGCTGCCGGCCGGGCGGACCGTGCTGCGGCTGCTGCCGCCGCTGGTCATCGAGCGCGAGCACGCCGACCGCGTCGTCGACGCGCTGGAGGCGATCATGAGATGAGCGATGCCGCCGAGCCGGCCGTCGATCCGACGCCGTCGGTCGGGCGGGACGAGACGGCGCGTGACCTGCTCGAACGGGTCGTCGCCACGCCCTCGCCGAGCGGCGAGGAGGAAGCGGCGGCGGCCGAGCTGGTCGACTTCTTCGAGGCCCACGGCCGCGAGGCCTGGCTCGACGGAATCGGTAACGTCCGCGCGCCCGCGGACGACTCGTTACTGCTCACCTCCCACATCGACACCGTCCCGGGCGACATCCCGGTTCGTGTCGAGTCCGGCGACGACGGCGACGTGCTATGGGGCCGCGGGAGCGTCGACGCGAAGGGGCCGTTGTGTGCGATGGCCGTCGCCGCCGTCCGGGCCGGTGTCTCCTTCGTCGGCGTCGTCGGCGAGGAGGTCGACTCCCGGGGGGCCCACCACCTCGTCGAGCACCGCGACGCGCCGGGAGCGGTCATCAACGGCGAGCCGTCGGGCTGGGACGGTATCACGCTCGGCTACCGCGGGCTGACCGCAGGCCGGTACGTCCACACCTCCGAGTCCGGCCACTCCTCCCGCGAGGCGGCCAACGCTATCCAGTCGGCCATCCGCTGGTGGTCGCGGGTGGAGGACCGCTACGAGACCGACGAGTACGAGCCGGTGTTCGAGCAGGTGACGACCAAGCCCGTCGCGGTCGACGGGGGTCTCACCGACGACGGGCTCTCCGTCGAGACGACGATGACCGTCCAGCTCCGGGTGCCGCCATCGCTGACCGTCGACGACGTCCAGGAGCGGGTCGTCGCGGAGCTGGACGGCGGCGCGGTCAACTGGTACGACAGGGTGCCCCCGGTGATGGTCTCGCCCCGGACCGAGGTGGCGCGGGCGTTCCGCGTCGCCATCCGCGACGTGGGCGGGGACCCGCGGCTGCTGCGCAAGACCGGCACCAGCGACATGAACGTCCTCGCCGACGCCTGGGACTGCCCCATCGCGACCTACGGCCCCGGCGACTCGGACCTGGACCACGCGCCGAACGAACACCTCCCGCTGCGCGATCTCGACCGCGCCGTCGCGGTCCTCGAACGCGTCGCGGACGACCTCACCGAGACCGATGACTGATCCACGCCATTTCGTCGACATCGACGACCTGACGGCCGAGGAACTGCACACCGTCCTGACCCGCGCGACCGACCTGAAGGAGCGCGAGCGGCGCGGCAAACACCACCCGCTCCTCTCCGGACAGACGCTGGGGATGGTCTTCGAGAAGCCCTCCACCCGGACCCGGGTCTCCTTCGAGACGGGGATGACACAGCTCGGCGGGTACGCGGTGTTCCTCGGCCCGGACGACATCCATCTGGGGCACGGCGAGCCGGTCAAGGACACGGCCCGCGCGCTGTCGCGGTACGTGGACCTGCTGATGGCCCGCGTGTTCGACCACGCCGACGTCCAGGAGCTCGCCGAGTACGCCACCGTCCCCGTGGTCAACGGGCTGACCGACGACGCCCACCCCTGCCAGACGCTGGCGGACCTCCTCACCATCCGCGAGCAGTTCGGCGACTTCGAGACGCCGCGGGTCGTGTGGGTCGGCGACGGTAACAACGTCGCCCAGTCGCTCGTGCTCGGCGCGGCGATGGTCGACCTCGACCTGACCGTCGCGACCCCGCCGGAGTACGACATCGACGACGCCGTCCTCGACCGGGCCGCCGAGCTGGGGACGCCGCCCGAGACCACGACCGACCCCCGGGCCGCCACCGAGGGTGCCGACATCGTCTACACGGACGTCTGGGTCAGCATGGGGGAGGAGGACGAGCGGGCGGCGAAACTGGAGCGGTTCCAGCGTGGCGGCTTCCGGGTGGACGCGGACCTGCTCGGCCCGGATACCCGGGTGATGCACTGTCTCCCTGCCCACCGGGGGGAGGAGATCACCGACGAGGTGATGGAGTCCGACCGGGCGCTGGTCTGGGACCAGGCCGAGAACCGGCTCCACGCCCAGAAGGGGCTGCTGACCTGGCTGGACTGAGCCGGGGTCAGTCGTCGCTCGACGCCCCCGCGAGCGGCGGCCCCGCCTCGGGGTCGCCGCGGGCCGCGGCCTCCAGCCGCCGGAGCGGTCCGGGTCGGGCGACGGCGTACAGCGTGTCGCCGGCGGCGAGCGCCCGGTCGCGCGAGGGGATGGCCTCGACGGTGCCGCCGACGGGCCGGATGGCGGCGACCGCCGGGGCGATGGTGCCGACCGTCAGCCCGACCAGCGGGCTCCCCTCCGCGACGGTCGCGACGCCCATCGTCTCCTCGGCGGTCCGCAGGAGCGAGGCGAACTCGCGGTCGGCCCGCGGGCTCGTCGGGAGCGTGACGAGTCGGTAGCGCGTCGTGTCGTCCAGCCGGTCGGTCTCGGCCTCGTCGACGGCCAGCGTCACGACGTCGCCGGCGCTGCCCCGGAACTCCGCGGCGGTCACGCGCTCGGGGTCGTCGTCCTCGCCGCCGGGCCGATACAGCCGCACCACGTCGCCGGCCCGGGCGGCGTCGGCGGGGTCGGCACGGACCGACACCGCGGCGGTCCCGGGCGGGAGCGACGGGCCGATGCCGGCCTCACGGGCCCCGAGCGCGAGGTAGGAGACGGTCCCCGTCTCGTCGAGGTCGATGTCCACGTGGCCGACGCCGTGGTCCGTCTTGAGCCGCCCGACGAGCCGCTTGCGGAGCTCCTCGACGGTCAGTCGGCGCGGGAAGACCAGCGTCGCGCCCGCGATGTCGGCCTTCGTCTCCGGCGGGACCGGGTCGTACCCCTCCATGTCCGCGACCGACTCGGGGAGGTCGACCGTGACGACGCGGCCGACGGCCTGGACGACCCGCGAGACCTCGCCCTCGGCGCGGTCGGCGCCGGTCAGCGCGAACGCGCCGGTACCGGGGTAGTTTTGTCGACCGGGAGCGACCCGGGGCTATGAGCGGTGTCGACGACGAACCGGACGAGGCCCGCGAGCCGGGCCGCCGGGCCGGCCGGTCGCTGTTCCGGGTTCGCGCCGCGGTCGGCCTCGTCACCGTCGTCGCCCTCCTCTCGGTGATCACCGGCATCGTGAACATCGGCAGCCCGGCGACCGGCGGGCCACTATCGGCGTACGTCCCGGGGTCGGTCGAGCGGGCGTTCGGCTTCACCGGCGCGCTCACAGGGTTCGTCCTGCTGGCCACCTCCGCCGGACTCCGGCGGGGGGTCCGCGCGGCCTGGTCCCTCGCCGTCGTCCTGCTTCCGGTGACGGCGCTCCAGGGGCTGGTCGGCTCCACCGCCATCGCGGTCGCCGGGCGGACGCTGCCGGTGGCGGCACCGCTCGTCGCGCTGTCCGTGCTATCGCTGCTCGGACTGCTACTCAACTACCGCGCGTTCGACCGGGCGTTCGACGTCAGCACGTCCCAGCTGGCGGCGCTTTCGGCCATCGTCGGCTCGCTGGTCTACGGCACCGTCGGCACGTTCGCGCTGCGGGAGAGCTTCGAGGGCGTCGACTCCCTGACCGACGCCCTCTACTTCGCGCTGGTCACGGCATCGACCGTCGGCTACGGTGACGTGACGCCGGCCACGGAGACCGCCAGGCTGTTCGCCCTGAGCGCGCTCGTCATCGGGACCGCGTCGTTCGCGGTCGCGCTGGGGACGCTGCTGACGCCGGCCATCGAGGCCCGCCTCGCCGAGGCACTGGGAACTATGAGCGACTCACAACTGGAACTGCTGGACGACCACGTCATCGTGGTCGGATTCAGCGACATGACGGAACCGATCATCGAGGAACTGGGCGACGTGCCGTTCGTCGTCATCACCCGCGACGAGGAGAAGGCCCGGCGGCTCCGGGACCGGGACGCGGAGGTCATCGTGGCGGACCCGTCCGACGAGGAGCCGCTCCGGCGGGTCGGGATCGGCCGCGCCCGCGCACTGGTCGCTGCGACCGACGACGACGCACAGGACGCTCTCGCGGTGCTCACCGCCCGCGAACTCAACCCCGGCCTGAACATCGTCGCCGCCGTCACCGAGCGACAGAACGAGAGGAAGCTGAAGCGGGCCGGCGCCGACACCGTCCTCTCGCCGGCTGTCATCGGCGGTCACCTGCTCGTCCAGTCCGCGCTCGGCGAGGCCGGCATGGAGGAGTTCGCCGCGCACATCCTGGCGGCTCCCGACGAGGAGGCCCTGGCGCCGGACCACCCCGACGAGGCGGCGGCCTCGGACGGAGGCGAGTCGGACGCAGCCGACCGGGGTGGTCCCGAATCTGCTGACGAACGAGGCGATTGATTCCGCTATCGCCCGGTTTCGAACGCTATATCCGATACTGTCGGTGAACATGGCGGTTCGTCCGGAACCCGCGGTCGAAGCTCATCGCCCGATATCGAACTCGGCGAAGACCTCGTCGATGTCGTCGACGAACTCCCGGAGCATCGCGCGGTCGACGTGGGGCATCAGCACGACACGGGCCTCGTCGCGACCGGTGCGCGAGAGCCGCCAGCCCCGGTCCCGGAGCGTGTCCATGAGGCGGTCGGGCATGTCCGCCGCGACGATGGGGAGGACCGGCGGGACGACATCGAAGCCGCGGGCCCGGAGCTTCGCGGTGAGCCACTCGGCGTCGGCCTGGGACTCGTAGTACTGCTCCCGGTAGCCGTCCGGCCAGAGCGCCTCCATCGCGGCCACGGCGGAGGCGACGCCCGCACCGGAGCGGGTGCCGGTGAGCGTCACCTGCGAGGTGGACTCGAGATACGGCGTGTCGATGGCGAGCTCGTCCAGCAGTTCGGGCCCCCGCGCGAGCAGGCCGCCCGCGGGCACCGCGGCCTGGCCCAGCTTGTGCGGGTCGATGGTCATCGTGTCGATGTCGGCGGAGGCGAAGTTCCAGTCGAAGCTGGTGAACGGGAGGACGAAGCCGCCCCAGGCGGCGTCGACGTGGCAGAGCGCCCCCACGTCATCGGCGAGATCGGCCAGCGCCGGGATGTCGTCGACGCGGCCGTACTCCGTCGAGCCGGCGACCCCGACGACGGCGACGGTGTCCTCGTCGATCTGCTCCTTGACCGCCTCCAGGTTGGCGGTGTAGTCCGACAGCGGCGCGGTCCGGAGTTCGACGCCCAGCACGTCGGCGGCCTTCCAGAACGAGAAGTGCGCGTGCTGGGGGACGACGACGTTCGGCGTGCGGGTGTCGGTCTCGAAGCGGTTGCGGGCGATGCGGACGGCCTGGATGTTGGCCTCGGTGCCGCCGGAGGCGACGTAGCCCGCGACGTCGGGGAGCCCGACGACCCCGCCGAGCAGGTCGACGGCCCGTCGCTCCAGCGACGCGACGGTCTCGTAGGTCCCCGGGTCGCCCGGGTTCGTCGCGAGGAACCGCTCGGCCGCATCCCTGGCCGCGGGGTGTGGCCGGGTACACATCGACGAGAGAACGCGCCCGAAGTCCTGTGGGTTCCGTTCGACCCGCTGCATCTACCCCGGAACGAGTGGAGGCGTTGGCTTAGGTATTGCGCCACGGACTGACGGGAGTTATCGGCGGCCGTCGATGGTGGCCCGCGACCCCGGGCCGTGAGCGTCCGACCGTCGCGTCAGCCGTTCCGGTTGCGGAGCGCCTCGCCGGTCCAGTCGGGCTGGGAGACGCTCGGGGCGTCCAGCCGCTGGGTCTCGTAGCCGATGCGGAACGTCCGGACCTCCCCGCGAAGCTCGTAGGAGCCCTCCGCCACGAAGGTGTGGATGCGGCCCTGCGAGTCCACCACGAACCGGGCCTCGTACGCCTCGACCTGGCTCCGGTTCACCGGCAGCGCGTTGGCGTCAGCCGGGGGCGTCGTCGTCTCGAAGACGGTCAGGGTCCGGCCGTCCTCCTCCCGGGTCTCGGCGGCGGTCGCCGCCGAGCCGTTGAGGTAGGTACCGAGCAGCGCGGCGCCGGAGAGGCTCCGCATCGGCGCCGCCTGGTCCCGGACCTGGTAGCGGGTCGTGTTCCCGACCTGGCCGCGGGTCACCCAGACCGACCGGTTGCCCCAGTGGTCGAACCGGACGAAGCCGCTGCCGCCCCCGTTGACCGTCCGGTACTGGTACTCGCCGCCACCGGCCTCGACGACGGTCTGCTGACTGCGCTGGACGTCGGTGACCCGGTCCTGCTGGACGACGGTGGCGTTGACCCGAACACGGTTCTCGAAGCCGGCATCGACGAGCCCCTGCTGGTGGGCGGCCAGGAGCGCCGTGGTGTTCGTCACTTCGCCGTCCTCGACGCCGGGGAGGGCACTGCCCGTGGCGCCGTCGCCGCCGTCGCTGCCGTCGCCGCCATCACCGCCGTCTCCGAGCGCGAGCCCGTTGCAGCCGGCGGTCACGAGCAACAGGGCGAGCGCCAGCGCCGCGAGCGAGGACCGTTGCATGGCTCCCGGTCGGCGATGACGGGGTAAAAGCCTCGTGGGTCGTGGTCGCGACGCGGCTCAGCGGACGGAGTCCAGCAGCAGCTGCTGCTCGATGCGCTTGACCTCGTGCTGGACGTCGCGAACGGCGTCGATGTTGGCCGAGATGGAGGAGACGCCCTCGTTGACGAGGAAGCGGGCCATCTCCGGCTTGGAGCCGGCCTGCCCGCAGATGGATGTCGCCACGTCGTGCTCGCGGCAGGTCCCGATGACCCCCGCGATGAGCTCCAGCACGGCCGGGTGGAGCTCGTCGAACTGGTCGGCGACGTTGCCGTTGTTCCGGTCGACCGCCAGCGTGTACTGGGTGAGGTCGTTCGTCCCGAAGGAGGCGAAGTCGATGCCCTGCTCGATCATCGACTCGACGGTGAGCGCGGCGGCGGGCGTCTCGACCATCACGCCCCAGTCGCGCTTCTCCGTGTCGATGCCGGCCTCCTCCATCAGCGTCCGCGCCCGGCGGACGTCCTCGCCGTCGTTGACCAGCGGGAGCATCAGTTCGACGTTGTCGTAGCCCATGTCCCAGAGCCGGCGGAACGCTTCCAGCTCGTGGGCGAACACGTCCGGCCGGTCGAGCGAGCGCCGGATGCCCCGGTAGCCCAGCATCGGGTTGTGCTCGTGCGGTTCGTCCTCGCCGCCCTCCAGCTGGCGGAACTCGTCGGTCGGGGCGTCCAGGGTGCGGACCCGCACCGGACGGGGGTAGAACTCGTCGGCCACGCCCCGGACGCCGCGGATGATCTCGTCGACGTAGGCGTCCTCGCCGTGGTTCTCGATGTAGTGTTCGGGCGTCTCGTTCGTCGAGAGGATCATATGCTCCATCCGGAGCAGCCCGACGCCGTCGGCGCCGGTCTGGGCGGCGCGCTCGGCCGCCTCCGGGATGGAGACGTTCACCTTGATCTCCGTCGCCGTCATCGGTTTCACCGGGTTCTGCGGGCGGACCTCGTCCAGACGGTCCTCCTTGGTGGTCTCCTCGTCGGCGGTGCCCTCGGAGATGGTCCCCCTGTCACCGTCGATGGTGACGAGCTGGCCGTCGCCGAGGACCTTGCTCCCGGTGCCCGTCCCGACGACGGCGGGGACGCCGAGTTCCCGGGAGACGATGGCCGCGTGGCTCGTCATCCCGCCCTCGTCGGTCACGATGCCGGCGGCCCGTTTCATCGCGGGGACCATGTCCGGCGTGGTCATCTCCGTGACGATGATGTCGCCCTCGCCGACCTTGTCGAGGCCGTCGAGCTTGCGGACGATACGGGCCGCCCCGCTCACGATGCCGGGTGAGGCGCCGACCCCCTTCAGCAGGACGTCGTCGCTGTCGCCGCTCCCGTCGCTCACGGCCGCGTCGGCGCCGGCCCCGGCTCCGGCGTCGCTGATGGTCGTGATGGGCCGGGACTGGAGCATGTAGACGTCCCCGCCCGTGATCGCCCACTCGATGTCCTGGGGGTCACCGTAGTGGTCCTCGGCGCGCTTGCCGAGGTTGATGAGGGCCTCGACCTCCGGCTCGTCGAGCACCTGGGCCTCGCGCAACTCCTCGCCGACCTCGCGCTCTATCGTCTTCCCCGTCTCGGGGTCCTTCTCCATCATCGTCTTCTTGTCCGCGATGGTGGCGTCGAGTATCTCGCCGGTCTCGCGGTCGATGACGTAGTTGTCGGGGGAGACGGAGCCGGAGACGACGGCCTCGCCCAGCCCCCACGCGGCCTCGATGATGATCTTCGGCTCGCCGGTCGAGGGGTGGCTGGTGAACATGACGCCGGACTTCTCGGCGTCGACCATCCGCTGGACGACCACCGCGATGTCGACGATGTCGTGGGCGAACCCCTGCTCCTGTCGGTAGTAGATCGCCCGCTGGGTGAACAGCGAGGCCCAGCACCGCTTCACGCGGTCGACCAGGTCCTCGCCGGTGATGTTGAGGAACGTCTCCTGCTGTCCGGCGAACGAGGCGTCCGGGAGGTCCTCCGCGGTAGCCGAGGAGCGGACGGCGACGAACGCCTCGCCGTCGTCGAGGTCGGCGTAGGTGTCGACGATTCCCTGCCGGATGTGCTCGGGCATCTCCGTCTCCAGGATGAGCTCCTTGGCGTGGGCCTCGGCCTCCGCGAGGGCCGTGGAGTCCTCGGTGTCCACGTCGACGGCCGCGAACAGCTCCTCGTCGATACCGGTCGACTCGATGAACTCGCGGTAGGTGCCCGCGGTCACGACGAACCCCGGCGGCACCGGGAGGCCGGCGGCGGTCATCTCCCCGAGGGAGGCGCCCTTGCCGCCGACGGAGTCGAGGTCCTCAGCCCCGATCTCGTCGAGCCAGAGTACTGCCATTACCGGACGAACCGCTACGCCGACAAAGAAGGTTCCGAACCACGCCGCGAGGGGCAATTCTTACCATGCCAGTGACCAGTGCCGTCCCGCACCGAGGCCGGTCCTCGCCCGCGTTCCCCTCAGAACGGTACCAGCCGCGGGACAGCGATGCCGGCCGCGGCCAGCCCGACGAACGACAGCAGCAGGTACAGCAGGAGGACGAGGACGTTGCGCTTGTGCGTTCCGGGGGCCATCCCGGGGATCAGGGACGTGACGGGTGGTCTGGGCATG
>ERZ1034569.753-NODE-753-length-11446-cov-80.725924_pt1 | contig 11446 bp, 10 predicted proteins | sample MGYA00520706_ERZ1034569 | MGnify/ENA primary metagenome ERZ1034569 (study PRJEB33760, sample SAMEA4777722) | hypersaline lake metagenome | biome: hypersaline environment; feature: brines | place: Spain | collected 2014-08 | depth 0 m ...
GACGACTACGCCGACCTCTACGCGGAGGTGGTGTGAGTGCGGATCGGCTTTTTCACCGACAGCTACTTTCCGGGGATCGACGGCGTCACCTACACGATCGACCTCTGGCGGGCGGAGCTCGAATCCCGGGGTCACGAGGTGTTCGTCGTCTACCCAGACGGCGACTACGAACCGGGCCCGCGCGAACTCCCCGTCCGGTCGCTGCCGAACCCGTTTTATCCGGGGTACCGCGTCCCGACGCTCCGCCGGCCGTCGTCGCTGCCCGACCTCGACGTCGTCCACTGTCACGGGCCCGCGCCGGTCGGCCTGCTCGGCCGCTACTACGCACACGCGAACGACCTCCCCGCGATCTACACACACCACACCCCGATCGAGGAGTACTTCGAGCAGAGCGTCGGGCGCGAGGCGATCGCGGGCGCGCTCTCGCGACTGTACGTCCCACTCGAGACCGCGCTGCTCGCGAGCTTCGACGTGGTGACCGCCTCGACCGCGCGGATCGACCGGGACGTCGAACACGTCCCCTTACCCGTCGGCATCGACACGGACTTCTTCGAGCCGACGGCGACCGACTGGTACCCCGAAGCGACCGTGATCGGCTACAGCGGTCGGCTCAGTCTCGAAAAGCACGTCGAACACGTGCTCCAGGTCGCCGAGCGGCTCGACGAGTACCAATTCGTCGTGGTCGGCGAGGGTCCCCGACGCGACCAGCTCGAACGCGAGGCGCCCGCGAACGTCGAGCTACGCGACTTTCTTCCACGCGAAGACCTCCCGACCTTCTACTCGTCACTCGACGCCTTCGTTACCGCCTCGACGGGCGACACGCTCGGGTTGTCGACGCTCGAGGCGAACGCCTGCGGGACGCCCGTCGTTGCGGCCGACGTCCCGCCGTTCGATCAGACCATCGGTCCAGAAAACGGCGCGCGGTACGCCCACGGCGACCTCGAGGCGATGGCCGATGCGATCGAGTCGTGTCTCACGACCGACCGGGACACCCGGGCGGCAGTCGAGGCGTACGACGTGACCCACACCCTCGAGAGTCTGGAGTCGCTGTACCGACACGGCCGCCTGCCGGCCGACGAGCGAGCGAGCGAAGCCGAAGACGACTGGTCGCTGTCGGACGATACGGTCGAGTGACGGTGCCGACCTGCCCGCTACGACCGCGGCCGCACGCCGCTCAGATCGACCGAAAGTCGCCGAGGCGCGTCCCGTCGAGGAGGTAGGCGTCGCCCGTCACGAGCCCGTCCGGGAGGAACGGCGCGAGGAAGTCGTCGCCCGCGACGTTGATCCAGGTCCCGCCAGAGCGCTCGTTGAACGCCGGGAACACCACGAGCTCCGGGGGATCGCCGGTGAACGACCGCTTTGCGTCCGTTTCGCGAGGGTCCGCCTCGCGAGAGTCCGTCCCACCACTACTGCCCGCAAACGCCGCGGGCGACAGTGGCCCGCGGAGCCACGCGCGGGCCGTCCGTGACCCACCGACCGCGTCCTCGAGTCGAACCTGTGGGTGTTCGTGACCGACGCAGATCACGTCGGCTCCCCACAACGCGGGATCGGGCCAGGTGTGGCCGTGGAGGACACCGACCGAACCACCCCCCGGCAGGTCGTGCGTCGCGTCGGCTCCGCCGAGTACCCCGCCCCGTGGGTCGACCACGTCGATAGCCGGCCCGATCGCCTCCGCGACGCCCGCGTCGTGGTTCCCCTCGACGAGCGTCAGTGGGACGCGATCCGTGACCGCCGCGACGAGCGCCTCGAGTTCCGCCTGCTCGTCGCCGTCCGGCGCGCCGATGCGGTGGACGAGGTCGCCGAGGACGACGACACGGTCTGGGGTCGTCGCTGCGATGAGCCCCAGGAGTCGGCTGCGACGCTCGTCGGCTCGGTCGGCGAGTTCGACGCCGCGCTCGTACCGGAGACCGGCCTCGATGCCGGCGTGGACGTCGGCGACGAGCAATGCGCGTTCGTCACCGAGGTCGGCGACCGCGGCTGGCTCGCCAACGACGGGTTCGACCCGCGCCATCAGATGGCTTTGAGCACGCCCTCGCCCGGCTCGTAACACTTGCCGCTCATCAACGCGTCCTGAACCGCATCCTCGACCGCCTCGCGGTCGGCCCCGTGCCCGGTGACGACCTGCTCGACGACCGCCTCGCGGTCGGCCCCGTCGCCGTCGTCGAGCGACGACATCGCCTCGACGACCGCGTCTTCGAGGTCGACCGCCGGCGCACCGGCATCCGCGTCGGCCACGCTCGGATCGGCGTCCGCATCTGCAGAGGCGGTCGCGGTCGAATCGGTGTCCGTGTCAGCGGTGGTGGTCGCGGTCGAATCGACGTCTACGCCCTCGGTCAAATCGGCGTCCGCGTCTGCGTCGGTAGTCGACGCCGCGTCAACACCGGCGTCGTCTGCGACCGCAGCGCCCGCGTCTGTCGCGCCCGTCTCGACCGCCTCGAACTCGTCTGGGCCCGGCACGTCGATGTCGGCGGCACCGGGTTCGTCGACCTCCGACCCCGTGGCGAAGTCGGTGCCGAACTCTGCTTCGATCTCCTCGCGCTCGTCGTCGTCGAGCTGGAACAGCTCGTCGTCACCGGTCCCTGACGCCCCAGTCGACGCCTCCTCGCTGGCCGGCGACGCGTCGTCGAGTCCTGCATCGAAGTCTCCGAGCTCGTCGAGTTCGTCGAGGCCGTCGTCGTGCTCGGCGGTGTCGGTCGGCGGCGACGACGCAGGCGTCGGCTCGGTCGTACTAGTGGCGTCGTCGATGTCGATGGCGTCACCCGCCGTGGCGTCGACGTCGGTACCCTCGGAGTCAGCGGCTTCCGTCTCGGGTACAGCCTCAGGGGCCGCAGGCTCAGCATCGGTCGCTGAAGCCGCAGCTCCGGCCTCAGACGCAGAAGCCCCAGCCTCGGTCTCGGTCACAGCACCCTCGACACCGACATCAGACTCCCCGATAGATTCGGCCTCGTCCACATCGACGTCGGGGTCGGCTGCGGTCTCCGAGGCGATCTCCGTCCCGACGTCCCCAGCGTCGGTTCCGATCCGGACGTCCGTCTCCGGGAGCGACCCGATGTCGACCGAACCGGCCGCATCGGGCTCGATCGAGGGGGCTCTGACGTCGTCGCGCTCGCCGGCGACGAGCGCCAGTGCGTCCACCGCGAGCTGGCGAACCGCCTCCACGTACGCCGATCCGGTGCCGTAGTGGTCGAACGCCAACGGAATCCCGGCCGCGAGCGCCGCCGGCGCGCCACCCGCCGTGAGCGCGTTCCGGAGGTCGTCGCCACGGAGCGAGGATTTGAGCGCGCGTTCGACCACGGCGAGCCGGTCGAGCGTCGCTTTGGCCGCCGAGACGACCCACCGGTCGCGCGTCGCCGCGTCGACCTCGCTCAGCCGTTCGGGGCGCACGGAGGTGAACACCCGATCGCCGTCGTCCGGCTCGAACGTCCGCGCCTTCCCGGTCAACGCGACGAACGCCGGCGGCTCCGTCCGCGAGAGGAACGCCTGCTCGTCCGGCTGGTACTGGCCCGCATACGTGACGAACGCGCCCGAGGGGTCGACGAGGCGGCCGCGACTCGTCTCGTCGTTGACGCGCTCGACCTCCGTGAGCACGCCCGCGACGAACAGCCGATTGACCCGCGCGCCGGTGGGCGTCACCACGTAGTTCGGCGCGCGCTCCTCGTCGCTCTCGGAGTACGACAGCGAGGCGTCGTCGAACTCGGCGGCGAACACCCGGTGTGCGACCTCTCGCGTCCCCGGCCCGTCGTCGCTCATTCGCGCACCTCCGCGAGCGCGTCTCGAGCGGCCGCCGCCGGGTCCGCCGCCGCCGGCTCGAAGTCGGTCGCGTCCAGCGTGGCGCCGTACTCGTCGACGGAGAGACTCCCCCGAACCGTGTACGTCCGACCGACCAGGTCGGCCGCGATCGATTCCGCGACCACGTCTTTGTCCATCGCCTCTGTGGCGGCCGCGAGCGCGTCTTCGAGTCCCCCGCCGTACACGTCCGCGGTTAGTTCGTCGTCGAGCACGACGGTGACCGTGTCGGTGCCGTCGTCGAGGATCGCTTTCACACGGAGGTCGTCTTCCCCGTCGACCGCGCCGTGACTCCGGCACTGGCCGTTCTGGATCACGCGGCCGCACGTCGGACAGCGCTCGATGAGCCCCGAGCCGTCACGCACCTCGAGCACCGTGCCGGTCACCGTGACGTCGAAGATCCCGCCGGTGTCGACCGCCGCGGCGATCGAGTGGTGTGGCGCCTCGTTCGTGACCGCTATCGACGCCGACAGCGGCGTGACCGTCGAGAATCGCGTGAGGTTGATCGAGGGGACCCCGCGGAACTCGCGCGCGTAGACGTCTTCGATTCGAACGTCTGCGCCCGCTTCGAGTGCCGGCGTCGGATCCCAGTCGGTGAACGGCAGTTTACCGGTCTCGTCGCCGAGAACTCCCTCAAGGATATCGGTCTCTCCGTCGCGGCCGGAGATCGTCTTCTCGTCGACGTCGAGCACACGCACCTCGACGGTCCGCCCACGGTCGCCGGCGTCGATCTCGACGAGGTCGCGCTCACCGCCGACCGGCCGGTCGACCGCGACCGGCTCGTCGGCGATCGCGACCGTCGTCGACTCGTTGAGGTTGAGTTCGGGAGCGCCCTCCCACTCGCGAATGCCGGCGTTGCCGATCGTCAGCGAGTCGCCCGGCTCGAACCCGAAGTCCTGCCAGGCGGTGTAGTCTATCGTTCCCGTCTCGTCTGCGAGCTCGCCCTCGTGGATCGTGAGGTCGTCGCCCTGGTAGCGTATCGAACGCGTCCCCCGGGTGAGCACGCGCACGGTGACGGTGACGTTCCCGTGGTCGGTGGTGATCTCCGCGAGGTCGACCGACGTCGGCGTCGCGCCGCCCCCGTCGCCGCCGCCGTGTTTTCGTCGCACGCTCTGTACCGCCTCGTCGAGGGGTACGCTGTACTCGAGGAGGTTCTCGAGGTCCGCTTTGACCTCCGCGGTGTCTGCGCCGAGGTCGGAGGCGAGCTCCTCGGCACGGTCGGTGACGTCCATCACGACGTTCTTCGCCGGCACCGCACAAAAGGGTTCACTCGCAGCGACTGCGGTGCGTCGCCGGCGAGCAGCCGCGGGCGCGGGCCGCCTTCGAGCGCGAACGACCGCAGACGACGCCGACTACAGATCGGCGCCAGAGACCGAGAGGTAATCGCGCATCAGCTGGTCGCGCTCGCGGATCTCCGCGGTCGTCCCGTCGAACACCATCTCGCCGTTGTCGATGATGTAGCCCCGCTCTGCCAGCTCGAACGCGAACTGCACGTTTTGTTCGGTGAGTAAGACGGTGACGTTTCGCTCGACGACGTCTGCAAGCACTGACTGCAGGTCGTCGACGATCACGGGCGCGAGCCCCTCTGTGGGCTCGTCTAAGAGCAACACGTCCGGGTCCTGCACCAGCGCCCGAGCGACAGAGAGCATCTGTTGTTCACCACCGCTCAGGTTCTGGCCTGCACTTTGTTTGAGCGCGGCGAGCGGCTCGAACACCTCGTACATCTCTGCGACCGTCTGTGTCGAGTCGGGTGCGAGCCGCTTCGCCAGCGTGAGGTTCTCGTGGACCGAGAGCGTCGGGAAGACACGCCGATCCTCCGGAACGAGTTTGATTCCACGGTCGGAGATCGCGTCCGGTGACTCACCGGCGATCGGCTCGCCGCGGTAGGTGACGGTCCCCTGTCGCGGCGGGGCGACGCCAACGATTCCACGCATCGTCGTCGTCTTGCCGGCACCGTTGCGACCGAGCAGCGTCACCACCTCCCCCTCGTCTATCGTCAGGTCGACCCCGTGGATGATGTGGCTGTCGCCGTAGTAGACGTGCATGTCAGAGACGGCGAGTACGGGGTCGCTCATGGCTGTTCCCCCAGGTACGCCGTGGTGACCGCCTCGTCGTCCATCACCGTCGCCGGCGGTCCGTCGGCGATCAGTCGTCCCTGGTGTAACACGAGAATGCGGTCGCTGATGTCGAGTACCATGTCGATGTCGTGTTCGGTGAGCACGAACGTCGTCTCCGTCGTCTCGTCGATGTCTTTGATCAACTCGACCATGTCCGCAGACTCCGAGGGATTCATGCCTGCGGTTGGTTCGTCGAGCAACACGACCGTCGGGTCGGTCGCCAACGAGAGCGCGATCTCGACCTTTCGTTTGTCACCGTGACTGAGGTTCGAGACGGTCGTCTCTGCGACGTCCATCAGGTTCATCATCTGGAGCACCTCACGAGCGCTCTCGGTGAGCCCTGTGTCGTCACGATAGCGCGTGCGGAGCTCCTTCGACCGGCCGGTCGCCGCGATGCGGGCGACTCGGAGGTTGTCGAGCACCGACATCCCTGGGAAGCTGTTGTTGATCTGGTACGCTCGCGAGAGCCCGCACCGGGCGATCTCGTGGGTGGGCCGTCCCGTGAGCTCGTCGCGCTCGTTGTTCGCGTCGGTGATAAACACCCGGCCGTCAGTTGGCTCAAGCGCCCCCGTGAGGAGGCTGTAAAACGTTGTCTTACCGGCCCCGTTCGGGCCGATTATCGACGTGATCTCCGTCGAGTCGATCGCGACGGAGACGTCGTCGACGGCGACGAGGTCACCGAACTGCCGTCGGAGCGACTCGGTCTCGAGCACCGTCGTCACGCCGACTCACCCCCGGTGGCCCGCGAGACGACCCAGGAGACGAATCCGGAGACACCCCGCGGGGCGAACAACACGATCCCCAAGATGAGCGTCCCGAAGATCAGCTGCCAGTGGGCCTCGAGTACGGGGAACTGGGTGATCCCCCACCGGATGTACTCGAAGAAGAACGCGCCGATCGTCGGGCCGATGAACGTGTAGGGGCCGCCGAAGACGGTGATGATCACCGGCTCCGCGCTGATCGACCAGTGGAGGTTGGCACCGGGCGACAGCGAGCCGTGTAGCGGCGCGATCAACACGCCGGCGACCCCGGTGAACAACGCCGAGACGACGAACGCCGCCCAGCGGTGGGTACGGACACCCACGCCGAGTGCGCCGGTGCGTTCTGCGTTCTCGCGGATCGCCTCCGAGACCAACCCGAACGGCGACCGAACGATCCGCCACAGCAGGTACATCGCCGGAGCCACGACGAGAAGCGTCAGGTAGTAGTACGTCACCCGGTCGTACAGCGCGAGATCGAACCCGCCGAGCGTCGCCGTGCCGAGGATGACGGAGAAGCCGTCACTGCCGTTCGTCAGCCCGAGGTAGTTCTGGATCGCGAGCACGTACAGCGCCATGCTGAACGACAGCGTGATCATCGCGAAGTAGATCTCCTCGAGTCTGACGCTCAGGTAGCCGACGGGCACCGCGACCGCGACCGCGACGAGCACGCCGAGGACGCCGGCGATCAGAAAGCCGACGAGAGGCGTCGCCCCACCGAGGCCGAGCCCGGGGGCGACGTCGCGCATGAATATCCCAACGGTGTAGCCGGCGGTCCCGAAGAACATCGCGTGCCCGAACGAGAGCAGCCCGGTGTAGCCGTACAGCAGGTTGAACCCCGTCGCGAACAACGCCAGCGCCAGCACCTCGGTCAGGAGGTACGTCTGGAACGACGGGAGTACGAGCGGCGCGACGACGAGCAGCACGCCGACGACAGCCACCACGGATCGGGGCGGGCGTTCGACGAGCGGGTGGACATCGCTCACAGCTCTTCACCTCCGAAGAGTCCCTCGGGTCGGAAGATCAACACGAGGATCATCGCGAGAAACGGCAGCAACTGGTTGACGCCGGTGGCGACGAGCACGCCGAAGCTCTGGAAGAGCCCGATGAGCATCGCACCGACGAACGCGCCGGTGAACGACCCGAGCCCGCCGATCACGACGACGACGAAGGCGTTGATGATCACCTGGTCGCCGAGTGCGGGCGTGAACGACTGGATCGGCGTCGTGAGCGCGCCGCCGAGTCCGGCGAGCACGCTTCCCACCGCGAACACGCCGGTGTACAGCCGCGGGACGTCGACGCCGAGAAGCGCCGCCATGTCGCGATCACTCGAGGTGGCGCGCACGAGCTGGCCGACGTACGTTCGCGTGAGGACGTACCAGAAGACGCCCATCGCGAGGAACGCGACGACGATGACGAACAGGCGGTACGCCGGGAAGCTCACGCCGAGCACCGGGACGTTCCCCGCGAACGCGGCCGGCGTCTCGACCGTTTGGGTGCCGGATCCCCATATCGTGCGTGTGAGGTCGCTGATGATCAAGACGAGCGCGAACGTGAGGATGAGCTGATCGAGCTCGTTACGGTCGTATATCCGGCGGATGAGCCCGAACTCGACGACGGCACCGAGGAGCCCGACGGTGAGCGCAGCGCCGACCGCCGCGACCCAGAAGTTCCCTCCGACGGCGCCGACGATGGACGCGGTCGCGTACGCCCCGACCATGTAGAAGGCGCCGTGTGCGAAGTTGAGCACGCCGAGCACGCCGAAGATGAGACTCAACCCGAGCGCGACCAAAAAGAGTCGGCTGCCGATGCTCAGGCCGGTGAGGATCTCCTGAATCGGGAGACCGGCGGTCATCTTAGACGCCCGCCGGGTACTCGGAGTCGGCTAGGAGCGACCGGATGGTCTCCGGCGGCGCGTCGATGCGCTCGACCGGGTCGAGCCGGCTCAGCCCGAGCTCCTCGGAGTAGGCGGTCTGTCCCCAGATTGCCGGGAGGACGGCCTGATGGCTCTCCGGATTGATGCTGAACTCGCCGATCGGTGCCGACGTGCTCATGCCTTCGAGCGCACCGGTGACGTCGTCGGCCGCGGCACTACCGGCAGCCTCCATCGCCTGTTTGTAGAGATACAGGCCGACGTAGGCGTTGTGGGCGTTGTACGACGGCTGCTGGTCATTTCGCTCGACGAACGCCTCGACGAACGTGCGGTTCGCCTCCGTGTCTGGCGTCTCGAACCAGTAGCGAGTCCCCGCCCAGAGCCCGTCCGGGATGTCGCTGCCGAGCGGCCGAAGCGCGTCGGTCGCGGCGCCGAGCGTCAACACGACGTGGTCGACTTCGTCGAAGAAGGCGGTCTCTTGGGCCTGGTTGAGGAACGTGACGAGGTCGCTGCCCCAGAGGCTCACGACAACACCATCGGGCTCGCCGTTGAGCACCTTGTTGATCTGTGGGGTGTAGTCGCTGGCGCCGAGTTCGGGGAACGCGGCGGCGTCGTCGAGGTAGTCGTAGCCGAGTCCGAGGCCCTGGGTGAACGCCTTGAAGTAGTCCCACGACTGGGTCCCGAACGCGTAGTTCGGGCCGAGCGTCGTCCACGACTGCCCGTCGAGCCGCTCGGCGATCTTCGCGGCGCCGTAGACGTTCTGTGAGAGGTTGACGCCGTCGCGGAACACGTAGTCGTTGCCGACCGCGTTCTCCCCCTCGGTCGCGGTGACGAACGGCGTCGCCGCGTGCGTGATCATGAACGGCGTCTGGAGCTGTTCGGCGATCGGAGCGACCTGCTGGGCGACCCCGCTCGAGTCGAGGCCGATCAGGCCGTCGACGTTCTCCTCTTCGACGAGCGACCGGGCGGCCTCGATGCCGGTCGGACCGCTCCCCTCGCTGTCGCGGTAAATGAGCGGCTCGATCTCTTTGCCGTCGATGCCGCCGTCGGCGTTGATCTCCTCGCGGGCCATCTCGTAGCCCAGCTGTGCGGACTCGCCGTACACCGACGCGAACCCGGAGAGAAGGTGGATGGCACCGAACGTGATCGTGTCGTCGCCGCCACCGCCGCCCGAACAGCCGGCGAGTCCGGTGATCCCTGCGGCGGCTCCTGCTTTCAGCACGGTCCGACGGTCGAGTCGCCGCGTCGAGTCCCGCCCGGTCGCCGACGTCTCGTCTGTCGTGTGGTCGATCATGATAATTTGGCCTCGCATCGTCGGAGTCGAGAGCGGTATATATTGCTTGCGAATCGGTAGTGAAATAATTACTACTCTCGTACTAAATGGCTCGATAGCCCGGCAATCGTATTGGATGCTCGACGTGACGAGTGTCGCCAGGTCGGACGCCAGACGCGTCGCTTCGAGCCGACCACGACACCCACACCTAAGCCACCGACCACCACACCCTCACATCTAAGCCGCTTGCCGCTGCACTCGTGGGCATGGAGGACGTCGACATCGACACACACGTCACCGCCGACCGGACCGTCATCGAGGTGAGCGGGAGCCGCGACGTCGCCGTCGTGGTGCGCTCTGCTGGCGGCGAGCGGATCTACTTACCGCCGGAAGACTTCGACGAGCCCGTGGAGGACTCGCCGTACGCCTCACCGTACACGTCGCCGTATCAGAGCGCGGGCGCGCGTGAGGACGACGGCACGCCGTACCGAGGCGCAGTCGAGAGTACGCGGGGCGTCGTCGAGACCGTCGCGGGATTCCGCATCAGCCACCCAGAAGCGGTGACCGAGATCGACGTCTACCGGCCGAGCGAGACGGCCTAAGGACCCAGCCACCCCGGCTACGCGACGTCTTCGTACACCGCGAGCGTGTCTTCGGCGACTGCTGACCAGTCGCGGCGCTCGTACGTCGGAGGCGACTCGCGGTCTAACGCCGTGATGAGCCCGTCGACGATAGACTCGGAATCCGGCGTAACCTCGACGAGACAGTCGTCGGGGAGGACCTCCGCGGCGCCACACCGCGTCGAAACCACCTGGGTGCCAGCCTCAAGCGCCTCCGTGATTGTGATCCCGAACGGCTCTGCGAACGACGGCGAGACGAACGCGTCGGCGGCGGCGTAGTAGTCGCCGAGTTCGGCCTCGGGGACGTACCCGACGAACGTGACCCGGTCGTCGACACCGACGAGCTCGACGAACCGTTTGAGCTGCTCGGTCTGGTGGCCCGAGCCCCCGACGACGAGTGTGACGTCGCGGCCCCGGAGCTTCTTCATCGCGTACAACAGGTGTGCGATCCCTTTCTGGTCCGTGTGTCTGCCGACGAAAAAGAGCATCTCGCCGTCGATGCCGAGGTCACCGCGGACGTCCCGACCAGAAAACTCCGGCGTCGAGAAGCCGTTGTACACCACCCTGGCGTCTGCGCCGTACAGCTCGCGGATGTCCTCGCGGACGATCTCGCTCACGGCGATGTTCGTGTCGGCGGCGTTCGCGAGCCGACGCTCCGTCTCGACCTCGCGGGTCGGCGGGTCGATGTTGCGGTCGCTCGCGAGCGAGTGGAACGAGGACACCCACGTCGCGTCCGAGGCGCGGGCGGCCTCTCGGCCGGGACCGTACCCGAACCAGTCGTGTGTGTGTATCACGTCGTACGACGGCGCGAGCTCGACGAACCGGTCGCTGAGCCGGCCGACTCGGGCCGCGACGTCGCCCTCACCGGTCTCGACGCCCTCGAGTCCCGGCTCGTCTTCGGGCGCGAGCTCGGCGGGCAACACGAGCTTCGCGTCCACGTCGAAGGCGTCGCGGAGTCCAGAGAAGAGCTCTCCGACGTGAACGTCTAACCCGCCGGTGATGTTCGGCGGATACCCCCA
>ERZ1034569.758-NODE-758-length-11401-cov-8.885158_pt1 | contig 11401 bp, 10 predicted proteins | sample MGYA00520706_ERZ1034569 | MGnify/ENA primary metagenome ERZ1034569 (study PRJEB33760, sample SAMEA4777722) | hypersaline lake metagenome | biome: hypersaline environment; feature: brines | place: Spain | collected 2014-08 | depth 0 m ...
CCCCGTAGACGCCGACTGGTTCCACGCCCGCGACGTCGTGGCCCCGCGGCCGATGTACGAGACGGCGGACTGACCGCCGAGCGGCGTTCTCGCGGCCGGAGAACTCCGAACGCCGTTTTATGCTCCGGGCCCCTGCTTGAGGTCGTGCACGACATCCAGAAGGGGCTGTTAGCGCTGTTCGTGCTCCTCGTGGTGGCGCTGGTGATCGCGGCCGTCGCGGCGACCGGTCTCGCGCTGGGGCCGTAGTGGGACGAACCGCCGGCCGGCGGGGCGTCGAGACCACGAGGCGACATGGTTATCTATGACACTCGGGTCCGACCGTGGGGACGAATGTCAGGGTTGGGACGCGCACTCACGATAGCGGCACGCACGGTGATCCGTGCGTCGGCGGACGCGGCGGTCACGACGGCCGCCGCGCTGACGGGGGCGGCGGCCCCGACCGGTAGCAGCGGCGTCGGGACGGCGACCGACCTCGGCGGCCGGCGACGCGTCACGGCGGAGTTCGGCGGGCATTCGCGGCAAGGGTCGGCGGCGGGGGGCGAGCGATGGCCGCGGTCACGGCCGGGGGCGCTACGCCCGCTCGTACCGCACGACGATGACGGCGGTGACCACCAGGGCGACCGCCCCGGCGGCGAGTAGCCCCCCGCCGAGGAGCCCCTGACCGCGGAAGTGCCAGAGCATGAGCCCCAGGCTCGCGGCGAACAGCCCGCCCTGGGCCAGGAGCAGTGCGACGATGAAGTCCCGGAAGGTCCCGTCGTCAAGCGAGCCGACCCCCTCGGCGAGGTCGGCCCCGGCGTGGTCCTGCTCCTCCTCGGCCGCGACCATCGAGAAGGGGTCCATATCCGGGGTACGTGCGGCCGACGTATGGCCGTTGTGCCGGCCACCGTACTCGACGACCGGGCGGCCGTCGACGGCTACCCCGGTGATCTCCGGGGGAGTCGCGAAGGCCCCACGCGACACGGGCGGGCATGGCACGGACCGAAGCGACGGAGGCGGGCGGGACGGGAGCGGGTGACCCGCCCGGGACCCGGCGGTTCCGGTCGGGCGCGCCGTGGCGGCCGCGCGCGGCACCCGAACGGCTTTCCCACTGACAACCGAGCGTGGTGGCATGCGTGCAGCAGTACTCCGCGAGCACGGCGAGCCGCTCGACGTGACCGAGGTCGAGGCGCCCTCGCCCGACCCCGGGGGCGTCGTGGTCGAGGTCGGGGCCTGTGGCATCTGCCGGTCGGACTGGCACGGCTGGCAGGGTGAGTGGGGCTGGCTCGGCCTCGAGACGTCGCCGGGGCAGATACTCGGCCACGAGCCCGCCGGCCACGTGGTCGAGGTCGGGCCCGAGGTCGAGCGGGTCCGCGAGGGCGACCACGTCGCCATCCCCTTTACCCTCGGCGACGGGACCTGCGAGGAGTGCCGCACCGGTCACGGGAACACCTGTGACAACACGCAGGCGCTCGGGTTCGTCGAGAGCGCCCCCGGCGCGTTCGCCGAACTCGTCCACGTCCCCCACGCCGACCACAACATCGTCCACCTCCCCGAGAGCGTCACCTCGACGGACATGGCGGGGCTGGGCTGCCGGTTCATGACCGCGTTCCACGGGCTGGCCCACCGGGCGCCCGTCGCGGCGGGCGACTGGGTGGCGGTCCACGGCTGCGGCGGCGTCGGCCTTTCGGCGGTCCACATCGCCGACGCGCTCGGCGCGAACGTCGTCGCGGTCGACCTCGACGACGACAAGCTCGCACGGGCGGCCGACCTCGGGGCGACCGAGACGCTCAACGCCGCCGAGACCGAGCGGGTCCCCCGCGAGATAAAGGGCCTCACCGACGGCGGCTGCAACGTCTCGATCGACGCGCTCGGTATCGAGGAGACCTGCCGCAACTCCATCCTGGGGCTGGGCAAACGGGGTACCCACGTCCAGATCGGGCTGACGAGCGCGGCCGAAGGGGGCGACCTGTCCATCCCCTCGGACCTGATGGTGATGCAGGAGATCGAGTTCGTCGGGTCGCTGGGGCTGCCGCCGACGCGCTACGACGAGATCTTCCGGATGGTCGCGACCGACAAGATCGACCCCGGCGCCGTCGTGGGCGAGACGGTCGGGCTGGCGGACGTCAGCGACAAACTCGCGGCGATGACCGACTTCGAGACGGCTGGGATTCCGGTCGTGGACTCGTTCTGAGACCTACTCCGACTCCTCGACCGTCCGGGCGTCGGGCCCCTCGTCCATCCGGTGGACGGGTTCGGGGTACGCCGGCCGGAACGCCTGGCTCCCGGCCACCTCGACGTCGACGTCCGTCCGCGCCGCGGCGACCCAGACGGCATCGACGGCGTGCCCCCTGATGCGGTCGGGGTCACCAACCGCGCGGGCGTTGAGCACCAGTTGTGCGCCCTCGACGGTCCCGAGGTCGGCGCCGTCGTAGCCCGGGTCGCCGTCAGTCGCGGTCAGGTTCGCGTGACAGAGATTCCCGTCGGCCGCGACGGAGAACTTCAGGTGGGCTGTCTCGATGTCGTGCTCGTCGAGCGTCGACTGGAGCTGCTCCATCAGCACCCGCCGGAACCGGTCGGTCGGGAGCGACCCCTCGATGTCGATGGTCATGTTGACCCAGCCCAGCCGGGCCTCCCCCTCGGCGTACGTGTCGTAGTCGATGTCGGTGAGCGCGCGGCCCTCCGGGGCGAGCGCGCCGTCGTCGAGGTCGATATCGACGTCGAGGCTCGCGCCGATGTCGTCGACATCGGCCAGGTCGACGCCGTCGACGACGAGCGAGAGCCACTCGTCGAGCCCCTCGCGTTCGAGCGCCGACACCGGAAGGACCGGTCGGTCCCCCACGCGCCCCTCCAGGCCGGCGACCAGCTCGTCCACCTCGTCGTCGGGCAGCGTGTCCGTCTTGTTGAGCACCACGAGGTCGGCCTCGTCGACCTGCTGACGGAAGATGTAGCGCACCTCCTCCGGGAGCGCGGCGTCCTCGTCGCTGACGTACGACCGGACGCGGTCCGGGTCGAGCACCGTCGTCAGCGGCGCGACCGAGAACTCAGCCGCGTACATCGACCGCAGCGGGTTGACGACCGTGGCGACGAGGTCGGTGCAGCTGCCGACCGGCTCGCACAGCAGCACGTCGGCGTCCCGAGCGACGATGGACTCGGCGGCGTTCAGCAGGTCGTCGAAGTTACAGCAGAAGCAGCCCCCGGGGATCTCCTCGACCTCGCCGCCGGCGTCGTCGAGGATGGAGGTATCGACCAGCCCCTCGGCCTGGTCGTTGGTGATCATCCCGACCGTGTAGCCGCGTCGGGTCAGCGTCTCACCCATCGCCTTCAGCGAGGTGGTCTTTCCCGCCCCGAGAAAGCCGCTCACGAGGACGAACTGGATGGGGTCGTCGGTGCCCGTCGAGGTGGAGTGCGAGTCCGATGTCATGGTGTGTTCACGGGACGTCGGCCGCCGGTCGTCGTGGCCGCGACGGTCACGGCCGCTGTGGCGCGCATCCGGGAAGGTACGCCGTCCCCGCGTCGCCGCCCCGCTGGTCTACCCGTTCCTACGACGGATACCGATTAAACCCACGGCCGCTTCGCTCGGCCGGTACCAGACCGCTGCCGGGGGCCACCGGGTCGCGGAGCGGGGATGACCGGGAGCGTCGGTGACCGGCCTCCCTCTGGATGCATCTGTCACAACCCCCTCTTTACAGGAGCATGAGCCCCGGGTACAGGGCGACCAGACCGTCGCTACCACCACCCATGTTCGACAGACGCGACTTCCTTCGAGCGGCAGGCGGGGCGGTACTCGGCGCGGGCCTCGTGTCGGGGACCGCCAGCGCGGAGTACGACCGGTTCGAGAACTACAGCCTCGTCGGCACGGCGCCGGTGCCGGGAATCAACGAGGTCGTCGCGCGGGGCAACTGGGCGTACGCCACCTCCCAGGGCTCCATCACGACCGTCAACATCAACGACCCGACCACCCCGCTCGTCGCGGGCCGGGCGGAGGGTGAGGACGCGGAGGACACGCCGGACGTCGACGTCGCCGGCGACGTGGCCGCGCTCGCGCACAACGGTGGCGTCCGGGGCATCAGTCTCTTCGACGTGAGCGACCCCGCGAACCCGTCCTTCGAGTCGTTCTACGAGGACAGGGACACCGTCCACAACTGCTACCTGAAGCGGGCGCCGGACGGCTCCACTATCGAACCGGAGCGGATTCAGGTCACCGACTCCGGTAACGTCGATCTCGGCGAGCGCCGCCGTCCCGGTGCCCGCACCCAGGGCACCTACGCCAGCGATGGCGGTGACACGGAGTTCGTCTACCGTGTCGAGGCTCCCGAGTCCGGCGACTGGACGGCCCGGATCCTCCCGAAGAACACGGCGAACTTCGACTACGAGATCGTCCGCGAGGAGTCGTAGCGCCCGGACCGGGAGGTCGGACGGACAACCGGTCCACTCCTCTTCTCATCAGGTCAACCGACGGATACTCGTGTCTGTGCGATACGGAGGGGAGGGCGAGTCTCGGCCATCCATCGGGTTCTCGGTTCGGAGACGAGAACCGGCGGCACCGCCTAAACGATGCACGCCGGATACGACGACCGGGAACCCGGGCGGTGTCACGGAGCGGAACACCCCCTCTCGTCTCGGACACAGGGCGTCTACCGGTCACGAGACGTCACCGGAGCAGGCGGTTGGATACCGTCCTCGGGGTAGTAGATTAGACCCAGTATCTACGACCGTGGCGTGAACTCGGGCGGACGGTCGAAGCCGTCGTGAACCCACCGACAGACGGTATCGGTCCGTCCGGTGCTGGGACTGTCGAGGGGCGGAGCGGGTCCGCAGGCGGGTTCAACTATACATATAGCCGACCTGTCGTGTCGGCGCTACGTGCGTAGGCATCAGTATGGAGAGATCGTGTGGTATAGCGAACACCATGTCAAGGGCCCACTCGGAAGACGTCACGAACGGCGGCGTATCTGACGCTGTCACGACTGACCGTCCGAACCCGCATCCGCCTGCCTGTCCCGACGTTCCCAGTCCCCTCCGACTCCCGAACGGTCGCAACGGCCAGTTGTGCCTCTGCACGAGCGACGCCACGGTGGACACTGTGGGGTATGGGCCCGAGGTGAGTGCCGTGCCGAGTGCCAGTGACATCTAGGTTCTGATCGTCGGCGATACTGTCGGTGCCCTCTCGCTCGCCGGGTTCCTCGACCGTGCCGGGGTAGACCCGGTCGTGGTCGAACTGGGTGAGCGGCTGGAAGCCCCGCGGGGGCCCGTCACCCTCTGGCCCGACGCCGTGACGCTGCTGGCGCGGCTCGGACACGAAGTCCGCGAGACGGGACAGGAGGTGCACACGTGGACGCGACGCTGCCCGGACGGGACGGTGGTGACTCGCCTGAATGCCGACGGCGCGTTCGGGTTCGTCACGGTGATGAACGGCCAGCTGCGATTCCGGTTGTGCGAGCGACTGCCGGACGACATCCTCCGTACGGGACTCACACTCCGGTCGCTCGGGGTGGGACGTGGCGGCGTCGCGGTCGAGTTCGCGAACGGCGTCCAGGAGCAGTTCGACATCGTCGTCGGCGTGGACGGTGTGCACTCGCGCACACGCGACCTGCTACGGTGGGTCGGATCCGGCGTTCCGCGGGACCACGAGCGTGGCCCTCCCGCTCGTCCACGGCACCAGTCTCGAAGAGGCGACCGAGGTGTGGACCGAGGACGGGACCGTGTTCCGGGCCGTTCCGGTCGGTGACCGGGTCGCAGGGTGGATCACGATCCCGACGACGGTGCCCGGGCAGGCCTGGAGTGATGCGGCCGCCCTCGCCGCTAAGTTGCCCGACATCGACTGGTGTTTCCCGGCGGCGCTTGAGGGGGTCGATCTCGAGACGGCGTGGTGGGGTGACGACTTCCACTACCGGACGGACTGCTGGGTCGAGGACCGGGTGGCCCTCGTCGGGGATGCGGCCCACGCCCGCCACCGGCTCACCGCAACCGGGACGACGCTGGCCGTTGAGGATGCAGCGGCGCTGGCGGCGGAGCTGGTCGGCCGGACGGATCCGCCGGCGCTTGGGCTCGCCGACTACGCGGCCCGCCGGCAGGCGCGACTCGAACGGCTCGGGAATGATCTGAACGCCGAGGTACCGCTCGCTGATGTCGAGTCGGTGCTCGCCGCCGTCCGAAGGGCACTCCTACGGCTCGGGTGAGTGACGGGCGAGCGCTTGATGAAATACTCCAGAGCCGACAGTATCGACCTGATCGATACAGAGGATGGACGCAAGATGACAGCACACTTACTTTCCAGTGTGAATATCGCCACAACGGTTTTAATGACATCCCCGGTAACCTCCGGCTAACACCGCGTCATGTCCTTCAGCGATCGATCACGGATTCGAGTGCTCCACGTCGACGATGAACCGGACTTTGCTGAGGTGACCAAGACGTTTCTCGAACGCGAGGACCGGCTCACCGTCGAGACTGCCACCAGTGCCGACGAAGGGTTGCAACGCCTCACTGATTGCCCCCCGGATTGCGTCGTCTCGGACTACAATATGCCGGGCACGGATGGACTCGAATTCCTGCGAACCGTTCGAGAGGGACACACGGATCTCCCGTTTATACTTTTTACTGGCAAAGGTAGTGAGGAACTCGCCAGTGACGCTATCTCTGCCGGTGTCACCGACTATCTACAGAAGCGAAGCGGCACCGAACAGTATGAACTGCTGGCCAATCGCATAAAAAATGCCGTTCAGGCGCGGCGTGAGGCACGACGAGCTGAGAGGCAGGAGGAGTTGATGCGTCTCACTGACTCTGCTGGCGACACCGGGGGTTGGGAACTCGATGTTGCCACCGGTGAGCTGCTGTTGAGCCCCGGGGCACGCGATCTCTTGGGGACAGAGTGCCGGCGGATGCCCTCTAAGCGGTTTCTAGACCTTTGCTATCCTGATAACAGGGACGAGGTTCGTGCAGCGATGGACACCGTCATCCGAGCACAGAGGCAGATGGAGTGTACGTGCCGGTTGCACGCTGCTGACGACAGCCACCGGCATCTGGATATCACGATGAGCCCCGTCATTACCAACGGTGGGGTGACAGAGGTTAGAGGCGCAGTTTCCGATATTACCGAGCACAAACAACGCGAACAACAGCTCAGTCAGTACAGGGATTTACTAGAGAGCATCAACGACGCAGTTTTTGTAGTAGATCAGGACCGGCGGATCGTGTACGCGAACGAACAGTCCCTCGACAACGTCGGCCTCACAGCCGGGGAGGTTGACCGCGAACCCATTATACCGCTCGTCGAACAGTACACTGTCGACCGAACTGGCGTCGCAGAGTTCGAACAGGCGCTTACTACGGCCCTCAGCGACCGCAAGAGCGAGAAGCCGGATCCAGTCGAACTGACAGTGGCTGCTGGCGGTTCGGAATCGGTTTACGAACACCAGTTTTCACGTGTGTCGACCAGTCAGCGTTCCGTAGGCGAGGGCGTGAACAAAGCTGTGGCTATAGTGGCCCGTGACGTTACCGGGCGCAAACAACGCGAACAGGAGCTGGAACGGGCCCGAGATCTGTTGTCTGAGATGGAGCAACTGGCTGAAATCGGTGCGTGGGAATACGACCCGGAGGAGGACAAGGTAACACACACTGCTGGCGAACTCCGAATCTACGGTCTTGATCCCGAATCGGAGCTCCGGTTGGATGAGGCGTTTGAGTTTTATCATCCGGAGGACAGGGATCGACTCAAAACACGGTTCCGGGAGTGTATCGGAGCCGGTGAGCCGTACAAGATGGACGTGCGGGTGATCAAAGCCGATGGGGAACAGCGGTGGGTCACTGCACAGGGTCATCGTGTCCAGCAGCAGGAGACGGAGGTAGTGCGCGGGTATGTACAGGACATCACGAACCGAAAGGAGCGACTTGAAACCCTCGAGCAGTCTGAGGCGTTGTTCGAGAATACGCAAGATATGCTGTTCATCATCGAGCACTCCGATGACGAGTTCGTCGTCAAGCGAGTGAACCAGGCGTTCGAGTCGGCAACCGGGCTCTCGAACGACGAGCTCCGGGGAAAGACACCGCAGGAACTCTTCGGCGAGGCGCGTGGACGGAAGATCGAGGATAAGTATCGGCAGTGTGTCGAAACCGGGGAGTCACTCAGCTACGAGGAGACGCTCGTCGAGGAGCAAGTCCCGAACAGGGATTCACCAACCGGCGACGGGCGTGTTTACTGGAAAACACATATCAGCCCGGTCGAAGTGGACGGTGATGTAGACCGGATCGTCGGTGCTACCCGCGATATCAACGAACAGAAGCGTCGGGAGCGGGAACTCAAGCGTCGGAACGAGCGGCTGGACGAATTTACTAGCATCATCAGTCACGACCTTCGAAACCCGTTACATGTCGCCGAGGCGAGGGCGGAAATGGCTCGTGCCGACTGCGACAGCGAGCATCTCGCCGACGTGATCGACGCAGTTGATCGCTGTCAGACGTTAGTGGACGACACGCTGACATTGGCACGACAGGGCGAGCAGATCGGTGAGAGAGACCCCGTAGGACTCTCAGACGTGGCCGAGCAGAGTTGGCAGACTGTTATGACCGAATCGGCAGAGTTGAGGACTGAGCCCGGGCTAACTATCCGGGCCGATAGGAGTAGCCTTCGACAGTTGCTCGAGAACTTGTGTCGTAATGCCGTTGAACACGGAGGTAGTGACGTAATCGTTCGTATTGGGGAGATGGATGGGGGATTCTTTGTAGCGGACACCGGCCCCGGAATCCTGGAGCCCGACCGCGGAGACGTGTTCGAGGCGGGGTACTCAACTGCGGATGATGGGACTGGATTCGGCCTGCGAATAGTCAAGGAGATCACCGACGCTCACGGTTGGGAGATCAGCGTGACTGAGAGCTGGCAGGGCGGGGCACGGTTCGAGATCACCGACGTTGAAAAGCACGTGTGACCGGCGGGCTATGCATTCAAGACGAGCGTGAAGAACTGTCACTCACGGAGCATTCGAACAGCCCGTCGGCAGAACCCGACGTTCAGTCCACGCGGACGTGCGGGTACTGGGTCGGTCGAACTTCGTCGGCACTCAGCCGCTCGGCGAGTTCGGGTGAGACCTCGCAGTTGACATCCTCGAAGTTCTCGACGGACTCCACCGCGTGTCGGAGGGCGGTGTTGATCACCTCGGCGTCGGAGTCACAGTCCAAGGAGCCTTTCGCCCGGTCGAGCAGCTTCTCCCGATCGCCAGTCGCACGCAGCGCGATGCGGTCGCGTTCCATACAGAAGGCGCTGTGAACACAGGGTCCAGCAACGACCGCTGAACCGGGGGCAACCCGTCCATCGCGATCTGCGCGAGTAACTCGAGCCCCTATCTCCCGATAAAGAGGGCCGCGCATCGAGGTCGGCGTCGCCTCAATCCCGCTCGATACCCCCGATCTGTGAACACAGTCTGCGGGAGTCACGAACGCCCGATGTGAACACATCGGGAGTATCGCCGAGGAGCTGTACCATCGTGGGTGCAGCTATGGGGGGACTATCGGTGAAGTCGTCTCCAGCGAATTTCTTCTTGACTGTTCGCTCCAACATAATCCCGGAGAACTCTGTTCATATGCGGGACAGCAGCGGGGAAGATGAGAATCCATGTAAGCACCAATACAGCTAAGATACGATGTGGGAAGATTCGGGCAAACATAAACGCCCTATTTCTTTAAGAACTTGTCGTATTGTTGTATCAGCGCCCTCCTCGGGCCCGTGCTTGGGGAAGCACTGCTGACATGGTGAGTGGAAGGCGAGCAGGCCACCGGTGACGGGCTCGGGCCGCCAGTCACTGTCGGTGCGGCTACAGGCCGGTTCGAGGTCGCTCCCGGAGCGCCGCCGCTGCTCGGCGCCCGTGGCGAGCACCCCACCCCCTCGTCACAGGCGTAGCACTGCTGACCGTCCTCGAGAATGTGCTCCCCACACTAGTCGCAGATGGGGAGTGGAAGCTGGTCGGAATCGAAGCGAACAGCCTCAGACACCGGGACCACTCCGGGGTCGTAGAGACTCGTCAGAGAGGCTGTACCGCAGTAACTCGATGGACTCGCCGGGATTTGAACCCGGGGCCTTCCCCGTGCCAGGGGGATGATCTACCGCTGATCTACGAGCCCTCGCACCCGTTTCTGGTCCAGCCGCGGGGATAAACCCATCGTCATCCGCCGCGTTCGTAGGGCAACAACGGAAACGGTTTAATCCGTGAGCGAGGAGTTCCCGACGGGAACAGCACAGCCGCATATCCGACCTGCCGCCCGTTCGGGCGGCTTGGGAGTGCGGCGGTGCAGGCCGACAGCGGCGCGACGCCGCACCGGCCACGGCATCGCGGCCCTCGCGGGCGGCACCACGCGGTGCACGCCATTGGGCCAGCGGCTCGTGCGGTTCCAATCAGACAGCTACGAGTATACACATGGCACGAATGCACACCCGCCGCCGCGGTTCGTCCGGTTCGGACAAGCCCGCGACCGACGAACCGCCGGAGTGGAGCGACGTGGACGAGGACGCCATCGAGGAGCGCGTCGTCGAACTCGCGGAACAGGGGCACGACCCGTCCCAGATCGGCATGAAGCTGCGCGACGAGGGCGTCCAGGGGACACCGATCCCCGACGTCAAGCTCGCAACGGGCAAGAAGGTCACCGAGATCCTCGAGGAGCACGACGCCGACCCCGAGATCCCGGAGGACCTCTACAACCTGCTCGAGCGCGCCGTGCGCCTGCGAGCCCACATGGACGAGCACCCCGGCGACGCACAGAACAAGCGCGCGCTCCAGAACACCGAGTCCAAGATCCGCCGCCTCGCGAACTACTACCGCGGCGACCAGATCGACGAGTCGTTCGCCTACACGCACGAGCGAGCGAAGGAGCTCGTCGAGTAACCACCACACCACATCCACCGATGGCTGCTGCAGACCCCTCGACGCCCGCCCCCGGCGAGAGCGTCGCCGCCGTCTGCCGCGACGCCGGCCTCGTCCGGCTCGTGGCGACGAACGACGGCGACGCCGTCGCCGCGGCGGGCGTCCTCGCACGGGCGCTCGCAGCGGCCGGAACACCGTTCCAGGCCTCCGTGCGACCGTTCCCGGGCGAAGCGCTCGGCGGCGGCACGGACGCGGACGCGACGGTGACGGTCGGCGCGGCCGGCGGTGACGCCGCGTTGCCCGACCACCCGGCGAGCCCGGCGGCCTACGCGGCCGCCCGGGAGTTGGCACCCGGCGCCGCCGACCCGACGCTCGCGCTTGCGGGCGTGCTGGCGGCCGGCGCTACCCCGGGCGACGACCCGACGCCCGCCGAGGACGGAACCACGGCGGACCGGGCCCGCGGGGACGCCCACGCGGCCGGGTGCGCACGCCGAGCCGCTCGCGGGGGCCCCACGACGTACCTCTCCGACGCGCTGGCGGCCCAGGTCGGCGGCATTGGCATCGCCCCGGGC
>ERZ1034569.759-NODE-759-length-11392-cov-11.650260_pt1 | contig 11392 bp, 9 predicted proteins | sample MGYA00520706_ERZ1034569 | MGnify/ENA primary metagenome ERZ1034569 (study PRJEB33760, sample SAMEA4777722) | hypersaline lake metagenome | biome: hypersaline environment; feature: brines | place: Spain | collected 2014-08 | depth 0 m ...
TCGTAATTTCGGTATGTTCAAAGAGGACATGATCTGGGAGTTCAGTATGACAGATCGACTAAAATTCGGTATTGATGCAGCCAATGAGCTAGGTGATGAGGTGGCTGCACGTGATGCTGAGTCTGTGCTTATTGTTACTGATGATGGCGTAATGGAAGCAGGGATTATTGACGAAATTATTGATATATTGCCAACTGGAATTGAATATGATGTGTTTTCTGAGGTTGAGTCAGATCCTTCGGCAGCACTCATGGAACGAGCAGGCCGTTATGCCAAAGAATTTGATCCGGACATGATTGTTGGCGTTGGCGGTGGGAGTTCTATTGATGTAGGGAAATGCGCTAGTGTACTATGTGAACACGGTGGTGAGATACTCGATTACGTTGCGCCACCGACCGGCGAAGGGAAAAATGTTCCAGGCCCAACTCGTCCATATATTGAAATGCCAACCACAGCCGGAACTGGGTCTGAGTCCTCCTCTGTGGCAGATGTCTCACTCCCTGACCAGAAATTAAAGGTTGGTGTCTCAGACAAGCATATCTACCCGAATCTTTCACTTGTTGACCCACGGCTCACCGCCTCGCTACCGCCAGCACCAACAGCGATGTCGGGTCTTGATGCGCTTTCACATGCAATTGAGGGCTACACCACACGACGGTACGACGCCAAAGAACAGCCAGACTCGCCAAGCGATCGGCCTGATTACGGTGGACGGAACGTTCTTACTGATGTGCTCTGTCGCAAAGCAATTGAATTGATTGCAAACAATCTCCGACGGGCAGTGAATAATGGCTCTGATCTTGATGCTCGTCGAAACATGCTGCTAGGTAGTACCTTAGCAGCCCTAGGATTCTCAAATGCTGGCCTCGGGGCAACACACGCCCTTGCGTACCCTGTCGCGGGTGAGCATCATACCCCGCATGGGCTGACGATTGCCTTGCTACTGCCGGAGGTAATAAGATATAATTCAAGTAGTGCACCTAGTCGATACCGAGAGATCGCAGAAATGCTTGGAAAGCACACTGCAGATCTAGATCAATTTGAGGCAGCCTCAAAAGCCGCAGAAGCCGTTAATGAACTTTCAGAGGATGTTGGTATGCCTGATGGCCTTTCTGCGGTTGGTGTAAGCGAACATGAGATTGGGGTGTTTGCAGAGGATACGATGAAACTCCAGCGGTTACTTGACGGTAACCCGCGGAAACTGGACGCAGAAGGTGCAGAAAAGATATTCAGGCGATCACTTTAATCAACTAAGAGCTGTCTTATACCTATATTAACAAAGACGTCATCATATAAACCATATTGGTCCAAAATATCGACACGTATTAATTACCGAACTAGTTATTAGTATCTTCATTGTCTATCTTAATAGCCACATTCTTGGTCTGTAAATAAGAATCAAGAGCCTCAAGTCCTTTCTCGCGTCCAATACCAGACTTGCCAAAGCCGCCGAACGGGGTTTGATTAGTATCACCAAACCATTGATTAATGTAGACGCTCCCTGCTCGAAGCTTCTCAGTTGCATGCATCGCACGGTTAATATCGGTTGTAAAGACGCCAGCAGTCAGACCGTATTCTACATCGTTAGCCAATGCGAGTTCATCGTCATTGTCATTGAATGGGATGACGGTAAGTACCGGCCCAAAAATTTCTTCCTGTGCCACCTGCATATTATTTTCTACATCTGTAAATATAGTCGGCTCAACGTAGTGACCGGGACCCTCAGGCACATTGCCACCCGCTGCGACAGTGGCTCCTTCTGATCGTGCTAAATCAATATAATTGCTAATCTTTTCAAGATGCTCCTCGCTGTTTACTGGTCCCATGTCGGGGTCTTCAACGCCAGGTCCGAGTTCGTACTGATCAACAATATCGACGAGGCGTTCAACAAACTCATCGTGCACTGATTCATGAACTAAGGCGCGGTCAGCGGCAGAGCAAACCTGTCCTGAATTAGTAAAGATTCCTGTTTCAATAGCACCGGCTGCTGTCTCCAGATCCGCATCCGGGTAAACAATAGCTGGGTTTTTGCCGCCAAGTTCGAGCGTAATAGATGTTACATTACGAGCTGCTGATTCCATAACTTGTTGGCCGGTAGGGACGCTACCAGTAAATGTAATGCAATCCACATTTTTGTGCCCAGTAAGCGCAGCACCAGTTTCTCCACCGCCGGAGACAACATTTACTACAGGCCCGGGAATTCCCGCCTCATGGCACAGCTCTGTAAGGATAAACGCTGACAGCGGTGTCGTCGGTGCTGGCTTAATCACTACGGTGTTACCCGCAACAAGTGCTGGGGCGACCCCTCTCGCATAAAGGTTTCCAGGGAGGTTCCACGGAATGATCTGTGCGGAAACGCCAAATGGCTCTCGAACAGTATAGTCGACCTTCCCAGTGCCAACCGGTATCGATTTTCCCTCAAGTTTGTCGGCAACACCTGCATAATATTCAAAATAGTATGCCGCCCCTTCGATATCTTTCCGAGCCTGAGAGAGCGGCTTTCCTTGATCTTTGCTCTCAATATAAGCAATTCGGTCAAGATTTTCGCGTATAAGCTGACCGACATTGTACATCAGCTTGCCCCGCTCAGCTGGGTCGGTATTCCTCCACGTTTCAAATGAATTTTTTGCAGTCTTGACCGCATGATTAACATCTTCCTGTGTGCCCTCAGCAACTCTTGAAATTTCTATCCCCGATGATGGATCCTCTGTAGTGGAATATTCTCCGGACACCGGTTCTTCGTAACGGCCTCCGATAAGATGGTCATAATTACTGCTAATCTGCTCTTGGCCCATATTCTTCACCATCATATATTACTATTTGGGCAATTCGTATCAAGCTTAGGGATGAAGAGGATGTCGTATCTGTCTAACAAGCTATTATGTGGTGTTGCTAAATCCAAAATGAGGGATAGACTACGCTATGATCTCTTTTTGGCGGCATGTTTAGAGAGGTCAAACTTACTAGTATAAATTGAGTTTAGTCGGGTAACTTGATACCTACTAGTAAATGCCGTTCCGTTGAGAAGCAAAAGAAAATACAGAATCAAATCTTGCATGCATCTCCCCCTCTTGATAACTGTCACTGTAGTCGGGGTTAGAACTCTAGAGGTATTTCAGATTCTGTGCTACTAATTAACGATGGTTACAAAAATTTACCAGCCTAGTGCATTTGACTTCTCTGAGTTATTAAACTCAGTAATTGTTCCCTCGAAGTCGAGACTACCAGACTTGAGCGTGTAGACGCGCTCGGAAACCTGGACTACTGCAGACACGTCTTGTTCAACAAGTAGAATGGTTTTACCTTGGCCATGTATCTGCTCAATCCGATCAAACATTCGATCTACGATCTGCGGGGCAAGGCCTGATGAAGGCTCGTCAATAAGAAGTAAGTCTGGGTCTGGCATGAGAGCTCGGGCAACTGCGAGCATTCGTCGTTCACCACCAGAGAGCGTACTTGCAGTTTGTGTTGACCGCTTTTCGAGTTTCGGAAAGAGGTCATACATCTGGTCAACCCGGTCTTCAATATCGCTGCGATTAGTGTAACCTCCCATTTGAAGATTCTCCCACACGGTTAGATCTGGAAAAACTGCATCTTCCTGTGGGACATAACCAACACCATCATCAATGATCTTATGACGGGGAGTTTTGGATATATCTGCACTATCATACTGCGTTACACCAGAGTACATCGTAGTCCCTCCAACGATAGTCTTCAGAAGCGTTGATTTTCCAGCTCCATTTGGACCAACGATTGATACAAATTCACCATCATCTACATGAAGTGATATGTCGTCTAATACGCGCAAGTCACCGTAACCGGCGTCAACATTTTCAAGCGACAGAAGTGGGTCAGTCATGGTGACTCAGTTCCAAGGTATGCATCAATAACAGCCGAATCGTTTTGTATCTCCTCTGCTGTTCCGGCTGCAATCTTCTTTCCGGCGTCCATTACTGCTATTTTATCACATATTGACATTATCGTATCCATATCGTGCTCGATGATTAGAAATGTCTGATCGCGTTCGCTACGTATACGCTCAATATACTCAATGATATCAGCTGTAACATCGGCCGGAAGCCCCGCCATTGGCTCATCTAAAAGAATAAGATCTGGTTCTGTCATCAGAGCGCGTCCAATTTCAAGGAGCTTGCGTTCACCAACTGCAAGTTGACTCGCTTGCTTGTCTTTGCGATCATTGAGTTGCAAGTAATCAAGTAACTGGTCGGCACGTTCCATAGCCGTTCTTTCATCAGAAGCATATGTTTTGACTCCAGCAGTTGACTGTAAGAGTCCCTCACCACGATGACCACGGTGACCGATTAACAAGTTCTCAAACACGGTCATGGATGGGAACGTCCTAGCCTCCTGAAATGTCCGTGTTAGCCCAGCATCAACAATAGCCTGAACTGAATTTGCTGTAATATCTTGGCCGTCAAATACAATTTCACCCTCATCAGGGTCATGGAACCCTGAGATGGTTTTAAATGCAGTCGTTTTTCCGGCACCGTTCGGTCCGATGAGCCCTGTGATGGAATTCCTTTTCACCTCAAGTTCAAGCCCGTCAATAGCAACAATACCACCGAACGTTTTTCGAAGGCCGTGGACAGATAGTAAAGACTCAGTGCTCATTATGTACCTCCACGAAGCCCTTCAGGCTTCCAAACTAACAGCGCAACCATGATCATAAACGCAACTGCGGGCTTATAAGATGCTGATATGAATGCAACGCTAACCTCCTGTACAAACCCAATTACAAATCCACCTAACATTGCACCATATGGGTCACCAATACCTCCGAGGATGACGGCTGCGAACATCACAAGTAGCAGTCCGAACCCCATGGTCGGTCTGAGGACAGTATCAATACCTATCAATACGCCAGCAACAGCAGTCAAACCTGCGCCAATCACCCAAGTCCAACGCACAACCTGCTCAGTATTGATACCAGATGACATTGCGAGTGACTGATTTGAAGCTGTTGCTCGCATTGAAACTCCAAGCGTCGTTCGGGTCAATAAAAGATGAACTCCAACCATTAGCAGCAACGATGTAACTAAGATGATAATCTGAACAGCGGTAATACGAATACCTAGGATAGACATTGCCTCTCCGGCAGCGAGATCGTACCGGCGCGTATCACTTGACCAGATAGTTTCGATCAAGTTACGCACTACGATACTAACTCCCACACTTGTAATTAATAGAGCAAGCGCACCGGCTCCCTGTCGACGGAGGGGATAGAATACAATACGGTCAATTACCAGCGCGAACACGACTGTCACTGGAACAGCAAGAATTGCAGATAGAAGTATAGGTAGCCCAAGAGATACGTTTGCAACAAATGCTGCGTATGCGCCAATAGTAAGATACTCTCCATGTGCAAAGTTAATGAAATTCAATACACCGAATATAAGCGTTAATCCAATTGCTGCGAGGGCGATAGTACCTCCAGTAGTAAGTCCATTAATTAAGAACTGTGGATCAAATGAGATCACAGATTTTCACTCTCCGATTCAAGTCGGTTATAGTACTCCGCTCGGGTGATATTACGCTCCGGCAAGAGTCCCTCAGGGCGATATCTGATTGTCACAATCACTAACACGCCAACAAAAATCAGCCGTAGTGTCGGCATTATTTCTCCCAGCCCGTATACGTCTGGCAAATAACGAGTCGCTTCACGGAATGAGATGATTAGCCCAGCACCGGCGATTGCTCCCTTTGGATTTCCGCTCCCTCCGATGATGAGCGCAACCCAAGTGGTAAACGTGATATTGGTTGCAAACGCAGTTGGCGTCAACGCCGTGGTGTAGTGTGCCCAGAGCGAACCAGCAAGCCCGGCAATTACCGCACCGATAATGAATGCCTGCATGCGATACCGGAATGTCTCCTTCCCAAGTGCGACCGCAGCTTCTTCATCATCTCGAATGCTTCGGAGTACTCGTCCAAACGGTGAACGTCGTAATTTCTTCGTGTACAAGTAGCAACCGACTAGCGCAACCAAGACGAGCCCAAGGTAGAATAGATTATAGAATGCAAACGGTATGGCCTCTGTAAGTGGACGTTCAATTCCATATATACCGCCTACCCCACCGGTTAACCAATTTTCATTCATTAATCCGTATCTGAGGATTTCGGCGAGTCCAATGCTGACAACTGCAAGATAGTCTTCACGCAGTTTCAGTGTTGGAATTCCCATTAAGAATGCGATAATCCCAGCAGCTATACACCCACCAACGATTCCAACTGGAATTGGCATCCCAAATCCAAATGAATATGCTTGACTCGCGCTTGGTGAAGCAATAGTTAGTAACGCTGAGGTATACGCACCAACAGCAAAAAAAGCAACATGGCCAAAATTCAGAAGCCCTGCCTCACCCCAATGGACATTAAGCCCAATAGCGAGGATGGCATAAATCCCAGCCACTGTTGCAACGCTAGTTACGAAAGAGAACTGCTCTAACATTAGAATTCCAGCTGATCCGGTTCAATCCTCCCGGTCTGCTCCCATGAATCTCCATTAGATTGAACTACTGCAAACGGTGAACGGATGTTTCCATTTTCAGTGAAATCAACTGGACCACTAGCACCCTGATAATTGATATCTGCACCGTCTTCAATGGCATTGCTTCCCTGTTGGAAGCTTTCTACTGCTTCCCCGTCTTGAGAAACTGAAATTATTTGCTCTGCGAGTTCAGCAGGATTACTGCTGCCAGCTGCTTCTGCAGCAAGCGCAGCAAGTATCATTGCATCGTACCCTTCAGCGGTGAACGGTCGAGGTGATTCGCCAGCTCGCGATTCGTACTCAGAAGCGAATTCTTCATACCGATCACCTCCGGAGAGGGGACCAATAGCATATGAGCCCTCAATGATATCACCCATTTCTGATGCAAATCCATTCGTTTGCATATCATCTGAAAGACCCCAAACACCACCAAGACCCTGTTCATTCCATTGATTAAGAATGATCGATCCGGTTTCTGCACCCGCAGTAAGTGAGACAAATTCTGGGCTACCTTCAAATGCCTTTGTTAATTCAGATCGGTACGAATTCTTTCCTGGTGTTACCGCAACCTCAGTTGTAACCGTTCCACCTAGTGCTTCAAATCCTTCGACAACCGTCTTACCGAATGACCGTCCACCTTGGTTGTCAACGTACATGACTGCGATCTCCTCGTACCCGTTCTGCTCGGCAATACGAGCCATTGCCCGGCCTCCAAGAGAATCAGAAGAAGCCGTTCTAAATATGTATTCACCCCCCACATCGTCTAACTCGCTTGTACCAGCGGTTGGAGAAATAATTGGAACCTGATTATCCTGTGCTATACCCATAACAGCTGGAAGCGTGAATGACGTCGGCCCGAGAATTGTGCTTGCACCATCAGAATTGATGAGCTTCCGGATTGCCGACGTTGCCGTCTGTTGGCCCGCTTCTGTGTCTTCTGCAACTATCTCAACAGTGTTTCCATTAATTCCACCGGCATTATTTATCTCATCAATCGCGATTTCAACCGCCACCTCTGACGACTCTCCAACCCACCCAACTTCGCCAGTGAAGGGTTGAAGCAGACCTATCGTGATTGTCTCACTACTACTGCTGCCGGTTGACTCACCAGTACAGCCAGCAAGAGTCAGTGCAGCTCCACTGGCAGTGGCTGTTTTGATGAATTCTCGTCTGCTGCTTATATCTGATAAGCCTGCCATGATTAGCTTCTCACTATATCATCAATTTAAATTAATGGTACGCGATGATATTGCTCATTAGCGTGAGGTAATTATGCCACAGTCGCACCTATGCCTAGGAAGGTAGCTACAAATGTCAACTAAAATTTCATTCGTTGAGAGCCTGGTTGACCCTCACCAGATATCATATCAAGACTCAGACCGCAAAGAAAGATCAACGGACTGGGGAACAAACGACGCGGACGGGGTAATGCCTGATGTTGTTGTCTGGCCAGAGTCAACAGCAGATGTTGCCGAAGTTATGTCTGCTGCAAATGATCATGGTATTCCAGTCACCCCATATGCATCTGGTACAAGTCTTGAGGGAAATGCTGTGCCAGTCAACAACGGCATCACGCTCGATATGTCGCGGATGGATGCCATACTCGAAATACGGCCTGATGATCTTCAAGCAGATATTCAGCCAAGTGTATTGGGTGATGAACTAGATAGCGCAGCCCATGACTATGGACTTACGATACCAGCACTTCCAGCCTCAGGGTCAATCGCAACTATCGGCGGGATGATTGCTAATGATGCAAGTGGCACGAAGGCGGTCAAATACGGGGAAATTGCTGATTGGGTTCTTGAGCTTGAAGCTGTCCTGCCAACAGGAGATATTGTTACATTTGGAAGCAAAGCAGCTAAAACATCTGCCGGTTATAATCTCAAAGATCTTATGATTGGTAGTGAAGGAACGCTTGGAATTATCACTCGAGCAACAATCAAACTGACTAGTCGTCCAAATCAGATCTCTGGTGGTCGTGCGATGTTCGATGATATCAACGCTGCCACGAATGCTATCATAGACGCGGTCCAATCTGGGGTTGATGTTGCCAAGATCGAACTGATTGATGCGTTTAGTGCAGAGGTATCAAATGAATATCTCGATACCACTCTCCCAAATATCCCAATGGTCTTTGTTGAATTTCATGCAAATCACAACATCGAAGACGAAGTTGAGATCTGCAGAGATATCTTTGAAAAACATAATGTGCGTGAATTTGAGGTCAGTGAGGCAGATGAAGGGATGGATGAGTTATGGGAAGCTCGTAGTGAGCTTGCTAATGCATTTGAGCCATATGACCCTGAACTCTCTCCACTGACTCCTGGTGATATTACTGTTCCAATTAGCAATTATTCAGAAATCGTCTCATATGCCAAGCATCTTGGCGATGAGTACGGCCTACCAGTTGCTACATTTGGTCACGCGGGAGACGGTAACGTCCATTACATCATTTTGGTCGATCCAGACGATCATGACTCTATTGCAGCTGGAGAGACAATTTCGAAGCGGTTAGTTGAGCGCACAATAGAACTTAATGGTACATCAACCGGAGAACATGGCGTCGGAACTGGTAAGCGAGAATACTTGCTCACAGAGCATGAGCCCGCCACGCTTGACGCAATGCGTTCAATAAAGAACGCTCTTGATCCAAATAACATTCTTAACCCTGACAAGATATTCTTTGATAACTAATAGATATCAACTATCTGTGTCTGTACTGAAATGCAGATGACTACTTCATTTTCCAGTCCGGCGAGAGTTGATGACTACTAGGAAGTGTAATTGAATTAACTCCGAACAGAGTCCGAGCAACAGACCAAGGACCGCCCGAAATATTCATTAGCATGATTTTTGACATCGATACATGAGGTCGCGCTGGCAGGCATTTGGAAACGTAGAGTCAGACTCGAATGATGAGTCTCGGCCGCAAGAAGGTGACAGCATGAGTGTGCCACACGCCGAGCGACAACTGCACGTATACGACACCCTCCGAGAGGAGATTCTGACAAATATTAAAGTTACTCTTAGGCAGAATACGCGCGGAATTGCTCTTATAGTCATCATTGCTGGATACAGTTTGCAGTTCGGTCCACGAACAGTCCTCGCCGTTATTCCCGGCATTTTGGGATACCTCTTCATTCGTAATGCGGAAACACAAGTTTGGATGGCAACCCAAGCCCGTCACATAGTTGAGATTGAGCAGCGTCTTTCCTCACAACCGGATTCTCCGTTCCGATATGAGATCCGCCGTGGCGGCCTACTGGGTGCAGATCAAGATGGATTAAAGAAATACAAAAATATTCCATCAATATGTCGTATCGCAATCGCTGGGGTCGCATACATCGCTTCAGTGTTGTATGTGATCAGAATAGTCTGGCCGAATGGCGCTCAACAAATCGCGGGTATCACGGTGAGTTCAACCCATCTATTACTCACATATGGAGCTCTCACCGTGGCTGTAGTCATCACCGCAGTAGCGACTTTGATATATCGGAGAAAAATACAAAAAGAAGCTTTAGACAGAATCAATGTCGGCGAATAAACTACAACCGAGCCTGTGGCTACCCACCTAGTGAATTAGGAGAGACACCAAGCTGGAATACGTCATTCCGGTAGGCCGTCTCAATATGCTCGTAATGAGGATGAAGATAGTCGTCAATTGCCCCCGCGAATTCATCTTCTGGCTCGATACGGTCACCCCGCATGTATTGGACGTGCTCGCGCGGAAATTCCGCCTCAAGTCGGAAGTGTGAGCTGAACCAGTGTCGACCGAAGTGGCTTGTGATTGCACGAGTGCTCTCGGTTTCAGCATACTTCGGCTGGAAAGCGCGCGTCCATGGCCGGTTGATTGCCGTGTATCCCATCTGACCAAACCCACGTTCAGTAAGGAACACCCATGGTCTGTCAACTTGAGGACGCAGTAACAGGTGCGTGAGAAGCAACCAGAAGAGTTCTTGATCGATGGGGACGAGTCGGGGGACGCTCGACTTGTTTCCCTCTCGGTTGGGAGAGACGTATATGACGTTCTCGTAGTCTCCAAGTGCTTCATGTGTGCCAAGCTGGGGGTAGCACGATTGCAGATCGCTATGGGCGAGGTGAATATCCTGTAGCTGGAGATTAGATACTTCACCGGCACGCAGTCCACACTTCAGCTGGATCCCAACAACAGCTCGGTGACGGATATTAGAGATAGAGTTGAACTCTTGTCTGACCTCGTCAAGCGTGAGTTCTGGAAACGGCTTTCCATCCTCTTCCCCAAGGGAGGCTTCCTCCATTGCAATTGCAAACGGATTGTAGTCTGGCGGATGTGGAAATACGGATTCCATCTGCCAGTACTCGTAAGCGCCTTTCAACCGGCCAAACTTGATCTTAATCGTACTCGGAGCGTTATTGTGAACGTCACGTCGCCAGCCGATGTAATTTTTCACCTGCTGGACAGTTGGACAGGCAGGGTGCCGGTCTGTCGTCTGCATATAGGACTGGAACTGGCGGTACGTTCGTTCATAATCTTCTATCGTTCCATCTTTAGAGATCTGATCACGGTTGGCGATGACGCGCTCAAGATAGTACCTGAATGGGTCTGGAAGCTGTTCAAACGTCTCACTGTACTCAGCGAGTGGGTCAATCTCACGATCAAATGCCTCGGCAAACCGCTCTCGTTGGTTTTCAAACCGCTGCTCTGAATCCGAACTTGATGATGAGTTACTTGGTGTCATTGTATTGTTCTTATCGTATGTCTACACGATACATCCAGATCTCACGACTTGCAGGATAGCGAGTTGCAGCCAGTAAGACTGGATTATACAAGTGCGGGTGCTCAGTACTGTATTTCAAATGATCGTAGAAGTTGTACACGCGAAGGAAGTAGTAGCCGTAGACCGT
>ERZ1034569.761-NODE-761-length-11377-cov-23.226727_pt1 | contig 11377 bp, 10 predicted proteins | sample MGYA00520706_ERZ1034569 | MGnify/ENA primary metagenome ERZ1034569 (study PRJEB33760, sample SAMEA4777722) | hypersaline lake metagenome | biome: hypersaline environment; feature: brines | place: Spain | collected 2014-08 | depth 0 m ...
CGAAAAACGAATGGGCCGACACGGATTTGAACCGTGGGCCTCCCGGTTATCAGCCGAGCGCTCAACCTGACTGAGCTATCGGCCCCAACGCAACTGCTCGTAACGGGGGACTCTGTTTAACAGTTTCCTTTCGCCACCGCGACTCCGTCAGTCGGTTTCGGCGAACAAGCCGCCGGCATCGACACGGCGGTTAGGACTCCCGGCTGCTGTCATCGCTGACCTCAAAGTCGACATCGACGTACTCCTCGTCATCCGCTGTCGACCCCTCAGCCCCAAGCGGATCATCGCCCCCGATGTCGCCCGCGCCGGGGCCGGAACCGCCAGGGCCGCCGTCGAACCCACCGGAGCCAAATGGGTTGTCGCCGTCGCCGTCCGGAAAGCCGAACGTCCAGACGTTGCCGGTGGCGAAGCCGTCGGTCTTGTTGTCGATGTAGGGGACGACCACCCAGCGCTTGAGCGCGATCCGGATCGGGTACCGCGTCGGTGGCAACACGAGCAGAAACCCAATGAGGTCGGTGACAAGCCCCGGCGTGAGCAAAAACGCCCCCGCCGCGATCAACAGCCCGCCGTCAAGCAGTTCGTCGGTCGGTGCCGACCCGGCGGCGGCCTTCTGTTGGAACCGCACCAGCGTGTTGCGGCCCTCCGCGCGAACGAGGATCATGCCGATCAACCCCGTCAGGACGACTAACGCGACCGTTTGGAGGGGCGTGAGCCATCCTGAGCCGACGATGGCGACGAGCACGAAGGCGTCGACCAGCGGGATCAACAGCAACAGCGCGAGCAGGGAGCGCGTGCGCATACCCGCAGTTGCGGGCCATCGGTGATAACGTCTTTCGTCGCGGACGAAGGCCTTAGGCAGCGGCCCACCCGAACACGGGTATGAATGATTCGACGGCGGCCGCGGCGGCTTCGGAGTCCACACGGGTTGAGTGGCGAGCGTGGGGTGCCGACGCGTTTGCCGAGGCGGACGCAACCGAGACCCCGATCCTGCTGTCGTTGTCGGCGACATGGTGTGGGGCCTGCCACGAGATGGACGCCCGCACCTACAGCGAGCCACGGATCGCCGCCAACATCAACGATAGCTTCGTGCCGATTCGGGTCGATGTCGACCGCAATCCACGCGTCCGGGAACGCTACAATATGGGCGGGTTCCCGACGACGGCGTTCCTCACCCCGACCGGCGAGCTTCTGACCGGGGCGACCTACCTCGGGCCCGACGGGATGCGGAGCATCGTCGACCGGATCCGGCAAGTGTGGGATGAGAAAGGCTCGGCCGCGGGCCGGGTGCCGCGCGCCGTCGCCGATGAGCCGACGCCAGCCGACGACCTCGACACCCGGATCGAGGAACACATCGCCGGCCAGCTCACCGAACAGTTCGACCCACACCACGGCGGCTGGGGCACCGACGCCAAGTTTCCGCTCCCTCGAACCATCGAGTTCGCGCTCAAACGTGAACCCCAGCAAGCCCGCCAGACGCTTGATGCCATCGCCCAACACCTCTATGACACCGTCGATGGCGGCTTCTTTCGGTTTGCCACTGAGCGCGACTGGTCGGACGTTCGCCACGAGAAAGTCCTTGAGACGAACGCCGCACTCGTCCGCGCCTTCGCCAACGGCTATCTGTACACCGGCGAGGAGGCCTACCGCGAGCCCGCCGGGGCCACCATCGACTATCTCACCGGCACACTGTGGACGGGTGCCGCCATCGGCGGCAGCCAAGGCCCCGGACAGGGAGCGAGCTACTACAGCGGCGACGCCGACGACCGGGCCGACCAGCCGGGCCCTCGAACCGACCTCACGGTCTTCGCCGGCGGCAACGCACTCGCCGCCGACGCCCTGTTGACCTACTACGCCTACACTGACGACGACCACGCCCGCGAGTACGCTGAGCGCATTCTTGCCGCCGTTGAATCTGACCTCATCGATACCGACAGCGGCGTCGTCACCCATTACCGCACCGATGATGCGGTCGGCGAGGCCGACCTGCTTGCGGATGCTGCTCGCGTTGTCACGGCATGGAGCACCGCCCGACAGGTGCTTGGTGACGATGACTACACCGCGGTCGCAACGGCTGTCGCCGACAACGCGCTCGAAACATTGGGCGACGGCGCGGCGTTCCGCGATGGCCCCGCCAGTGGCGACGGGCTCTGTGACCGCCCGCTGCGACCCATCGACACAGGCACGGAGTTTGCTGAGGGGCTGTTGGATCTCGCGGCGATCACCGGTGAAGACCGGTACCGCGAGGCCGCCATCGACGCCGTCGAGGCCTTCGCCGGTGCGTGGGATCGCATCGGCGTACAGGTTGCTCACTACGGCAGTATCGCCGCCCGACTCACCGGCGGCGACCTCGTTGTCGACGTTGGCGATCCGGCCGGCTCGGATCTCCACCGTGCGGCGCTTCGGATCGCCGACCACGAAGCGGTGGTTGTCCCTGACGCTGCGGACGTAGAGCCTGGAACCGCACATGTCCGCGGCAGCGACACGGCGGCGACGACACCCGAGGAACTGATGGCACAGGTCAGCGAATCCATCGAACCGCCGGCAACGTAGCTACACGTCTCAATCACGATACTGAAACCATCGAGCAGTGTAGCGATATATAACCTACATAGATAATCATTACTTTTATCCACACTCTTCGTGACTCTAATCTATGGGGTGGGTCGCAACAACACTCCCATGGCAGAACCTATGACTGACAACCACAACCGACGCACGTTTCTGAAGCTTGCAGGAGGGACAGGCGCACTGGGGCTCACTGGACTGGCCGGCTGTGCCGGCAACAGTTCAAACGGCGGTGGCGGTAGTGGTGAGGGCGGTGATACCATCACCTTGGGGGGATCGATGAGCCTCACGGGCGACAACGCCGATCTCGGCCGCTTATATAAGGATGCCTACCAGGAGACGATCGACCGGATCAACGAAAACGGCGGTGTCGAGGCCGGCGACGGCAATACATACGAGTTGGAGATGGAACTTCGAGACGACGGCACTGACGCCTCGACCTCTCGAAGCATCTACCAGGAGTTGATCGATCGCGAGGGGATCGACTACCTGCTGGGGCCGTACTCCAGTTCGGTGACGCTGCCGGCGAGTGCGGTTGCTGCCGAAAACGAGAAGCCGATGGTCGAGGGTGGCGGTGCGAGCCCCGAGATTTTCAGTCAGGGCAACGAGTGGATCTTCGGGCTGTTGCCGACGGCAAACAAGTACGCCAAAAGCTACCTTGATATGGCGCTCGCCCAGAGCTCGACACCGGAGTCGATCGCGATCCTTGCCGAGGACGGCACCTTCAGCCAGTCGACCGCCGAGGGTGCGCGCAACAAGATCGAGGAGACCGATCTGGAGCTCGTCGTCGACCAGACGTTCCCCTCAGGAACCTCGGATCTCTCGACGAACCTCGGTCGCGTCCGCGATCAGGGTGCCGATATGTTGCTGCTGTGTGCACATCAAAAGCACAATATCATCCTTGCCAACCAAATGGAGTCCCAAGGCGTCAATGTTGACGCCGCGATGGGGACGGTCGGCAGCCTCAACGACTCGTTCAAAGGCGAGGTCGGCGGTAACGGCGATTACATCTACGGGCCGACCTCCTGGGACATCAACGCCAACTTCGAGGATCCGGTCTACGGCGGTACACAGGACTTCGTGGCGGCCATCGAGAACAACTACGACTACACGCCGGACTACCACAGCGCGGCCGGTGAAGCGGTCATCATGACATTTGTCAACGCCTTCGAGTCGGTTGACGAACTCACGCCGACCACCGTCCGCAACACGATCCGGGATAGTGATCCGTTCTCGACGGTGTATGGCGACGTGAGCTTCGACGACAGCGGCGTCATCGCCAAGAACATGCTCATCCGGCAGTGGCAGCCCGATCCCGGACTCCAGACGGTTTATCCCTCCTCGGTCGCACAGTCTGATCCCATCTACCCGATGCCGGACTGGAGCGAGCGATAAGCCAGATGGCTATCGCGCAGTTTGTGGTCAACGGCCTGCTCGTCGGCGCGCTGTTTGCGGCCGTAGCTGTCGGGTTTGCGCTCATCTGGGGCGTTGTCGACATCATCAACCTGGCCCACGGTGAGATGGTGATGCTTGGCGGCTACACCGCCTACTGGTTGTTGAGTATCGTCACCGGCACCGCCGAGGGGTCGGTGCTGCTGTTTCTGGCGACGATCCCGGTTGTCGTCGGCGTGCTGTTCGTCGTCGGCTACGCGCTGCAGCGAACGCTGGTCTCGCGTGTCATCGGCACCGACATCTTTCTGACGCTGTTGGTCACCTTCGGGATCAGCATCGCGATCCAACAGTTGGCGATTCAGGTGTGGACGGCCAACCCCCGATCGATCCAGGTCGCCTTCGCTGATCCATCGATGAACCTCGCCGGACTCGTCGTCCCGAAGATGAAGCTGGTCGCCTTCGCCGGCGCGATCGTCCTGACGGCGATCCTGTACCTGTTTCTGCAGCGAACCAGAACGGGGCGGGCGATCCGCGCGGTTTCACAGAATCCCGAGGCCGCCGCACTCGTCGGGATCGATGTCGAGCATACGCGTGCGGTGACGTTCGGCATCTCCTCGGCGGTTGCAGGTGGTGCCGGGGCGTTCATCGCGACGATCCTCAACATTCAACCGCAGATGGGACTGATATACACGCTGAAGAGCTTCGTTATCGTCGTCTTCGGCGGTGTCGGCTCGATCCCCGGCGCGCTTACTGGCGGGCTGTTGCTCGGCGCTGTCGAGGAACTCACCGCCGGGTTGGTCTCCTCGCAGTGGACGCTTGCGGTGAGTTTCACGCTGTTGATCGTCCTGCTTGTCGTCAAACCAAAGGGACTGTTCGGTACGGGGGCTGACAATGAGCACTGATCCCGATACCGGCGGCCTACTACGGTCGATCTTCCCGCCCCAGCAACTTGATCGCCTGTTCGATCTCTGCGGGGCCCACGGCTGGAAACTCATCGCCGCCAGCGCGGTTGTCGGTGCGTTACCGCCGGTGTTTGGGCTTCGCGAGGGGTATATGATGACCGTCCTCTCAGAGATGTTCCTGTTTGCGATCCTCGCGTTATCGTGGGACATCGTCGGTGGACAAACCGGCTACCCCAGCTTCGGAAACATGGCCTTCTTTGGGATCGGCGGCTATGCGACGGCGATCCTGGTCAAGGATGCCGCCGTCTCATTCCCGATTGCGATGGTCGGCGCCGTTGTGGCCGTTCTCGTCTTTGCGGCGATCAACGGGCTCATCGTGCTGCGATTGCGCGGCCACTACTTTGCGATCGCGACGCTTGGGATTCTGCTGGCGACCCAGCAGGTTACCCGTAATCTTGATATCACCGGCGGTGCCAGCGGAAAGATCCTCTTTGATGTGCCGCCGGGGATCGTGTTCTACTACTTCTTCCTTGTTGTCCTTGTGGTGGAGATGGCGGTCATCTACTATCTCACACAGACACGGTTCGGCTTCATCCTCAATGCGATCCGCGACGACGAGGGGAAGGCAACCGCGATGGGGTTCAACACGACCTACTACAAGACGGCGGCATGGATGCTGGCCGCGCTGTTCACCGGGCTTGCCGGTAGTGCCTACGGGCTGTTTAACACCTTCCTTGATCCACAGACCGCCTACAACGGCGCGTGGAATGTCGAGCTGATCGCGATGGCGCTGATGGGCGGCACCGGCACCGTTGCTGGCCCGGTCATCGGGGCCTTCGGGCTGCATACGATCATTGAGTACGTCGAATCTAGCTTTGTCGGCTGGCAACTCGTCTTGCTTGGGATCGCGATCATCGTGACCGTGATCCGCTTCCCGAAAGGGGTCGTTGGCACCCTCCGAGCGCACGCAAATGAGATGGACTACTACGAACGTGGTGGGATGGCCGCCACTGAGGATGAGGAGGTGACGACTGATGAGTAACACACCCGACACCGACGATCATGCGGTAACGGCCACCGCTGACGACACCGTTCTCCGAACCGAGGGCATCACCAAGCGGTTCGGCGGCCTCACCGCCGTCGACGACGTTGATATCGAGGTACACGAAGGTGAGATCGTCGGGCTGATCGGCCCCAATGGGGCCGGCAAATCGACGCTGTTCAACTGCATCACCGGCACACTCACCGCCGATGAGGGCCAGGTTACCCTGCAGGGCGAGGATGTCACCGACTGGCCGGAGTACAAGATCGCTCGGGCCGGCCTCGGCCGGATGTTCCAGGAGACCCGGATCTTCGGCGGGATGAGCGTCCGCAAGAACCTGCTGTTGGCCGCCCAAGAGGGTGGTGCCGACATCGGCGGGCTGCTCCGACGACCGGATGATTCGCTGATGGAGCGAACGAACGAACTGCTTGCGTACGTCGATCTCGGCGGGCTCGCCGACACCCGTGCCGGTCGGTTGAGCTTCGGCCAACAGAAGCTCATCGAGTTCGCCATGGAACTGATGGCTGAACCCGATCTGTTGTTGATGGACGAGCCAGCCGGCGGCATCAACCCGACGATGTTGGAGAACCTGATCGACTACATCCGAACCGCCAACGACGAGGAGGAGGCGACGATCTTCCTTATCGAGCACAACATGGATTTCGTCATGGAGATCGCCGATCGGATCTACGTGTTGGCCCACGGCGAGCGGATAGCCACCGGCACGCCGGACGAGATCCAAAATAACCAACACGTCATCGACGCCTATCTTGGGAGGGAATAAGCATGGCCGAACCCCTCCTCGAAATGGAACATGTCGTTGCCGGCTACGGTAACACGACTGTCCTCCACGATGTCAACATCGAGATCGAGGACGGCCAGATCGCCTGTCTCATCGGTCCCAACGGGTCGGGGAAGTCGACGCTGATGAAGAGCATCTACGGTTTCGCCGACGTGATGGGTGGGACGATCACGCTCCGTGATCGAGAGATCACCGGGCGATCACCGCAAGAAAACCTCGCCAACGGGATGAGCTACGTCCTGCAGGACGCCAGCGTCTTCCCCGGGATGAGCGTCCACGAAAACATGCTCATGGGTGGCTACGTTTTCGAGGACGACGACCGCGCACTCGCCCGCGCCGAGGAGCTCTACGATGCGTTCCCGATCCTTGGCGACATCCGCGACCAGCAGGCGGGGACGCTGTCGGGCGGGCAGCGGCGACTGCTTGAGCTCGCCCGGGCGTTGATGGTCGACCCCGAGGTTATGCTGCTGGATGAGCCATCGATCGGACTCGAACCGACGTTCATCGATGATGTCTTCGAGCGGATCGAACAGCTCAACGAGTTGGGCACGACGATCCTGCTCGTCGAACAGAACGCTCAAAAGGGGCTGTCGGTCGCCGACCGTGGCTTTGTTCTCGCCAGCGGTGAGATCAAATACACCGGCTCCGGCGAGGAACTGCTCAACGATGAGGAGGTCGGCCGACTCTACCTCGGTGGCTGACCTCCCGCCTACCCCTTGTGAGATAAATAAACCGCCGGTGCGTTTTTGTTACCACGCCCTGACACCGAACTATGGCAAGTCTCCGTGACCTCGGGCTGTCGGAGTATGAAGCCCGAGCGTATCGTGCACTGCTCCGGAGTGGGCCGACAACCGCCAAGGAGCTGTCACGAACAAGCGAGGTACCGATGGGGCGCATCTACGATGTGCTCAACGGGCTTGAACAACACCGACTTGTCCGGAGCCAGGCTGCCAGCCGGCCAAAAAAGTACGTTGCTGTCGAGCCCGATGTCGGCTTAGATCGCTTACTGGAGGCCAAACAACGGGAACTTGACGAACAGGCCGAGCAGTATGCCGAAACCGTCGCCACGTTGATGAACGATCTGGAGGCGACGGCCCCGGTCAACGGCCAGTTTTGGACGGCGGCGGTCGGGCCCGAAGAAACACTGGAACTGCTGGTCGAGCGGATCGACGCAGCTGACGACTCCCTGCAGGTCGTTGGCGGCACACCGGCGGCCGGTCTCGACCTCCAAAACGCAAGCAGTCGTGTCGTCGATGGGCTAGAAGCCGCCTTAGAGCGTGGTGTCGACGTCCAGCTGCTGGTCACACCGACGGTCATTGCCACCCTCCCCGATGAGACGATCGAAACGTACGACGCACGACTGAATGACCACGACAACTACGCTGTTCGCACACACGATACAATCGAGGGGACGTTTACGCTGATCGACGGTATTGAGGTCTGTTTGGAGGTGCCGAACCCGCTGGATCCACAGCAGGCGTTTGCGATGATCGACCTCAAGGATCGGAGCTTTGCGGCCGACATCGGAGAGGTCTTTCAACCGCGGTGGGAGCGTGCTGATCCGCTCCAATTACCAAAACAGCACTGACCGCGCTTAGGCGGCTCCGTTCAGCTCGGCGCGAAGCTGCCCGATCGTGACCTCGCGTTCGGCGTGGGCATTGTGTTGGTGGATCGATTCATCGTTCGATTGGCGGATGTAGACAACGGCGTCGTCAGAAAGCTGGTCGAACTGCTCGACGGCGCCCTCCGCCAAGGAGCGGACACAGTCCTCGACGAACTTGGCATCGGAGTGGGCGGCGAAGGTCATATGATCCTCGTCGGGCCGTTTCGCCATGTTGTAGATCCGCGCGCTCATCGCATCGCGGGCGATGTCGATGATATCGCCGAGATCCACGTCGGGGCTGCCCTCGCTGGTGATCGTCAGCGTCGCGTGGCCACGCTGAGAGTGACCGGGCTGGGGGACGGTATCGAGAAACTTGTCGATGACCTCGCGTTCGACATCGAGTTCTTGGAGTCTCTCGCGGGCGCGTGATTCGGACATCCCCTGTGAGCAGGGACAGACCGTCATCCCTGTGACCTCCGCGCCGATCTCCTCGTGGGTGCCGTCATCGGTGGCGGTCGCACTGGCGATGATCGTCGCGGTGTTTTGGGTCGGCTTCCCGCTGGCCGGCGTCTCCTCTTTTGTCACGAGGTCAGCGGTCATCTCAACGGTCGCCGTTGAGGTGTAGTCGTGTTTTGACAGCAGGCGTTCGGCGGCCTCCCCACAGACATCCTCGACACGGTAGGCCTCGGCTTCGGTTGTCTCCTCTAAGATCTCATCGATGACCTCCATGTTGCGGCTCATATCGATCCCCTTGCGACCGCCCGGGAGATCGACAAAAACCTCGAACTCGGCCATCAGGACGATCGGCCGCTTGTTCTCGCGTGCAAGCTTAACCAGTTTTTCGACACCCGTTACGCCAACCTGACTGAGCCCGACGGCCACATCCGGCTGGGTGGCCTGCACATCGGGCAGCTGGTGACTCATCAACCCGCTTAGGTCTGTCGTGTGATTAGTACTTTCGGTGCCCTGAGCGGGTCGGACACAACCATCAGCGTGACTACCGTGCAGCCATCTACGCCGCCGCAACGAGGTTGATCACACCAATCGTTTCGGCGATCACCCACAGGATGAAGAGCCCATAAGCGAGAAGCAGCGCGTACGCCTCCGGCGTTGTCAACGAGAGATCGGTTCGAAGAAACCCAAACAACAGCACGGTCGCCAGCGTGAGTACGCCAAACATCGGGACAGCGACGGCGAAGTTGATCGAAACGGTGCCGATGAGCAACACCCCGATCGGGATCGCCACGAGAAGATCAAACGTATTTGAGCCCAACACATTGCCGAGACTGGTGAGCCCTCTCCCTTCGCGGGCGGCCCGCACGCTGACCAGCGTATCCGGCAGACTCGTCACCGCAGCGATGACCGTCACCCCGGCCAGAAACTCCGGGATCCCGAAGGTGTGAGTGAGAAACTCAACAGCAGCCACAAGCTGCTCGACGCCGACAAGGATCAACAGCAGCCCACCGGCCAGCGTCGCCCACTGCCGGCCGATCGCGTCGCTGAGCTCGATCCCACCGGTGTACTCGCTGACATCCTGCCACTGAATGAAGAGATACAACCCATAGAGCAACAGCGGGATTATCGCCAGCGGGCGGGTGACCTGTCCTGAGAGGGGTGGTGTGTCGGGGGCCGGAATATAGATCACACCGAGGGCGAAGGTGATCAACAGCGCGGCGACGGCGATCATGTAGAATTGGGCTTCCTTGTAAACGAGCTCCCGGTTCGTTTCGAGGTTCCCGGTCGCCGCCAGCCCGGCCACAGCGGGGATAACGAGGATGTTGAAGATGGCCGACCCGACGATTCCGCCGACGCCCATATCGAAGACGCCGGCGCGAGCGGTGACAACGACGCTGGCAAGCTCCGGAAAGCTTGAGCCGACGGCGACGACGATCGACCCCTGGATGACCGGCGGCAGCCCGTAGTGTGCCGACAGCTGTTCGGCGGATGACTCCAGCCAGCCGCTGCCGACCCAGATGACCGCGGTTGTGACGACGATCATCCCGACGGCGACGGCCGGCGACGCGGACAGCAGGCCACCGAGCATTACCCTCGGCTTCCGCGTCGGGGGGGTTAATACTGTTTACTCGGTGGCTGCGCTGTGGTTGTGGTGGCTTCCCACAACCCTGTGTGGCGGTTGGCTCCCTACAACCCAGTCGGGCGTGTTCCAAGCTCGACTTGCACCGTTTGTTCGCGCCCATCCCGCAGCACCGTCACCTCAACTGTCTCACCGGGGCTGGTCTCTAAGGCAAGATAGCTCCCTAACGCCTCGCTTGTTTCGATTGTGGTGTCGTCGACCGCGCGGATCACGTCGCCGCCGATGGGAACGCGTTCGCCGTCAACGATCGTGATCTCGCTACTTGGTTGCAGTCGACCGTCGCTTGGGCCACCGGGTGCGACGCCAACGACGAGTAGCCCACGAGAGGCTGGCAGGTCGTTGACGCGGGCGACCACTGGCGTTACGTCCTCGAAGGAGACGCCCATGTAGGCGTGGTCGTAGTCGCCGGTGGCGAGCAACTCGGGGACGACCCGCTGGGTGAGCGCGGCCGAGATACCGAACCCGATGTTGTCGCCGCCACCGGCGTTGATAACGGCGACGACATCGCCGTTGAGATCGACCAGCGGGCCACCGCTGTTGCCGGGGTTGACCGGAGCGTCGGTCTGGATCGCATCCGGGATCTCAAAGCCGGCCGGCGAGGGGATCGAGCGGTCGATGCCGCTGATAATCCCGCTTGTCATCGTCCCGTCGAGGTTGTATGGGTTGCCGATCGCCAGCACCCGTTGGCCCACCTCGGGGTCATCGTCGGCAAACGACAGCGAGCTTGCTGCCTCAGGCACATCGTCGACAGCGAGAACCGCAAGATCACTGTGAGGGTCGCTGCCGACGACCGTGGCGGTGCTCCACCGTCCCTCGGTGAATCTGACTCTCGCCGACTGTGCAGTACCGACGACATGAGCGTTGGTGACGACATGCTGGTCGTCGTACATGAACCCGGTGCCCTGCCCGTCAGTCTCAACGAGGACAACCGAATCGATCGTCGCTTCATAGATCTCAGTGTAGTCCTCAGGCTGTG
>ERZ1034569.763-NODE-763-length-11361-cov-10.999469_pt1 | contig 11361 bp, 9 predicted proteins | sample MGYA00520706_ERZ1034569 | MGnify/ENA primary metagenome ERZ1034569 (study PRJEB33760, sample SAMEA4777722) | hypersaline lake metagenome | biome: hypersaline environment; feature: brines | place: Spain | collected 2014-08 | depth 0 m ...
TTGCGCGAACCCAGAACGGTCTCCGGTACCTGTTCTCGACGCTGATTGGTGGGGTAATAACGGGAACGACAATCGTCGTCACAATAAACCAACTGGTGCTGTCACAGGAACTGGGTGCGGTGGGCGACCAGCGAAACCGGATGGAAGAGGCGATGCAGTTCCGGAACGATGTCGAGGATTCGGTAGAGATGGGGACGAGCCCACCGGAACCGCATCTCTTTCTTACCAACCTCCTCGACGGAGTCGAGGCACAGGCAGAGCGACTCCGGGAGGCGGCCGCGGACGAACCCGACAGGGAGCAACAGCAACAGATCACCGGGTACGTCGAGGGGCTGACCGACAGTACCGGACCGGTCAGGGCGGCACTGGAACAGTCCCAGTTCGGGACGTTCGACCTGGTGTGGAACACACTGCGGTTCGACTACTCCCTGAAAATCTATCGCGCCAGACAGCTACGCGACAGATACGCGAGTGCTCTGTCCGACCCAACAGTCGAGGCGTTCGACGACACAATCGAGGCGCTCGCGTTCTTCGCACCGGCACGTGAGCATTTCAAAACGCTTTATTTCCAGTGGGAGCTCATCAATCTCTCGCGGGCCTTGCTGTACACCGCTGTCCCGGCGCTGATTGTGATGGGGACAATGGTCACCGCCGTCGATGCCACATCCGTGCCCGGGGAGACACTCGGCGTGGATAATCTTGTGTTACTCACTGGGGCCGTGTTCGCTGTGGGACTCACCCCGTTTGTCGTGTTCACCGTCTACATCCTCCGGATTGTGACCGTCGCCAGACAGACGCTCGCGATGGGGCCGTTCGTCCTGCGAGAGACACAGCAACGGGGCTCGGACTGATAGTGATTACTTCGAGTCGTTCTGGTATCGACCGCACGACTGCGTGCGGTCGCACCGGTAAACAGTCGCACTAATCACTATGAGGGGAGACGGCCTCCTTACGTGGTCGACGCGACGAGACCGCACAGCATGACTCAAAAAGAGACTACCCAGTGAGAAGCCCCTCGAGGTCGGCGGGCGAGTCCGCGCTGTCCCGTTCGGTGCCGTCGACGACGAGTCGGGCCTGGCCGGACGCCGGTCCGTCGGGGCGCTCGTCGGCACGGGGCACGACAACAGACTCGTGCCCGGCGAATCGGAGCGCGGCCCGGTGGAGATCACTCCCTGCGGGGGTCCCAACCTCGATTGCACAGGGCTCGCACAGACGAGCGACGACCGAGGCGTAGCCAGCAACCTCGACACCCATGCGGTCGCTCGCGCCGGCAAAGGCGGCCATCGCCCGTCGGGCGGCCTCGCGGTATCGGTGCTCGCCGCTCAGAAGCGACAGGTCGAGCAGCGCGTCGGCGGCCTCGACCGCCGTGTCCAGCGGGTGCAGCGGCTCCCCGACCAGCCCAGCCCCGCCCGCCGGCCCGTCGCGGAACGCCCCCGCGTCGGTCTGGAGCCGGTCGACTGTCCAGTCAGCCACCGTCTCGGCCGGTCCCGGTTCGCCGAGCACCGCCCAGGATGTTGTGAGACCGACCAGCAGGCGGGCCTGGTCGAGCAACAGCCCGGACTGCCGGTGAGCGTCCCCTTCAGGGTCCAGACAGTGTGTGACACGCCCGCCGTCGACGAGCTGTTCACAGACGAACTCGCGGGCACGGCGGGCGTACCGGGTGGCCCGTTCGTCGTCGGTGTAGGCCGCAACACGGAGCAGCGCGTCGATAGCGAGTCCGTTGCGGTCTGCGAGCACCGTCCGGTCGACAGCCGGTGGGTCGGCCTCCTCGCGCTCGGCAGGTCCGAGCCGGAAGTACGCCTCGTCACCGCCCTGACTGGCCCCGAACGCCTCGCCGGTCCACAGCGTGGTGGTGAGATACTTCACGCCGGTCTCGGCAGCCTCGTGGTAGGTCTCCTCGCCGGTGTAGCGGTAGGCGTGTGCGAACGCCCGCACGAGCGCGGCGTTCTCGTCTGTGAGCTTCTCCCGCCGGGCGCCCCGCCAGTTGCGGTTGCGCGCGACACGGTAGAACCCGCCGTCGTAGGTGTCGAGCAGGTGTGTGTGGACCGCCTCAAGGGTCCGGAGCGCCTGCTCGCGTGCCCGCACGAGCGCGAACTCGACGGTCCGCGGGAGCGGGAACTTCACGTTGCTCCCCCAGCCACCGAACTCCTCATCGTAGGCCCCGAGCAGCCGTTCGATCATCTGCTCCTCGATACGAGCATCGAGGCTACCACCCGGTGGCGGCCCCTCGCGCAGCACCCGGGGGACCGACCCTGCGGCGGTTCCTCTGCTGTCCCAGGCCTCGCGGACACTGTCGAGGATACCCCGGAACCCCTCGACACCGAGAAGTGTCGCGCCCGCGATGACCTCGCCGTCGGGCGTGAGAAACACCGTCGACGGGAACCCGCCCATGTTGTAGCGCTCCCGGACACGCGGGTGCCGGTCGGCGTCGACGCGGACGGGGACGAACCCCTTGTTGACGTGTGCCGCGACCCGCGGCTCCGCGTAGGTCTGTTCGTCCATCTCGTGACACTCCTGTGACCAGCGTGTCACCAGCGCAAGCAGGACGGGTCGACCCGTCTGCTCGGCGAGCGCAAACGCCTCCTCGCCGAACACGTGCCACTCGACGTGTGTCGGCCCGCTGTCTCCGTCCATACCCCTCTGTTGGATGTCACCGGATAAAACCGTTCCACACGAGAGTTACAGCAGGTCGTCGGCGGTCCGTACACGCACGCTCGTCGGCTGTTTGACGACGCTGCCACTCGATGCACCGACGACCTGTCCGGCACTGCGCTGTGCCGCGATGTCGAGAATCCGCTGTGTGACTGTCCCATCGAGGACGACCGTGTGTGGCGCGGACTCGCTGTCCGCGATTGCGTCGAACGCCCCTGCCGCGTCGGTCTCCGCGAGCGTCGACAGCTCCTCGTCAAGCAGGCGCACCTGTTCCGTCTCGCGCCCGATGACCGCCTCGACGTGCCCTCGCAGGGTCTGTGGCTCCCGCTCGTCGTCTGTCTTGACAGCCGACTCCCCGCTCTCGGACCTGTCACCCCCGGTGGCGGCACCCGACTCGGCCGACGGAGCACTCGCCGGGCCGGGGTCGACGCTGTCGTCGGGACCGGCCGCAGGCCCCGCCGCCGACTGTGCACCGTCGGTGACTGCACCGCCGTCCGTCGACTCGGCGGGTGCGACCGCGCCACCTTCTGTCGGGGCGAACGCCTCCCGTGGTGTGGTTCCGTCGGTGACCTGCTCGTAGCGTATCTTCTTCTCGAGTGCATCACGGAGCTCCGTGTACTCGAGATCCTCGACAGACTTGCCGTCGGCGGCGAACGCCACGTAGTCGATATTACCGACCTGTGTGAGTTCCTCAAGAATGAGGTCGCCACCGCGGTCGCCGTCGAGAAACGCCGTTGTCGTGCGGTCCCGGGTCAGCTGTGCCACCGTGTCGGGGATATCTGTCCCCTCGGCCGCGATGGCGTTCTTTATTCCGTGCCCGAGTAACTGGCGGACGTCTGCCCGCCCCTCCACGACGATGATAGCGTCGCTGGTCTCGACGTTGGGGCCTGCCGGCAGGCCCGCGTACTGGGTTATCCCCGCGGCACGGGTCTGCTTGCGGACCTCCTCGACGAGTGTTTCACCGGTCACGGCCCGTTCCTCGAACGCCTGCAGGAGCTCTGTCGCCCGGTCGACCACGTTGCGGCGCTTTGCCGCCCGGACATCCTCTATCCCGGTGACCCGACAGTCCGCGTAGCAGGGGCCGACCCGCTCTATCGTCTCGAACGACGCCGCGAGCACCGCCGTCTCGACGCGGTCCATCCCCGAGGACACTGTGAACGTGCCGAACGACCGCCCGTCTGCCGATTCGATATCGACATCGATGCGACCGACCTTCTCTGATTCCTGCAGTGTCCGCAGGTCCAGTTCCTCGCCCAGCAACCCCTCCGTCTGACCGAACACCGCGCCGACGACGTCACTCCGTTCGACCACCCCGCTCGTCTGTATCTCGGCGTGAATGATGTACTTTGCTGAGTGTTGCATTGATGATCTGCCCCGTGAGAGGCGTTGTTCGTGATGATGCCATGAAACTGCTCATGGACATGTCGACCTACGAGCGCTGTTATAAAATACCTGCTGACTCATCTGTTGGTCGAACTCAGCTCTCCGGCCCGTCCTCCGCCGCCGGCTGCCAGATGTACTTGTTCTGTATCAAAGATACGTTCTCGACTACTGCCGGCTCTCTCCAGGTGTCGAATCGCCGAACCATCCGACCGCCGGACCGCTCCGGGTCGGGGGTGTCCCGACACAGTTTTATTCTAACACATCCCACAGTACAATCGCATGACTGTCCTGATTGCCGGCGACGGGGACGCCGGATGGCCGGCAGGCACCCGGGCAACGCGGTGTACGAACGGGCGGACACTCCATCCCGGGGGCGGCGGCCGCCCCACCGGGGCCAGGTTCGAATGGGTGGGCGTTCCGGTCGGTGGTGTCCGGAGCGTCGCTGGGGTGTCCGGACCGGTCAGCGATGGTGGTCACACCCGCTATCGCGAGCGGCGGGGGTGTGCGGTATGACCGACCCGTTCACCGTCGGTGTGACCGGTGCCGCCGGCTACACCGGGGCCCGGGTGGTCCAGGAACTGCAGGCGACACACCCCGACTGGAGAGTACTCGCAATCGACAACTTCTATCAGGGCACGGTGCGCGAGGTGGGTGGTGTCACCGTCCGGCACGTCGATATCCGTGACCGTCGGCAGCTCGTCGACAGTCTGCGCGGGGTCGACGCTGTCTGTCACCTCGCGGCGGTGAGTGGGGTGGAGGACTGCGACGAGCGGTCGGAGCTCAGCTACGAGGTGAACGTGGTTGGTACAAATAACGTCGCCTGGCTGTGCCGGAAACTGGGCGCAGGGCTGATATTCGCCGCGAGCATGGCCATCTTTGGTGACCCCGAGGGCTTCCCGATCACCGCCGACCAGAGCCGGGCGGCGCTCAACTGGTACGGCCGGACGAAGATTCTCGGTGAGGCGGCGGTCGAACAGTTCGCCACCGGCTCCTTTCCGGCGTTCGTGTTCGTCAAGTCCAATCTGTACGGGAGCTACTCTGTGGGCGACAGTACCGTCTCGAAGGAGGCTGTCATCAACTACTTCCTGCGGCGGGCGAGAAACGAGCAGTCGATCACCGTGTACGAGCCCGGAACGCAGTCCCGGAACTTCGTCCACGTCGCCGACGTGGCCAGGTCGTACGTCCGCGGACTGGAGCGGATGCGCGAGCACCTGCGCGAGGGCGAGACCGGCACCACACACTACACAATCGCGAGCGACTCGGACCCGAGTGTGATGACCGTCGCGGAACAGATACAAACGGCCGCCGCGGAGCACGGCCTCGAGCCAACGGTCGAACTCGTCGAGAACCCCCGGTCCGGCGAGACGGTGGTCGAACAGTTCGGCGTCGACACCTCGAGGACACGCGCCGAACTTGGCTGGGAGCCGACCTGGTCCATCGAGGAGGCGATTCACAGACAGCTCTCCGACCACTGACCGGCTCCCGGACGGCGACACACCGGGTGAGGACCTCGTAGCAACAGGGTCTGACCAACTCAGACCGAACCAGGCCTGACCGCCGCGGAGGGTGTCACCGCCACCTCGTGAACCCGTACAGGTATCCGGCCCCAACACAGCCGGTCAGGAGGACGAGCATCAGGAGCTTCTGTGCCTCCGCGAGTGAGGGACCGGTGACGGCGTTGCGGAGACGGTCGGGCACGAACCGGAACAGGATCTTGCCGAGAAAGTCCGTCTCCTCCTCGCCCGACTCCGGGGTGAGCACCTCCATCGCGCGCTTGGAGTAGCCCTGCCAGAACGCCCGGTCGAGGAGCCACCCGGGCTCCGTGCGGTAGTCGAACACCTTGTGTCCAACCTCCGCGGCCGGATTGTAGTACATCGTGCCGCCGAGCTCTGTCCGGAGACGGACCGCGAGTTCGGCCTCCTCGCCCTGGAGATTGTTATCACCCTTTCGGCCGCCGATATCGGTGTCGAACCCGCCCAGTTCGAGGAACAGCTCCCGCCGAAACGAGATGTTCGAGCCGAACGTGTTCCTGACCGCCCCCTCCTCGCCGAACCCGCGGTGTGTGACACCGACCAGCCAGTAGAACGCCTCCGGGAGGTACGCCGGCTGGCCGGCGACCCAGATGGGTGTCATCTTCCCGCCGACGCTCGCGACACCCTCGCGCTCGTACACTCTGACCAGCTCCTCGACCCACCGCTCGTCGGCGACCGCATCGTCGTCCATGAACGCGACGACATCACCGTCTGCCAGCTCTGCGCCCCTGTTCCGGCTCCACAGGAGTCCACGGTTCCGGTTGTTGCAGTGGACCTGCACCTGGTCGCTGTCCCCGTACTCCTCGAGTGCCCGCTCGTAGACCCCCTCCGTTCCGTCGACAACGACGACCACCTCCACGTCATCGTACGTTCCGTCCAGTACGCTCTCGACAGCCTCCCGGAAGTGCCCGTACATCTCCTCGGTGTACGTGCAGATGACGACCGATACTCTCATTACTCGCATCTTTTGTAGGTCGGGATATAACGATTGTGAACGGCTGGCAGTCGCCATATGCTCGGCCGGTCCGCCTGCCGTCGGGTGGCCCGTGGCTCCGGGGAGCCGCGGTGCTCGAGGAGGCAGGCAAGACAACGGACGAACTCGACGACCGTGTTGCGGCCGCCAGACTGGAGAGCGCACTCGGCGAGCGCTACGGGCGGCTGTTGCACAACTCGACGCCGCCGACACCGCAGGCGAGTTCCGCACACCCGACCCCGACCCCGACCCTGTCGAGCGTGAGCGGGCCCGTGTCGAACAAAAGACGACAGTGACCCCTCACTGAGCCCCCATCCGAACGGTTCCGGTCGAGCACCGGACCGACAGCCGGGGTCTACGCGAGCAGGTCAGGCAGGTCGTTCACCGAGTCGAGCACCACACTCGCCCCCGTCTGTTCGAACTTGCGGCGGCCGGTGTCACCGGAGAGGCCGCCGGTGAGTACACCGACCCCGTAGTACGCACGTTCGTCGCTCGTGTTCGCGTTGAGCGCGGTTCGCACGTCGTCGAGCGTGTCGCCGACGAACGCGAGACTGTCGGCGTCGAGCCGGTCGGCCAGCATGACCAGTGCGTCGGGGTCGGGCTTGCCCCCCGCCGGGTCGTCCATCGTGAACCGGTTGGTCTCGGGCACATCCAGACCCACGCGGTCGAGCGCGATCTCGGCCTCGGTTGCCGGGCGACCGGTGAGTACACCGAGCGGACAGTCGAGCGCCGCGAGCGTCTCCGACTCGACGATGACACGCTCGTCGTGAATATACCCCCGTGTGTCGGTGTCCAGTGAGGGCTCCTCGTCCTCCAGGTCACGGTACAGCTCGCCACCCAGATACAGCTGCTGGAACACTGCACGGTGGCGCTCACCGTCCCACGCGGTGAGGACCCGCTCGCGGGCTGCCGGCGTGAGCGCCTCGCTGACGACGGTCCGGGCGCCCGAGAGGCCGCCACCTGCCCCCTCGATCGCGCTCGTGAACGACCCGACCGACCGGCTCATCCCTTCCGCCCGCGCCAGCACGTACAGCGCGACGGCATCTGTCAGCTCCCAGTCGTTGTTGAACCCACCGGCCTCCTTGAACCCCTGGACTGCCTCGCGGTCGACTGTCCCCCCGTGGACCCGCTCGACTGTCTCGACGATTGCCCGCCGGTAGGAGTCGGAGACGTCCACCAGCACGCCGTCGATATCCAGTACCACTGCGTCGACGTTCATACCCGATGTCAATGTGCTCGACGCTCAAGCGAATTGCGCCTCACTCGGTCTGTCCAACCGGCTCCGGTCTCTCCTGAGCTGGACTCCAATCGAGACCAGTCGCTGTGGTGTGCGGGTCGCCCCGGTCTCGACATACCGAACGCATTTACCGGCGACAGTCGTCCTGACGGGTATGCACACACGACGGGCGGCACTCGGCACACTCGCGGCGACCGGGGTGGCGGCACTCGCGGGCTGTTCGCTGCTCAACGACCCGCTCGAGCGGGCGGCCGACCCGGCGGCGGTCGAGGAGAGCGTGGCAGACTCCGCCGGCTTCGAGCAGAACGAACTGATCAAGCAGGCAAACGAGACGAGCGTGGAGGTGAAAAACGAGAGCCGCGATGTCAGCCTCACGAACTGGCTCAACCGCTACACCAGGGCGACCCCGGAGATAGACCTCGACGCGGCGCTGTTCGGGCTGTTGACCACCCCGACGGTGACTCTCGCCGGACAGAGCGCCAACCCGCTCCGTCAACTCGACCGGGAGCGCCTCCTCCAGGAGATGCTCGATCGTCTCGGTGTCGTCCCCGTCGAGAACATCCAGCAGGTCGGTGAACGCCAGGTGACCGTGCTCGGGGATGCGGTTCCGGTCGAGGAGTTCCTGGCTGAAACTGACCAGAGGGTCGAACTCCGTCTCCACCTCGGCGACCTGACCAACGAGAGTGACCTGCTCGTGCTGTTTGCTCTCCACCCCGAACTGCTCGACCTCACCGAAGATGTCGACACGCTCGCCGAGGGTGTCGTCCACCCGGCGGAGCGACCGTGACCTCCCGCGGTAGACGCCGCGGGCTCTCGGTTCGATACCGGGTGACCGGACGCCCCGAACCGCTGTGCTCCGCCCGGTCGCGCCGCTCTCCCGGTACTCACCGCACGATTCTGGCACGCTCGACAAGCGCGCGGGCGCGCTCCGGGTCGACCGGATTTGCGGTCATCGCAGCCTCCTTTGTGGCGGTGCCGACGATGGCGCCGTCGGCCATGTTCAGCAGTGCGGGTGCGTTCTCGGGTGTGACACCGCTGCCGACGAGCACCGGCACGTCCCGGGTTGCGGCGGTGCGTGCCCGGCAGACCGTGCTCAGTCGGGACTCGTCGGCAGGTGTGCCCGTTGCCGGGCCGGAGACGACCAGACCGTCCGCGAACCCGCGGTCGACGGTTTCCTCGGCGAGTGCCTGTATGTCGCGGTCGGCCAGTCCGGCGCTGTGTTTGACCGCCACGTCCGCGAGCACCGCGACGTCGGCGTCGACACGCTCGCGCAACCTGAGTGTCTCGTGGGCCTGCCCCGCCAGCGGCCCCTGGTCGGTCGCCCGCAGCCCCGTGTGGACGTTTACTCGGACGAACGCCCCGCCGGTCGCGGCCGCAACCGACAGCGCCGCGGTCGCGTCGTTTCGCAGCACGTTCACCCCAACCGGGCAGTCGACGGCACCCCGGACCGCCTCGACGATAGCCGTGAGCTCCGCCACTGTGTGCGGCGGCACATCCTCGGGGTAGTATGGCGCATCGCCGTAGTTCTCGACAAGGACCGCGTCGAAACCCGCGTCCGCGAGGGCACGGGCGTCGGCACAGGCCCGCTCGCGAACCGCTGTCCGGCCGTCTGTCCCGCTGTAGCCCGGCGCACCTGGCAGCGGTGGCAGATGCACCATTCCGACCAACGGCGCCGTCGAACCGAGGGTGTTCGTCTCCATCGGCCGAATATAGGTTCCACCGCAATTGACCGTTTCGACTGACTGCCCCGCTCGACCGCGACGCCGTCCAGCACACCGGCACCGCCTCGCCGTCTGTCGAAACCGCCGGTGACCCGACCCGGACTCCGGTTACCTGCTCCGGGACCCCGGCCGGTCGACCCCGGGCCGTGGCCGACGGTCCGGGCTGCTCGAACAGCCACGGTCGAGCAGCAAAGCGCCGAGGGCAGCGGGTGACGCGGACAGGTTCCGCGACAGACCGCAGGGCTGATTGTGAGAGCTGTCCAACAGAGCGGTAATGGACGATACCGACTCGACGGGGCTCTCGGACCCGTCGCCGACAACCGGTGAGCACCCGGGTGGCCCGCGACACGCGGAGGCGCCGTTCCAGGCGGTCGCCGCGGGTGTACGCGAGCATCTCGTCGGTGACGCCTCGGGCCACGATATGCACCACGTCTGGCGGGTGTTCCGGCTCACACAGCGGTTCGCCGCGGACCTCGACGCCGACAGGACCGTTGTCGGGTGCGCGGCGCTCACCCACGACCTCCACCGTGAGGGCACCGGTTGCCCCCTGGCGGAGACACTGCCGACGGTCACGGATATCCTCTCCGATGCCGGGGTCGACAGCGGGCGGATCGACGAGGTCTGTCACTGTGTCGCGGTCCACGACGAACTGCAGTTCCGCGGTGAGGAACCAGACCCCGAGACACTGGAGGCGGAGATACTGCGTGACGCCGACAACCTCGATGCGATGGGCGCTGTTGGGGTCGCCCGGACGTTCGCGTTCGGCGGCGTCCACGGCACGCCGCTGTGGGACCCTGACGGGGAGGAGTACTCGCAGCTGTACCACTTCGAGGACAAACTCCTCCGACTGCCCGACGAACTCCACACCGACCCCGCCCGCGACCTCGCTGCGGACCGACTGGCGTTTCTCGAGCGGTTCCGCGAGCGGTTCCTCGACGAGTGGCACGGTCGACGGTGAGTCTCCGACCCGAGACTCGTCTGTGTGGCACGAACACAGGGTGACTCTCACACAGGAGGCTGTCACGTCGGTCGGACACAGCCGACAGCCGGAGGGGCTCTCCTCGTCCGAGTCGGTGTGGCTGGGCGTCTCCCGTTTCCGTGGTCGAGTCGAACCCGGAGCCGTGGTCCTCCCGCACCAGTCCGGGCGTCGTCGCTGTCGACTGTCTCCACGGTCGTCGGCTCTCACTGATTAGCAACGAGAGCGCCACCGGATCAGGACGCGTCCCGCCAGTCCAACACCGTCGCGGCCCAGGTGTAGCCGGTGCCGGCGGCGAGAAACAGCACCACGTCACCCGACCCGATGCGACCGCGGTCGAGCGCCTCGTCGACGGCGAGTAGCTGGTCGGCGCTCTGGACGTGGCCGTACTCCTCGAGATAGTAGCCGTTGCTCTCGGGGTCGAGTCCGAGTTCCTCGAACAGCAGGTCGTTGAACGACCGCTTCATATGCGTGACCGCGACGAAATCCAGGTCCGACCGGTTGTAGCCCGACCGCTCTAGTGCGGTGTCTGTTACCGCAAGATAGTTCGGGAGGCTGACCGGGGCGAGACGCTGTTTCAACCCCTCGGGGTCGGGCACATCCAGCGTGTGCTGTTCGGCCTCGACGCTCTCGGCGCTGGGTGGCGCGAGCGACCCGCCGGCGGGCATGACCACATCCGTCGAGAAGGAGCCGTCGGTGACCGCGTGACTCCCCCGGACGAACGCACGCGGACTGTTCGGGACGGCCCCGCCGCGGGTCTCCGACCCCGTCTCCAGCACACAGGCCGAGGCGCCGCTGCCGAAGTTGAACATAAACGAGCTGTCCTCGTTGGTGTAGTCGACGAGGTCCTCCTCGCGGCTGGCGGTCACGAGCAGCGCAGTCTCCGG
>ERZ1034569.764-NODE-764-length-11353-cov-13.031067_pt1 | contig 11353 bp, 10 predicted proteins | sample MGYA00520706_ERZ1034569 | MGnify/ENA primary metagenome ERZ1034569 (study PRJEB33760, sample SAMEA4777722) | hypersaline lake metagenome | biome: hypersaline environment; feature: brines | place: Spain | collected 2014-08 | depth 0 m ...
TCGCTGCTGCTTAGCTTCTTCTGTTAACTCGCATGTGCACGAAGCACCGGAGGCGACCACACACTGCTTGGATCCACCTCGTCCAGTTTGTTGCGTGCACAGACCGCTCCTCCCTCCACCAGATGTGACAGCAGTGTAATTCGCATCACAATTATTAACGACTGAGGCGGAGCACATAGTTCCTCCTCTCCCCGAAACTGAACAGTCTATCGAACAATTACCGGGGTCAGCAGAGGCGAAAGAAAATATTGCAATAATTGATACAACGATTAATGCAATTGTTCTCACATCACTACTGTGCATTTATATTATAATTAAGGCGTGGCGGTATAAAAATTTAGTAGGTGGCACGGCTGGTCACTCATACGCGTAGGAGAATTCTTCTCGGAACACGTCACGCCTGCGCCAGTCGCACTCCTCCGTGTAGAAGTCTTCTAACAGTTTGTTATCCAAGGTGTTAACCGAGGAATCGTCTGTGGAAACCTCCGTCGCTACGCTACTTATGTCTTCATCCGAGGCTACCACGACAGGTTGTTTCTTATACACGTTGGCGAACGATGTGCCTAGCGTGTCCGTCACAATCTCCATCAGTCTTTGATTAGCAGACCCGTCATGACACGGTGGTACCCACATTGACACTGTTCCATTAGGACGGAGCCTCGACTTCACATGGTCAAACATGTCATTAGTGTACAAATTTGAAGAATATGCTATGCTGGGCTTAGGAACATCGATAATCACAGAGTCATAGGTGCTCTCCGTTTCTCTCATGTAATTAAACCCATCTTCCAATTTGAGACTTGTATTGGTATCGTCCAATACGTTGGTTTTCTGACGTGTTAATCTGGCCACGGTTGGATTGATTTCGATGACATCTATCCTGCCGTCCGTGAGCTCCTTTGCCTTGTCTAGCGTCGATCCACAACCTAACCCGATAACAGCGACTGAACGTGCATCGACAGGGCTCAGAGCTAACGAAGACAACTCACGCTCCGATCTGCCTGACTCGTAAGTGAATTCATACGAACACTGAGGTATTTTGTCAATGAAAAGCCAGTTTCTTTTCAGCATTATTTCTCCGAAGGGAGTGTTAGATCTGTAAGTAGTGTTACCAGATTCATTTCCTAAGAAGGACTCATTAGTACCTTCCGTGATGGTGGACGAAAAGCTTTCATCATTCATTACTGAACTGTTGGTTATCGCTATGACTAATATTAAGAGTAACAAAGTGATCCCTGTGACTGCGCCTTTCACTCGACGTGTTAACACGAGGCCGGATAGAACACTTGCAGCAGCAGCGGAGAGAATCGTCATCTTCACGCCCAAGAGCGGGATGAGCACGAAACCAGTGGAAAAGGAGCCTAAAACAGCTCCGAATAAGTCGATAGAGTAGAGTAAACCCGCCTCATCTCCATCATTGTCTCCCACTGTAAGAGCGAACACAGAGCCTAAAAGAACTGTAGGTGCCAATAGTAACAGCGAAGATAAAGCAACCAATGACAAGGTAGTGAGTCTAGGCAGGATCGAATATAGATTAAAGAATACTGCAGTCGCATACACCCCGATCGTGAACTGTGTCCACGCCAAGACCTTCTTGTAGTTACTTATCCTATCTTGGAATCTGTGAACGACGTACGACCCTAGTCCTAAACCGAGTAAAAATATTCCGATAACTAACGCAGACGTATGGCTGGTCCGTATGAAGAAAGTGAATAACATATCCATAACAGCCACCTGATAAATTAATCCTGAAAACGCGCTGAGAAACAAAGCAACTTTTCGCTTCATTATGTTTAAGACCCATGCAATCTGTTACTTAAACTTACTACCCATGGAGCTCATAGTTAGATGTCCTGACTGCCGTCAGACGATGAAGTACAACCCTGACATCTCGCACATATCTGAGATCAGTGACAAGACAAAGCGATGTGTGTATTGTGGTCGATCGTTCAAAGTTCACCCAAGTCCTGATACGAGCCGCGTCGTTAAACAAGTCGACTAGCCGCGCCACTCTTATAAGACAGAACTTCTTCCAATAAACCATGTCGAAGATTCAGGTTAATCCACACGCCGATGATGATATCGTCCCTGCCGTTCTAGAGGACGAGATGCAGCAAGCCTACCTTGATTATTCTATGAGCGTCATCGTCGGCAGAGCACTACCAGACGTGCGAGACGGATTGAAACCAGTTCACCGTCGCATACTGTACTCGATGCACGAACTCGGATTAACCCATGACGGTGATTTCAAGAAGTCAGCGCGTGTCGTCGGAGACGTCCTCGGAAAATTCCACCCGCACGGTGACAGCGCTGTCTATGACGCCCTCGTCCGAATGGCACAAGATTTCAGCCTTCGATACCCGCTAGCTGAAGGCCAAGGTAACTTCGGGTCCATCGATGGTGACGCTGCGGCGCAAATGCGGTATACCGAAGCAAAGATGTCAAAGATCACGCAGGAGATGCTGGATGATATCGATCAGGACGCCGTTGACTTCAAGGAAAACTTTGACGGCTCCTTAGAAGAACCAGAGCTCCTCCCAAGTAAGTTCCCTAACCTACTGGTTAACGGCAGCACGGGTATCGCTGTCGGGATGGCGACAAACATCCCTCCTCATAACCTCGCTGAGACCTGCCAGGGCGTCATCCGGTTGATAGAAGACGATGACGTGTCCAACTTGGATCTCATGGAGGACATCAAAGGACCTGACTTCCCGACAGGTGGGATTCTGCGAAACACTGATGGTCTCCGCAAAGCATACACGACTGGGAGAGGGAAAGTCACTATTAGCAGCCGATTTGAAACAGAGGAAGAAGACGGTGACACACGCCTCGTCGTCACAGAGATACCGTACATGGTGCAAAAGAGCAAAATCCTTGAAGGCACAGCTGAGCTCGTACGAGAAGACAAAGTGGAAGGCATCCGCGAAATCCGAGACGAGAGCGACCGTCACGGCTTACGCATCGTCATCGAATTAAAGCGAGACGCACAGCCAGAGATTGTGAAGAACAAGCTGATGAAGTACAGCCGGTTCCAAGAAACATTTGGCATCATCCTCCTCGGCTTAGTTGACAACCAACCAAAAGTTCTCACGCTGAAAGGATTACTCGAAGAATTCCTTAGTCATCGTAAAGAAGTGGTACGACGACGACTCGAATACGAGTTAGAAAACGCAGAGGACCGCTTACACATCCTTGATGGTTTGCTCGTAGCCCTCGACCACATCGACGACGTCATCGAAACAATCCAGAATAGCAAAAACACGAAGACGGCGAGAGAGAATTTGATAGAGCGCTACGAATTAAGCGAGGACCAAGCGAGAGCAATCCTCAAAATCCGGTTGAGTAGGCTCACCCAGATGGAGAGCGAGGAGATACAATCAGAGCACGACGAGCTCTCCGAGCGCGTCAAAGAAATCAAAGACATCCTCGGATCCGATCAAGAAATACTGAACGTGATCAAAGAAGAGATGGAGTACATCATCAGTGAATACGGTGATGAGCGACGAACTGAGATAAGCGATCACGAAAGCGGTGACATCGACATCGAAGACCTCATCGAAGACGAAACCGTCGTTATAACGCGAAGCCGTGAGGGTTACGTGAAGCGGCTACCGCTGGATACGTATAAGCAGCAACGACGCGGTGGTGTTGGGGTCATCGGGTCAGAGACAAAGGAAGGCGACAGCCTCACAGACGTCCACATCACCTCTACCAAGTCATACCTCTTATGCATTACGAACAAAGGTCAACTATACTGGACAAAAGCATACGAGATCCCAGTGAGTGGGCGTTACAGCAAAGGAAAACCCTTCGTTAACTTCATCGACTTGGACGAGGATGAGCATGTCAGGAGCGTCGTCCCCTGCGATGACCTCGAAGCCGACGACTACCTCGCATTCATCTCGAAACAAGGCTACGTGAAACGAACCCGATTAGATGCGTTCAGCAATCCCCGTCGAGGCGGCATCCGCGCTGTCAACGTCGAAGACGACGATGACCTCGTCCGAGTTATCAGGACGACAGGGGACCAAGACTTACTCATAGCCACAGCGAACGGTAACGCGATACGCTTCGATGAAACCGACGCGAGAGCCATGGGCAGAACCGCCCGTGGCGTCATCGGTGTGAAGCTCAGAGACGATGACTACGTCGTCGATGCAAGCGCGGGAGATGAAGACGATCAAATGCTCGTGGTCACCGAGACCGGGTATGGTAAGCGAACGGATGTCACAGAGTACAGTCGTATCAACCGAGGAGGATACGGTGTGAAAAACGCCGATTTAAGCGACACCACTGGGAAAGTTGTCATTTCCCGCGTGGTCAACGAGGATGACGAACTCGTACTCATCAGCACAGAAGGCATGGTTATCAGAGTCGACGCTTCAGACATCAGTAAATATGGACGTGCCACGAGAGGCGTCACAGTCATGGATCTTCAGGACAACGACGTGGTACAAGGCATAGCGGAGGTCAGCCCTGATGACTTGGAAGAAAGCGAATAACCGTCTCAAGCAAACATTCACCTTTGACGACTTCGAGGCTACCCTAGCCTTTGTGAACGACGTGGGAAGATTGGCGGAGAAAGCCAATCATCACCCGACGATAACCTTTACGTACGGCGAGGCCGTCGTGGAGCTCACGACGCACGACGCGGGGAACACCATCACGGAAAAAGACCGTGAGCTCGCCGAAGCAATCGATGACTTGTTAGACGAAGAGCAGTAGCTTCACAGCGTGGTATGGCTCTACGTTGCTATAGGAGTGGGCGTTCTCGGAGTAGTAGCAGGCCTTTGGTATTGGCGTAGCTTTTTCCATGACTATGCCTACGACGCGGCGTTGAGCTTTGCTGATGAAGCAATTGGCGGTGTTATCGGACTGGATTTCGGGGATTTCATCGCGGCGATCCTGATGTATCGTGGTGAGCGAAACAGAATAGGCGCGTTACCAGCGTTATTTGTAGCATGGGAAGCATCGAATTTCTTCCCGTTAGGCCTCATCCCCTTCTTCGGTACAGGCCTGGAATACGTTCTCAATGTCTTTCCGGCCGCTACCGTGCTCAACGTGTTGTTCAACAAAGAAGATAAGGCACAGACTGCGCGTCAACGAGTGGAAACATTGAGCGATATCTGTGAGTCGTTCAATATTACGGTCGACGATGAAGACGCGGAGGACGCCTACGAAGCGGGTGACTGGGTGGAAGCTTCGAAGCAATACCAGGCCGTCTTGAACGATGTAGAATCCAGGATAGAGCGATCTGCATATGACAAAGCCAGCGAGGTGAAGCGGGAAGCGCATCGAGTGCTGCGCCAAGTCGATAAAGCAGGCTCGAGACGGTCTCGACGTGTTCGGAGGACGGTGCCGCGCATAGATGATTACATCGAGAGGGCACGCCAAGAACTAGGACGCAGCGAGTATGAAGATGCAGCAGTCGATGTACTAACCAGTGAACGGTTACTAGACCGTGTTAAACAAAATTAGAGCTTTGGTCACCAAAGAGCCTTACAATTAAAAGGACCCATCAACTAGGAATAGGTATGAGTAATATCTGTGAGTACCTCGGCTGTCATGGTGAAAGCACGATCACAGACATAGCAGAAGCTATAGACGCCGACCGCCACACCGTCAGTAAAGAACTACAAGTACTTGAACAGCAAGGACGAGTCACGTGCAGACAGCGCGGACCAGCGAAGCTATGGCGGCTCACAAACAACCCCTTCGTCGAGCTACTCGACTCAGATTCAAAAGCAACAACGTCCTTGAAATCAGTCTTAGACAGCCTCAGCGGGGAGGTCACCATTCAAGACACCGAGCGAGACCTCGTTTGGCCTTCGGACCAAGATGAGCAACCAAGAAAATGCTATGAATACCACGTTGATAGAACGGAACCGTGTCCTAAGTGTCCAATAGACGATGTGATCGAAACCGGTGAGACACAAACCATTCAAACAACCTCTGACGACAAAACAACCACTCTCAGATTAATACCAATCAAAGACGACAATGACAACGTGACTAACATAGCGGAGCACATGATACAATGGTAGAACTAAGCAGAGAACTATACGACGAAGTCGACGACGCAAAATACAAATTCAAAACAGACAAAGGCCTCAGCGAAAAAGTAGTCCGGCAGATCAGCGACTACAAAGACGAACCCGAGTGGATGCTAGAAAAACGGCTACGAGCCCTGGAAATATACCACGAGCTCGACATGCCTGACTTCGGGCCAGACATCTCAGACCTAAGCCTCGAAGAAATAACATACTTCATGGTCCCAGACGCTGATAAAAACAGCCGAGACTGGGAGGACGTCCCAGACGAAATCAAAGAAACCTTCGAACGCCTCGGCATCCCCGAAGCCGAAAAGAAAAGCCTCGCTGGAGCCGGCGCACAATATGACAGCCGAGCGGTCTACCACGACATCCGCGAAGACCTCGAAGAGAAAGGCGTCGTGTTCATGGACATGGACGACGCCGTACAAGAATACCCTGAGATGGTGAAAGAACACTTCATGACGAGCTGTATCTCGCCACGCCTACACAAATTCAGCGCCCTGCACGGAGCCGTGTGGAGCGGGGGAACATTCATCTACGTCCCAGAAGGCGTCGAAGTCAAACAACCACTGCAAGCGTACTTCAGAATGAACAGTGTGAGCATGGGCCAGTTCGAACACACATTGATCATCGTCGATGACAACGCAGAGTGCCACTACATCGAAGGCTGCAGCGCCCCCACGTTCAACAAGAAAAGCCTGCACGCTGGCGCCGTCGAAGTATTCGTCGGAGAAAACAGCCGGATGAGGTACAGCAGCGTTGAAAGCTGGAGTAAATCCACGTACAACCTGAACACAAAACGTGCGAACGTCGAAGCAGACAGCACGATGGAATGGGTGAGTGGGAACCTCCACAGCGGTGTCACCATGCTGTACCCAGCAAGCCTCCTCCTCGGAGAGAATGCGAGAGCCGAACACCTAAGCATCGCATTCGCCGGCGAAGGACGCCACCAAGAAACAGGTGCTAAAGTATACCACCTAGCCCCACACACGAAGAGCACCATTGAAAGCAAGAGTATCAGCAAAGACGGAGGTATCGTCGGATACCGAGGCCTCGTCCGCATACCCGAGGGGAGCTACGGAAGCAAATGTAGCGTTCTCTGCGACGCCATGATGTTTGACAACGACAGTCAAAGCCTAACCTACCCGTCAATCGACGTGGAAGAACAAGACGTCGACCTCGTCCACGAGGCCAGCGTCGGACAGATCAGCGAAGACCAACTGTTCTACCTGAACAGTCGGGGCTTAGACGAGGAAGAAGCACTAAGCCTCATCGTTAGTGGATTTATCGAACCACTCGTCAAAGAACTACCATTAGAATACGCCGTCGAGATGAACAACCTCATCGAAATGGAAATGGAAGGCGGGCTCGGATGAAACTCGACGACCGCTGGCTCCGCATCAAACAACGAGCCAAGGAAGCAGACCAAGACCTAGAACTGATAGATAACCAGCAAGGCCTCGGACTCGTCACTGAGCGAGACTTCGAACTACCAGAAGCCGATAACGCAGCCGAAGCCACTATCGAACAAGACGGCGCGATACGCGTCCTCAACGCAGACAGGGAAGACAACCACCGGTTTGCCTTCGAGACCATCCCGGACGTATTAGACGAGAAAATGGACGCCGTCCACGCGGCGAACGCGGAGGTCAACATCCTACGCGTCACACAACCCGGACACCACGAGATCGACATCACCTTGCCTAACAACTCGTACACGCACAACATCCTTCACGTACCAGAAGACATAACCGCCACGATACTCATCAACTACGAGACCGACAACGAAGGCTTTTCAACCGAGTTCCTCGACTTGCTCGTCGACAAGGACGCGACCGCCCACGTCACAGAGATACGACGAGGCAAACCGGAACACGTCCTATACACACGTCGAGAGGCAGGGCTACACGAAAACGCCACGCTTCACTGGACGCAGTGTGACACGGGTAGTCATCTCCTCACAAACTATACGAAGACACACCTACAAGGAAACAATAGCGAAGGACGCACGACCAACCTTTTCTACGGTAACAACGGCCAAGAATTCGATGTCAGCCTCGAATCACACCACACGGGTGAAGAGACCTACAGCTTCATCCGCAGCCGTGGAGCTCTCCGCAGCGCCAAGTCAACGCAGCGAGGACTCGTCCGGATCAACAAACCAGCGTTTGACGCCGACGGCTATCAAAAAGCAGACAACCTCCTCCTCGACGACGAAGCCAACGCGGTAAGCATACCCGACCTCGAGATACGCAACCCCGAAGTACAGTGTAGTCACGGGAGCACGGTGAGCGACCTCGACGAAGAACAACTATTCTACCTGCAAACCCGAGGATATCACGAACTGGCCGCGAAGAAAATCCTCATACAAGGCTTCTTCGAACCGTACATATCAAAGGTTCAACCAGAAGCGGCACAGGAGACACTGCGAGAGCTACTCATCGAAAACATACAAGACGACTTACACCATGCTGGATGACATCCCCTTTTTGGATAACAACGACGTCGCCTACTTGGACAATGCGGCAACCACGCAGAAACCCCGCGATGTCATAGAAGCGATGACATCATTCCAAGAAAACGATAACGCAAACCCTCACCGCAGCATGTACGACGCCGCAAACAGAGCTACAGCCGCAGTCGAGAACGCGAGGGCGACCTACGCAGAGATCCTCGGAGCAGACACCACGGAAGTATTCTTCACACGAAACGCCACCGAGAGCTTGAACCATCTCGCGTTCGGGTTCAAAGACCAGGTCACCGATGACCATAACATTGTGCTCACAGAGATGGAGCACCACAGTAATCTCCTACCGTTCCAACGACTCGCCGACGAAACCGGCGCTGAAGTCAGAATCATACCTCACGACGCCATAGACGATTACAAAGACTACATCGACGACCAGACAGCGATCGTGTCCATCACACATATGAGCAACGTGACAGGGCGCGTCCTACCAGTGAGTGACATGGCAGAATACGCTGAACGAGTGAGTGACGCTAAAGTCATTGCAGACGGCTGCCAAGCCTTCCCCCACCAAGACATCGACACTGACGACCTAGGCGTTGATGCATACACCTTCTCAGCTCACAAGCACTATGGTCCGGCCGGGGTAGGCATCACCTACCTCGACGAAGACGCCCACGACGACTACACTGTCGAAATGCGAGGCGGCGGGATGGTCGACAGTGTAAATCACACGGACTACTCTGAGAGCCAAGCACCACACAGGTTCGAAGCAGGCACGCTGAACGCAGCCGGGATACACGCAGCAGGAAAAGCAGCACAGAAGCTTGACAGCGAGCGTGAAGGTATAGAAGAACACGAGCAGCAGCTCAAAGAATATGCGCTGCGACAACTACAAGACAATGACTTCCACGTATACGGCCACGGATCTGAAGACTACGGACCGGTACTCAGCCTGAAGACAGAGAACGACGCTTTCGACGTTGCACACGTGCTTAACCAGCACGGAGTATGCGTGAGAGCTGGGAATCACTGCGCCGACCCACTCATGTCCGCCCTCGCAACCACGAACACTGCGCGTATCAGCATCGGCGCATACAACACAGAAGACGACATCGACAGAGCAATACAAGCATTAGAAGACGCAAAAACAGTACTAGGAGGAACACTATGAACGCATTATCCATACATAACTACACAGCAAGAGTTGAAGACATGACCATCGTTGACAACGTCGACCTCGACGTCGAACAAGGAGAAACCACTGTCATCATGGGGCCCAACGGGTCAGGGAAGAGCACACTCGCAAAAAGCCTTATGGGCCACCCCGAATACGAAGTGTCAGGGAAAGCCGACCTACTCGGCAACGACCTACTCGATCTCGAACCAGATGAACGAAGCGAAGAAGGCCTCTTCCTCGGCTTCCAATACCCCGTGGAAATACCCGGCGTCACAGTCAGCAACTTCTTACGACGAGCAATAAACGCCCGTCGACCCGAAGATGACCCTATCCCCGTCCCAGAGTTCGTCAAGCAGCTTAACGAGACCATGGACTTACTCGGCGTCCCTGAAGAATTCGCCCAGCGCTACATGAACGAAGGTTTCAGCGGTGGCGAACGCAAGAAGATGGAGATATTGCAACTCGCTGTTCTCGAACCAGAAGTTGCCATCCTTGACGAAACAGACAGTGGGTTAGACGTCGACGCACTCCAAGAAGTCTGCGAGTCATTAAACACCATCCAAGAAGAAAACGAAGACATGAGTTACCTCATCATCACCCACTATGAACGAATGCTCCACTACGTCGAACCCGACACGGTGTGCATCATGAAAGACGGACACATCGTCGAACAAGGCGGAGCAGAGATCGCAACGAAACTAGAAGACGAAGGCTACGAAGCCTTCGGAGGAGACCACTAATGAACCACGAACTACCAAGCCTGAACTACGACTACGACGCACTCGAACCAGTCATCGACGAAGAAACCATGCGAACCCATCACGGGAAACACCACCAGGGCTACACAGACAAGCTCAACAACGCCTTGGCACGCCACGAAGACCACGATCACAACGACTTATTACTCGCTGACCCGGACGATCTCATACTACACTTAAACCAACTACCAGATGACATCAAAGACGCCGTTCGTCAAAACGGCGGGGGTTACACCAACCACCGGTTGTTCTTCAACCACCTCACCCCAAACGGCTCAGACCCGAGTGAATCGATGCAAGAACAACTCAACCGACGGTTTGGCGGGCTCGATGACTTCAACGACGCTCTGAAAGACTACGCGACAAGCCAGTTCGGTAGCGGGTGGGCATGGCTCACCGTCAACCAAGAGCAAGAGCTGGAGCTGATGAGCACTGCAAACCAGAACAACCCACTACTATACGGTAAGCAACCAATCCTCGGCGTCGACGTCTGGGAACATGCCTATTACCTCAAATATCAGAATAGACGAGGCGAGTACGTCGACAACGTCCTCTCCATCATCGACTGGGAGCAAGTCGAAGAGAACTACGAGGACGCCTTAGACAGCCTTTGATGCGTGGAGACGTATACGACTAGGGTCGAAAACGTCACCTACGAAACAGAACGAGTCATATTCATCGACCTCTCCTACCCCGAGGGGTTCTCGTTCAACGCCGGACAGTACATCTCCTTAGAAATACAACGAGGAGACACCACGAGGTACAAGCCCTACAGCATATACAGCGGGCCAGAAGACGAACCGATACGCCTCTGCATCAAATTAGTTGAGGACGGCTTCGCCTCAGAACGGTTTAGACACGTAGAAGAAGGAGAGGCGTTCACCATGCGGGGGCC
>ERZ1034569.766-NODE-766-length-11345-cov-7.849779_pt1 | contig 11345 bp, 12 predicted proteins | sample MGYA00520706_ERZ1034569 | MGnify/ENA primary metagenome ERZ1034569 (study PRJEB33760, sample SAMEA4777722) | hypersaline lake metagenome | biome: hypersaline environment; feature: brines | place: Spain | collected 2014-08 | depth 0 m ...
CATTTGGATCCCCGTCGTCGTGTGAGGCGGTGACCGTTGCGTCCTGCTGTGCCTGCTCGATCACCCGGTCGTTCCGCGTTCGAATGGTCTCCATCGAGATCGCCGTGCGTTTCTCGATGAACTCCTCGGCTTCCGCCAGGGTGTGGCGATCAGACGTTTTGTAGTACGATTTGAACGCCGCAACGTCCTCGAACTGGCCTTTCCCCGGGATATGCGACATGACCGACACCATGTCAACGGCCTCCCGGCCCACATCGCGGATCGCTGCCTCGACAGCCTCCTCCTGGGTCACCTCGCATCTGACGTGGATGCGATGATCAGCCAGCAAGGATGACGCGTTCTCGATGGCCGCGGTCAGTTCACCGGCGAGCTCCGTTGTCCGCCCCTCCTCGGGGTCGTTCTCGAAGGCGATGGCGTGATACTTCGTCGTGATACCGGCTGCGAGATTCTCGCGGTCGGCCGTCCCGAGCGCCATCGCGGTGTCGATCCGGGTATTGTTCCGCGGCTGGAGGTGTCCCTCAATCCCATCCCCGTGTAGATCGATCAGCCCCGGCAAGACGTGATGGCCGGCAGCGTCAACGACGGTTTCGGCATCGGTTCCAGCCACCTCCGGCCCGACCGCTGTGATCACACCGTCGGTGAGTCGGACGCCACCGTCGATAACTGCCTGTGGCGTCACGATCCGTCCGTTCTCGATACAGTAGGTCTCTGTCGCTCGCTGTTGTTGTGCTGTCATGCAGGGTTCTCCGATTGGTAGGTTTCGATGTCGACGACTCGCTGGAGTTCGGCATCGTCCAGCACGACGACGCGGTCGGCGACCCGCTCGACCACCGCGCGGTTGTGAAAGACGCCAAGCACCGTCGTCGCTGGATCCAGATACTCATCGAGCAGCGTCAGCGCACACTCGCGTGTCTCTGGATCGAGAGCGCTGGTCGGTTCGTCAAGCAGGAGCACGCGTGGCTGGGGAGCGACCGCCCGCGCGAAGTTGATCCGCTGTCGTTCACCACCGCTGAACGTGGCCGGATAGGCATCCCACAGCGACTCCGGGAGCTGCAGGGCCGATAGCAACGTTCGAGCCTGGCTGCGTGCCTCCGCCCGGTCGGCACCCTGCTCCCACAGCGGCCGGGCCACGACATCCACGGCTGGCACCCGTGGAATCTCGGTCAGAAACTGTGATGCGTAGCCGATATCCTGATCCCGGAGGGCAAGCACCTCGCGATCACCACAGGAGGCGAGGTCGACAGCTCCGTCCTCGGTCTGTAGCTGGATGCGACCACCTGTGGGTTCGTAGGTCCGGTTGATACATTTCAGCAGCGAGGATTTCCCGCTGCCGGACTCGCCGACGATGGCGACAAACTCGCCCTCGGCGACGCCGAAGCTCACCTCCGAGAGTCCGGGAACTGTCCGACCGTCAAGAACGTGCATCTCGAAGTTCTTCGAGACAGTGTCGAGTTCAAGTATCATATGACTGAGTTGATGAGCGTCTGGGTGTACTCGTGGTGTGGGTCCTCCATGATCCGGTCGGTGAGCCCGGATTCGATGATCCGGCCATGTCGCATCACCAGCGTCCGATCTGCCAGCAGCCGGATCACATCGAGATCGTGTGAGACGACGATCGTCGCCACGTCCTGTTCGCGCTGAATCCGTCTGAACATATCCAGCACGCGTGCCTGCACGCTCACGTCGAGCCCCGTCGTTGGCTCGTCGAGAATAACGAGCGATGGGTCGTTCGCGATGGCTCTCGCGATCTGGACTCGCCGCTGCATTCCGCCGCTGTAGGTATCGGTGGGGTCGTCCATCCGCGAAACCGGCACCTCGGTTTCGGTGAACAGCTCCCGAACACGGTCCCGGATCGCATCGTACTCCCGCCAGCCGGCTGCCAGTAGCTTCTCGGCGACGTTGCCGCCACCGGAGAAATCCAGCTCCAGCCCATCACGGACGTGCTGGTGCACCATTCCGATTCGCTCGTTCTGTAACTGGTGTCGTTGCTGATAGCCGGCCGCAAGCAGGTTACCATCGTAATGTTCGTAGGTGACGGTGCCCGCTGTCGCCTCGCTATCGAGTGCGAGCAACTCCGCGAGACTGGATTTCCCGCTGCCGGATTCACCGACGATGCCCAGCACCTCGCCGTCGTACAGCTCGAAGTCGATGTCGGCGCAGGCGACAACACTGCCACAGACCGGACACTGGTTATCGCCAACCGCCGGACCGGTGTTGTCCACACACTCTCCGCAGGGCTGGCCGTATATCTTGGTCAGCCCGCTGGCATCGACCACGACCATCAGTCATCACCTCCCAAATCGGCACCGTTGGTCGACGGTGGGGTGTCGCCCCCGTACGGAACGGCTGGGTCAGTCGGTGGCCCCCATGCTTTCGGGTCGTCGTGGTGATGTGCTTTCGCGAGCTCCGGATTGGCGGCGCGTTTCTCACAGAACGCCGTATCGTTGCAGGCAAACACGCGCTCGCCGTCGTCGGTTTCGACCTCTGTCAGAAACGTATCGGTCGAGTCGCAGTGGCGACAGGCCGCCGCATCGAAGCGTTCGACCTGAAACTCGCGATCCTCGAAGGCCAGCGGCGTCACCGACGTGTGCGGCGGGACCGCATACATGCGTGCCTCCCGCCCGGCGGCGAAGAGAAACAGGTTGTCGGCGTCGTCGAGTTTCGGCACGTCCCACCGCGGGATCGGCGAGGGGTCCATCAGATACCGGTCGGCGACCATCACCGGGTACCGCGCAGAGAGCTTGATCTCACCGTACTCGACGATATTCTCGTAGAGGGCGACCCACATCTTCGAGTAATTTTTGTGGGCGTGACGGCGGCGGTTCGCCGAATCACTGCCATCAACCCGCCGCAGGGCGTCGGTTATCGGCACCTGCAAGACGAGTATCTGGTCATCCGACAGCACCTCCTCCGGAATGCGATGCCGTGTCTGGATGATCGATGCCTCCGTTGCATCGCTCGTGGTAGCCACATCGGCTGTCGTGGTCGCCAGCCGGCGGATGTTTGCCGCATTGACACTCTCATCGCTGCCCTGATCGATGACCTTGAACGTATCATCGGGACCGAGCAGCGAGAGTGAGGCCTGAATCCCACCGGTCCCCCAGCCGCGTGCCAGCGGCATCTCCCGGGAGGCAAACGGCACCTGATGGCCCGGAATCGCGATCGATTTCAGGATCGACCGGCGAACCTCGCGTTTGGTATGTTCGTCCAGATACGCGTAGTTGTACCCAGCCAGTCCGTCGGCATCGACTCCGTCCAGCAGCGCGTCGACCGAGTCGGGTGTCGACGACGCGGCCTGTCGATCAGTCATCGGCTGTCACCGCCGCGTGTTCCTCGTCACCTGTCGCAGCCGCTGCTCGGTCTCTGATCGCGCGGATGCGGTCGAGAATGCTCTGGAAGGTGACGTAGTGTGGCAGCTTGAGATGTTCGATAAACCCGAAAGAGTCGATGCCGTCGACGATATCGATCACGAATTCGGCGTTCTGTGCCGGCTCGTCGCCATCGAGCTGGATCGCGGCATCGAGAATGCTCATGCCGATGGCTTTCCGCTCTGTTCGGCCGTAGACGAGCCCGTACCCGAACGCAAACTGGGCGTCGTCGGCCTTCTCGTAGACGGGTACGACACACTCGGTTTCGGTTACCTCGGTGCTTGTCACCTGCACCTCGTCACCGGTGTAGGGGTGCTCGATGGTCACCGGCAGGTTGCCGGTCCGGACCTCACCGAGTGTCGGGTGGACCTGTCCGTACCCCCGGAGCTCACTGTAACCCAGCGCTGTCACGGCACCCGTTTCGCCACGGGCGAGTTCCTGCAGGATGGCTGGCCGGGGCGCGGGAAACGTGATCGGCTCGCGTGTGGTGTCGAACGGCGAGGGGTCGTTGTTTCCGGTTCCTGTGCCGGCTGTGTCGTCGTCTCCGGGTACTGTATCAGCTGTGTCGTCGTCTTCGGTTGCTGTGTCGGCTGCGTCGTCCTCAGGCTCATGCACGAGCCCTTCATCGCGAAGCACTTCCAGGACGTTCTGGAGGTTCGGTGGTTTCTCGCCGTCGATATCCCAGTCCGCGGTCGGGTCTGCCGCCGTGTCGTCGGTCAGCTCGAAGTCGAGTAGCCGTTGCGTATAATCCTTCGTCGCGCCGAGGATCTGCCCGCCGGGGACGTCCTTGTACGCCGGCGAGACACGGCGCGTCGCCTCCATCGTCGCCGGATCGGCCGGTGGCGTCTCGTCCCATCGCTCAAGCGTCGACCGGTAGGCTCGGAGCAGAAAGGCCGCCTCGGCGGTGTCACCCTGCGCCTGTTTCACCGCGAGGGCTGCCAGCCGCGGCGCGTACACGCCGCCCTCGCTCATCGCCTGTGCGGTGAGTCGGCTCAGCTGTTCGTCGACCTGCTCGACCGATATCGGCTCGGTATCGCCGTCGACACGCTGTTTCTCGAAGAGTTCCTCCGCGCGCTTGATGACCTCCTCGCCAGCTTCGACAGCCACGTAGCCCATCACTGCACCTCCAGCTCGACTGATCGCGGCAGCGCGGCCAGTGCCGTCTCGGTCGCCACAATGACATCGACCCCCTGCGGGTACTCAGATTGGGCCCTCGAAATCGACGTCGCTTCGCTGGCGGGGAGCCCCTCAACAGCGAGCGTCCGCGTGTCCTTGATACCGGGTCCTGACAGCGAGAGCGTTGTCGCCGACGAGTTTGCTGATTCCGGTATCAGCTCGGTGACACGGTAGACGATGGTGGCGCCCTCGCTGGGCTCCGTCAGCGATCCACTCCGCAGGGTTTCCACAGCTCCATCGGTCGGTGTCGTCGCATGGACGATATCCGCCGCCGTCATCGACGCCTCGGTCAGCCGCCCCTCGTTGGCCAAGGCCGTCTTGATCGTCTCGTCGGTCGTGTAACACGAGACCTCGTGATCGACGAGCGTGGCCAACACGGCGTGATCGGCCGGACTCGTCGGTGTCTCGTGGACGGTTCCCGGCCGGCTCATCGCCGCAACCAGCGTTCGGAAACACTGCTGGGTGTCAGCCACCGGATCTACGCCGATAGCTCTCACGTGTGGTCCTCCATCTCGGTGAAATCAACACGCGTCTGGCGCGCATGGCCCCAGCGCTGTCTGGCCGCCGCCGCGTCCGTCTCCGCGGCCGCTTCGAGCGAACTGACGATTTCCGGCGTTCGCGGATGGTCGTCGGCCACCGCCGCATCGACTATCGCCCCGGAAAGCGCGGGCTTCTCCGCCTTCCCGGGGATCATGGCGAACCCTTTGGCCGCGTTGAGTGTGACCTCGGCGGCGGTTATGACGACCTCGCCGAGATTGAATGGCTGGCGTTGCACTGGTTCAGTGACCTGCTGCATGACGAGTTGCGGTGTCGGGGCCTGGAGAATCTGAATCTCCACGTCCCCGTCGAGTACCGCATCGGCGTGATCGACGAGCGTCGTATCATCACAGGCAGCGATCAACTCGAACCGATCTGACCGGTCGTGCGGATCTGGCATCGATTGCTCCCACCAGCACTCGCCGCATAAGGTTTCGCTGGGTACTCTATGAATAGTGAGATGAATACAGGCTTGAACACCAACCAGTTACTGATAGTCTGTACTCGTCTGTACTTTGTGGCCTACTAACTGCTTGAACACCAGCTGTCCGCCGAGAGAGTACAGTCCGTACTTTACGCAGCCAACAATTATTCACCCCTTACCTATCGGGTTACGTGATGCCAGCAGATAGACACACGGCGGAAACCGACGCGAATGCGACGCAATCACAGACAACGAGTCGACGCACATTTCTCACAGTTAGTGGTGTTGCCGGAGCAAGTGCCCTGACCGGCATGGCCGGCTGTATGGGTGGCAGTGCCAGCGGCGACAGTGATACGGTGACGATGCTGCTCACCCCCGACACACCATCGGACGTGCGACCGCAGTATCGCCCTGTGCACGATATGCTTGAAGGTGAAATCGACGGCCTCGATCTGGAGATGCAGGTCCCGCAGGATTACTCCGCGGTCAAACCCGCTCTTGAGAGCGAACAGGCCGAGATCGGTATGGACGACGTGACGCTTATCTCGAACCCGGATATCATGGACGTCTTCGGAACGGCGGTCGTCGGCGGGTCGGCCTTCTACTTCTCGATGATGCTGACGAAACCAGACACCAACATCGACGAGCGGACTGATCTGGCGGGCAAACAGGTTGCCTTCGCCGACCGCCTCTCGACGAGCGGGTCGATCTTTGCGCTGTACACACTCGATCAGGCTGGGCTGGATATCGGTGAGGCTCCGGACGGCTCGCCGGTCGACTTCGAGGGGACATGGTCGAACCACGAGGATGCGGTGCAGAAGGTCGTAAACGACGATGCTGATGCGTGCTGTACGTGGACTGGAAACGGTATGGCGTATCTCGCTGCGGATCAAGAACTCCCGCAGGAGGTCCGAGAGGAAGATTCATTCATCGGGAATCGAGGGAACGCAGACGCGACGCTTCGGCCATTCTGGTGGTCGTTCCCAATCCCGAAACAGCCGATTTACGCCCGCAAAACGTGGGATTCCCCGATGAGAGACAAAATCGAACAGCAACTCCTCAATTCGGATGAGGAGCTGATCAACGAGTATCTACCGGACGACTACAACCGCGATGACCTCCCGTTCAGCACGCTCAAAGACACGACGATAGACAACTACGAGCCGGTTATCAAGCGGCTGAATTACCTCGGTATCGAGCTCGGTGAGTAACGTCACCCCACCCAATTCAGACCAATGAGTACGTTAACAATCGATAGTGTGACAAAAGAGTACGGTGAGGTAACTGCCCTCGACGATGTGTCGTTCGAGATCGACGACGAGTTCGTCGTCCTCCTCGGCGAGTCAGGAGCCGGGAAATCGACGCTGCTCCGTTGTATCAACGGCCTAACCGAGCCGACAGACGGGGACATCAGACTCGACGGGGACTCGATCACTCGGTCGAACGCCGCTGTCGGGATGATCTTCCAGCAACACAATCTTGTCGAGGGGCTCTCGGCGTTCGCCAACGCCTTGACAGGCTCACTCAATGAGTGGTCGACGGTTCGCACGCTTCTCCAGCAACAGGACGAGGCGACGAAAACACGCGCGCTTGAGGCGCTAGAGACCGTTGGACTGCTTGAGGAGGCCCATCAGCGCGTCTCCCAGATGAGTGGCGGTCAGCAGCAACGCGTCGGCATCGCCCGGGCGATGGTGCAGGACCCCACGTTCGTGCTGGCCGACGAGCCGGTTGCGAGTCTCGACCCATCGAGCGCGGAGTCGGTGATGGGCTACCTGAAGAAGGCCGCCGACCTGCACGAGGTGTCGGCACTAGTGAGCCTGCATCAAGTCAACATTGCGGCCCACTTCGGCGAACGGTTTATTGGCCTTCGAGATGGCGAACTCATGTTTGACGCTACCCCCGATGAGCTAACGCCGGCACTGGTCGACGATCTGTACGGGAATGTCGAAACTGTCGCCCTGTCCGAGGAGCGCACGACAGAAAGCACAACCGAGTCCGAGGCGGTTGAGGCCCCACTGTGAGTTCGGACAGTTCACCCATCAGCCGTCTCCAGACGTACCTCGGGATCGGCGACCGTGCTGGCTCCCCGGTTGACCGGAAGCTACAGGACCTCAAACGCCGGAAGGCAGTCCGGCGGCTATGGTTCGGTCTCGGTGTCGTACTCTTCGCCGCGATGATGAACTGGAGTCTCTCGCTGGTCGGCTTCTCGCTTGCCGAACTCAACCGACAGTTCCCAGAGTTCGTCGAGGCACTCACCGGCTACTTCCCACCGACGACGTACTTTGGGATTCCGTTCATCGATGTGGTGCAGTACTGGCAGTTCATGATCGAAGCGGAGCTCTTTGCCGCCTCGCAGATGACAATCGCCATCGCGCTGGCCGGGACCGCCCTTGGGCTTCCGGGGGCGCTGTTTTTCGGCATCATGGCGAGTGAACGGGTCGTCCCGTACCCGTTCAACTTCGCGTTCCGGGCGACGATGAGTGTCATCCGCGCGATCCCGGCTATCGTGTGGGTCCTCATTCTGATCCCGCTGGGTGGTGTTGGCCCGTTCACCGCGACGCTGGCGATCACCATCGACACCGCCGGCTATCTCGGTCGGCTGTTCACCGACGAACTCGAAGAGATCGAGGATGGGCCCATCGAGGGGATTCGAAGCACCGGTGCCAACAAGTCACAGATTATCTCGTTCGGTATGCTGAGTCAGGTGTTCAGACAGTTCCTCGCGTGGATCGCCTTCGATCTTGAGCACAATGTTCGGGTAGCGATCACGCTCGGGGTAATCGGTGCCGGCGGGCTCGGCCTGGAACTCAATATCCAGCGACGCACGTTCAATTACACCGAGATGATGGCGTGTATCATCCTTGTGGTGTTGCTGGCGGGGTCAGTCGAACTCCTCAGCCAGCGGCTGCGCTCGTACCTGCGTGAGGACGATTCCGAGCAGACTGGTGTGCTTGAGGCGTTCGTCACCGCGCCGCGAAAGATCGTGCAGTCAGGGATGGGACGCCGATAATGTATATCGAATCGCGCGGGCCGGACCGGACGGTGGAACTCGGGGAAGCCCCCACGTTTCACGATCCCGTATCGGTGTCGGAAAGCGAACTCGGTCGGTGGACCGAGTTCAGGGAGGGTTGCCGGCTCAACGAGGCCGTCATCGATGATTACACCTACCTGATGGAGCGCGTGCAGGTTGACTTTGCGTCAGTTGGCAAGTTCGGCAATATCGCCTCGGATGCCAGACTGGGCGCGACGAATCACCCGATCGACCGCCCGACGGCCCATCACTTCACCTACCGCTCGGAGCTGTACGACCTCGGTGCGGACGACGAGCGTATCTTCGAGTGGCGTGCCGACCAGTCCGTCGAGATCGGTCACGACGTCTGGATCGGGCACAACGCGACCGTGCTTCCCGGTGTCGAGGTTGGCAACGGGGCGGTGATCGCGGCCGGAGCGGTCGTGACGCGAGATGTCGACCCGTACACGATCGTCGGGGGCGTTCCAGCCGAACCGATCGAGCAGCGCTTCACACCGAAAACCGCGGCACGGATTGAGGCCACCGAGTGGTGGGACTGGGACCATGCCACGCTCCGCGAACGACTGGCCGCATTTCGGGATCTTGAAACGTTCCTCGCGGAGTACGCCCCACAGCCAGCTGACCAGTCGACGTAACCGCCGCTGTGCTGGTTCAATTTTTGAAGCAGGGAGCAGTTCAGACCGAGATTTCGATATGGTCCGGCTGTGTTCCGGCATGCAGTCGAACAGCCAGCTCGGCACTGTGCACCCAGTAGAAGATGGCTCGTTCGAGCGCACGGGTGATCGTGACGAGGTCGGCGTAGACCCCCGCATCGTAGGCGGTGACGAGTTCGAATAGCTCGTCGAGATCGCGGTGGAGGGTGTCCTCCTCGGCCCGCAGTTGCTCGTATCGATCGAGGTCAGCGTCGAACAGCACCGCACTCATGTGGTCGTTGATGCGCTCGCCGGCGTCGAAAATCTCCAAGAGTGATTCTTCGACAACACCGGCGACAGCGGTTTCCTGTGCGGCAACCACGTCCGCGATGAAGCAGGCGCGGTCGCCGACAATCTCCAGATTCGTGGCGATTGTTGCCAGATCAGCCGCCACCCGGTTGCTCGGCCATTCGGTCGCGAGTGTGTAGGATTTCAACTCGTCAAACACGGCCATGTGTCGCTCGTTTGCCAGAGCCTCGAGTTTTGCTGCCGGCTCGTCGGGCTCCGTGCCGGCAAACGCCGCGTGTGCGGCTGTGTACTGTGACCGTGTGACCGAATCGAGCCGACCCATGAGCTCAAGCAACTTGTGACTTCGATCAGATTGCAACACGGTTGCCGCCCCGTTCTCAGCGAGCCCGGAGACCTGATCGATATTCGCATAGAGTGCGGTATCGTTGACGACGTAGCTCTTTGTGACGATCCCGTCCCGCTTGAGTTCCTGAAGCAGTTCGGAGAGATACTGTTCGGAGAGGCCCACCAGCTCGGCCAGCTCAGTCTTCGTCTCCGGTGCGGTCTGATCAATCGTCTCGATAAGATGTGCGATAGTCATCCGACGGGCATTGCGGTCGGCAGACGGCACGGTATACCAGTTCGGCTGGGACATAGTGACATCGCAACACCCTCTCAGAAAGGCATACGCATCAGAGAGTCCGGACAACTATTGTGAGTATACAGTTCACTATAGATTCTTTACTCCTCGTGAGCCAACAGTACCGCTCATATAAGTGGTGAAATAGCCCTGGTCTGAACGCTGGATGTATGGAGACCAGAAAGGTACAGCTCTCTGGGGGCACCACCTACACTATCTCACTCCCGAAATCATGGGCCGAGGAACAGGGAATCGAATCAGGATCGCTCGTCTCGATCCATCCCAATGGCGACGGCTCATTGCTGGTGGATGTCCTGAACGAGGCCGAGACAGACGAACGATCAGCCGTTATCGATATCTCGGTCACGGACTCGGATGCGCTTCAGCAACAGCTCACCGCGCTGTACACGGTCGGGTACGATGCGGTCACACTGCAGGATCGGAACGGTCACTCGATCGACCGACAGCAAACTGTTGAGTCGGCGATCGACGGCCTGTCTGGCTTTGAGCTACTGGAAGCGACCGAGACGCGGATCCAACTCCGCAACCTGATCGATGCGACGAACATCGATGTCCAGAAGTCGGCGATCCGGATGCGACTGGTGGTCCTATCGATGCACACGGATGCGCTCACCGCCATCGCCGACGACGATGCCGAGCTGGCCCGCCGGGTGATAACCCGAGATAGCGAGGTCGACAAACTGTTTGCGATGGTAACCCGCCACTTCCGCCGGTCGTTGCTTGACCTTCGAGAGGTGGAGAAACTCAATCACTCTCGGGAGCGGTTGTTCGAGTACTACTACGTCTGTCGGCAGTTCGAGCGGGTCGCCGACCACGCGGTCAAGATGGCCCAGTTCGTCATTGAGGACGACACAACGATACCTGCTCAGCTGTCCCAGCGACTATCCGAGTACGGTGAGACGGCACGGTCGGTCCTCAATATGAGTGCCGATGTGGTCCTCACCGACGGTGACATCGAGATGGCTCACCGCTCGCTGAGTGAACGCGATGAACTCGTTGCGGCACTCGATTCCGAAGACAAGAACATGTACGGGCACGACGAACCGGATGTTGCCTACACGATGGGGCTTTTGCTCGACAGCATCCGGCGGAGTGCGGAGTACGGCGCGAACATCGCCACCATCGGTATTCAGCAGGTCCTTCGACGAGAGGGGCGCGAACGATGAGTGAGTACAGTCTCGGCGCCGCGATGGATCCGACGTTTGGCGCCACCGCCGGGGAGTTTCTC
>ERZ1034569.768-NODE-768-length-11330-cov-6.982705_pt1 | contig 11330 bp, 9 predicted proteins | sample MGYA00520706_ERZ1034569 | MGnify/ENA primary metagenome ERZ1034569 (study PRJEB33760, sample SAMEA4777722) | hypersaline lake metagenome | biome: hypersaline environment; feature: brines | place: Spain | collected 2014-08 | depth 0 m ...
GTGCGGGCGAGAACCCCGTCCCCAACCCCCCCCTCCCCCCCCCCCCCCCCCCCCCCCACCCCCCCCCCCCCCTCCCCCACCCCCCCCCCCCCCCCCCCCCCGCGCCCCCCACCCCCCCCCCCCCCTCCCCGCCCCCCCCCCCCCCCCCCGCAGCCCCCCCCGGCTCGCTGCTGGGTCCCACCCGCGCCCCCCTCTCACCGCGCCGCCTCCGCCCGCGCTCTCGCCGCCGCCTCCCGGGCCGCGGGCGGCCCCGTGCCGCGCCACCGGGCCCGCCACCCCGGGGCGGGCCCCTCGGCCCAGTGCCGGGACGAACGGCTGGTCCGGGCCGCCGGCGGTGGCCTGGAGCACGCGGACGGACTCGTTCGCCCGGTCGATGTGCGCGATGACCGCTCGCTCGGCGTTGTCCGGCGCGACCAGCAGTCGGACGCGGTCGACCTCGACGTCTCGCGGCCGGAAGCGGGTCGGGTACGAGCCGTTGGCCGGGTCCCCGGGCTCGTAACCCTCGTGATCGGCTCGGACCGCAGCCCACGGTCGCGCGCCACGCCCCTCGAAGTCCGCCCGGAAGGTGCGCGCCAGCTCGTCGGCGGTCCCCCCGTTCCGGACGGTCACCCCCCAACCACGCGAGCCGTTCCCGCCGGTGCCGGACGGCTTCCAGTTCTCGGTCAGCACGACCGCCCGGTCGTCCGTGACGGCGTACTTCGCGTGGTGGAAGGCGTACCGGGCGCGCGGCCCGCCGACTAGCCGGACGGTCACGCCAGCGGTGACCAGCCGATCCAGCGTCCGGGCCTCGCGCCGGGAGAGCCCGCCGACCGGCGCCCCGTCGACCAGCACCGCCACGCGGACGCCGCGCTCGGCGGCTCCGACGAGCGCATCCGCGACACGCTCGGAGCTCAGCGTGTAGCCGGCCAGTAGCAGTCGCTCGTCGGCACTCCGGAGCGCCTCGACCGGCGGCCCGGGGGCGTCGGGCAGGACGAACGCCCGTGCAGTACCACCCTGACTCCCCCGGACCGGGAACGCGGTCGCGCCGACCGGTCGGAACGCGCCGGTGTCGGGTCGGTAGACCTCCCCCTTCGGGGCACCCCGGTAGCGTAGCGAGTCCACGACGACGCCGTCGACGAGCAGCCGCAGTTCCTCGCCGCCGTTGGCGAGGGCCGGGAGCGGCGTCCGGACGACCGTTCCGACCGCCGCCGTGTCCGTCCGGTTACGCACGGCCGCCGGGTCGGTCGTCAGGGTGACTCGACCGCCGACGGTCCGGTTCGGGAGCGTCACGCGCTGCTCGCCGTCGTCGAGCGCGAACCGTCCGAGGTCGCTGTCGGGCGGGGCCGACAGCGTCACCGACTCGCCGCGGTCCTCCGGCGCGACCGGGTTCGGGACTGCCCGGACGAACTCGGCCTCCGGACCGACGGCCCCGCCGGCCGCTGGGGCGAACGGCACGACTGCCGCGAGGGCAAGCAGCGTCGCGACGACGAGTTCGGGCCGTGGAGCCGACACGGGGGGTCTGGTCCCGGTATCCCACTTGAAGCTACGGGCCGGAACCGTTCGTGATGGTAGCCCCTCGTAACCGGGAAACTCCGAGGACATCCGGCAGGAGTCGGAGTTACGGGGGAAACAGCTAGGTTCCGGGGCTCAGGCGCGCGTCTTCTGCCGCTTCCCCAGCGCCTCGGCCGCGCTCTCGGCCTCGTCCTGAACGATGAACGAACGGTCGTCGGCGTAGGCGGCGGCCGACTCGAGGGCTCGCTCGGTGCCGATACGGTTGAGCGCCCAGACGGCGGCCGCCCGGACGGAGTCGTCGTCGTCGTCGGTGATACGGTTGGCCAGCGGGTCGATGGCACGGGGGTCGCCGATCATGCCGAGCGCGCGGGCAGCGCGGGCCCGGACGCCGGGGTCCTCGGCGACGAGCCGATCGGCCACATCCTGGGTCGCCTCCTCGCTGCCGATCTCGCCGAGCGCGCGCAGCGTCGTCCGCTGGAGCGGCGGGTTGGACTCGTCCTGGATGAACTCGAGCAGCGTGTCGACCGCGCGGTCGTCGGCGATCTTGCCGAGCACCTCGATGGCCGAGCGGTCCCGCTTCCGGGCGCGCTCGTGCATCGCGTCGAAGGCCTCCGGCGAGCCCATCCGGCGGAGCGCCTCGATGCAGTTCGACTCCATGAACTCGCTGGTGAGGTAGTCAAGCGCTATCAGGACGCGCTCGGGGTTGTTCTCGCGCTCGGCGATGCGGACGACGCTGAGCTCCGGCGGGAAGTCCTTCCGGTTCTCGGAGGTGAGGCGGTCGTAGAACCCCTCGGCGGTCATCTTCTGCCGGACGGAGAGGTCGTCCCAGACCTCGGCGTCGTCGAGGGCCGACGTCAGCGCGTCGGCGGCCTCGACCAGCGCGGCGATCGGCTCCGCGTCGTCGTCGGGGTCGAACCCGGCGTCGCCGATGGCCGCGGCGGCGGCCTCGAGCGCCTCGACGGCCGCGTCCGGCGTGTCACCGGCGTCGGCGTCGACTGCCACGTCGGCCTCCTCGACGGCGGCCAGGAAGGTCGCGACGGCCTCGGCGGCCTCGGACTCGCCGCGGTCGGTCCACTCGGCGTCGGTCAGGGTCCCCTGTGCCTCCTCGACGGCCGCGACGACGTCCTCGGCGTACGGGCCGCGGGCCTCCTCCAGGTCACCGCGGAGGGCCTCGATGCGCGCCTCCAGGTCGGCACGCGGGTCCTCGGCGTCCTCGTCGTCCTCGTCCGGTTCCGGCAGGTCCGCGGCCTCCACCGTCCCGGCCACGTCGTCCAGGTCGGCCGCGACCGCATCGAGGTCGGCCTCGGTCGCGGCGGCCTCCAGGGATTCGGCGACCCCGTCCAGCCGCTCGTCCAGTTCGTCGGCGTCGACGTCGACCGCGAGCGCGTCCTCCGCTGCCTCGGAGTCGGCGTCGTCGGGCGCGTCCTCGTCGCTCATGGGCGTTCGTTGTCCATTCGGGGCAAAGGCGTTTCCGTTCCGCCCGCACGGCAGTCAGTCGTCGCGCCAGTAGAACCGCGGGGCCAGGACGAGGTAGGCGAGCGCCGCCAGCAGCAGGCTCCGGGGGAAGACACCGCTGAGGACGTCGGGGGCAAACACCGCGAGCGCCTGGAGTCCGCCCAGCACCAGCGCGTCGCGGGCGAACAGCTCCGGATACGTGACGGGCGCGAGCATCAGGTAGACGAACAGTCCGGTCGCACAGAGCAGGACGGTCGCGACGGAGGTCCCGAGCGCGGTCGCCAGCGGGCTCAGTCCGGCGAGATAGCCCGCCGCCAGGAGCGTCCCCGCGAGCGTCGTCTGGACGCCCTCGGTCGTCGCGCCGTTCAGGTCCTCGGCGGTGTACAGGCCCAGTCGGAGGACGGCGGCGGCGACGAACAGCCCCGGGAGTAGCAGCGCGGCGACGCCGGCCCCGTCGGCGGCGACCCCCCACTCGGCCCGCGCGACGGCGAAGACGAACACCGCGGGGGCGACGGCGAAGGAGGCCACGTCCGCCAGCGAATCGAGCACCTGCCCCACCTCCGTCCCGCCGTAGCGGCGGGCCAGCACCCCGTCGAGCCCGTCGGCGATGGCGGCCAGAAGCAGCAGGCGGGCGGCCAGCGCCGGGTCGACCGCGGCGACCGCCGCGGCGGCGAATCCGAGCGCCGCGTTGGCCACGGTCACCGCGTCCGCGACGCCGATACGGCCGACGAAGCGGGGCTGGGCGCGCATGTCCTCGGCGTCGACGGTCGCGCTCTTAGTCGGTTCGCTCTCCGGCTGGAGGGCGACAGCCGCACGAACGGACTGGCCCGCGCCGCCCTGACGGTGGACTTTACCGCCTGGCCACACAGCCTCCGAGTATGACGTTCCGGCTGGTGCTTGGTGGTGGTTCCGTCGGCCGGAAACTCGCCGCCGCCGCCGGCGAGGGCCGGGACGACCTGCTCGTCCTCACCGACGACGAGTCCCGGGTGGCGTCGTTCCGACAGGGGGGTGTCGCCGCCGAGACGGCCGACCCGACCGACCCCGGCGCCATCCGGGCCCGTGCGGGCCGCGTCGACAGCATCGTCGTCGGGGGGCCGGACCCAGCCCGCAACAGGGCCATCACCGAGGCTGCCCGGGAGGCATACCCCGACGCGTTCCTGCTGTCCTACACCGGTCTCGACGCGACGCCCGCGGACCGGCGGGCGCTCACGGCCCTCGCCGACCGGACCGTCGACCCCGGCGCGGCCGTCGCCGAAGCCCTGCTGAGTCGCGTCGGCGACGAGGGGTATCGGCTCCGGCGACTCAACCGCGTCCTCGCGGACGTCGACGGCCGGCTGGCGGTCGTCATGCACGACAACCCGGACCCGGACGCCATCGCGTCGGCGGTCGCGCTGTGCACTCTCGCCGAGCGGGCGGGGGTGACGGCCGACGCCTGCTACTACGGGGCTATCAACCATCAGGAGAACCGCGCGCTGGTCAACCTGCTCGACTACGACCTGGTGAACCTGGAGGCCGAGGCGGACCCGCGGGAGACGTACGGCGGGTTCGCGCTGGTCGACCACTCCCGACCCGGCGTCAACGACCAGCTCCCGCCCGGAACGCCGGTCGACGTGGTCATCGACCACCATCCGCCGCGGGGGGCCGTGGAGGCGTCGTTCGTCGACCTCCGGAGCGACGTGGGTGCGACGAGCACCCTCCTCACCGGCTATCTGGAGGGGTTCACCGTCGAGCCGACGACGGCGGTCGCCACCGGCCTCCTGTTCGGCATCCGCGTCGACACCCGCGACTTCTCGCGCGAGGTCTCCATCGAGGACTTCCGGGCGGCCGCCACGCTGGTCCCGCACGTCGACGGGGACGTGCTGGAACGCATCGAGTCGCCGAGCGTGAGCATGGAGACCCTGGACTGCATCGGCCGGGCCATCGGCAGGCGGGAGGTCCACGGGCAGGTCGTCGTCTCCTGCATCGGGCGGACGGGCGACCGCGACGCCCTCGCACAGGCCGCCGACACGCTGCTCGACCTCAAGGATGTCACCACGACGTTCGTCTACGGCTACACGGACGAGATGGTGTACGGCTCCGCGCGGGCCCGCGGGACGGACCTGGACCTGGGCGAGGTGCTCCGGGACGCCTTCGGACAGATCGGGAGCGCCGGCGGCCACGCGGACATGGCGGGCGCGCAGTTGCCGGTCGGCTCGCTCGCGGTCCGGTTCGAGAGCGACGAGGCCGAGGGCGTCGACCACGACCCCGAGGACGACCTCCGCGAGGCCATCGACGGCCGGTTCCTCGAGGCGCTCGACATCTACCCGGACCGCGCCACCGGGGTGATGTACGGCCGGGACTACCTCGGCTCGACGACCGCACCGTTCGGTGGTGACCCCCGCGGGAACGGGTCGCCGGACGGGACGTAGGCCCGCTCGGGCCAGGTCGGGGGGGAGCGCTTTTGCCCGCCCGCATCCGATGGAGGGACGATGGTAGACGGCAGGGAGAGCAAGCCCCGGGTTCGCGACTACATGACCAGCGAGGTCGAGACCGTCTCGGCCGACGAGACGGTGGCCGACGTCGCCCGCCAGATGGCCGAGAGCGACGGCCACGGGGGGGTCCCGGTCTGCGATGGGCGCCACGTCGAGGGGTTCGTCGCCGCTCGCGACCTGCTGCTCGCCGACGATAACGACCCCGTATTCAAGCTGATGACCCGGGACCTCGTCGTCGCGCACCCGGAGATGGAGATCACGGACGCCGCGCGCGTCATCCTCCGCTCGGGCATCAACCGACTCCCCGTGGTCGACGACGCCGGCAACCTCGTCGGCATCATCTCCAACGCCGACGTCATCCGCTCGCAGATCGAGCGCGCCACGCCCGGGAAGGTCAACAAGCTGAAGCGGACCCTGCAGAACATCCACGGCGTCGGCGCGACGGAGGAGCGCCGCACCGTGAGGCTGGAGGGGCTCCGCCCGACCCAGTCGAAGGTGTACTCGGACGAGCTGGAGGGGCGCAGCTACGAGCTGGAGAACGGTCTCGCCGAGCCGCTGGTCGTCATCGACAACGACGGGGAGCTGCTGCTGGCCGACGGCCACCATCGCGTGAAGGCCGCCCACAAGCTCGATATCGAGGAGATGGACGCCTACGTCATCGTGCTCGACCAGCGGGTCGAGCTCGGCATGTCCGAGACGGCCCGCAAGGAGGACCTCCACGAGATCGACGACATCCAGGAGGTCGATTACGCACACCACCCGCTCGTCGAGACCACCCATCGGCTGCAGGAGTCCGGGCGCTGAGGGCGGCGGCCTTTTGTCCGCGCCGCCCCAATGGGGCGTAGTGACGGAACCGTTCGAGGGCGGCCGGGCCGACCCGGCCGTGGCCGTTCGAGACCTACACAAGTCGTACGGGAGTGGCGCGTCCGCGGTGACGGCCGTCGACGGGGCCTCCTTCACCGTCGGGCGGGGCGAGGTAGTCGGGCTGCTCGGCCCGAACGGGGCGGGCAAGACGACCACGATGAAGGCCGCGCTCGGCCTCCTCGTCCCGACCACGGGCTCGTGCGAGGTGTTCGGCGTCGACGTCCACGCGGAGACGGCGCGGGCGTACCGCCACGTCGGCGCGATGCTGGAGGGCGCACGCAACGTCTACTGGCGGCTGACGCCCCGCGAGAACTGCGCCTTCTTCGCGTCGCTGCAGGGGATCGACCCCCAGACGCGTCGCGAGGAGCACGACCGGCTGCTGGAGTCGCTGGACCTGCTCGACCGCGCCGACGACGCGGTCAACGACTTCTCGCGGGGGATGAAGGGGAAGGTGGCGCTGGCGGCCACGCTGGCCCGGGAGACGCCAGTGGTCTTCCTCGACGAGCCGACGCTCGGGCTGGACGTGGAGGCGACCCGCGACCTGCGGCGGCGCATCCGCCGGCTCGCGGACGAGGAGGGCCGCACGGTGCTGCTGTCGAGCCACGACATGGACACCGTGCAGGCGGTCTGTGACCGTGCGGTGGTGATGAACGAGGGCCGCGTCGTCGCCGACGACCCCGTCGAGGACCTCGTCGGCCTGTTCCGCACCCGCGAGTACGAGGTGACGGTCACGGGGACGCTCGGGGAGACGCGGGCGGCGCTGGCAAGCGAGTTCGACGCCGAGAGGTTCCGCGAGACGCCCGACGGCATCCGGTTCACCGCGGTCGTCCCGGAGGGCGGGTTCTACGGGTTCATCGACCGGCTCCGGGCCGCCGAGGTGGAGGTGGTGTCGGTCACCACCCGCGACGCCGACCTCGAGGACGCGTTCCTCCGGCTCACGGGCGAGGACGGGCGACCGCCGACGGGTACCGGGGTGCTCGCGGAATGAGTGGCGGGGCCGGGCGCCGCGACGACGCGGACGACGGGAGGCCCCAGCGCCCCGCCGGCGGGACCGTCGCGGGGGGGGCGCCGACGACCCCGGCCGCGACCGGCCGTGCCGGCGGGCCCGGACTCCGCGAGTCGTACGTGCTCGCGCGGGCGGTCGCCTACAAGTCGCTCGTCCTGCGGGTCCGCTACGCGTTCAACACGCTGACCAACCTGGTCACCATCTACGTCTTCTTCGCGCTGCTGTTCTTCGGCGGCCGCGCGGTCGCGCCCCAGGCGATCACGGACTCGCTGACCGGCATCATCGTCGGCTTCTTCCTCCTGCTGATGGCGACGGTCGCCTACTCCGACCTCTCGTGGGAGCTCATCCGCGAGGCCCAGTGGGGGACGCTGGAGCAGCTGTACATGTCGCCGCTGGGCTTTCGCCGGGTGGTGTTCCTGAAGACGGCGGTGAACGTACTCGTCGCGTTCGTCTTCGGTGCGCTCCTGCTGGGAGCGATGCTGCTGACGACGGGGACGCGGCTGGCGCTCGACCCCCTGACGGTGGTGCCGCTGGGACTGCTCACGCTGGGGCCCGCCGTCGGTGTGGGCTACGTGCTGGGCGGGCTGGCGCTGCTGTTCAAGCGCGTCGAGAACGTCTTCCAGATCGTCCAGTTCAGCTTCGTCGGGCTCGTCGCCGCGCCGGTCGATGCCTACCCGCTATTGAAGACGCTGCCGCTCGCGCTCGGGGCGGACCTGCTTCGCACGGCGATGGGCGAGAGCGTTCGGCTCTGGGCGCTCCCCACGGTCGACCTCGCGCTGCTCGTCGTGAAGGCGGTCCTCTACGTGGCCGCCGGCCACGTCGTCTTCGGCTGGCTGGCGCGGCGGGCCCGCGCCGGCGGCAAGCTCGGCAAGTACTAGGCCTCGAAGTGGTCCTTCAGGTTCTCCAGGGTCGTCCGGAGTTCGCGCTCGTTGTACCGCTCGACGAACGGCCGCGCGGCCCGCTCTGCTACCCTCGAGGGGAGTTCGTAGTCGGCTGCGTAGGTGACGCGGGTCCCCGGCTCGCCGTCGTCGCCGGCCTCGTCGGCGAAGGTCCAGGTGATGGTCCCCGTGAGCGGGCCCTGGTCCATCCCGAAGACGACCCGTTCCCCGGGCTCGTAGGTCGGTGTCTCCAGTGTCCCGTCGAGGTCGATGCCCGCCATCGTGTAGGTGTAGTCGAGTCGCTTGCCGCCGTTCGGCAGCGGCTCGACCTGCCGGATATCGGTGATCGACGGGCTGATGACCGCCTGGTTGTGGGGGTCGTCCATGAACTCGAACACGGACTCGCGGGGGGCGTCGACGTGAATGGACTCCTCGACTTGGATCACGTGTGGGGCTGTGGTCGCGGCGGACAAGTGACTGGTGGCGCTTACGCCAACCTTCTTTACCTGACGCCCCGAACGGGTGTTCATGTTCGGCAAGGAGGATCTGGAATCCATCCGGAACTCGCGCGAGACATGGGAGTCCGAGACGCTTGACCCGTGGCTCGAGCGGGGTGGTGAGCGGAAGGACGAGTTCGTCACCGTCTCCAACCACGGCATCGACCGCCTGTACACCCCGGATGACATCGCCGACCTCGACTACGACGAGGACCTCGGCATGCCCGGCGAGGAGCCGTACACCCGGGGGGCGTACCCGACGATGTACCGCGGCCGGACGTGGACGATGCGGCAGTTCGCCGGCTTCGGCACCGCCGAGGAGACCAACGAGCGGTTCCACTACCTCATCGACGAGGGCCAGACCGGGCTCTCGACGGCGTTCGACATGCCCTCGCTGATGGGGCTGGACTCCGACGACCCGATGAGCCTCGGCGAGGTCGGGAAGGAGGGCGTCGCCGTCGACACCCTCGCGGACATGGAGGTGCTGTTCGACGGCATCGACCTCGGCGAGGTGAGCACCTCCTTCACCATCAACCCCTCCGCCGCGGTCATCTACGCGATGTACCTCGCGCTGGCCGACCAGCAGGACGTCCCCCGCGAGCAGGTGCGCGGGACCCTGCAGAACGACATGCTGAAGGAGTTCATCGCGCAGAAGGAGTGGGTCATCCCGCCCGAGTCGTCGCTCGACCTCGTCACCGACGTCGTCGAGTACGCGGTGCGGAACACGCCGAAGTTCTACCCCGTCTCCGTCAGCGGCTACCACATCCGCGAGGCCGGTTCCACCGCCGCCCAGGAGGCCGCGTTCACGCTGGCCGACGGGTTCGCCTACGTCGAGGACGCCACCGACCGCGGGCTCGAGGTCGACGAGGTGGCCCCACAGCTCTCCTTCTTCTTCAACTCGCACAACTCCATGCTGGAGGAGGTCGCCAAGTTCCGGGCCTCCCGCCGCGTCTACGCCCGCGTCATGGACGAGTGGTACGACGCCGAGTCCGAGTCGTCCAAGCGGCTGAAGTTCCACACCCAGACCGCCGGCCAGTCGCTCACCGCCCAGCAGCCCCTCAACAACATCGTCCGGACGACGGTGCAGGCGATGGCCGCCGTCCTCGGGGGCACCCAGTCGCTGCACACCAACTCCTACGACGAGGCGCTGGCGCTGCCGAGCGAGGACGCCGTCCGCGTGGCGCTTCGGACCCAGCAGATCCTCGCCGAGGAGTCCGGCGTCGGCGACACCGTCGACCCGCTGGGCGGCAGCTTCGCCGTCGAGACGCTCACCGACGAGATGGAGGCCGAGATCATGGAGTATCTCGAGGCCATCCGCGAGATGGGCGAGGGTTCGATGCGCGAGGGCGTGCTCGCCGGCATCGACCGGGGCTACTTCCACCGCGAGATCCAGGAGGCCTCCTACGAGTACCAGCAGCGCGTCGACGCCGGCGAGGAGGTCGTCGTCGGGGTCAACCAGTACGAGATCGAGGACGACCCGGACACGGACATCCTGAAGGTCGACGAGGACACCCGCGAGCGTCAGCTGGCGCGGCTCGAACGGGTAAAGGACGAGCGGGACGACGAGGCCGTCACAGAGGCCCTCGAGGCCATCGACGGGGCCATCGAGAACGGCGAGAACACCATCCCCTACATCATCGACGCCGTGAAGGAGTACGCGACGATGGGGGAGATAATGGAGGTCTTCGAGGCGCAGCACGGCCAGTACCAGGAGAAGATCGGCCTGGCCTGACCGGCGAGGGTTCGGTCCGGGGCGGTGTTTCGTCCTCGGGCTTTCGGTCTCGGTGGCCGGATATCCGAATAGTGCGGCCGATTGCTCCATCATCTCCGGAATAAGCTGGCTATCTCTGTTGTAACTCCGCAAATCCGCGCCGGTCGGGGCGACGCCGGACACCCGTGACCCGGTCCCGGCACGCACTTGACCGCCGGGCTCGTACGCGAGGGCGTGTCCGTCATCGACGCCGTCCCACAGCGGGTCCGCACCACGGCCGTCGCCGTGCTCGTCGCCGCGCTGCCGGTCCCAGCGATCGCGCCGGCGGTCGGGGGCGGCGTCGCCGCGGCCCTGCTCGGCGGGTCGCGACGGGTCGACACCCGGCTCGGTGCCGTCGTCGGCATGCTCGGGGGACTGGGCTACGTCCTCGGCTGGACGGTGCTGGCGTTCGTCCTCCAGGGGGCCTTCCCGCCGGAGCTCCCGGACGGGAACGGGTTCGTCGGCTTCGCCGTCTACGTGCTCCTCCTCGATCTGTCGGGCGGCGCCGTCGGCGGGCTGGTGGGCGGGGCCCTCGCTCGGCGTGCGCGTGACCGGGACGACGGCGAGGACGCCTCCGGGTTCGAGCGGCCGGAGTGACCGGGCGACGCGCTGGCGGTCATCAGGGCCGGCGGGTCAGGCGTCGTGTCACGAGCCGTCCGCTCGCGACCGCACGGCCGTTCCGCTACAGCAGGTCCCGTCGGCGCCAGACGAGGAACCCCAGCAGCGGAACCACGGCGGTCCACAGAAGCAGGACGACGGCCGCGAACTCGTGTGTCACGGCGACCGTACCCGCCGCCGAGACGACCTGTTCCCCGGCGTCCGGCTCGAACCGGACGTCGTTGGCGGCTGTGAGCAGCGGGTGACCGGTGCCCCCGAAATCCGTGTACGCGGTCGTCAGCTTCAGGTAGGCGTTGAGCG
>ERZ1034569.769-NODE-769-length-11326-cov-10.642800_pt1 | contig 11326 bp, 7 predicted proteins | sample MGYA00520706_ERZ1034569 | MGnify/ENA primary metagenome ERZ1034569 (study PRJEB33760, sample SAMEA4777722) | hypersaline lake metagenome | biome: hypersaline environment; feature: brines | place: Spain | collected 2014-08 | depth 0 m ...
TATACGGATACCGTACTCTCCCTCCAGTAGCCGATGATCCCCGACAAGGTGCTGACCGCCACAGTAGCTGCTGTCACGGTCCTTGCTGTTATGAGTGGCAGCACGGGGGCAGCACCAGTGGCCACTGCAGTTGGTGCGGGTACCTCATCAATGCAAGTTGAGGCCGAAGACACATCAGAGCCACAAATATCCGTTGCCGTCGCCGACAGACCTGTTATCGACGGCGGGTCAATCACTACCGGCGACGATCCAGAGTTGTCGATCCGAGCAGAGGCTAAGAATCCGATTGAGGTAGTTTCTGTTAGGATCGATGGGGAGACGCACCGGACGTTTGTCCCCAACGTGACGACATTTGAGGAGACGATGACGCTTGACATTGCGGCCGGAGAGCGGACGCTCCAGGTTGTCGTTGAAACCAGCCAGTCAACGACAACTTATACCGCAACAGTAACTGAAGACTCCGTCCCTCCATTGATGACCTTCGACTCGCCGTTCACGACCGGGGGCAAGAACGCCAGCATCTACGAGTCGCCGAACGCTAATTACACGCTCAACACATCTCGCGTCCGGGTTATGGGAACACTTCATGACCACTCCTCAGTAGAGAAGGCCGTAATCGAGACACGGTACCGCAGTCAGTCTGATGCCGAGTTTGGCTCTCGTAACCGAACCGTTATCAAGAATCCCGGATCGTCAATCTCACAAGTTGTACGATTCGGCCCCTCTGAGCACAGCCTCGGCACTGGTGAGAACCAACTCCGAGTGTCACTAACGGACGCCTTCGGACAGACCCGCCAGTACGAGGTTGACATCTTCATCAACGATACGGACCAGCCGACAATCGAGATTGTGAATCAGACTGCGGTTCGGACACAATCTGCGATTAAGATTCGTGCACACGTGACTGACCGAGTTAGCCTTCGATCGGTTGGATTCCGGATTGGCCCGGCAGACGGGAATGGACTGAAGCACACGCTCTCTCCAAAACCCCCAGGGAACCGACCGCTGAAACACAACTTCACGGCTGTTGTGCCTGTAGATGATGGGACTGGGAACATCACCATCGTCGCCGACGATGGCACGGGCAACGACACTACCCGGCAAGTAACAATCAACCGAACGGAACTCGTGACGCCGCGGATGCAACTATCCGCTAACGTGATTGAAAGCCCTAATTCTGATTCTAATCAGATTCGTGTCAGCGGCCGTGTATATGACGGTCGAATCGCTGGGGTTGCGGTTGAGAGTATCAATCCCGATGGCACGGTAGCGGATCTTGAACAAGTCTATGGGGGTGGGGTTACGACATCCGTGATGGTGCAGCGGAGGCTTCGAGTGAATAACTACCCAGCGCGCGTTCAATTGCGTGTAATGGACAGTACAGGACGCGAGCACACCAGAACCATACAGCTCTCCCCGAACGGATCGGCTGGCAGTACACAACGCACGCCGAACGAATCGACAGGTACCGAAACCAGCACTGAGACCACCAACCCGGCATATGATACCGTTGATCGAACACCACTGCCGGGCTCGCCTTCCAGCACGTCTGGGCTGCTCGGGTCGTTCTTGGAATTATTCAGCGGATCGATGCGGCAGTTGATCGGTGGGCTCGGAGGTGCCGTTGTCGGCGGGTATGCCCTACATCGTTTCCGACGGGGAGAGGTTATGTTTACATTCTCCTCTGAGCAAACGCGGGGGGATCCTGAGCATTTAGGATATAAGTTGAGTATGTTGAGTAGCCTGTGTACGGCCTGATACGAATGCAGAAAGTGATACGTTCCGTAGCAACAAACAAGAGCCATACAAGCACGGTCCGAAACGTAAGCTATCATCAGGCGTGACCGCGAACCAGCGAGTGTTTCGTCAATCGGTCGCGCAACCCAGTACTGTGAGAACCCCACGGTTTTAGCCATAGGACGGTGTCGTATTCATAGAGCATTATAGGATGGAATGGATCAGCTGCACACTCAAATCAGATACAGGGCGCTTTACCGTTCCATACTCAACCGGGTATCAGACGTATAGCGGGCTCTTGTCGCTTATTGGCAAGACTGATACTCAACTAGCTGATGAAGTCCACGACACGTCGTTCGCCTCATTGACCAACAGTGGGTTACTTGGATCATTCGATTGGGAGACCAACCGGGAGTATCGGAAGGCGATCGATGCCGATTCAGAGTACGAGCTTCGAGTCGGTGTGACACATCCCGATGACGAGGCAGTATTTAATGCGTTAATCAAGGCTCTCGTCATCAACGATTCGTCACTAGAGCTCGCTGATGGGTCACTCCGGATGACGAGTGTCGAGACTAAAACGCAGACACATACTGAAGTCCTATCGGACGCAGCTGATTCGATTAAAGATGGTGCTAGTGGAGTAGAGATCCAGTTCGAAACCCCAACGTGTTGTAATCGGTACGGAGACGTCTGGGAGGCACATCCAGACCGAATCAATCTGTTCCAATCGCTCGCCGATCGCTGGAACGCGACGACAACAGAGGAACAGCAAATCGCTCTTGAAGATGGGGCGCTTGGTAAAGATCTATTTACTGTTGCCGACACCAAACAGTATGAGACACACAGTATCGTTGTGCATCGACGAGAGCCGAAGCAAGCAGACTCCAATACTGGAGACGGAAATGCAGCTACGATCAACGGCGGGACACACCTCAATGAAGCACAAGGGTTCACAGGTAGATGGACATACAGGTTCAAAGGAGCATCCGAAGCGATGAAAACCGCCGTTATTGCGTTGGCGAAGTTCGCTGAGTTCGCCGGTGTCGGCCACCATACCGCCAGGGGCGCCGGAACAGTCTCTGCAACGGTGATCTCGTAAATGAATGTCTGACGATAATCAGTCACGGGCCGGCGAGTGCCCTGGTGGAGACAGCACAGGTGATAGATCCACGAACTCCGATTACGGCTCCGAAGTTGACAATCAAGAGCGACTCAGCCGGGCAGTGGTAACTGCGCTTGAGTATCGGCAGTGGATGTTCCAGCCAGTATCCACCCAGGGCGATGACAGTATCACTGGAGACGATGACAGTACCGAACTGGCGAAACTCAATGGTTTGGCTGGGAAGATTACAGACGCTGCAGCGCCGTGCGCCGGGAAGTGTCACAACTCTACCAGCCTGAGCACACAGATTCTCAACACAGTCGGTGTCGGTCTCAACGCGTACGTGTATGACCGAGTTGTCCAACAGGGACGTGATACCGATGATGAAGAAGCAGCCCTCTTGATCGCTGGATTAGTACTCCAGAATGCGGATGAGTACATTGGAGGAACGTACGGCGTAGCAGATCTCGACGGTACAGAAAATAGCGAAACAGTCCTTGATCAGTATTTTAGTTACGGCGATGATTTCGGTCTTCTACCGTTCTTACGGGAGCATACCGAGACCAAACAAGAAGTTGATGTCACTCGGGTGAAACGGCTAATGCAACGAGTGCTGGCAGGAGAGTCGAGCAGCGAATTCCAGGGGCAACCAACATGCCGTATTGATGAACTACAGAAGTACTGCCGAATCGGCGATGGAGTCGTGTCCAAGGCATCCCAAGCGAATCTCAACAGCGCTGCAACGTGGCTAGAATCGGCTTTCGATGGCGGTGGTGATCACATCCATCACCTGCAGTTCACCGCGATAGAGCAGTCATTATTGCACAATCATCTACTTGCAAGTGTTACAGAGATCATTGAGAGCCACAGCAGTTCATCCGTCAAGTCACCTGCATACGGGGTGATCCTCGGAAGTACTCCTGACGGTATACTGTACCTCGGACAGCACATTGACCGGGCAGCGCTTCGAAAAGCAGTCACTGACGGGCTGATGCAGCGTGTAACACGACGACACGAATTTAATGCCAAAACCGAATGGAATTCCTTTGAGTACGACGTTCTCGAAGAGATTGACATCCCGTTTCAGACGAAGCGCGAGATCATTGCGGCTGGATACGCCGAAACACTCCGGAACGGAAGCGGGACTGAATACGAGTTCGAGTCCATTTCTGCTGGATATAAAGCGGTACTCCCCGAACTGGCGCGGACGACATTCCGTGAACAGAATTACGACGAGGCCTTCGAAGACTACCCGACGCTATACCGGCTTTGGACCGATGTATCAACAGGGGACAAATATTCCGCGTATTCGCAGAAAATTGGATTTCTCGCCGAGTTGTTTCGGAGATATCGGGGATCAGCCGAAGATGGTTACGACTCAGAGCAGGTTCGTCGAGAGGTCTCCGACTTTGCATCAGCACAGCGTGATTCTCTGAAGGAAGAGTTAGAACCGAAGTCCGAGGCGGGTGAGGTAGTCACCCAGCGCTTCTTTCAGGCGGGGTTACAATCAGATATGGAGATTCCCGCGAGTGATGGTATGTGCTTTCTCTGTGGACGTCCTGCAGCACGCCAGTATAAAAAGGGCGGTGACGCATTTTACAAAACGCAGAGTTTCTCGCGTCGGGTTGCAGCAGAGGGTTGGTATAAACGGATCTGCTCGGCGTGTAATCTCGAACACGCACTGCTTCGTGACCTCATAGAGTCGACAGGGTACTCAGTTGGAAGCGACATCAAGATCGCTTTTGTGTACTACGACGAGTTCGTCGGAAACCTCACCATTGGCACCGAAGGGAACTCACGAAGATTAATGCAGTTTCTCACCGCATCTGAGGACGATGACGAGCTGCCTGAGAGTGGCGACCAGTCGCTCGTTGCATCCTCGTTTGCTCCTCAGTATCACCTCCATCCATTCTATGCGAGTTCGGAGAACGACCGACTTCGAGCAGTCAGCGAACTGCTGGAGACCGTTGTCAGTCGTGGATTCAAAGTCGTTGTCGGGAAGCCGTTCGCAGGGTTCAATCCACAGGACGCGCTTTTATCTGATCTAACCCCGACTCGTCGACAGACGGCAATCGGTGCGGAGCGAATTGAGTCGTTCCCCGAGTTGGAGCGGGTTCAACGGTTATTCACTATTCTTGAGCAAATCGCTGATAGCACCGACTACACAGGTGGGCGTGAACTCACGAGTATCCAACGGGATGGCTTCCAGCACATTGCAGCGCTCGTTGCGAAAGAAAGCGAGTGGTTTGCGTCCGCTCGTGACCTCGCGCACAGACACTTTATTGACAGTGGGTTTGAAGAAACACACCAGTATATGATGATGCGCGAGGTGGCGTATGAGGGTCTCAGCGTCTATGGCCAACAATATAACAGCAAATATAATAAAACAAAGATCTTCAGACTCGCAGTTGACGCAATTTTGGATGGTCTCAACAGAGGCAAAAAAGACAACGAGCTCAAAGAACACGTCTCAGGACAGGTATATCGCTCTGCAATCGAAGAAAAATATGCGGGTCGAGTCACCACAGACAAAGTGTCTGTATTTGTGAATAAACTCTTTGAGTTCCTCCGCGAGGACGGGTCGCTTGATAAACAGACGTTGAACAGCCGTCGAGACACCCTAACGAATACGTATCTATTCGCTTATGACCGCTTATTGAACGAACTCCAGCAGGAGGATGGAGAGCCCGGACTGACCTCCGAAACGACGAGAGACGACTAGTCTCGCACAGTGACCGACCAACCATCTCCGACACACAACACAACAATGGATCAGACCGCGACAGAGATCGACTTTCCAAAGCGTGGGTTCGCGGACGAGTACAGCTACTACATGACCCAGCGGCCGACGGTCGTGCTTGCAATCGAACGCGAAGTCGTTGATCCGCTCCTTATCCGCAATACGGAGCAGGATCGGGCTGAGACACGGGTCATCAATAATGTGACGCGGGCACAGTCAAATCCCGAGAAGTTCACCACCAAAGAGCGACTGAGTGGACTTCACCTGCTCCGGGAACTCACAGCAGATGAGCAAGATCTCATTCACGACCAGTATGTGTACAACGAGCCACCAGCACTCCGAGAGGCCATCAACATGGATACTCTGACGTACGGGATCACCGGAACTGGTGATGAGGACTACGGTATAAAATCTCGGTTAGTCGCAGGGTACACGTACACAACCGGGGAGTACGACATCATAGATGCAGAAGTTCGAAACAAGGCACACGAGTCCGGGACGATGAACTATGACGATGATGGAGATATGAAACACTCCCAAGGGCTGTACGAACAGGTCCGGGTCAAACCCAGGAACTCGTTCGTGCACTTTCTGTCCATTGAAGCCGGTACACCCGGGATGCTCGCGTATGTACTCCACAATATTCTCAACACACACGGATACGGTGCAAGGGAAACACGAAGCGGCAAGACAATAGAGAACCACATCAGAGCACTTGTGCTTGCTGAGCACCCGGTGCTCCTCTCCGTGGGCGAATTCCTCTCAAACTACGACCCCGATACTGTAGAGAGCGCTGACGTCGGGAATGCCCTCGGGAAGTATCTCAATGCCCAGCGACGGGCAAATTGGTCCGTATACGGTGATCAAGACGTTCCGAACGCCGACCCGTTCCCTGAGTGGTTTACCACGCTGAAGACAATCGCCGGCCGACAGCGTTCTGATGCAACCGATGTACTGTATGAACTGTTTCAACAGGATACTGACGCCGCCCGCAAGAATATCCCCAAGACGTAGCAGCCATATTTTATTCCCTAAACTATGTCAACCCACAGCCAGATCGACTCAGCACAGCCCCACACGTATGAAGCGACACTATATGGACCCCTGTTCTATGCAAGTGAAGAAGGAAGCGTCATCCGGACGGATCCAACGATCGCTGCAACAGCGCTCACCCACGCAATCGGTTATAACTACTATAATCTAAACAAGCGGTATCTTTTAGTCGATCGAGAGACGGTTGAACCGTCTTATGAGCATCTTCTTGAATTACCTTTCGTAGTTAGCGAGATGACTCCGGTCTCCGGCCAACTTGCGGCGGATGAGCGGACCTTCCGGACGGTCTCATATGCGACTGAGCGGACAGTCGTATCATCAGATTCGAGTGTCGGAGAGTTTCTCACCGGCGCGAAAAGTCCCGTGCCCCGAGGTTTTGAAGGGAGTAACGCAGGGTGGCACAAAATCCGCGAGTACATCGGAATCTCACCAGACACAAATGAAGATGGACCCACGTTCTGCTTTACAATGTGGACCCCACAGGGCGCCGAACCACCGGAGACGCTGGGATTCCGCGTCGGGATTAAGCGGACCGGTGAGATCCGGGCGAAGAGAACGGAAACACCGGCTGAATCAGTATCATTGAATCAATTCCTGCTACAATCCGTCTACAACCTCTCTGAGGAGCAAATTACTGATCTGCTTCGCTGTTCCGATTCATATGAGCGGGGTGCTGATATCCGGACGTGTCGTTTTAAAGGCGTTGACAGGCAGTGGGCAGAGGAGACAATCGTGCCCCAGATGCTCACCGCTTAACGTTCCCCTCACCCTGAAATCAAGGTTTTTATCGACGACAGTTCGGGTCGTTTGTTTTGGCGCTCAGTGGCCTAGGAAAACTCCATCCATGATTGGATTCCAAGCGAAGGCATAACAGCTATACACCTACGGATGTATAGTTAAATAGAAAGCTCGTTAGAAATTGAAACCTCTCGGTCGTTGCCTTGGTTTCGGCGCGGTGGCGTGCTTAATTCAAGAGAAAGGCTATCAAGAATTGAAACGTCGAGGCCACCGCGAGTGAGAGGCCTGAGGTAAGAGAAAGCCGATCGCGGATTGAAACCGTTCGTATATGTGTTATCTTACATATACCCATTTGTATATGAAGAAAGCCCAGTTGGGATTGAAATCAGGGCCGTCGGCGTCACTAAGTAGCCCACATGCCCAGTTGGGAGCATAAGAAAGCTCAGTAGGGATTGAAACACGCTGTCGTTCAACGCCACGTCGTTAGCGGCCTGGCAGCCTAACCAGAAAGCTCTGCGGGGATTGAAACCGACTTGTATCCGCGGTATAACGGTATCGGTGTGTGCCGCGACGGCAAGAAAGCCTGTGTAGGATTGAAACGTAGTTACTACGGGTACAACCCGGCTCTCGTAGGTCGGTGAGTCGACAAGAAAGCTCCTCAGTGATCGACATAATTTTATAAGAATATCAACAGAACTACTAGCACAGCAGATCGGTTAGCATTCTCTGTGCTTCACGCTGAAGCAACGTGCTGGAAACGGATTCGGTAGTCATTTCTCGAAAGATGATTCCTGCAACGAACGTCATGATATATTCGCTTGCCTGCTCCGGGTCAACGGATCGAAACTCTTCGCGCTCAATCCCATCTTGTATGGTCTGTATGAGTCGGGCCTTTACTTTCGCCTCGGATTGAGCAAACTTCTCTTGATACAGCGGCATTGAGATGGCCTGCACCCGGAGGTACACATACGTTTTTCCTAGTCGAGCGCGCGACTGGGCCGCTGGGTCGTTTGTTGGTGGTTGCTCAGGAATGAAGTGCGTAAGAAAGTGCTCAAGTTCTTTCTGTGGGCTTCGATCAGGTTGGCCAAAGGTTTCCTCAATCAACTGGTCGAGGACTGTTTCGAGGACTTCCAAAAGGAGTGATTCCTTGTCGTCAAAGTGGTGGTATACCACCGACTTGCTGATTCCAGCTTGATTTGCAATGCGCGAGATGGATGTGTCGCCGTATCTTGATTCGGTAAGTGTCACGTAGGTGGCTTTCAGTATCCTTTCACGCGTGCACTCCGGTTCACCACTAAATGGATTATCGAACTGGGTCATAGATACTGTTTATTACACTCGCTTCGATAACGCTTCGGAATGTATACCCAATTTATGTAATGTTTCCTGTAGAACGATCGTTCGACAACCTTTTGGTATTATGGAAATTACGCGATTACGTGATTCAGTCGTCTCAGCAGATTCAACGGTGTAACTGCTATCATCGAAGAATGTGTTCTTCAGCGAGTAACTGCGGTGGACGGTAGTGCGGTCAAGTACGTCCAAGTCGGTCCTTCTTGCCGTTGGGGCCATCTTCGTTTTGCTTGTGTCGACCATCACCCCGGTTGCCGCACAGACATCGGGTCAGGTGTTCGGCGAACCGACGATTGAGGTTTCAACGCCAACAAAGGAGTTCAAGCCGGGGACACAGGCTGAGCTCCGACTCACACTCACGAACCGTGGTGTGATAGACCAGGGAGGCCCTTCCCGGTATGAAGACCGAGTGACAACAGCGCGTGGGGTTATCATTGAAGCGAGAGCGGGGTCAACACCTATCGAGGTGAATACCGGTTCCATAGGAGTAGGGAACGTACCGACAGGGACGACATCTGTTGATCCAATTTCGGTAAGTGTTTCAGAGAACGCGGATCCCGGTTTGTATCAAGTTCCGATTGATGTCTCGTATGAATATACTCGGCTTGTGGAGTTTGACAGCTTCGGGGCTGAATACGTCGATTCATCGCGGTCCAGAACAAAGTACGTCACCATCCGCGTTCGCGATGACGCACGGTTCCGTGTAGTCAACATCACTAGCGACGCGCAGATTGGCGACTCGGGGATTCTCTCGGTTGAATTACAAAACACCGGCGAAAACACTGCCACACGAGCCGATGTTGAATTGACTGCTCCCAGCGGTGCACTCACGTTTAGTGGTGGGACATCAAGCACAGCGCGGATTGATCAAATAGCTCCCGGTGAAACGGCCACTGTTACGTACGATGTTGAGTTTGCGTCCGGCTCGGCCGTCCGGTCGTACGCCATCACCGGTGGGGTCACGTTCAAAGATCCGGAGGGTATTACCCGGACAGATGAGAGCATCTCATTTGGTTTCGTTCCACTGGATGAACAGCAATTCAGCGTCGACAACGTGAGCACCGATCTCCGAGTCGGTGAGAACGGGGATTTAGTCGGGACAGTAATCAATGAAGGACCAAAACCCGCACAGAACGTCGTCGTTAGGTACGTTGACGACTCGCCTAACATCGTCCCAGTCGAAGATGCTGTCGCTGTTGGGACACTCCAACCGGGCGAACGTGCTGACTTCCGGCTTCCTTTAGAGGCTAATACCGAGGCTGAAGCAGTCGGCCGTGTCGCTGATCTCTCGATCCGATACCGCGACGACGACGACGATCGGCGGGAGTATAATGAAGTTGAGGCAGTTTACACGATTGGTCCCGAACGCGAAGAGTTCAGCGTTGAGATTGACGATCAAGAAATTGAGGCGGGAGGAACTACCACTGTGGATGTGACCGTGACGAACAATCTAGATGAGCCGGTTTCGAACATTGAGGCCCGGCTGTTCACCGATGATCCGTTGAGCAGCGATGATGATGAGGCGTTCGCTGCGTCGCTTGAGCCCGGCGAGTCGACTACTATGACGTTTACCCTCAGCGCGGCTGGCGGTGCAACACTGAAAACATATCCTGTTTCGCTCGATTTTCGGTACGATGACGCAGACGGCGACAGCCAGCTTTCGGATACGTACCGCGCCGCGGTGACTCTTACAGGTGGCACTGGCGGGCTCTCGTTCGGACCGATACTCGTTGCTGTTGTTGTCATCGGCGTCCTGGCGGGCGGCGTGGTATATTACCGACGGAGAAGCTGAGATGAGTCGGCTCGGCGAACAGATTGAGGCCAGCACAGTTGCGCTCAGTGAAACCATCGTGACTCGGCGGAAGACGGTCATCGCTATCTTCCTCATTATTACTGCCGTGTTTGTCGGTGGAATGACGATGGTTTCGACGGAGTCAGATGCGACCGACAGCTTCACACAAGACATCCCGGCGCAGAACGCGCTCGATGCCGTTGAAGACGAGTTCGAAGCTCCGTTCGCTGCCGAGGACGAATCAACGCAACTCATCCAGACGGGCGAAAATGCTCTCTCCCGGGATGAATTGCTCGCAAACCTCCGAGTGCTCGAACGAGTAAATCAACGTGAGAGTCTCCGAATGGCGTCGGCGAGCGGACCAGCAACTCTCGTTGCACAGCAGCTTGATCCTACCGCAACGACGCCGGCTGAACAACAGCAAGCTATCAGGACGGCGACTGACACCGAACTTCGTCTGGCTATCCAAGCCGCTAGTCGTCAACCTGGCTTCGAGCGGCTGGTAGCCGACGATTTTAATCCTGAGGAAGCGTCAGCCTCAGCGTCGGTTACGGTGATCACTCACGACGTCCCGCAAGGATTCTCTGATAGCGACCTCCAAAACATCCAGACAACGATTGCGTCATTGGCGGGTGAAAAGTCAGCTGGCATCCGGGGGCTCGGGAGCGGCATCACCAATGCGGAGACCGGACACAACATCGGGGGCATCCTGACCCATGTGATGCCACTTCTTTTCACTCTACTGTTAGGATTTCCGATCGTGGCTTATCGCGACCCCATCCATCTCCCACTCCGGCTTACTGTACTT
>ERZ1034569.770-NODE-770-length-11319-cov-9.643288_pt1 | contig 11319 bp, 12 predicted proteins | sample MGYA00520706_ERZ1034569 | MGnify/ENA primary metagenome ERZ1034569 (study PRJEB33760, sample SAMEA4777722) | hypersaline lake metagenome | biome: hypersaline environment; feature: brines | place: Spain | collected 2014-08 | depth 0 m ...
GTCGTGAGGGGATGTAGCTGTCGAGCGTTCTCAGCCCCAGTAACAGTGCCCGGCGGTTGAACACCGTTCCGGGGGAGAAGACGGGCGCTGCTTTCACGGAGGCGGTCCTGCCCCCTCTCGGAAGGCGGTGCATTCCCCCCACGGCCCTCCAACACACGCCCCTCCCTTTCTGGAACCGTTGAGGGTCTGTCAGCCCACCCACTTACACTGAACTACCCTTTCCGGCGCTGGCTCGCCCGTTGTCGGCCGGCGGCTGGGCATATCGCTCTCTCCGTCGCCCATCCTCAACCGCTCGCCCGCCACCCGGACGCGGGCGGCGTAATCTCCCTGCTGACGACACGGCCCGATCCGGCGCGTCGGGGGCGGGGTTGATCCACGCAGGCTATCGGCACCTGCGATGTATCGCGTCTCCCAGCGGGTCACGGGACGTAGATGTGCTCACATACCGTCCTGTCGGTCGGGATACTGACCCGCTCGGCGTCGGTTTGACCGCCGCCCACGTTAGTCCGCGTAACTCTCACCCGATCGTATGTTTGGGTTCCCACGCGCGAGCGGCCGCTCGACCGCCAACTCGAAGGCATCCACGGCTACCTCCAGCAGCCCTTCGACGCCGACCTCGACCGGCTGGAGGTCTCTCGCTACGACTCCACTGGCACCGACGTCGGGGCGCGACGGCTACCAGCATCTCGTGCAGGACGTCGAGGCCGGCCACTACGATGCCGTGGTCGTGTAGGAGGTCTCACGCGTCGCCCGCCCCATCCGCGACCTCTCCCGGGCCGTCGACCGTGTCCGCGATGCCGGCACCGAGCTTCACATCGTCAGCGAGGGCCCAGCCCTCCGGCCCGACGACGAGGACCCGTATCAGACCGCACTGTTCCAGCTGCTCGGCGTGTTCGCCGAACTCGAAGTGAGGATCAAACGCCAGAACATCGGCGAAGGCATCCCCGCCCGTCAGGAGAACGAGGACTACCGTCACGGACCAGCTCCTCTCGGTTTCGAGAGGGCCGGCGGCCGGCTCGCCGAGAGCGACGAGCATCAGCGCGTCGTTGAGGTGCTGGATCGTGTCGCCCGTGGCGAGCTGTCGAAGCGCTGGGCTGGGAAGGAACTGGACAGCTCCCGGCGGACGGTCCAGCGCCCCTCGAAGAGCGGGCCGAGTTGTACGGGCTGTAAGCCGTGTCCGGCGGGGAGCCCGGGCCCCGAAGCCTGATGATAGCAAGACATGAGTCCGCTGAACACCCACACGCCGTGATAGGTTTCAGCGGCCGTGCTGAATACAGAGCGCGTATCTCGTGGGGGAACACCTTCAGAACGGACGAATCGAATCGGTACACCAACGGCTACGGATTGCAGAAAAACCCGCGATGTTACAGTAAAGGTGGCTGCTGCCTACCGGTTAGGACGGAGACTTTTTCTTTACTTCCAGGTTGTTCGCCAAACATTCCGTGCATTGCGCTCGATCCGGCGTCTTTGCCGATTGGAAGGTGGTACCGCACTCCTGACACTTGTACGTCCGCCTGGTAACTCCCTCATCTCCGAGGGGCAGCACGGACTTGAGCTTCTGAACGACACTCATACTCTCACCGCACCCACATACGGTTTTCGAACAGTGAAAACCCTCGTGGAATTTTTTGCAGTTTCGTAGATAAAAACTTGCAGGCCGGGGCCATCAGTGCGTGAATGGTCCGTCGTGCTGGACTCGGGCTCTCTATCGGTCACGTCGGTTCTGAGGGTGGTTAGTCAGGTGCCCCCGGCCGGTGCTGACCACAGGGCGCGTATCTCGAACGCAGTTCGACAGTAGCATCGAATCAGAACGAGCACTGGTGTCCCCGCTGCTTCTTTTTGTTTTCCCGACTGTATGCTCGCTATGACCGATTCACCGTTCGTCGAGCAGGCAGACCCGGACGAGGTATTCTCGCTCCTGTCGAACAACACTCGGGTCGAGATCCTCCGAGCATTGTGGGAGGCCGATGACCACGAGGCCACGTTTTCCGAACTCCGTCAGGCGGTCGGGATGCGCGACTCGGGGCAGTTCAACTATCACCTCAACGAACTGGTTGGACGGTTCATCAGCAGTACTGAGGGGGGCTACGAACTCATGCAGGCGGGCATGCGGATCAACGGCGCAATCGAGGCCGGGGCATACACCGCCGAGGGATTGATCGACCCGATCGCGCTCACGGAACCGTGCCCACCGTGCGGGGGGGACCGAACCCTCCACTACGAGGATGAGACTGTCCGCGTCGAGTGCGACTCGTGTCCAGTTGGCATTCGGATCGGTGTCCCACCCGCGGTCTTTGCCGGTTACGACCGTGAGGCGATCCCCCGAGTCGCTAGTCAGTACCTGCAAACGACGGCCTATCACATCACCAATGGCTTCTGCTCGTTCTGCGACGGCCCGGTCACGCCAACGGTCGGCCCGGCAGTTGCCATCGATACCGACGAGGACGTGTCCGCTGAGGATTCGGACAGAGATACCGCCCACAGAGGTGCCGAGTGGCTGGAGAACATCCCGCTGATCCAGTACACCTGCCACCAGTGTGGTGCTGAACCCACGTTCGGACTGACCCAGGCACTGATTCATCACCCTGCCGTCGTTAGCTTCTATCATAATCGCGGCATAGACGTACGAGATCACTCTATGTTGGATTTCACCGGGGGAGACCCCGATCACCAGGCCGTGCAGAGTCGGAATCCGTTCCGAGGGAGCGTAACCTACGAGTGTGATGGGGATGCGCTGACGCTAACTGTTGATGAGACCCTCACCGTCGTCGAAACCGAGAGATAGAATCTGACCCGTTGGCGACGTCCTCGAGGCCGGCGCTACGATCGGGCCGGGCGTCGTCGTCGAGGGACCGGCGCTGATCCGGTCGGGTGCGACGGTGGGGCCCAACGCCTACCTCCGTGGGGCGACGCTCGTCGGCGAGAGCTGCCACGTCGGCCACGGCGTCGAGGTGAAGAACTCGGTGTTGATGGCCGATGCGGCCGTGCCGCCCGTCCTACGTCGGCGACAGCCTGCCCGGGGCAGGCGTGCACCTCGGAGCGGGAACGCAGGTTGCGAACCTCAGACACGACGATGCCGACGTGGGGACAGACGGTCAGAGGCGAGCGCGTCCCGACCGGCCGGCGGAAGTACGGCGTCGTCGCCGGCCTCGACGCGAGGACCGGCATCAACACCGGTCTCTCCCCGGGCGTCGTGTCGTCGGCCGGAGCGACCACCGAGCCGGGCGGGTCGATCACGCGGGACCGGCAGTCGAGCGAGCGCCCGCTCTCGGCGGGCCGTGCCTCGGTCAGAACTCGGCCGCCATTTCCGCACTCCAGGCGACGGGGAGGTCCTCGAACCAGCCGTCGACCGCCGTCTCTGCGTCGCCGTTCAGGTGCGCGTACTTGCCGTAGACGGTCCAGACCGACTCTCTCGGAGAGTCGGTCGTCGGAGCGAGCCGACACCTCACCGTGCCTCCGTACTCCTTGTAATCGGTACTGTCGGTATCGTCGCACCTGAACCGCACTCCACCCATCCCGTCGATCGTCCCCACGGCGGTGACCCGCTCGCACGGGTTTGAACGGTGCGGACGCAGGAGCGGTCCCGCGCTCACCAGCTCCCACTGGTCTGCGGGCCAGCCGATCACCATCGCGTCGTCTGGCTCGGACCCGCCGTTCTCGTGTGCCCAATCCCACTCGAGCGACAGGACGATATCGTTGGGGTCGTCTCGATCGGGCACCGTGTATCCGATCCCGAGGTCGATCTCGGAGCGCTCGTAGGACCCGTCGGAGCGGCCGAGCGAGGAACACCCCGCGAGCGCCACGCTGGACGCCGCCAGAAGTCCACGACGGGTAACTCGTGTTGGACGGCAGGAAAGCGTCTCCGTCGACGGTGACTCCCGGCTCGACATTGCTCTACCCCAACGGCCAGCCGACTTGTGTGTAACTCTTCCGGCCAGGGGACCCGAGACGCCGAGCGGCTCAACCCGTTGCCGGCCGGCCCCCGTCGACAGCCGTGCGACACGAGCCGAGTCGTGCCGAGCAGTTTTCCACCATTCATGCGTGTCATAAATGGTGGCCGATGGCCGCGTCGGGCGACGGCAGTTGCTCTCCGGTCCTGTGGGTGGCTCGTCACCACGGTCGCTGGCTGTGGTGAGGGCCAAGCGAGGCCCCTTCACCTTCGGCTGGGACAGGAGGCACGGCCCCATCGACACCCCCGAGGCGCCAGTCGACACCCCCGGACCCCCTCCAGCTTTCGGGGGAGTTGTTGACAGCCGACCGCCGGCTCCCTCCCGCCGTGTGTGGTCTCTCAGGCAAGCACGCTATCCTCGGAACACCATCCATCAACGGGGGATTCGCGACCGTATCTGCGTTCCACAGCGATAGTGATGTGGCTACCGGGTGGCGCGAACAGGGGACGCTTCGACCAGCGAAGCAGCGTGACCAATTCGGCCGGGAGGTTATCGGTGACGGGACAACTGCGGTCATCGGCTCCTCCCGACCGGTCGAAACTGACAGCGAAGAGTCCTCCATCCGCCGAGCCCACATACACGGCCTCGACGGTGGGCAATGGCGAGACGAGGAGTAACTCAAGCCGCCGGAGACGCCACGAGTCAGCCAGTTCGGCCGGTCGCTTATACTGGTCGATGACCAGCTCATCGCCGGGGGAATCGGGGGCGGTGTAGCCGTCGCCATCCGGGAGAACGGTCCCTGGTCGCAGACGACCGCCATCGAGCCGCCGGAGACAGTCAATGGCTTCGCCGGCGGCGTCGTCATGACCGCACGGGCCGCGTTCGTCGGGTCAGCGACCGAGCAGGTCGACAGCCAACTTTCAGGCACCCTATGTGTATATCCGAACCAGTCCGGTGAGTGGGAACGAACCGGGCGGCTGACTGCTTCCGAAGGGGAGGGGCCCGGCCTGTTCGGTGAGACGGTCCCTGGCGACGATGAGACGCTGGTCGTTTGCAGCACCGGCCGTCGCGGTTGACGATGCACGCGCCGTCGGGGGGTGCTACATCTACGAGCGAGCGGGAGATGGATGAGTATCTCAGGGCCGGTCCGTTGCTACTGCCCTCGAAGGGACGATGCGCTCCCGATGCTGCTCGCAGTCGGAGATGGACTCGGTCCGGCGCAGGGGGCTATCGAGGACAGCGCCGGGCCAGTGGCGGTCTTCACAAGAGGGGAACCCAGCTGGGAGCGACGTGACAGTACCGAGCGACCCGATGGGGACAACCGCGAAACGTTCGGCTTCTCACTCGCCATCGATAATGACCGGGCGTTAGTCGGGGCCAGCGACGGTGGTGCCCCGCCGACCACAAGCGACGGATTCGACACACCAGGGAATCCCGGTGGCGGACTGTCCTCGGCCTACGCGTACCGCTTCTGAGTGCAAACGGTTCCGGTGATGGATGCGTGCACCCACATATAGTTGGAATCTCCCCGATAACACGACAGATTCGGGCATAACTATTGAACACATCCCATATATCCAGTATGCGGTTCCTATCGGGTGATGAGGACTTCGCCGGAGCCGGGAGATAGCACCGAGTGGGCTTCGTCAGATCATGCATAACTGGCCGTATAACCACTGAGACTGCTTCCCGACGTCCTCGCCATCCCGTTCGATGATCCGTTCGCGATCATGAACGCTATCGGCATGATCGCGTTCCGCACTCGCGATCGGCAGAGGCGATTCGTGAGGCGTTCGACCTGTTCGGCATTACTGTCGTTGGGCTCACGATGGCCTTCGTCTGCGGTGCCACACGCGACCTCCTCGTGACTCGCGTTCCGTTGGCGCCCCAGTCTCCAGTCGAGATCACGCTGGGCCTCGTCGGCGTTGGGTTAACCATCGCGTTGAGCGTGGCCCTCCCGTCTCCGGACACCCATCCGATCACGGTCTCTCCGATGCAATCGGCCTCGCCGTCCTTGCCACGACCGGGGCGATCGTTGCGACCGAAACGGGCGTGTCAGCGTTCGGCATCGTCGCCATTGCAATCATCAATACGGTTGGCGGGGGTGCGATCGCAGATATCCTGCTCGACCGCTCCCCGTTCATCCTCTTCGATGATCTCCATGCGAGCTGTGCAGTCGTCGGCGGGACTGTGTACTGGATTGCAACGAGTCTGGGGGCCGCTGGGAGTACTGCTGCCGTGGCGCGTGCAGTGGTGACCGTCGGAACGCGTCTAGCAGCGGTCACCTACGACTGGGAACTCCCATCAGCACAGAAACTGGGGCTGGTGCACAAATGATCCGGATGGGCCAGTCAGCTCCCGATGAGCGTTCTCACCGCTAACTTAGCGGGACCCCCCGCAACCCCCGGATCCTCCCTGGTGAATCCACCCCCTGTATTCAGCGTGTCCGAACCGAGTTCCATGTGGACGAACACCAGTGCGACGAAGCCGGTACCTACCCAACACTGCCGTCGAAGCTCGGGTCCGTTTCACGGAACGAGGGCCGACCCGTGCTCGCCGTGTCTCCACTAGGAGAGTTAGTCGCCGTCAGGTGTTTCGAGAACAGAGACACTCGGCCCGGGACGACCAGCGGTGTCATCGAGGCGAACGACTGAACCACGGGCCTCCCGGGGGCGCGAGTTTCAGTACTGCAGAGTTGGTAGTTCGGTTATGATGACTCTACTGAACCCGTCGATCGGTGATAGGCTTCAGAACTCCTGCTGAATACAGGGCGCGAATTCAGCACGTCGCACACTGGAGTCGCTACCGGTCAGTTCGGCCAGTGCAGGGCGTACATTAATGATTAAAAGCTGATAGCTGTTACAACCGGCTTGCACATGGATATTGACGAAGACGTGGACGAAGTCTGGGTAACTCGGCTTTCGCGGATTTTCGTGAGCAGAAGTCCACTCGGCGCGCTCCCGACGATATTGCTCTCTGTCGGCTCGATTCCGTTCATCCTGACAGGAGTGTTCTTCGTGTTCATCGGTCTTGACGTTCGGCGGGTGTTCATCGGTAGTCAGCTTCTCGCGGCGCTGCTGAGCGCAGTCGGGCCCGCACTGATATGGAGATACGAAAACAATATATTTACGACATTTATCCAGCGTGCAACTGAGGTCACACCACATGAGGACAATCGTGCGCTCCAGGCTATCGCCGTCCGATACAGGTCGTTCTTCAGTGATGTGGCGGCGACTACCGGTATCTGGACCGTACTCCTTCTATCGGCACTCGTCGCCAATCTCGAATATTTCGCTTCGTTCGGCGTTACTGGCTATACCGACCCTGCTTTCCTCGTGTATGGATTGTTTGCCGTCTGGACCGCTGTGATTACTGCCGTCGGCATCCGGATGGCAGTTACAACCATCCTCTGTATCCGCGAGATCGGTGCCCTGGAGTTCAGTATAGATCCGTTACATCCGGACGGGTTGGGTGGACTCAGCACCATCGGCTATTTCGCCATCCGGACGACGACACTCCTCTCATTCGGCGCGCTTGCGTTGCCTATCGCATTCGACGTTGTCAGGGCCGGCGACGGCAGTGTAATCGTCTACCTGGCTGTCGCAGTCTACATCGGCTTGATCATCGGATCCTTTGCCTTTCCGACCATCTACATCAATCGCCGTGCGAACGAAATCAAACGCAGCATCATGAACAGCAAACGGGAACGCATCCACGAACTCCAGTCACAACTCCTGGCAGGTGATAATCCTGAGAACCTGGAAACGCTCCAGATGAAACTCGAGGAACTCCGCACGGAGCATGATGCGTATGATAGCGTGAGCCTCTACCCGTTGTCGCTATCGATAATATCACGACTCGTCTCGTCGGTATTCCTGCCGCTATTTTTTGCGGTCGTCGAGACGTACGTCATCTAAGTGACCTATCCCAGGTATCTCAGGATTCACTGGTTGTGGGCGTTAGACTCACGCCGAGAGTAACTCCGTGAGAATCCCGCCGAAATCTCTGGAGCTCAGAGTGCGTGATGGAGTCCGAAAGGCAATCAAGTTCCGATCCACCCACTCGAACAGACGGCGTCGCCCGGATTCTACCGGCACCGGCCGACAGGTGCCGCTTCCCGTTCAACGAACGGGCCGTGGGCCACGATACCCGTCATGACGCGCATATTTCGCCGTCGTCGCGGGCGAAGCACTGCTGGCCGCGCTCCTCGATCTCGAATCCGCAGATGTCGCAGATCGGGTTCTCGAGTTCGTCGAGCGAGAGGCGACAGTATGGCTCGCTCACGTCGATCACCTCGAACTGAGCACGGACCCGGGATTGAGGGACCGCAGAACGGCGGCTATCTGTTTAGTTACGGATGGGACCGCCCGGATTTGAACCGGGGTCACGGGCACCCAAGGCCCGAAGTATACCATGCTAACCCACGGTCCCACACCCGATGATTCCGCGAGCGCGGGTGAAAGCGTTTCGCTCGCGGGCGACCCCTCAGACGCCAACGAGGACGACGATGCCGACCGTCGTCACCACGGCGAGCAGCAACTGGAGCGGCGTCCCGACGCGGAGGTAGTCGGTGAAGCGGTAGCCACCGGGACCGTAGACGAAGAGGTTGGTCTGGTAGCCCACGGGCGTCATGAACGCGGTCGAGGCGGCGAACGTCACGGCGAGGACGAACGCGTATGCGGAGGCGCCGATGGCGGTGGCGACCTCGAACGCGACCGGGATCATCAGCACGACCGCGGCGTTGTTGGAGACGATGTTCGTCAACACCGCCGTGACGACGTACATCAACCCGAGCACCACGACCAGCGAGAGCGACCCGGCGGCCATGACGATGCCCTCGGCGATGAGGTCGGCGCCGCCGGTCGTCTCCATCGCGATGCCCAGCGGGATGACCCCGGCCAGCAGGAAGACCACGTCCCACTGGACGGACTCGTACACCTCGGTCGGCTTCAGGCAGCCGGTCAGCACCATCAGCAGCGAGCCGAGGAGCGCGGAGACGACGATGGGGAGGAGGTCGAGCGCGGCGACCCCGACGACGCCGGCGACGATGCCGATGGCGACGGGGACCTTCGACCGCCGGAAGTCCGGCCGCTCGACCTCCTGGGCGATGATGAAGTCCTGACGGTCGGCCAGGCGGTCGATGGAGTCGGCCGTGGCCTGGATGAGCAGCGTGTCACCGACGCGGAGGCGGGTGTGGTCCATCCGCTGACGGATGAGCTCCGGGCCGCGCCGGAAGGCCAGGACGGTCGCGTCGTAGCGCTGCCGGAAGTTGGTGGTCGCGAGCGTCTCCCCGACGAGGAAGGACCCGGGCGCGACGACCACCTCGACGAGGTTCTGGGCCGCGTCCTCGGCGGCCTCTAAGTCCGTCTCCTCGACGGTCTGGGCGACCATCTCCAGCCCCTCGGCGTCCATCAGCTCGACCAGGGTGTCGCGGTCGGTCCGGACGGCGAAGATGTCGCCGGCCTGGATGGACTTGGGGGCCAGCGGCTCGAGGAAGACCTCCTCGCCGCGGATGAGCTGGACGACGTCCACGTCGAAGTCGCTCTCCTCCAGGGCCGACCGCACGGTGTCGCCGATGATGGGGGAGTCCCCGCGGACGGTCACCTCCGTCAGGTACGCCCCCATGTCGAACTCCTCGGTGAGGTCGTCACGGGGTTCGATCCGTTCGGGGGTGAGATACTGCCCGAGGGTAAAGAGGTAGGCCGTGCCCGCGACGCTGACGAAGATACCGAGCGCGGTGAACTGGAACATCGAGAACGGCGCCCCCGGCACCCCCAGGTCCGCGGCGACCTCGCTGGCGAGGATGTTCGTCGAGGTGCCGATGAGGGTGAGCGTGCCGCCGAACATCGAGGCGTACGAGAGCGGGAGCAGCAGTTTCGACGGCGAGGTTCTCCCCTCGTGTGCGATCTCCGTCACCATCGGGAGGAGGATGGCGACGGCGGCGGTGTTGTTGATGAAGCCGGAGATGGGGCCGACGGCGCCGATGGTGGCGCCGAGCTGGCGGCCCTCGCTGTCGCCGGTCAGGGCGGTCAGCCGTTTCCCGAGCAGCTGTATCACGCCGGTTCGCTGGACGCCCGCGCTCAGAACGAACATCGCCAGCACGGTGATGGTCGCGGCGGAGGCGAACCCGGAGAGTCCCTGCCGTGGGGTGATGCCGGTCAGGTTCACCGGCCCCTCGGTCCCCAGGATCATCAGCGCCACCATCACCCCGATGGCGGTGATGTCGATGGGGACCGGCTCGAGGGCGAACAGGACCAGCGCAGCGAGGATGATGCCGAACACCGTCAGCATCCCCGGGGTGACCGGCGGTAGTGCCACGACGGCGACACTCCCAGTGGCGAGGAAAAAGTTGCGGGACGCCCGGGGGCTGGTGGGGCCCGACTCAGAGCCCCAGCTCGTCGGCCAGCTCGTGGAAGTCGGCCACCGTCAGGTCGGGCTGGCCGGCGAAGCCGTCCCAGGGAGTCGTCCCCCGGGCGACGCGGACGGCCTGCATCCCGGCGTTCATCGCGCCGTAGACGTCGAAGAAGGGGCCACAGACGTGGGCGATGCGGTCGATGGGGGTGCCCGTGCGGGCGGCGGCGTGGCGGTAGATCTCGGTGTCGGGTTTGAACGTCTCCACCTCGTCGGCGCTGATGGTGCCCTCGATGACCCCGCCGATGCCGGCCTCGTCGACCATCGACGACAGCATCTCGGGGTTCCCGTTCGAGACGACGTAGCAGTCGTACGTCTCGGCGAGTTCGGTGATGCCGTCGCGAACGTCGTCGAAGACATCGAGTTCGTGGTACGTCTCCAGCACGGCGTCGCGCTCGGCGGCGTCGGTCTCGATGCCGTGCGCGGCTAGGGCGTGTGTCAGTGCTGCCCGGTTCAGCTCGTAGAACGGCTGGTATGCGTCGATGGCGTTGGCGACCATCGTGTACATCAGCGAGCGCGAGCGCCAGTGGTTCGAGACGGGTTCGGGGTCGGCTACCCCCTCCACCTCGGCGAGCGCCGTCTCCACGGCCGCCACGTCGACCAGGGTCCCGTACGAGTCGAAGGTGAGCGTCTCCACGCGGTCGGAGTCGAACGTCATGTCGGGGAACGCTGACGCCCGTCACATAAACGGGGTGTCTAGACGGGGTGCCGCGACCCGGCCGCCCAGCCGGTCCGCCAGGTCGTGGAAGTCCCTACTCCAGGTCGGGCTCCCCGTCGAAGCGGACCCAGGGGTCGTCATGGCCGACCCAGACGCCCTGCATCCCGGCCGCGGCCGCGCCCTGCATATCGACCCGGCCGGCCGACGTGTGGGCCGGGCGGGGCAGGCTAATACCGGTTCCAGCCCACCCTCTCATACCCCAAACAGCCGCATTAGGCTACCGGACGGGTCCGAGGCACCCGGCCCCTTGGAACCTCCACCCGGTGATGGGTTTTCGAAGTCGTACCGAGTAGAGCGCGC
>ERZ1034569.772-NODE-772-length-11301-cov-5.289169_pt1 | contig 11301 bp, 14 predicted proteins | sample MGYA00520706_ERZ1034569 | MGnify/ENA primary metagenome ERZ1034569 (study PRJEB33760, sample SAMEA4777722) | hypersaline lake metagenome | biome: hypersaline environment; feature: brines | place: Spain | collected 2014-08 | depth 0 m ...
CGTGTCGTGTACGACCTGTTCGGTGGGTGAGAAAGGCGCATAGCCGACCCCGAATGATGTGTCGTTAGCGTTCGGTGCGCTTCCGGCGTCGGGTTCGAAGAGGTGCTTGAGGTCGGTGGACCCTTCCCCCATACGGCAGTCGACGATGACCTCGGACTCGGTGTCGATGTTTTCGAGGGAGTCGCGTATGTACTGACGCGCCGTCTCGACTGCGATGGAGTCTGCGGGGATGGATTCGCCGTCGAAGTGCTTGGTCGCGCGTCCGACTATGAGTATGTAGATTGGCTGGACGACGTTGCCGCCGCCGAACTGAGGGTCCGACCTTCCGGCGACGAGTTGGGACTCGTCGGTGTTGTGGTGCAGTATGCCGCCGAAACGGTCGAGGTACTCCTGGGACAGTTCACGCATGACCGACTCGGCTATTCCGTCACAGAGCGTATCGGGGTGTCCGATTCCTTTACGCTCCACGAGTTCTATGCGTCGGTCCGCGACAGGCGTCGCCTCCGACTCCTCGACACGGATGTTACGGCTCATGGGTACGCGTGCGCGGGGAGATTTCTAATAGGTTGTGGTTGCGGCAACAGGGAGTCACCGGCGCGAGGCTTCGACCGTGTCGAGGTCGAGGTCAACGGCGTACCAGTCGAGCAGGAGGAGGGCGACCGCACCGACCGCGGCGGCGAGGGAGAACGCCATGGTAACGTCGGTCGTGAACCCGACCTCCGTACCGACGCGTTCGACAGGGGCACGGAGTGCACCGACGACGAGGGCGACGAGGAAAGCCATCGTGGCGCGGCGGTTGCGGTCGAGGGCGCGCCTGACGACGCGCGAGACGGTGAAGAGTCCGACGAGACCGCCGGCGAGAAAGACGGCTACGACAGTCCCGTTTTCGGCGAGACCGTCGGCGTTCGGACCCGTGGCGGTCGCGGCGAGGGCGTCGACGAAACGCGTCAGCGTAGTCGAGAGGCGCGTGTACTGACCGAGCACGACGAGAAGGAGCGAACCCGAGACACCTGGGAGTATCATTGCGCTCACGGCGACCGCACCGGCTGCGAAGACGACGACGAGACCGCCGCCGGTGAGGAGGGTAGCCGAACCCGATAGGGAGAAAGCGATCACGAATCCGGCGACACCGACGCCCGCCTGGAACGGTGTTTCGACCCGGAGCTCGCGGAGGAGGACGACAGCGGAGGCGGCTATGAGGCCGAAGAAGAACCCGAACAGCAGCGTCGGGTTGGTGCGGCTTACGACGTGAACGACACGGGTCACGACCACGACGGCTGTCACGACCCCGGTGACGAGGGCGAGACCGAACCAGCCGTCGAGTTCGTCCCAGACGGTCGATGCCTCGTGCGCCGAGACGCGTCCGTTGTACGGGACGACCGCCGCGACGAGCCTCCAGAGGCGTCCGGGCGTGACAGCCGTGACCATGCCTATGAGGCGTCCGTACACGCCGGCGATGAGCGCGATGGTTCCCCCCGAAACACCCGGAACGGCGTCGGCGCTACCCATACAGATACCGATGAGGAAGGTACGGATGGGTTCACGAAGCCCTGGGAGTCCGCGGGAGGAGGCTTCATCGGACGGCCCATCGGTGGTCATGTGGTACAGAACACACCGACACGGCGAAATAGCTGACGGATTCGCGCTCGGTGACCGTGGCTCCGTCCATCCGCTATAACGGGACGGGAGCTTTCTGCGTCACAAGCCATTTCCCCGCGTACCCCCGACACGAAACGTGGAAGACGAACGCGAACTCGACGAGGAACTCTCCGGCGAGATAGACGAAGACGAGACCGTAGAGCGCGAACGCGAGGTCGACGACGCCGAACTGCGCGAGTTCGAGGAACGTCTGCGCGACACCGAGGCGTACGACGTTGAGGCGGAGGTCTTCGACGAACCGACGTTGCGTGCGCTGTACAAGCTCGTGACCGACGGCCACGTCCGTGCGGTCGGGGGTGTCGTCTCGTCGGGAAAGGAGGCAAACGTCGTCGAGGCGGACGGACGCGACGGCGAGGTCGCACTCAAGATATACCGCGTCGCAACGTCGTCGTTCGATGAGATGCGTAAGTATCTCGAAGGCGACCCGCGTTTCGAGGGGGCACGGAGCAAGAAGGAACTCGTCGTCGAGTGGGTGCGGCGCGAGTACTCGAACCTCCGCCGGGCATCCGAAGCGGGGGTGCGGGTCCCCGAACCCGTCGCACACGAGCGCAACGTCCTCGTCTCGGAGTTCGTCGGCAAAGACGGTGTGGGCGCACCACAGTTGCGCGAGGTCGAAGTTGAGAACCCCGAGACGTGTTACGAGGTCGTCGTCGAGTACGCCTCGCGCCTGTACGACGCGGGTATCGTTCACGGCGACCTGAGCGAGTACAACCTTCTCATCCACGACGGCGATATACTCGTCATCGACATGGGTCAGTCGGTCGACGCCGAACATCCACGCGCCGACGACCTTCTCGAAAACGACTGCGGGAACGTGGCGCGTTTCTTTTCGTCCCTCGGTGTCGAGACTTCACGCGACGAGGTCCTGAGACGCGTGACGGGCTAATCGTGGGTGGGTTCCGTACCGAGAATCTCGGAAAGTTCATCGTCGAATGCATCCGCGAGAAGGTCGGGCTCGGCGACGACTTTGTCGTCTGTCGCTACACCTATGCGGACGCCCCCGTCGTAGCTGAATATGCTCACCCCGAGTCCGATATCCTCGGTCGTCGGTGCCCAAAACGTTATATCGTCGACCTCCTTACCCGCTATCTCTACCGTGTCGAGAGGACCGGGGACGTTTGTGACGACGGAGGTCACGCGTCTCCTGAACGCCTTCGAGGCGTTGTTCTGTACGGCGTCGGGCATAGAACCCACGGCTGTGAGTAGGGAGTACATCGTGTACGCCTCGGTACCCTGTTTCAGTTCACCGGTCCGGCTCTTTATCGCCGAGACGCGGTCGGAAAGCTCCTTCTTCCCTACGGGGAGTTCGACGAACCCCAAGCCGAAGTAGTTGCCAAGCTGTTCGTCGCGTTTCTGTAGGGGCTTGAGGTTGATGGGCATCGTCGTCGTCAGTTCCAGGGACTCCGGCACACCGTGACCTTGGGACTCTATGTAACGCCGGTACGCCCCCGCCGTGGCAGCCATGAGGACGTCGTTGACCGTCGCGTTGTACGGACGGGCTGTGGACTTGACGGCGTCAAGCGGGTACGTTCGGGTCCAGACAGCGGTTTTGGACGCACCCGGCTTCCCACGGAGGGGTGTCAGAGGCTCCCTGTGTGCTGGGAACGACTCGAGGGCCTCCGCCGTCGCCTTGGCACCGCGTAGGAGGGATTCGCCCCTCCCCGAGACGTCGGAGCCACGGTCCGTCTCCGCGCTCCGGTCAGACGCGCCGGAGTCGGTTCCCGGGAGGGGCGGTAGTTCACCGAAAGGTAGCTCTATGGCATCGGGGTCGTCTGCGAGGCTAAAAAGAACATAGAGAAGCGCGAAGCCGTCGGCGAGGGCGTGGTGTATACGTACGACGAGGGCGTTTCCGCTCCCGCCCCCTTCGACGAGCCAGCAGTGCCAGAGTGGCTTGTCGCGGTCGAGCGGTTCGCCCATGGTATCGCCGACGAACCTCTGTAGCTCTTGTTCCCCTCCGGGTTCCGGTAAAGCGACGTGTGTCAGGTGGTTGTCGATGTCGAAGAGGGGGTCAGCCTCCCATCGGGGTCGGAAGCCGTGCCAGGGTTCGACGAGACGTTGTCTGAACCTGTCGAACAGTAGTAGGCGTTCCTCGAAACGTTCCTTGAGGTCGTCGTACGACAAGGGTTCCTCGAAGGATATTACCCCCGTGACGACCATCCTGTTCGTCCTGTCGTCCATACGGAGCCAGGCGTTGTCGGTCGAGGGCAGGTACTCTCCGCCGAACAGGTCACGTATCACGGCTTTCCACCACCTCGTGCGACTCCTACAGATTTAGTCATATCCCAGAGTTCGGCGCTTCGCGGATATAACCATCGCCGGTTACAGTTCGACACCGTCGACGACGACGCCGCTGCCCTCCTCGACACGTCCGATTACGCGCCCGTCGACCGTCGCTGCGGCGTCTCCTGCCTCTTTTTGGGGCGTAACGAGGACGAATCCCGTACCCATGTTGAAGGTCCGGTACATCTCGTCGTCGTCGACGTCGCCGCGTTCGGCGATGAGATCGAAGATAGGCTGGGTCGAAAGCGGGTCATCGACGATGAAACGTGCATCCGCGAGACGTTCGAGGTTCGTAAAGCCGCCGCCGGTGATGTGTGCCATGCCGCGTACGTCGTGTTCCCGCGCCGCTTCGAGGGGCGTGGTGTAGATGCGCGTCGGTTCGAGGAGTTCCTTTCCCACCGTCGCGTCGGAGTACGGAACCTCGTCGTGGTACCATTCGGTTTTGTTGTCCGTAAGGGCCTTCCGCGCGAGTGTCAGACCGTTCGAGTGGACGCCGTTCGACGGCACGCCGACGAGTGCGTCCCCGGGTTCGATACTTTCGCCGTCTATGATACCGCCGTTCGCCACACCGACACACGAACCCGCGAGGTCGACGCCGTCGACTACCTCCGGCATGACCGCCGTCTCGCCGCCGACGACGGAGACGCCGGCACGTTTTGCCCCTTCGGCGAGTCCTTCGCCTATCTCGGCGGAGACGTCGTCGTCGGGTTCCTCTACGACGAGGTAATCGACGAATGCGAGGGGTTCGATGTTCATAGCCACGAGGTCGTTGGTGTTCATAGCCACGCAGTCAACCCCTATGGTCGAGTAGTCACCGACCGCCTCCGCGACGAGAATCTTGGTACCGACGCCGTCGGTCGTGAGAGCGAGCGTGTCGTCGCCGTGTTCGAAGGTTCCGGCGTACTCGCCCCCTCCGCCTGCTATCTGTGCGGCGAGTGCCGCCACGGCGTCGTCGCTTTCGTCTATATCGACGCCCGCTTCTGCGTAGTCCATGGTCGGGTTGGGTCGGCGTGTGCAAAGTCGGTTGCGGTAACGGCGCGTCAAGAGACCGGATCAAAGAACCAGGAAGGCGTACGCCGCGACAGCACCGGCAACTGCGACCGCACCGGCGTAGACACGGCGGTCCCAAGCGAGCACCTTACGTCCGTCGAGGGGTCCGAAAGGGACGAGGTTGAACGCCGCGAGCAAGGCGTTGACGAAAGCGCCTAGGGACGCTGCGTACCCGAGAAGTCCGCCCGTGACAACGATGGAAAGGGGCGCGAAGAGGGCGAAAAGGGCGAGGTTGGTCACGGGTCCTGCGAGTGCGACGACGCCGTTGGTGCGGTCGTCTATACGTCCGCCGCGGACCTGTACGGCGCCCGGGGCGGCGAAAAGAAAGCCGAGGGCACCCGAAGCTATGGTAATGGCGAGCATCTCGTGGTCCGCACGGAACTCCGCCCAGTATCCGTAACGTTGTGCGACGACCTTGTGGGCGAGTTCGTGCAGGAGGAAGCCGCCGCCTGCGGTCGTGAACGCCGCGAGGAAGGTGACGGCGAAGGCGTCGGCGTTGAAACCACGCGAGACACTGCCGAGGTCAACGAGTAAAAGCGTGAACCCGAGCGCGAGGGCGAACCACGCGAGTGCGAGGTCGCGTTTCTCCTCTCCGCTCGTCGAGATGCGCATAACGGAACTGGGCGGCGGCGGGTAAAGGGGCTTGTTATATCTAGTCCGACAGTTCCCAAGCTATTACCGCGCCGCGCTGGTGGTGTGGGTGTCTTAGGCCGTCGAAACGCGATATACAGACGGGCTCCACCTCAATTCCGTACCAGTATTCAGCATCGATAGACAGCTTTCCGGCTATCTTGCTTGCTTTCATCTGTTCGTACTCCTCGTTCTCCTTCTCGTAGTAGATACCTAGGAGGGCGTAGCTGTCCTCAAAGCTGGACTGTCTCAGTTTCTTAGCATCTGTGAGTAGTGAAGAGGATGACCTCTCGGGAAACGGCGAGAATACCTTCGGGAACGTGTTCGGGTCTATATTTCCGTTATCGTACCTGAACCGTATCAGCTTGACCTCAATAGGAAGGCGTAGACCATCTTCCTCATAGAGCAGGTCACAGCTTTGCTCTGTCCCCTCGTAATCAACCTCCCTGGTCAGGTTTCCACCGACACCGTCTCTGGTGGCCTCGACCAGCATACGGACCTGTTCATCCTCCTCAAACGGTCCTATGCCTGGCTTCCATCTACCGTGTTCTGCGTTTGAGTCTACTGTCGGTACGGCTCCTGAGAACCCGTCTGCTACCCTCCTGAGTGCCCCAGCCGAACTCATGTGCTAACTCATGCCTATCATCAATTTAACATTTGCGCGGACTACTCCGTAAGCCCGTATCCGCGCCTGAACAGGGCGATATCGACCGCGACCACGACGACCGCCGCGGTCGAAAGAACGACGAGGGCGGCGTTCGGACCGACATCAACGGCGTCGGCACCGAGGAATCCGTAGCGTACGCCGTTTACCATATAGACCATCGGGTTGAGGAGCGAGACGTAGAACCAGATGGTCGGGAGTACTTCGAGTGAGTAAAAGACCCCGCCAAAGAATACAAGCGGGCGCAGGAGGAACTGGTTCATCACCGTCAGGTAGTCGAAGTCACGCGCCCACAGACCGCCGACGACACCGAGTGCCGAGAACAGCGTCGTGATGACAAGTATGAATGCGACGAGGTAAAACGGGTTCCGGACGGTCACCGACGTGAAGACTGCCCCGACGCCGGTGATGAGTATTCCGATGAGGACGCCGCGGAGGGCGCTCGAAAGCACGTACGCGAGAACCATGTGGGTGTAGGAAAGCGGCGAGGTAGTCGTCGCCTGTATGTACTCGTTCCAACGTCCGTGGAAGATGGAAAACGAGGAGTTCTCAAAGGAGTTCGATATAGCGCCGAGAACAACGAGTCCGGGTAGGAGGAAAAGTATGTACGACACGCCCTGTATCTCGCCGACGCGGTTCCCGAGAACGACGCCGAAGACGGAAAAGTACAGGACGTTGGTGATGAGGGGAGGCATGAAGGTGTTCCGCGGGCGGCGTATGTAACGCAGAATCTCACGCCGCATCAGCGTCACGAACCCGGTGGGCAGACCGTACGACCGGGTGCTCACGCCTCACCCTCCGGCGCGCGTGTCACGTCTTCGTGGTCGCGCGTCATGTCGACGAATATCTCCTCAAGCGACGTACGCGACATCTCTACGTCGACGACCTCGTGGCCCGCATCGTCGAGGGCATGCATGACCTCCGCGAGGGTCCCGCCGGCGTTGCGCGTCTCGACTACGAGTTCGGCGTCCTCGACACGCCCATCATACTCGCCGTCCGCGCCCCCGCCGTCGAGCGCCGCGGGTACGGTATCGATTCCTTCGGCAAGTGTGACCCGTACTGTATCGGTGCCGCGTGACATGAGTTCGTCGGGCGAGGAAACCTCGACGACCTCGCCTTCGTCGAGTATGGCGACGCGGTCACAGAGGCGTTCCGCCTCCTCTATGTAGTGTGTGGTGAGAAGGACCGTGGTTCCTTCCTCGTTCATACGTGTGATTATCTCCCAGAGGTCGTGCCGTAGCTGCACGTCGACGCCTGCGGTGGGTTCATCGAGGATGAGAAGGTCGGGGTCGGTGACCATGGCGCGTGCGAGCATGAAACGGCGTTTCATACCCCCGGAGAGCCAGTGGAACCGCGTGTCGCGTTTGTCGTAGATGCCGACGGTGCGCAACGCCTCGTCGGCGCGTTCCTCCGCGACGTCTTTGGGCACCCCGTGGTAGCCCGCCTTGTGGACCAGAACCTCGCGGATGGGGAAGAAACGGTCGACGTTGAACTCCTGTGGCGCGAGGCCTATAGCGTCGCGCGCCTCGCGGTAGTCGTCTTCTACGTCGTGCCCGAAGACACGCGCCTCGCCGCCGGTCTTGCGCACGAGACCGACGAGGATGTTGATGAAGGTTGTCTTGCCCGCTCCGTTTGGACCGAGCAAGCCGAAGAACTCGCCTTCGTCGACTTCGAGAGAAACGCCCTTCAGAGCGCGCAGGTCGCCGTACCGTTTACGCAGGTCTACCGTCTCTATCGCTGACACGCCGAAAAGCGGGCACGGACGACGTTAAATATGTTGAAAACGGCGTCGGAAAGCTATACTTCCTTCGTTCAGGTCTCGTCCTGTCCGCGTTTGAAGTTCTCCATCAAAACGTCTGCCGTCTCCGGTGTGTCGTACGAAACGTCGCCGTCGTGCTTGTCTGTCGTTATCTGTTCTGTGTCGTCTTCGTCTACCTGCTTCGCTTCTTCACGTCTATTCTGTTCACTTTCGTCGTATGCACCCATTCCCATGGTTTCCACCCGTACCCATATACGGACCCTATCTCAAAAAACCAAGGGACTACGACGGTCGTCGAAGCACCGGGGTCAGAGCATGCCGCTGCCCTTCGAACCGTCGTCGCCGCGCGAACCCACGTAGCTTTTCCCCGTGTCGCCCGCGCAGTGGCGGCAGTAACGGTACTCCGCCTCCGTGGGTTCGGAGCATTCGGGACAGATGACCATGTCGTCGTCGGCGTCATCGGTAGCCGCGGGACGGAGGACGCGCGACTGAGACCCGGACCGCCTTCTGTACACCCAGATTATCTGGACGAGGAGGACCGAAAAAAGGAACAGGGACCCCGCCAGGAGGAGTGACTGGGTGTCGAAGACCTCGGCGAAAGGGAAGTCGGAGACCTGTAGCATATCTGTCCTTTCCGAAGCCAGACATTAAGTAGTTACGACGCGCTACAGGTCGCGCTCAACGAGTTCTATCTCGTGTCCGTCGGGGTCCTTGACGAAGGCGTACGAACCCCCGCAGGAGTCGGGGTCGCGGTAGTCCTCGACGCCGCGGTCCATGAGTTCGTCGTACGCCTCATAGACATCGTCAACCGCGACTGCGAAGTGCCCCCAGGCATCGCCGGAGTCGTAGGTCCGTTTTTCGCCCGTGTCGGGGTCGGGGTGGTTGTAGGTAATCTCGATGAGGTGGTCGTCGTCTTCGGCGCCCTCCGGTCCCATGAATATCAGATCGAAGGTTTCCATGTTTGCCTCGCGGTGGACGACCCAGTCGAGGTTTTCGCGGTACCATTCGATGGACTCCTCGCGGTCCTCGACACGTATCATCGTGTGATCGATGTAGCTTCCGACCATACACCGGCTTCGTGCGCCGGGGACAAAAACGTCACGTCAGGAGAGCTTGTTACGTATCTTCTCGAAAAACGTATCGCCCGTGTCGACGAACAAGGCGTCGTTTTCGGCGCGTTTGAACTTTATCTCGTCGCCGCGTCCGACCTCAACGTGTTCGTCGCCGTCGACGACGACGGTCGCCGACTTCTCGATGAGGGTCGGAACGAGTCTGGTCTCGCTGTCCGAGTCGAGTACCCACGGGGCTACGCTCATACGGAAGGGGGCAAGAGGGACGACGAGGCGTGACTCGACGTTGGGGTCGACGAGAGGTCCGCCCGCGCTCATAGAGTACGCAGTCGAACCCGTCGGTGTTGCGACGACGAGACCGTCGGCGCGTACGCTTTCGACGAGTTCGTCGTCGTGGTAGACGTCGAACCCCATTATCTTTGCGGGTCGGGAGGTAACGACGACGGTTTCGTTGAGCGCGGGCGGCAGAGGTTCGCCGTTGACCTCTACCGCCATCCGCGTGCGGTGTTCGACGTCGTAGCCATCGAGTATACCGTCGACCTTGTCGAGGGCGTTTTCGGGTGTAGCACCCGCGAGAAAGCCGACACGCCCCGTGTTTATACAAAGGAGGGGGACGGGATCGTCCATATGCGTGAAGGTGCGCAGTACGGTGCCGTCGCCGCCGACAGCGAGGACGACGTCGACGGAGTCTTCCATGTCGGTGACAGGAACCCCCTCGACCCCGAGAACCTCGGCGGTTTCGAGGTTGACGACGACGTCGACACCGCGGTCCTCAAGGAAGTCTATGAGGCGTTCTACGACGGCGCGGGACTCATCGAGGCGGCGTGCGTGTTCCTCGCTCTTTGGTTCGTAAGCCGTCCCTCGGACGTAGTACGAGACGATTCCGACCCTCACGAGGACACCCCCAGTACGCCGAGGGTGCTTTCGTGGGCCTTCGGGTTCGCGGCGACGACGCTCGAACGTTGTTCGGGTGTGACGACCTGGTGGAGTTCGTCGCCGTAGCCGTCGGTGACGACGCCGCCTGCCTCCTCTATGACGAGTTTGGCGGCGGCGAAGTCGACGACGCGGAGGTACGCTCGCATATCGACGAAGGCGTCGAGACGGCCCGCCGCGACGTAGCACAGTTCGAGGCTCGAACACCCGAGAAGCCGGAGGCGTTCGAACTCCGTGGGGTCGAACCCCTCAATGTTGTAGACGCCGCCGACGGTCATCTTTGCTGGGGTCGACTCGTCGGCGACCTCGATGGGTTCGCCTTCGAAGTAGGCACCGTCACCGCGTTCGGCGGTGTAGGACCTGCCGGTGTTGAGTTCACGGACGTAGGCGTACTGCATGTCATCGACGGAGTCGCCGTCGGCGATACCTACCGAGACGGCGTGGAGCGGTATCCCATGGGTCGCGTTGTACGTGCCGTCGACGGGGTCAAGGACGACCGTATGCGTCGGGTCGCCGTACTCGCACTCGCCGGCTTCCTCGGTAACGACACGTAGGTCACCGTGGTCGCGTACGACATCAAGGGCGCGTTCCTCCGCGACCTCGTCTATCTGTTTCGTGGGCGTTCCGTCCGCCCCCATACCGACGACTTCGCCGCCGCTTGCGTCGCCGAGAGCGGGTTCGACTACCTCCTCGACGGCGTCGGCTATCTCCTTACAGAGGTCAAGCATCTAGCCGACATGCGTGGGGACGCGTCTTACGTTTTCCGGAGAAGACCGCTACAGACCGCCGCTCGCTTCCGTGTCCATGCCCCTACTCCGCTCGCAGGAGGGACAGGCGTGGACGTCGTCGTTGTTGTTTCCGAATACCTTTGCGTAGCTTTCACTTACGTACGAACCACATCGCTGACACCTTGCCATCTCTGATGCACCTTTCTGTCGTTCCTCCAAAAACAGTTTGTGAGTATAAAGTTACTGACTTTCTTCCGTCAGGACGTCGCGGAACTCCTCGCGGAACGCCTCCAAAGAACCGTCGTTCACGATACGCACGTCGGCGTCCTCGATCGCCTCACCCATGCCGTAGCCGAGTTCGCGGTCATCGCGTTCGCGTAACTCGTCGGCCGTCGCCATGTCGTCGTCCCTGTCGCGGGCGCGGACGCGTTTCAGGCGTGTCTCAAAGGGAGCTTCGACGGCGACGAGGACGAAGCGGTCGCCGTCGTCGAACTCGTCGCGGAAGTAGTCGGCTTCGTCGTCGCTTCG